>Ga0105050_10000926_pt1 | contig 44821 bp, 30 predicted proteins | sample FRY01_FD_78088 | JGI IMG/M metagenome (GOLD analysis project Ga0105050, IMG submission 78088) | Freshwater microbial communities from Lake Fryxell liftoff mats and glacier meltwater in Antarctica - FRY-01 | ecosystem: Environmental > Aquatic > Freshwater > Ice > Glacier meltwater ...
CAAACTGCATTATTCTAAAATATAGGGGAGGTAGGTTTTTCGTTCCATAATGTAATCATAGCAAATGTTAGGGTTAAAAGAGTTTTTTTTACCTTTTTTTAATTTAGTCGGTTGGTAGTGAAAGCAAATATCTTTCAGAATTCAATTCCGAATAATGAGTTAAGTTAGCTAAAAAACTGATATTCATCAGATAAAAACCTGACCAACCAGAAAAGACTGGGAAGAACTTGAAAAATAAGAATACAGCTGCATTGAATTGGCATCAATTTTTTGTATGTTTAAGGTGCTAAAACTAGATTTATGAATTATTTAACGTTGAAAAAAGGACTTTCTCTATCCTTATTATTATTGAGCTTATGTACCTCCGCTCAAACAATCAAACATATTCAATATGATATTGAATATGTTAGTACAACGAGTATACCTGTGATTGGAGTGCCCCAAATTCAAGCTTCTGCTTTTCAATTGTTTCGATTAGACATTGAAGCTTTGAGGCAGCAATTAGATGGGATTACCTATCGAGAAGGCGAAATAAATGGTTTCATTGGGAATCTGCAATTGCCATATACGGATGGAACCACTAAAACATACACGGTTAAAAGAAATCAAACAATGCATCCAGATTTGAATGCACTTTTTCCTGAAATCAAAAGCTATGACGCTTATGCAAAGGATGGATCAGGTGCTTTTGGGAAATGGGACATTACTCCTCATGGATTACATGCAATGATTTTTATTCCAGGTCAGAGCACCCTTTTTATTGATCCCTACATTGTTGGGAATACCGAATATTATATTGTTTACCGAAAAAAAGACTTTATCACCAATAAAACGATGGATTGCCAAGTTCAATCAATGGCAACGGAAGAAATGAGCGAGCCAGAACTAGCCAATATCAAAGCAATGTTCGGAACATGTGATTTGCGTACTTACCGTTTAGCTGTCGCTGCAACCGGCGAATACACCACTTTTCATGGTGGAACACTTGCCCTTGCACAAGCAGCGCAAGTAACAACTATGAATCGCGTAAATGGTGTTTATGAAAAAGACATAGCCATTACGATGGTAATTGTTCCAAACAACAACTTGATTGTTTACACGAATGTGGGCTCTGACCCATATACGAATGGCACACCGGGAACAATGATCAATCAAAATCAAACAACTGTGGATACACAAATTGGAAGTGCAAACTACGATATCGGTCACGTTTTTGGAACAAATAGCGGAGGCTTAGCTGGCCTAGGTGTTGTTTGTACAGGAGGTCAAAAAGCAAGAGGAGTGACAGGTAGTTCATCTCCAACAGGAGATTCATTTGATATCGATTACGTAGCACATGAAATGGGTCATCAATTTGGTGGGAACCACACACAAAACAATAATTGTAACAGTGTGGCAGCTGCACGAAGAGAGCCCGGAAGTGCTAGTACAATTATGGGATATGCTGGTATTTGTTCTCCAAATGTGCAAAATAATAGTGATGACTATTTCCATGGATATAATTTAGGTGAAATAAGTAATGAAATTCTAAGTGGTGGTCATACTTGTGAAGTATTAACAGCTCTAAACAATTCAGCTCCTGTTATTTCTTCTACGAACGGAAATGTAACCGTTCCAGCTAGTACACCATTTGCATTAACTGCAATAGCAACAGATGTTGATGGTGACCAATTAACCTATTTATGGGAACAGATGAATAACCAAGCTTCTGCACAACCTCCAGTTGCAACAGCTACCGGAGGACCAAACTTTAGAAGTTTTGATCCCGATACATTACCAACACGCTACTTTCCGAAATTGAGTGCCTTAGCAAACAATGGTCCTTTCACTTGGGAAGTTATTCCTTCTGTTACACGTACTATGAATTTCAGGATCTCTGTAAAAGACAATCACGCAGTTGGTTCGTGCAATGATTATACTGATGTAACACTAACAACTACTGCTGCAGCTGGACCATTTGTAGTAACTTATCCAGATGCAACAGGAATAAGTTGGACAGAAAATAGTACACAAACAGTTACCTGGAGCGTTGCCAATACTGACATTGCCCCTGTAAACTGTACTTCGGTTCGCATTTTATTGTCAATTGACGGTGGTTTAACTTATCCATATGAATTGAATGCTGGAACAGCAAATGATGGTTCTGAATCAATTATAGTTCCATCGACGCCAACAAATACAGCACGAATTATGGTTATTTCAGCTGAGGGAACTTTCTTCGATATTTCAAATAACAATTTTGCAATTACAACATGCGTTCAATCAGATACGCCTTCATTAAGTGCTATTGCACCAGTATGTTATGGAGATGATGCGACCCTGACAATTGTATCTGGCAATTTAAATGAAGCAACTCAATGGGAGTGGTTCAGTGGTTCTTGCAATGGAACTTCAATTGGCACTGGAACAAGTATAATTGTCAATCCAACAAATCCAACGACATACTATGCTATTGGAAGTGGTGGTTGTGCCGGTTCAACTTGTGCATCTATTTCCGTTATTGCACCATCTCAAATTGACAATAGTGTAACTCAAAATGGAATTTTGTTAAGTTCAAATCAAACTGGAGCAAGTTACCAATGGATTGACTGCAATACAAATACGCCTGTTTCTGGAGAAACAAATCAAACTTACGCAACCGACCAATTAACTGGTACTTACGCTGTAGTAGTAACAATTGGATCTTGTTTAGACACTTCGACTTGCTTTTTGGTGGATCAATCTGGTATAGTTGATCTTGCAAATGCGTTTATTAGCGTTCAACCTAATCCATTTACTGATATGTTTACTATAAACTGGACGGGTTTAGAAATTGAGACAATTGAATTGACCGATGCTGCAGGAAAATTGATTAAAAAAGAATCTGTTTTAGGTAAAAATGAAACAAGCGTTCAAACTACTTCCTTAAGCAAAGGTGTATATTTCATTCGATTAATTGGATCGAAAGGCACGCTCGTTCGTCAACTTATTAAACAATAATAATTTTATGGCTGCATGAAAGTGCAGCCTTATTTCTCCTCTATGAAATTCTACCTAATTTTAGTCGTCTACTTTTTTTCAATTTCTCTGAACGCTCAAAAAAAGTGGACTTATTACTTAATGGGGCGACCTATGTCAATTGAGCGAAATAACGCCTTTATAACTGTTGGTATTGAACACGACATCAATTTCGAATATGCTTGTAATGATGACATAGAAATACATGGCATTGAATATTTTGTCAATTACAACGATTCAATTTCTAAGTTAATTGCTGATAATAAACTAGGTGATAACTGGTTGAATGATCTGTATGTAGAGACAGACCTTGAGGAAGTTAGGCAAAATAATGTGCGAGAAATTGTAAAAGGAACAAAGTATTTTGAAACTTATAGTGTTGATTTATTTGAACCCATAATCTTACTAAAAAAAAGAAAGGCGAAAAAAAATGAGAAATACCTTGTGTATGTAGTCGGACAATTAAAGGAAGATGAAACAAGAAAATTTAATACTCACCTGATTTTCAAATACAATAAGAAAAAGAAAAAAATAATTTTGAAGTCTCATAAAGTCAAGCCTTTGCCATTTGTTTTACCACAAAATGGTGTCATTTAATTCGAATCACCATCTGTTTTGATTTATTCGCTAACTTTGCCCCGCAAGCATGGAAGATTCTAAGAAAATAGCCGTTATTGGTGGTGGAAGTTGGGCGACTGCACTCGTGAAAATTTTGTGCAACAACCTCAATTCTGTCAATTGGTGGATGCGGAATGAAGGTGCTGTAGGACACATTCTAAAGTATCGACACAATCCAAATTATTTACAATCGGTTGAATTTGATTTGAATAAAATCAACGTTAGTACTGATTTAGAAGAAATCATTCGACCAGCAGATATTGTTATTATTGCCACTCCCTCTGCATTTTTAACTAAAATATTTGAGAATTTCCCGAAAGATGCGATGAAAGGCAAGTTAGTTTATTCAGCTGTCAAGGGAATTATACCCGAATTCAATGCAATTCCAGCTCGATTCATTCATAAAACCTTTGATGTTCCTTATCATCACATTGGGATTATTTGTGGTCCTTGTCATGCCGAAGAAGTTGCTTTAGAACGTTTGTCTTACCTCACTATTGCTTCTCAAAATGACGAAGCAGCCGAAGAAATGGCCGATTTTTTAGCTTGTCGCTACATTAAAACGACAGTTTCTGATGACTTATTTGGAACAGAATTGTCTGCAGTTCTAAAAAACGTTTATGCCGTTGCTTCGGGGATTTGTTCAGGGCTAGGCTACGGAGATAACTTCCAAGCAGTGTTGATTTCGAATGCTATTCAGGAAATAGAGAATTTCATTGATGAAGTAAGTCCTATTCACCGAGATGTTAAATCAAGTGCTTATTTAGGCGATTTATTGGTTACTGCCTATTCTCAATTTTCACGTAATCGTAGCTTCGGATTCATGATTGGTAAAGGATATTCAGTTAAAACGGCTCAATTAGAAATGGATATGATTGCCGAAGGTTATTACGCGGTTAAATGTGTCATGGAAATCAATAAAAAATTCCAAGTTGAAATGCCAATTGTAGAGGCCGTATATCGAATACTTTACGAGCGTATTTCTCCTGTAATTGAAATGCGCATCCTTACCGACAAATTAACTTAGAAATTCGAGTCAAAGACTTTCATCCGAAGATCTTAACATTGAGATTATTGTTAATTTTGCGCAAAAATCAATTTCATGAAAGTTTTCAAATTTGGGGGTGCTTCTGTTAAAGATGCCAATGCGGTTAGAAATGTTTCAGACATTCTAAATCTATTTTCCGGTGAAAAAATTACGGTTGTCGTTTCTGCAATGGGCAAAACAACCAATAAACTAGAAGAAATTGTCAAAGCCTATTCGCAGAATGAACCCAAAACATTCAAAGCATTAGTTGATGACATCTATGCGTTTCACCTGCATATCATGGGCGAATTGTTTTTGGAAAGACACTACACTTTGTACAATGATATTGAGGATGTTTTTGAAAAATTACGTATCCGATTTAATCAACCATTCCCAGATAATTATAGTTTTGAGTATGATCAAATCGTATCGCTTGGCGAAGTCATTTCTTCTAAAATTGTTGCCTTCTTTTTATTTGAACAAGGTCACTCAGCAACGTGGGCTGATGCACGAACGTTAGTTCGAACGAATAATTTGTACCAAGAAGGAAATGTTGATTGGGCCAAGACGGAAGAATTAATCGAAACACGTTTTATCCCAGTTTTCGAATCGTTTGACATTCAAGTAACACAAGGATTTGTAGGACACACGCCAGAAGGTTTCACAACAACATTAGGTCGAGAAGGATCAGATTATACCGCAGGAATTTTCGCTTATTGCACCAACGCGGAGAGCGTTACAATTTGGAAAGATGTCCCTGGCATGTTGAATGCCGATCCAAAATGGTTCGATAATACAATCAAACTAGAGAGTATATCATTCAAAGAAGCAATTGAATTATCGTATTATGGCGCATCTGTTATACATCCAAAAACCATTAAACCACTGCAAAACAAAAAGATTCCATTGTATGTGAAGTCATTTATCGACCCAAGTACTTCTGGAACAGTTATTCAAGAATCAACGGCAAAGGACCATTTGGTTCCTTCGTTTATTTTTAAAATGGATCAAATCCTCTTTTCATTTACGACGAAAGATTTCTCTTTTATCATTGAAGAGAATTTAAGTGATATTTTCAATCGCTTAGCAAAAGTGAATGCAAAAATCAATTTGATGCAAAATTCTGCCTTGAATTTTTCAATTCTTTTAGATCGAAACAAAGTAAATACAGAACAAATCATTGAACTTTTCAAAGACACGTATGAAGTTCGCTACAACGAAGGACTTGAATTGGTTACGATTCGTCATTACGATGATGAAACATTGAACCGTGTGACTGAAAACAAAGAAATCTTGTTGCAACAAAAAACACGACAAACTGCTCGATTGGTTATGAAGGACGTTCTCGATACGGCCTCCTAGCGTCGGCCACTCGAACTGACCTTCAACCTGCAGTCGGCAAATCGAACTGACCTTCCAACTTGCAGTCGGCAAATCGAACTGACCTTCCAACTTGCAGTCGGCAAATCGAACTGAACTTCAAACTGCAGTCGGCAAATCGAACTGAACTTCAAGCTGCAGTCGGCAAATCGAACTGAACTTCAAACTGCAGTCGGCAAATCGAACTGAACTTCAAACTGCAGTCGGCAAATCGAACTGAACTTCAAGCTGCAGTCGGCAAATCGAACTGAACTTCCAACTTGCAGTCGGCCACTCGAACTGAACTTCAACCTGTAATTATAATTGTAATCTACAACCAAATTATACCCTAAAAGAGGTACTTCTGATTTCGTGACTTTAAGGTATTTTTGCTAATTGAACGATGAACAAAACGTTAGCACATATCAAATCTGGACAGCAAGTGATTGTTCAAGGGATTACTGACTCGACTTTAAAACCAAAGTTGATGGAAATGGGTTTGGTTAATGGAAAAGCAATTACCGTTTTATTCAAAGCGCCGTTTGGTGATCCAATAGCGATTGATGTTCAAGGTTATATTCTATCATTGCGTTTGGATGAAGCGAAACTAATACTCGTTGATACGATTCATTCATCAGAAGAATATACTTAAGTTTGTTTTATGAAAATCGCGTTATTAGGAAATCCAAATACCGGCAAAAGTTCAGTTTTCAATATGTTAACTGGCTTAAGACAACATGTTGGCAATTTTCCGGGTGTAACAGTCGATAAAAAATTTGGAAATATTACCATTGGAGGAGAGGATCATTCAATCATTGATTTTCCAGGAACGTATAGTATCTATCCGCGTTCAAAAGACGAACAGGTTGTTTACGATGTACTTTCTAACCCTAATCACATTGATTTTCCAGATTTAGCAATTGTTGTTGCAGATGCGTCCAATTTGGAGCGAAATTTATTCCTTTTCACGCAAATTTATGACTTGAATATCCCGACCATTCTAGTTCTAAACATGTCAGATTTAGCGCTTAAAAATGGAAAAAAGATTGATCTTGAAAAATTAGCTGAGCATTTTCCGGGGACAAAGATTATCGAAACTACGGCTCGAATTGGTATTGGAAAAGATCGTTTATTAAAAGAAATGCAGTTCAATGTTACAATTGAAGAAAAGCATACATTTTTAACTAATCACAAACTGTGTGAACTAGACGACCAAATTGGTCAAGAACAAGAGGCGAATGACCGTTTTGCCTTAATTCGAAAAGTAATAGCATCCGTTGAAGAGCAAGTAGAAAAATCATCCAACTTCCAAACGAACAAATTAGACAAAATATTAGTTCATCCGATTTTTGGCTATTTGATTTTTGCGTCCATTTTGATGATTATTTTTCAATTCATTTTTTCGTTTGCAGCGATTCCAATGGATTTTATAGATGGAAGTTTTTCTGATTTCAGTTCATGGTTAAGTCAAACATTACCTGTGGGACTTTTCTCCGATTTAATTAGCCAAGGAATCGTTCCGGGAATTGGTGGTGTTGTTATTTTTATTCCGCAAATTGCCTTGTTATTTTTCTTTATTTCTATACTTGAAGAAACCGGTTATTTGGCTCGTGTGGTTTTTATCATGGATCGACTCATGCGTCCCATAGGCTTGAATGGCAAAAGTGTCGTTCCGCTATTGTCTTCTGCGGCTTGTGCAATTCCTGGAGTGATGGCTACCCGAACGATTTCTGATTGGAAAGAAAGGACTATTACAATATTGGTGGCGCCACTCATGAGCTGTAGTGCACGCATTCCAGTATATACCTTATTGATTGCTTTGGTGATTCCAAACGAAAAGGTACTTGGGATTTTAAATTTACAAGGTCTAGTATTATTTGGTTTATATTCATTGGGTTTAGTTGCTGCCTTGCTTATTGCTGCACTTTTAAAATTACTGATTCGTTCTAAAGAAAAAGGTTTCTTACTGTTGGAATTACCTAGTTACAAATCACCACGTTGGGGAAATGTCGGCATAACTGTTTTGGAAAAAGTACGTGTTTTTGTGTTAGACGCAGGGAAAATAATTCTTGCGATATCAATTGTTCTATGGGCTATGGCAACTTTTGGTCCAAGTGATCGAATGGAGCAAGCGGCGACAAAAGCCAGAGAAACTGCCCATGAGTTAAACTTAAGTGAAGAAGAAAGTGATAGTTTTGTTTCCTCTGCGAAATTAGAAAACTCCTACATCGGTATTCTTGGTAAAGGAATTGAACCTGTAATCCAACCCTTGGGTTATGATTGGAAAATTGGTATTTCATTGATTACGTCTTTCGCTGCTCGAGAAGTGTTTGTTGGCTCCTTAGCGACTATTTATGCGGTTCAAGGAGATAATGACAACAATAAACGCTTAATTGATCGTATGCGGGACCAAAAACGATCAGATGGAACTCCAGTGTACACTTTAGCTTCCGGAGCATCATTGATGATTTTTTATGTTTTTGCGATGCAATGTATGGCAACCTTAGCTGTAGTTAAGCGAGAAACAAAAAGTTGGAAATGGCCATTGATACAAATTGCCTTTATGGGTGTGCTTGCCTATTTGGGTTCATGGATAACTTTTACACTACTTAGCTAATGCAGTTGATCTTAGTAATACTCACCATCACTTTAGCTGTTGCGTTTTTAGCACGACAAAGCTACCAACGTTTCTTCAAAAAAGACGCAAATTGCGATGGTTGCGCAGTAAATAAGGCTACGAAGAATTCCCACCTCGACGAACTCAGTAACCCTAATTCCTAAATTGACAAGCTCTGTAACCTTACTTCCTAATTAATTCCTCTGGTCATTGAATCCTACGGATTTCCTAATTCTTAAGGTGTTTCTCTAAAAACTGATCTTGCTCCCACAATAAATGAAAGATGTTTTCTTTCGCCACATAACCATGACTTTCTTTAGGCAGAATAACCATTCTAACAGGCGCTCCAAGATTTTTTAATGCTTGAAAATAACGTTCGGTTTGTAAAGTAAAGGTACCTGGGTTATTGTCTGCTTCTCCATGTGCTAATAACAATGGTGTTTTCATTTTATCTGCATTCATAAAAGGCGACATGGTATTGTAAACTTCCGGCACATCCCAATAGTTACGTTGTTCACTTTGAAAACCAAATGGCGTAAGCGTTCGATTGTATGCGCCACTACGTGCAATTCCACAAGCAAACAAATTCGAGTGAGTTAGCAAATTGGCCGTCATAAATGCTCCGTATGAATGTCCCCCAATCGCTACTTTCTTAGGGTTGATATAACCCAAATTATCCACAGCATTAATCGCTGCTTCTGCGTTGCCCACAAGTTGTTCGATAAAATTGTCGTTTGGTTCTTGATCACCCTCACCAACAATAGGGAAAGAAGCGTCATCTAAAACAGCATATCCTTTAGTCACCCAATATACAAATGAGCCATAATAAGGAAAAGTAAATTCATTCGGATTCTTCGTGCTTTGTCCGGCACTTGCCATGTCTTTAAATTCTCTTGGATAAGCCCAAATTAAAAGTGGTAATTTTTCTTTTTTGGTTTTATCGTAACCTGCTGGCAGGTATAAGGTCCCTGATAATTCTAAACCATCTTTCCGTTTGTAGGAAATCACTTCTTTATGAACTTTTGTCAAACTTTCAAATGGATTTTTAAAACTAGTGATGGGCGTTAATTTTTTCGATTTGATATTGCGGAAATAGTAGTTTGGATATTCTGTTGCCGATTGAACCATTACCAATACGTCGCCTTTTTTCAAATCTTCAATCGAAAGCAAATCTTCCTTTTTATCTTTCAAGATAGATTGATACACACGTTGTGTTTTTAACGTCGTTACATTCAATTCATCAATAAAAGGAAATTGTCCTTGTTTGCTGTGACCATCTCCTATTAAATATAAATTGCCATTTTCCATCATCAAAGTGTATTTGCCCAGATTATTCTTTTTAGTTTGAAAAGAACCTGGGTCTGAATAAACATCTTGGTAGTTTCTATCGTAAATAATCTTTGGTGCAACACTTGAATTGGATGGATTTATTAAATATGTTTTTGAATTTCGTGTATCATACCATTGATCTAAAAGAATAGCGGTGTTTTCGTTGCCCCACATTACACCCGCATAGCGTTGTTGTGTTTTAGCGACACTTATTGGTTCAGCCAGAAATGGTGCGTCCCATGTAAACAACTCATCTCTAAAATCCACTTTAGTGGCTTGATTGCCTTCATCCAATGCTACCACAAAATAAAGCGTTGAAGGTTTATCGTTTCTCCAATTCATTGAGCGCTTTCCTTTCTGCGTGGAAGAAAAGCCTTTGGGCATAATTTCCGTTAATGGCACTTCATTCACCACTTTGATTTCTTTTGCCTGAGCATCATATACTGAAGATTTTGATGGAAAACGACTTAAAGGAACAATGTAAGAAAACGGTTTTTGCAAGGTAGTCAGCATAATGAATTTACTATCTGGCGAGATACTTTCGTCAATAAACATATCTGCACTTTTATATATTGATTCACTTCCATTAAGTGAAATTTTATACAATTCAGAAGTAACTAAAACTTCAAAGTTAAACTCATCAGTTTTATTTTTTAATAAATCTTGGTATGTACGATTTTGTGAAACAGAACCATCGCCAGTAGAAACGATTGGTCCTTTCGGTAGATCTTTCGTCGCATCAATCAATTTAGGACGATTGGCAGGTAATACTTTAACCAATAATGTTTCACTATCATTGAACCAACTGATTGGACTTCCTAAATTGGCATTCAACAAATGCTTACTTACTTTACTTGCAGTTGCTAAAGCGACATCCAGTACCCATAACTCTACTCCTTCATTGGTGGTGTGAGTAAATGCCATTTTACTTTCGTTGGGTGACCATGCCATGTTAGCGATGCGTGGATTTTCTGGCAAACCTTTTACTTGCACTTCTAACTTATCCGAAATTTTGCGCACTTTCAAATTATTCACGTAGGTTACAGTGCTCGAAATATTTGTTACGGGATTAATGCGTAAGCCACCCAAACGCATCTCCGCTTGGTTCAAATCGTCGAGTGATTTGTAGGTGTTACGGTAGCTAAGTACCATATACTGTTTTTTACTATCCATATTTACGGAAGGAGCACGTTGAAAATCTGCCAAGGCCATTATTTCTTGCGATGGCACTTGATACGTAATATTTTCTTGCGCAAAACTTGCTAAAGCACTCGTAATTACGAATAGACGTAAAAGGAATTTTTTCATTTGAGTTGATTGTTTATTTGCTCTTTGAGCGGATTCAAATAAATAAAATATGAACTGTATATTCTTATCATCAAAGGATTTTAACTTTAAAGAATTCTAAACCCTTGACTTCAATTTAGTCATTTTCATAACGTCTCAATCTATTCTTAAGCGCAATTAATTCACTATTCAAAGCTCGTTCTTTTTCCAAAAGATTAAAGATTACATCAATTCCTTCTATGTTAACATTTAACTCATGATGTAGTCTAATCATTTTTTCTAGGTCAGTAATTTTATCTTGATAGATAAATTGATTTTCTTCAATAATTTCAATTTGAATAAGGCCTGTATGGTGGAGGGCGTCAATAAATGAAAATTCAATCTCGTAGTGCGAACAAATAGTAGTAATCGCTATTAAATTATTTTCCATGTTACCTCATTTTTTGTAATTCACTGAATAAATTCTTTTCTTTTTCGCTCAATTTGGCAGGAATCTGAATGTGATAAGTGACAATCAAATCGCCATATTCTCCTTCTTGCTTATAAATTGGAAAACCTTTTCCTTTCAACTTTACTTTTGTTTCATTTGCTGTTTCAGCTGCGATTTTTAGTTTCACTTTACCTTCGAAAGTATCCACCATAATTTCTCCACCAAGTAGAGAAAGATATAAATCAAGATCTACATTCGCGTAAAGATTATTTCCATCGCGTTTGAATTGAGTATGATTACTGATGATAAACTTGATATATAAATCTCCGTTTGGTCCGCCATTCAATCCTTCTCCACCTTTTCCATTTATTTTAATGACCTGACCGTTCTCAACTCCTGCAGGTATTGTTAGTCGAATACTATTGTTGTTGACTGTCAACACTCGCTTATGCGTGGTATAAACATCTTTTAAATTAAGCTGCAATTCTGCATTGTAATCTTGGCCTTTATATTTGGCATAATTACCTTGCCGAGATGAAGATTCTCGTCCACCGAACATTGATTCAAAAAAATCGGAATAATCTTCGTTTGAGTAGCCCTGTTGACTAGATCGCTGTTGGGATTGTTGTTGACGTTGATTTTGAGCTTTTTGATATTCTTCCCCGTGTTTCCAATTCTCACCAAACTTATCGTATTTAGTGCGATTTTCAGGATTACTCAATACTTCATTGGCTTCATTAATTTCCTTAAATTTTAGCTCAGCTTCTTTGTTGTCTGGGTTTAGATCTGGATGATACTTGCGCGCTAACTTTCGATAAGCAGCTTTGATTTCCTTTTCATTCGCGGCTTTCGAGATGCCCAAAATTTTGTAATAATCTAAAAATGCCATAGGTTGAATGTGTTAAGCTGTTTAATCGACCTAAGGTTTATTGAATATCAAAGGGCGGGCATTTTAAGACCAAATTTTATTAAATGTCCAAACTTCCATTTTTTCTAAACTCATATTAAAAGAGAGTTTGTTTGAATTTTTAAGGAGAACGATACTATTTATCAAGCTAAAACTACACATTTACTCAACAAAAGTAAGCATGTCTTGTGGGTTACTCATCCTAACTATTTTATCTCCCTTCATAACAATAGGCGCTATTAATATACTCGGATTTTGCACTAATAAGGTTAACCAATCATTGTCTGACAACTCATTGGTTTGACCAAATTTTTGGATAAAATCTGGATGGTCGGTATTAACTAGTTCTTGTACTTTAATGCCCATTCTTGATGCTAAATCAGCCCAATGAGTCGTGGTTAATTTAATGTGAATTAAATCAATGTCATGTATCGGTATGTTTTCAATTTGAGCATAAGCCAAAATTTGTCGACCGATGTGATCATCAGAATTATAAATTAACGTTATTTCTTTATCAGTGTTAGCAAATATCATCGTGTGTATTTCTTGTCAAGGTACGCATAAATAAACTAGCAAAAATGTGTTTAGAATTAAGAGGATTGAAAAGTTTGAAACCCCGTGCAACGAATAACTATTTTAATAACTCGACTTTCTTATAACAGCACTAATGCTATTTGATAATTTTCCAAATATGAAAATAATAGAACAAAAAAAAAGAAGCTTAACGCTTCTCTTTTTTCAATTATTTCTTGCTAGGTATATGTTTAGCAGTGAAGCTTTCTGATGTTTTATTCCAAGCATCAATATATTTTGCTCGCTCCTTATTCATTTTTTCATTCCATGCATTGTAAGCATTAGAAGCTGCATTCATTTCGTTAACCGCATTATTGTATTGGTTAACATCATCTTGTGTGCGATCTTTTTCCTTCTTTTGGTCAAAAGCAGCTTTAATTTTATTGAAATTTTCTTGTTTCATAAACAATGTTAAGGCAACATCGGAATCTTTAACTTCTCGCGCGTAAAAATCAAATAAGTTCTTCGTTGCTTCAATCATTGTCGCATCATTGGAATACAGAACAGCTGATTTCAACTTTTCTCTCCCCTCTTCAATTGTAGCTAACAAGGTTTCACGATTTTGTTCAAAACCACTTACATCTTGACGACCAATTGCATCTAATAAATAAAGTTCTTGCTTAAATGATTTAAAGAAAATCAGGTAAACTACATTGTAGTGCTCATAAACATTACTTGCAATTTCCATATTTTTAGACAAGGCATCTGATTGCTCAATTAGGTTGATATTGTTTGCCTTAGCGAAAACCTTCTGTGCCTCTTGTAATTGAGTAGAAGCTTCGGATTGTTTATCACTCGCTAATTCGCGCGCTAACATATAGGCTTCCATCAAGTCATACGACTGTTCAGCGACATCTTCCATGTCTACCAATTTAGCATAATCTTCACGGAGTACTAAATTTACAATGTTAAAGTAGTTTATCACTGCATCTCTATAGCTCTCATCTCCTTTGAAAGCTTTCGAATTTTTCGCTTTTTGAAGTGCCTTATTAGACGTCTCAATTAAAGCCATCCGCGTTTTCTCTACTTTTCGAGCGCTTTTACCATGCGAAATAGTACGGGTGTAATCCCACATGTCTTGTTGAATTTGTCGGTTTTCCACTGAAAAATAATCCATGTATAATCCGGCATTTGCTTGATCTTGACTAAAAACAAGTGTACTTGATAAGAATAGAAGGCATGTGGCAATTAATTTCATTATAAACTGTCTTTAAATTAATAATTGATTGTAATATTTTCCGAAAATAAAAATTATTTACTTTATGTAGTCTAAAAGGATTGAATATGTTTCAATCAATCCATAATCTACTTCTAATTTTTCTTTAAAATGTTCTCGATACTTACCCAAAAAAGGACTCATTGAATAGATATCATTGTCTTTTTGTAAAAAAGCAATTTCAAACGTTCGATCGAAAGTAGTTTCATTCTTATTCATCACAAGCCAACGACTTTCAATCTGCTTAAAAATTTCCAAACGATCGTCAAGACTCAATTCTCTTGATTTTAATTTCGAAACCAATTCTTCCATTTCGTTATTGAATTCCTTTTCTTTTTGAAGATAGACGCTCTGGTTTTGTCGAATATGACTTTTTTCCTTTGCTTCGGTGAATTCAAGTTTCGGTAATGGTGTATAGTAAATCTTTTTACTGATTGAGTCCAAAACAATAGCGTTTGCATAGCTCTTCTCTGATTCAAATTCTGCTGAGCCTACTTCTTCAAGTCTGATATCTGGAAGCACACCTCTTTTCTGATTTGTTGTTAAATCGACACGATAGAGACCCAAATTGGTGATTTTTATATATCCCCATTCCGAATCTATTCTATTGGAATCCAGTGGTAAAATAAATTGTGCTGTAGCTTTTCCATATGAAGTTTGGCCAACAATCAAAGCTCTATTGTAATCTTGCAAACTAGCGGCAACAATTTCAGAGGCAGAAGCAGAATACTGATTAATCATCACCACCAACGGCCCACGATAGACAGTTCCCCGATTCATGTCTTTCAAGGAATAAACATTCTCTTCTTCATCGCAATTGATGAGAATTGGTCCGTAATCAATAAAAATCCCAGATAAATCTATAGCCTCTCTTAATGAACCACCACCATTATTCCTCAAGTCAAGAATTAATCCTTCGATATTTTCCAATTTCATTTTAATGATTGCCTTCGCAATATCATTTGCACAGCCCAAGTTGGTTGTGTCCGTTTCATTTGTGTAAAAATCAGGCAAAGAAATGTAACCTATTTTTTTATCCCCCTGTAAAATTGCCGTTTTAACGATATCCTCATCACTGTATACCTTCCCTTTTTCCAGAATAACAATAGATTCAACTTGCTGATTGTTTTTGACAGTTAATTCCAAAACAGTCTGTTTGTTTTCAGCAAACAAATTGTTGACCTGCAATAATGTTAATCCTTCCAAATTATGTTTTATACCATTTCCAAATTTAAGACAGAGCAAAATATCTCCTTCATGAATTTCGCCAGATAACCAAGCCGAACTTCCAGGATAAACATTCGTAATTTCAAAATCACCTGATCTGTTTTTATTGAAATTGACTCCAAAAATTTCCCTTTCACTCGTTAATTCAGCTTGAAACTGGTTCATCTTTTCTGGACTAAAAAAGCTTGAGTGCGGATCATAAGTTTCTGCTATTGCATTCAATTAAATCTCATTCAATACTTCGTCAATACCTAAGTTTTTTAAGTAATCTAAATAAGCAGACTGAATTGATTTTTCTGCTTGTTTAACAAGCATACTTATCGAATCATTATGATAAATATAGCCCTTATCCGATAAGTCATCCACCAATCTATTAAGTACCTGATTACGCAAAACATAATTCCACTTCTTCTTATGATTCGCCTTGTCGGCAAAGTCTTCGTTCAGTGATGCACTAAACTCCTGAACAGAAAGCAAGTTTGTTTTCTGTGAAAAATAGGAACTTACGTTAGTCGTTCCACTATTAACAGCTTCCTTTAAAATCTCTTTGAAACGATTTAGATAAATCAGTTGATTCGTGCTTATGTCTTCATCAATTTCAACTGCCAACAATGCTAATTCTGCAACATTTTCTTTTGTAAAAAGCACTTTTTCATCATCAATAGAATTCAAGAGTAATTCATGAATACATCGACCAAATTGGTCATCTATTTTACGTGGTTTAATATGAAATTCATTAAAATCACGCACAAGTTGAGTCGACATCTGTGAGACCATCTCATTCCTTTGAGAGAATGAATAAAACGGAATGATGAACGCTGCTAAAAGTAAGGTCTTTATAATCTTAGAGGAAAAAATCATATAACTATTATTCAAATGAAATTCCTTGTTTCTTCAATATAGATCGCACATACACCGCAAAAAACGCTAAGTAAGCAAAGCAAATCGCACCAACGATAAATGATTCTTGAATACCGATCACATCTGATAATTTTCCTTGAATTGGTGGAATGATTGCTCCACCTAAAATCATCATCACCAAGAATGCAGATCCTTGCGATTGGTATTTACCTAAACCGGCTAAGGATAAAGAGAAAATCGCTGGCCACATGATAGAACAAAATAGTCCACCACTCAAAAATGCGTAAACTGCTATGTTTCCTGTTGTCATTAAACCAACCACCATCGCCGTAATTCCTAAAACACCAAAAACACCTAAGGTCAAAGCTGGCTTGTCATTGGTAAGGTAAAACGCAGCAATTTGAACAAACACGCACAGGATGTACCAATACAATGGACGCACATCATAACCAGCTAAACCCGCCAAACCTAATACAACACCAAAAGCAACAAGTGGAACCACAAATCGAAGAATCTGTTTTGTCGTATGCGTTAAGTTAAAGGCATTGATTGCTCCAGCCCATCGACCTATCATCAAACTTCCCCAAAACATTGCAATAAAAGGTGCAATCTGAGAAGAACTATAACCACCAAATTCTTTCTGTTTAAGCAATTCACCAAGGTTACTTCCGATAGCTACTTCCACTCCAACATAGACGAAAATTGCTAACATTCCCAAGGTCAACTGCGGATATTGCATCGCTCCCCAACCCTTTTTCTGTCTCTTTCCAAAAACAAAAATCAGCAACAATCCACCAATCACTACTGCCAATCCACCAGCAAGCCAAATCATTCGATTTTGCTCTAAAGGTTTCTTGATTTTAGCAATTTCTCCTTGAATAATAGTTTGTGTTTCTAGTGCTTGTTGTGGGATGACTTTCAATTTTTCCCCCTTTTCATTTAAAGATGTTTGGTCAAAATCATGCTGAAGTTGGACTAAATCCTTCGCTGCATCACTCTGATAACTGCTAAACACTGGAACAAAACATGTCGCTAATAACAGGGTAATTACAACCAAAGATGTCAGCGCCTTATTCGCTTTTGAAGTAGACTCCATTTGCTCTTCACTTAAGGTTTGATCAACTAAATTTTCATCAAAAACTGTTTCCTCTACTGCTGTTTTTCCAGAAGGAACTTTTTTCGAGAATCCAAAGAGCGCTGCCACTCCTAAGAACAATGCTCCCACACATGCGTAAAGAATAATCACTTTGGTAAGTGACAAGGCTTTTATCATGTCATCACTGATGGCTGAAGCTGTTCCAAATAAGGCCAAGGCAACAATTAAAGGTCCGATGGTCGTTCCTAAACTATTGATCCCGCCACCCAAATTAATTCGATTACTTCCAGTTGCTTCATCACCTAATAAAATCATAAATGGATTAGCAGAAGTTTGTTGCAAGGAAAAACCAAGCGCTACAATGAATAAACCAACCAACATTCCTGCAAAGACACCCTGATAAACTGAAAGAATCATGGCAACTGCGCCAAGAGCAGAAAATAAAAGCCCATAAACGATACTTTTCTTGTAGCCCCAATGACCAACAATGTCTTTTCCAATAAATGTAGAGAACATAAACAATCCTAAAGCACCAATGTAATAAGCCAAATAAAATGCAAAATCAATCAACTGACTTTGAAACTGATCTAAGTGAAAATAGTTCTTACAAAAAGGGATGAAGACACTATTTCCTGCAGCGATAAAGCCCCAAAAGAAGAAAACTGTTGTCAAGGTGGTTAGTGCTCCGTAATTCGTTTGATTGGTAGTTTCAGTTGCCATTGCTTATTTTTTATACGTATTGGTAATTTTAAATTGTTCGCCGAATTTGAAACCAATGCCCACATGAACATCTCCCACAATCGGTAAATTTAGATTGGGATGACCAATGTATGGTCCAACACCACCGTAAGCATTAATAGTTAAACGCTCCGTTAAGTTACGCACGAAGCCTAATGTAATCGGAAAACCAAGAACGATATATCGATCGAAAGCAAAAATTTGTGCACTTATTCCCGCATAAAACGAAGTGTGTTTAGAATTATATGCCATGTAATTGATTCCGACACCCGTATTTACTAGTAAACCTCTGCCGTACAATGTAAAAACACGCAATGGAATATGCATAGCGACTCTTTTCTCATAACCAAAACGGTGCATATAGGAAATATTAAGTCCTAACATAAACGGTGAAAAAGGGTTAATCGATAAGTGGTTTTCAGGGACAATGACAGTATCCGTTATCAATACAATTCCAGAAGAGTCAGTTGTTTCTGTTCCGACGATTTCAGGTGTACTAATAATCTTTCCTGTTGAATCACAATCAATATAATACTTCAGTTTATTGATTGCAATATTGGATTTTACTTCCTTTTTTTTTGAGTTAGTTGTAAAAAAGTAAATCTTTGGATAATTAACGTAGTCAATCGTCACCACACGATGCATTCCTGAATTATAAACGAGGGTGTCAAAATGCTTAACAGACTCTCCTTGAGAAAAGGAATAAGCAGATATTAGTAAAAAGAACAAGGGTAAAATTCGCTTCATTGTGAATTATTTGAAGCGAATATACAAAGATTTCAATTGAGCAGTTTCAATCCTCCTTAGATACCGTGAAGAAAGAAAGAATCAGCCTGCTTTTTCTTGTTTAGCTTCAGATTTCTCTGAGAAACCAATCATCTTTTTTGCAGTAAGAACAATCGATGGAGCATCAAAACCACAATCCGCCCACAATTCTTTTTGTGTACCGTGGTGAATGTATTGATCAGGGATTCCTAGACGAATAACTTCTGACGTATATTTTTGATCAACCATGAATTCAATTATTGCAGAACCAAATCCACCCATCAAACAGCCATCTTCAATTGTGATAACCTTTTTGAATTTTGAGAAAATCTCATGCAGCATTATTTCATCGAGTGGCTTTACAAAACGCATATCATAATGTGCTGCTGAAACGCCAATTTCCTTCAATTCTTTCACTGCTTCTTGCGCAAAATTTCCAGGGTGACCGAAAGTTAAAATAGCAATATCTTCACCATTCGTTACTTTTCTTCCAGTTCCAACCTTAATTGCTTTCATGGCTGTTTTCCATTCTAACATGACGCCATTACCACGCGGATAACGAATGGAAAAAGGTCCCATGTTTTCTTGCTGTGCGGTGTACATTAAATCACGCAATTCAGCTTCATTCATTGGTGCAGAAACTACCATGTTTGGTATACTTCTCATGTATGAAATATCATAAACACCATGGTGAGATGCACCATCAGCACCAACTAGTCCACCTCTGTCTAAACAAAAAACAACATTTAAGTTTTGTAAAGCAACATCGTGTAGAACTTGATCGTACGCACGCTGCATGAAAGATGAATAAATATTACAGAATGGCACTAAACCTTGAGTTGCTAATCCTGCTGAAAAAGTCACCGCATGTTGTTCAGCAATACCAACGTCAAAAGCACGATCAGGCATTGCAGTCATCATAAAATTCAAAGAGCAACCAGAAGGCATTGCTGGAGTTACCCCCATTATTTTATCATTCTTCTCTGCTAATTCAACGATTGTGTGACCAAAAACATCTTGGTATTTTGGTGGCTCAGGTGATTTAGGAACAATTTTAACAATTTCTCCCGTTTCCTTATTAAAAACACCTGGAGCATGCCATTTTGTTGGATTTCCTTCCTCAGAATACTTATATCCAGCTCCCTTACGTGTAATACAATGCAAAATTTTCGGTCCAGGAATATCTTTTAAATCTTCCAATACTTTTGCTAAACCAATCACATCATGACCATCAACTGGCCCGAAGTATCTAAAATTCAAGGCTTCAAACAAATTACTTTGTTTCAACAATGAACCTTTTAGTGCCGAAGTAACTTTAGAAGCAATTGTTTGAGCATCTGGTCCAAACTTGGAAATTTTCCCGAGCATGTGCCATACCTCATCCTTGATTTTATTGTATGTATGGGAAGTTGTAATATCTGTGAGGTATTCTTTCAATGCTCCCACATTAGGGTCAATCGACATGCAATTGTCGTTCAAAATCACCAATAAATTGGCATCTTTTTCAAAACCAGCGTGATTCATACCTTCAAAAGCTAAACCAGCGGTCATTGCGCCATCACCAATTACCGCAATGTGCTGACGATTTTTTTCACCTTTGTATTTACTTGCCACAGCCATACCAAGCGCAGCAGAAATAGAAGTGGAAGAGTGACCCACACCAAACGTATCAAATTCACTTTCTGAACGTTTAGGGAAACCAGAAATTCCACCTTTCAAACGATTTGTGTGAAAACGATCGCGACGACCAGTTAATATTTTATGTCCGTATGCCTGATGACCAACATCCCATACAAGCTGATCGTCGGGCGTATTGAAAACGTAATGCAAAGCCACAGTCAATTCAACAACACCAAGGCTTGCACCAAAATGACTGTTTCCAATTTCAGAAATGACATCAATGATGTACTGACGAACTTCATCAGATACTTGCGGTAAGTCTTCAATATTGAATTTTTCCCTTAAATCTTTGGGAAGATTTATTTGATCTAGAAAAGGGCCTGCTTGATAGTTTTTATCGTCTGACATATTAGGCAAAGTTAGTGCTTAATGTATTGATAACAAACAAAGCAAAGGCATATTTTGTTCGCTTGGTAAATTAACTTTTTTTGGGCAGTCGTTATTGATAATTCCCGACAGCGGCGAAGCGGATCTTCGAGAATTATCGAGAACTAACAAAAAAGGGATCCAATTGGATCCCTTTTCATATTATATTTTTGAATTTACGGTTTAGTTAAGCACCAAATCTTTTAAAATTCCCAGCAAATTTGGTAATTTAAAATTATCCTCATCCATCTTCACAAGTACTTCCTCATTTGACGAGGTTGACCCTTCAGTAGTATGCTCGCTTGTCTTTTCAACTTTATCTTTACTGATTGTAAATTGCTTTTCATTCATTGTTGTAATGATAGACTTCAATTCTTTCTCGGAAACTTTTGCTTCGTCGAAATAAACATAGGTCTTTTGTTTATCATCTCCTTCTACAAAATTGAACTTTACACGTTCCACGCCACCAGTTGCTTTCAATTCTTTGCGGATTGAACCACCACATCCCATTTCACACGTCATACCTTCCACTTCCAAGGTTAAAACAGCTGTTGAATGAACAGGAGCCTTTTTTTCTTCAGTTGATCCCTTCTCTGTGCGAAGTAACACTTCCTTCGGTTCAGAAGAACATGCACTTAAGATTAAGACACCTGAAAATAATATACTTAATTTTTTCATGTTGATAAGACTGAAAATGAGCTTTAAAGTTACAAAGAAATGTTTAATTTTTAAGTTTCTTGTTTCGCATCTGTTAAAAAATCAAAAACTAACGCAGGCAAAACGATAGAACGTGATCGATAAACTCATCGGGCGATTCAGCATGAACCCAATGTCCTGATCCCATTACTGTCACCAAAGTTGAATCGGGAAAACGATCTTCAATTTCAGCGATATCTTCATCCAAAATGTAATTTGACAATTCTCCTCTGATAAATAATGTTGGGGTCATCACTTCAGCTTCTGGCAAGGCACTTAGGATGTTTTCCATTTCCCTTACTAATACCTTTAAATTCATTCGGAATTCCAATTGTCCTTTTTTCTTCCAATAAAGATTTTTTAATAAAAATTGTCGAACACCATCCGAATCAATATACTGTTTTAATACTTCTTCTGCCTCACTTCTTGCTTTATATGAAGGTAAATTCAAGGCATGTAATCCTGCTAAAATATGTTCATGGTGCATTGGGTATTCTTTCACGCCAATGTCTACGATAATCAATTTTTCTAATAAATCTTCATGTTTCGCTGCGAAGAGCATGGCTACCTTTCCTCCCATTGAATGACCAAGCAGAATTATTCGCTGTAAATCCAAATCGTCGCACAATTCTTTTAAATCTTTGACCATTAAATCATAGGAAAATTCATCCGTCCAATCAGAGTGTCCGTGATTACGTAAATCGACCAAAATAACGCGGTAATATTCAGCTAATTTCTTTGCGTGAGTTTGCCAATTATCTGAAAAGCCAAATAATCCATGAAGAATTACCATTGGTTGTCCTTCACCTAATTCTCTGTAGTGTAATTTCATTAATTTGTTTAAATGCTTGCAAATTTATGTCTAATTCTAAGAAATGTTTCCTTATTTAAAATAAATAGACACAAATGAATATTCATAGCCACGAAAGCATGAATGAATTTTGCGGTCTAGTTCTGTTGGTGAATTGTGCTTACTCACTTCGGGGGTTTTGAATCAATCGATAAATTTCGGAAGAGCAAAGCTTCCCCGTTAGGAGGAAGATTAAGGGGGAGGAATGAGTTAAAAACATAAGATAATCTGCGCGAACGCTTGATTGATTCATTCGTCGCGGCGAATTCTTCTTAAAAATAACCAATATCGTGACTTGGTCTAATTCAACTGAAATGTAACTTTTCATGGTTTCGTCAAACATACAGTTAGAACACCGATTTTTACAAGAAGAATGATTAAAACAAAACAAGAGCAATTTCTAGAACTCTACGAACCGATTCATGATAGGTTCGAACGCTTCTGCAGGGCAAGAGTTTATGGCGATATGGACTTCCGAGATTTAATCAATGATACACTTCTTGTTGCTTTTGAAAAACTTGAAACGCTGCGATCAAAAGAGGCATTTCTTTCTTTTTTATTTAGCATTAGTGTTCGAATAATAGGTAATTATCATCAAAAGAAAAAGGTCGATCGCTTTCAGAAGGAGGACAATATTCATGTAATTCAGGATAGAGAAAGTAGTCCGCAAGAGCAAGCTGATGTTCATTTTTTACATCAGGCACTTGCCCAATTACCAGAGGAACAGCGAGAATCTATTCTACTTTTTGAACTTGTTGGATTTAGTATTAAAGAAATGACTGAAATTCAAGGCGCTTCAGAATCTGCTATTAAACAGCGATTAAAAAGAGGTCGCGAAAAGCTTGTTGAGATCCTTACTTATGAATCAACTTTAACGACAAAGGAGGTAAATCATGGATAAACAACACCAGCTCGAACAACTTTTTAACGCTGCCAATAATGAGCAGACAGTCTATTCTTTTGGTGATACTAAGAAGCAATTTCTTTCAACAGTTGTAGTTTCAACAGCTACATCAAAGGTTAAGAAAACTTCATTTTTATCAACTAAAAATTGGATCATTATGTTTGCACTTATTAGTACATTGACAGCTTCATTTATACTTTTTTTCGGAGCAAATCCGACAAATATTAAATCAGCTTCAACTGAAAAAACGATTTCAGAAGTAAAACAAGAACATCCTCAAAAAGAAACGTCAGAAAAAATGAATAATGATCAAACCGACCATTCTTCGCAATTGCTATCAAATCAAGTTCCGACTTTTTTGCCACCTTTTGAAGATATATTTCAAGATCCCGTTGAACAAAAACCGTTCGATCCCAGATCAATGGAAAAAATAGTTTCAAAGCCACTTCTTTATGAAGAAAACTATGTGTTTCCCAAGTTGACAGAAGAAGAGATTCGTTCAAATAAAAAGAAGAAAAAGGAAATGTTGAAGGCATTGGAGAAATTCGATAAAAAAGTATATGCTTATATTCCAATAGGATCATTCGAATATGAGGGTAAAACAATTTCTATTCAAGCTTTTTATATGCAGAAAACTGAAGTTTCGAATTTGGAATACCGAACTTTTTTATTTGACCTTTTAATTCAAAATCGCAAAGAGGAATTTTTGAAAGCCAAACCGGATCAATCAATGTGGACTAAATTATTTGGTAAAGAGAATCAACCCATGGAGGAACTTTATTTCTCACATGCTTCATATAATGAATATCCAGTTGTAAACGTGAGTCGAGAAGGTGTGGAATTGTATTGTAAATGGCTTTCACAAGAATTGGTGAAATTTATTGGCGACAGCAAAGAAGAATTATACAATGATGTTCGAATTCCATTGCATGTTGAATGGGTGAAAGCGGCTTCAACCGAAGGGACTCAGTTGCCTTATCCATGGGATGGTATATATCTAAGAGATTCAAAAGGTGTTTATTTAGCGAATTTCAAACCTACTGATTCTACCTATTTTGATGATGGTGGTTTTTTTACTGTCAAAGTGAATTCGTACACAACCAATGCTCTTGGTTTATACAATATGAGTGGTAATGTTGCAGAGATGATTTATGATACATATAAATTGAAAGATGCTCCAGGAACAGCAGGAGGTGGATGGATGAACAATGCGGAAGAGATTAAAATTCTAGGACCTGATCCTTATGAGGGCATGATTGATGCACATCCGAATATTGGTTTTAGAGTGGTAATGACTATGCTGAAGAATCCATAAAGAATAAATAAATTTAGGTATAAATGAATTCATTTACACCCTTACTATTTGCTGTGTTTTATTGGTATTTACTTAACATCTCATCCATATAATTTTTCATTTCGGCTAAAGCAGAATAATTCAACCGCAATTCTTCAAAATGAATATGATAAATGCATTCGATTAAATCAGCATTTATCAATATTCGTACATGGTTATAAATGGCCACTTTACTTAGTTTTGAATAGTTTAACAATTCAGATCTTGTACTAATTTCGCTATTCAATAACATCTCTAGAATTTTTCTTCTGAAAGGATGTGACATGGCATCTGCGATTTTAGATAAATACAATTCACTCGGTAGGTAATTGTCAGGTTTTATTAATCTCATAACTATTTTCTTATTTAAGTTAGAGAAATAGTTTAAATAATACAATAGAATTTTGAATAATAAATAAATTTACTAATAAATGAATTCATTTACAGCCCTTAATTTACTCAGGAAATTGCATACGTGCTCACTAAAAATTACCAAACAACTATCCCCTAATTTCAATTGACCATCACATCAAATAATAAAAGCCTGATGATTCAAACATCAGTGTTTTATTTAAATTCGGAATTATCTATAAATTCTCAAAGAAATCATTCCCTTTATCGTCCGTAATGATAAACGCGGGGAAATTTTTAATGGTAATTCTTCGAACCGCTTCCATTCCCATTTCTTCAAAATCTACCACTTCAACAGAAGTAATGTTTTCTTTGGCAAGAATAGCAGCCGGACCACCAACAGAACCAAGATAAAACCCACCGAATTTCTCACATGCATTTTTTACTTCTTTCGAACGATTTCCCTTCGCCAACATAATCATACTTCCGCCCATACTTTGGAATAAATCTACATACGAGTCCATTCTTCCTGCAGTTGTTGGACCAAAACTTCCTGAAGGCATTCCTTCTGGAGTTTTTGCTGGACCAGCGTAATAAACCGGGTGATTTTTGAAGTAATCTGGCATAGGTTTACCAGCATCTATTAATTCCTTGATTTTCGCATGGGCCATATCACGCGCTACTATCAAAGTACCGTTCAATTTTAAACGTGTTTTGATTGGATATTTGCTTAATTCCGCCAATACTTCCGACATAGGTAGATCTAAATCAATTTCTACTGCTGGAGCCATGTGAGGGGCAGTTTCTGGTAATAATTGACGCGGGTTTTTCTCCAATTGCTCAACAAATAATCCTTCTTTCGTTATTTTTGCTTTGATGTTGCGGTCTGCTGAGCAAGACACTCCTAATCCGACCGGACAAGAAGCTGCGTGACGTGACAAACGAATTACGCGCACATCATGCGTAAAATACTTTCCTCCAAACTGCGCGCCGATTTGACTTTCTTGACAAATTAATTGAACACGCTTTTCCCATTCTAAATCACGGAAAGCTTGACCTCCCATATTTCCTTCAGTTGGTAATTCATCAAAATAACCAGCAGATGCCTTTTTCACAGTCGCCAAATTAGCTTCAGCAGAAGTACCACCAATTACTAAAGCTAAATGATACGGTGGACAAGCAGAAGTGCCTAAATCTTTGATTTTATCGCGAACAAATTTCTCCAAAGAAACATCATTCAATAATGATTTAGTTTGTTGGTACAAGAACGTTTTGTTGGCAGAACCTCCGCCTTTAGCCAAAAATAAGAACTCATAATAAGCCCCTTTTTTTGCATATATATCTATTTGAGCCGGTAAGTTTGAACCTGAATTTTTTTCTTCAAACATATCAAGCGCAACAACCTGAGAGAAACGCAAATTTCGTTCTTGATAGGTGTTGAAAATTCCTTTTGACAAATATTCAGCATCGTCAACACCAGTATAAACATCTTCACCTTTTTTTGCCATTACAATTGCAGTTCCAGTATCCTGACAAGAAGGTAACTGACCTTCCGCCGCTACCACTGCATTTTGCAATAAATTATAAGCCACAAAACGATCGTTATCTGTTGCTTCCGGATCTTGAAGAATATTATTCAACATTTGGAGGTGCTTTCTTCTCAAATAAAAAGATACATCCGTCATTGCTTCTTGTGCCAAGACTTCTAAAGCTTTCGGATCGACATTCAATATTTCACGATTTCCAACTTTCACAACTTCCACAAAATCAGAAGAAATTTTACGGTATTCAGTTTTATCCGATTGAACAGGATACGGATCTTGGTAAAAAAATTCTGCCATTACAGTTTGTTTTTAGAGCTGTAAAGTTAAGAATTGAAAAGTACTTTAGGATTGTAATTTTCAAAAAGAAATTGAACTCCGGTAAATCAACTAAAAAGTAACTCTTAATCCAAGACTACTCATCAAATTAACCGTCGTAAACGTTCTTAATTCTGGAATTGAGGTAAAGATAACCGAAGGTTTCATTTCATAATACAAATGCAATCTTTTCCAAAATTCTCTGGTTTTACCCATTCGAAAATCAATACCCATTGGAACGAAAATAGATGCGGAAATATTCGATTTATTGCTAAAATGTTCAGTTTCATTTTTATAATCGCTGTTTGTATACGAAGTAGAACTCATCCCAGAAATGTAACTTGACGAATTATAGCTAATATATGTCTCTGCATTATATGAAAAACCAAAAGATCCACCAATTCCTGCATAAACGGACCAACGTTTTTCTGGATTTGTACGATAAATCAAGGATGTTTCCAAACGCAATTGTTCTGAGCTATATTGAATCAAATAATTAGCTGTTTGAATAGAATCAACAAAGAATTGTTCGCCGGTCTGTGAGGATGTTAAAGTGTCAAAACGTGTAGCTACATCTCTTGAAAAACCGGATGACAAATTACTGGTTGAACCATGGCTTATCCCAATTCTCCATAATGGATTTGAGTTATCCTTAAAAGTAATTCCTAATTGTATGGATTGATAATCTGAAGTATTAGCAATTCTATTTCCAATAAACATACCTGGTCCATAGTTGAAATAACCACTATAAATTCCGTATGCATTAAAATTAAATCCTGACAAATCATTTTGCAAAAGAATAGAGTTTGGGGCTAAACTTTGAAAATCTGCCAATGGTAAACTTTGCATCGAATTAATTCCCATGCCATTTTGCAAATGGAATTCTGATATGCGCAGATTTTTAGATCCTTCTTGTGCTTGACTTGAATAGATTGCAAATACTGCCGTAAAGGTGGATAAAATAATATTTCTCATAGAAAAAGTTTTTTGTGAAACGTATGAATTGCAAATTTATTTATTCTATCCCTATTTTAACAATTGCAACCTTTCTTTTCACTTCTCGTTCAATCAATTTGTCATCTTATACCTCTTTCGTTAAATGCGCAAATTTTTTCAAAGTCGCTGGATTAAAATTCCTTACACTATTGTCCTTTATGGGTTTGCAGCGTACGGTGCTTTCTTGACTTTGACGTATTTTGCAATGAAATTCAGTTGGACAAATGATGGTGGTAAAGTCGATTCGAACAACCGATATTTTCAAGAAATGCATGATAAATACAATCAATCTTTTAAAATTGATAGTGTTTCGATGATTAAACATCGCTACGAAGTATTCAATCGCATAATAGTGTTGAATGACTTTTATCCTAAAAATGCCGAACATATTCTTGGCGTTTACACCAAAAACCAAGATGAGAAATTGGCCTTGCAAATGTTAGATGCTGTCGATTTAAGACTTAAGAATAATCGCTCTTACCAACATGCAATCAAAAATATGCTCATAAAACATGAGCGAAGTAACAAGAAAACAGGCTTAAGTGTTTTTAACTGGATGAACATTTCTGAATGGCAAGATTTTAAAATTGCTGTAGCAAAAGATAAGCCTTACATTGACTCTGTGGCAAAAGTCACAGGTGTGGAAGCGCGCTTAATTGTTGCCTGTTTAGTTGGTGAACAAATTAGATTATTTAATTCGAATCGCGAATCTTACAAGCGATACATTGGTCCTTTGAAAGTCCTTGCGCTCGAAGCAAATCTTTCCTATGGCGTAACTGGAATAAAAGAAAAAACCGCAGTTAACATTGAAAATTACTTAAAGGACTCAACAAGTGTTTACTACTTAGGAAAAGAATATGCCCATTTATTGGATTACGACTCAACCAATCAATATATCAACCCTACGAATGATACTTTAGATCTCCGTTTGCGCAGATTGGTACAATTTAAGAATCACTACTATTCCTATTTGTACGCAGCTGTTTATGTTAAACAAATTCGTCAACAATGGTTAAAAGCTGGCTTTCCAATCGATGATCGTCCAGAAATTCTTGCCTCTTTGTTCAACCTCGGTTATTACAAATCGAAACCGAAGAAAAATCCAGCAGTTGGAGGTGCAACATACGATATCAAAGGCACCGAATATACTTTCGGAGCAGTGGCGTATGAGTTTTACTATTCAGGAGAACTCGCGGATATCTTCCCCTACGAAAAGAAACGTTTCGATTGGCAAGAGAGTCCACCAATTGTTTTGATGGATTGATTTTTATCAAATATCCCCTTTATTCAATTCTGCTCAAATCCTTTAACTTCCATAGGGTTTAAATCTATTTTTACTATCTTCGCCACTTCATTTTAGGAAGAAATCATGACAAATAAATATCCGGAATACAAAGGATTGAATTTGCCGAATGTGGCGAAAACGGTATTGGAAAAATGGGAACGAGAAAATGTATTTGAGCAATCGATTACGACTCGTGAAGGCCATACACCGTTTATTTTCTTCGAAGGTCCGCCATCTGCGAATGGTTTACCAGGAATCCACCATGTTATGGCGCGTTCAATTAAGGATATTTTTTGTCGCTACAAAACACTAAAAGGTTTTCAAGTAAAACGTAAAGCAGGTTGGGATACGCATGGCTTACCAGTTGAATTAGGTGTTGAAAAAGAACTTGGGATTACAAAAGAAGATATCGGCACCAAAATATCGGTTGAAGATTACAACAAAGCGTGTAAAGAAGCAGTAATGCGCTACACAGATATTTGGAATGACCTAACGCTAAAAATGGGTTATTGGGTAGATATGGAAAATCCATATGTCACTTACGAATCAAAATACATGGAATCGGTTTGGTGGTTATTGGGTCAATTGTATGAGAAAAATCTTATGTACAAAGGCTACACTATTCAACCCTATTCACCCGCTGCAGGAACTGGTTTATCATCACACGAATTGAATCAACCGGGATGTTACAGAGATGTGACAGATACAACGGTTGTTGCGCAGTTTAAAGTTGTTGATGGACAAAAATTACCCTTTGCCGGCAATGTAATGAATTCATTACATATGTTGGCATGGACAACAACACCTTGGACCCTGCCTTCCAATACAGCACTTTGTGTTGGTCCGAAGATCGATTACGTTTTAATACAATCATTCAACCAATATACCTTTGAGCCAATTAATGTAATTCTTGCAAAGAATTTAGTTGGCTATCAATTTAGTAAAGGTTTTCAAGTAATTGAAAGTGCGGAAGAATTGAAACATTACTCGGCTGGAGATAAATTAATCCCCTATTTTGTTTCTGGAGAATGTAAAGGTGCTGAGTTGATCGGAATCCGTTACGAACAACTTTTACCACTTGTTTTACCAGCTGAAAATCCTGAACAAGCCTTCAGAGTAATCGGTGGAGATTTCGTTACAACTGAAGATGGTACTGGTATCGTTCATATTGCTCCGACTTTTGGTGCAGATGATGCACGTGTTGCTGCTGAATCCGGAATTCCTGCAATGCTCGTAAAAGATGATAAAGGAAACTTAGTTCCTTTGGTTGATTTTCAAGGGAAATTCAGACCAGAACTTGGTGAATATGCTGGTTTATATGTAAAAAATGAATATTACAGCGAAGGACAAGCGCCAGAACGTTCTGTAGATGTGCAAATTGCCATTCAGTTAAAAACCGAAAATAAAGCCTTTAAGGTTGAGAAATATGTCCACAGTTATCCGCATTGTTGGAGGACCGACAAACCTGTTTTATATTATCCCTTAGATTCTTGGTTCATTCGCGTGACGGATGTAAAAGAACGTATGATTGATTTAAACAACACCATCAACTGGAAACCAGAATCAACCGGTTCAGGTCGCTTCGGAAAATGGTTGGAAAATGTCAATGATTGGAATCTTTCGCGTTCACGTTACTGGGGAATTCCGATTCCAATTTGGACGACAGAAGAAGGGGATGAAAGAATTTGTATTTCTTCAGTTGAGCAACTGAAAGCTGAATGTAACAAAGCAGTTCAAGCTGGCTTAATGAGCGAAAACCCCTTGTCAACTTATAAAGTTGGTGACATGTCGAAAGAGAATTACGAGTTGGTTGATTTACATAAAAACTATGTCGATAAAATTACGCTCGTTTCAGCTACAGGAAAACCAATGAAACGTGAGTCAGACCTCATCGATGTTTGGTTTGATTCAGGCGCGATGCCTTATGCACAATGGCACTATCCATTTGAAAATAAAAATTTAATTGACAATCACGCAGGTTATCCTGGTGATTTTATTGCCGAAGGTGTCGATCAAACACGTGGTTGGTTTTATACGCTTCATGCAATTGCAACAATGGTCTTTGATTCTGTTGCTTATAAAAATGTGGTTTCTAACGGACTTGTTTTAGATAAAAACGGTCAAAAAATGTCAAAACGATTGGGTAATGCAATCGATCCATTTTCTACCTTAGAAACGTATGGTGCAGATGCGACGCGCTGGTATATGATTACCAATGCACAACCATGGGATAATTTGAAGTTTGATCTAGATGGCATTACAGAGGTGCAACGAAAATTCTTCGGAACACTTTACAATACCTATTCTTTCTTCTCTTTGTATGCTAATATTGATGAATTTGATTTCTCTGCACAAGAAATTGAATTAAGTGATCGACCAGAAATTGATCGTTGGATTTTATCAAAATTACATTCATTGATCCAAGATGTTGATGCTGCATTCAATGATTATGAGCCAACGAAAGCTGGACGTTTAATTCAAGATTTCGTGAGTGATCAATTATCGAATTGGTATGTGCGCCTATGTCGCCGTAGATTCTGGAAGAGTGAAGACTCACACGATAAATTATCGGCTTATCAAACACTTTATACTTGTTTGGAAACGATTTCTATTCTCGGTTCACCCATTGCGCCGTTTTTCATGGATCAATTGTTCAATGATTTGAATTTAGTTTCGAAACGATTTGCTGTGACTTCCGTTCATTTAGCTGATTTCCCAGTTGTAAATCCGAACTTCATCAATGAAGATCTTGAAGCACAAATGGAAATTGCTCAACGCACTTCCTCTTTAGTGCTGGCCTTGCGTAAAAAGGAAAAAATTCGTGTTCGTCAGCCATTACAGAAAATAATGGTGCCTGTTTTAAATAAAACATTTGCTTCAAACATATTACATATTCAAGATTTGATTTTATCAGAAGTTAATGTGAAAGTATTAGAATTGATGGAAGAAGGCAATGGCATGTTGGTGAAAAGCATCAAGCCAAACTTCAAAACGATTGGTCCGAAATACGGAAAACAAATGAAGGCTATTGCTGGAATGGTTGCTCAACTTTCAAATGATTCCATATCAGAAATTGAATCCAATGGTGGTTGGAAAGGTAAGATTGATGGAGAACAAATCGAATTGGATTTAGCTGATTTTGAAATTGCAGCACAAGACATTCCAGGATGGTTAGTTGCATCAGAAGGAGGATTAACGGTAGCCTTAGACATTACTATTTCTGAAGAATTGAAGGCAGAAGGTATTGCAAGAGAATTGGTGAATCGTGTTCAAAATTTACGAAAGGATTCAGGTTTAGAAGTAACTGATCGTATTTTATTAAAAGTAGACACAAATGAATTCATTCAAAATGCCATTAAAGCAAACCAAGAATATGTTTGTAATGAAGTATTAGCAAATAGCATCAGCTTTGAAGTTTTAGGAGCGAGTGCATTGGCAACTGATTTAGAAATGGAGGGAGATGCTAAAATTGATTTAATTAAAAACTAATTCAATAAATTTATAAAGTAGAAAGGCGCTCAAATTGAGCGCCTTTTTTGATGAGTTAAATCTTAAATGAAGCGGTTTTTAAACGTTCAACACCTTCTTTGTCATTTGCAACTTTTAAATAGAAAGTAACAATTGTTCCAGGTCTTGCCTGTCTCAAGAGTGAAAGTGCTTGATCTGATAAAACCGAACCTTTTCCTTGAGGTGGTACACCTGGAGCTCCACTAATATACATTTCCCAAGATTTAACATTAAACTTTGCGTTCAATGCAACATCAGGTGGATATTTTGAAAACAAGTACTTTTCACTCTTACTTGCTCGGTCTCCATTTTTTGCAGAGCCCCAATAGATTTCAGGATCTGGCAAACGCGATACTCTAAATGTATAAGTGCCCAACTTAACGGTTTTACCCGTCAAATTACTCTTTCCTGAAACGGAAACGGTGCATTGTTTTACTTTATGAGGATCTGCTATATACTTCCCATTCACTTTTTTAATATTGACACCTACTCCACTTAACACTGTTTCATCATACCCTGAAGCAACTGCTTCTAATTCATTATCATATCCCAAATACATCATATTTAACTGAGGAAGAGAAACAGTACTTTGTGGCTTCATGATCCGAATCGTTTTTGTCCAATCCTTCGTTTTAAGAATTCCAGCTTTATTCTTAATTGTAACAGAACCTTTTAACACCATTTCATTCCCTGAACCTGCCTTCATTCGAACAATGCCTTTTCCATCTTTCACTTCTGAAACAGCACCATTTTCTATTGTAACAATCGGTTGACGGTCTGAATCATAAGCTGCCATAAGAACTTGAACTTCCACATCATCTCCTTGATTAACGATTTCTGGACCATAAGCTAAGGCAATGATTTTGTTGAATGAATATTCTCCACCACTAACTCGACCTCGAATCATGGTGATCGCATCAGCACGTGCCGTGAGGACTTCCTTTTGAAGCGCTGTTAAAGATGCTATTGCTGCAACTGCTGGTGCGTGGTCAAAAGTCTTTCCTATCCAATGTACATTAGGGACATCGTTTACTGTCCATCGTTCTTTCTTCGTCAATGAAGCATAGATTTTTTTAATCGCCTCTTTATCCTCTTCATAAACATTCGAGGCTTTGATTGCGTTCCCGATTTGCTTGTTTAAGTCTAGATAATCGGTGTACGCGTTAATTTTTGGCGCTTTAAAAAAGAATTTCTTTTCTCCCGGCTCTTGAATCCATGAATTACCCACTAACTCCGTTATCTCTGTTCGAAAATCATTGTAGCTGTTCCACAACTCCACGCCTTTACCTGTGGGATTCGTGATTTCATCTCCAATTAAAATGGCCATTGGTTCATCATATTTATCCATCGCATTCACTTTAGATAAATTCAATTTTGCAGGTTTTAAAGGATTTTTAGCCGAATATGCTTCGATAATGATATTTTCAATTCCACCAACAGAACTTACATCTTCGCCTATATCAGACAAAATCTCCAACTTTAACTCATCAATTAATTTGATTCTCTTTGCGCTAATTTGATTGATTTTATCTACCGTCTTGAGATAAGCGAGTGCTTTATGTTGAATATCCTTTTGATCTTCATCTTGGGATAACTCCTGCAAGGATTTGAATTTTTCTTCGCCACGCATGAATTCATTTTCATTCGCCACTTGAATATTTTCTTCGATAGCAACGAATGCATCGAGAATAGATTTTGACACATTTAACGCAAGTAATGCCGTGAGCACTAAATACATCATTCCGATCATTTTTTGTCTAGGTGTTTCTTTTCCTCCAGCCATGATAATTTGTTTTTAGATTCCATGGTGAAATGTGCGGAAATGAAAAAGTAACAGGAATTACTTTAAATTAAACAAACTTTCACTTATCTTTTGAAGCCGCATGCTGTTTCAAATAGATACGATAAGCAATCAGAGCGGGGATTCCAAAGATAAATATCACTGCTGTTAGTATGCCACTTGGCAATAAATAAAACTCTTTTATTCCAAGCATGTCAACTTCATTATACCCTAGTCCAAAAAAATAAGATAGGCTCAAAGGTGCTTGTTCTGTTACTTCTACCAATCCATTTAAATAGACGATTTCTCCTTGAAATAAATTAATTGGAAAAATACACAATGGAATGGCCACACAAAACATAGCAAAAAGGAAGATGTAAATTGGCTTTTGAAAAAGTTGTTTCATAATTTATTCCTATTCTTAAAGGTTTCGCAAAGTTACGTTATTTTTACATCGTGAAGTCAACATTGGGTTATATCTGCGGCACTGATAGCTGGGGTGGTTTAGAAATGAACCAACTCCGCAATGCTCTTTGGATGCATGAACGTGGACAAAAGGTTTTCCTCATTTGTCTCGAAAATAGTCCAATTGCAAAAAATGCTACAGAAGCGGGTATTGCAACAATTTATATCCAAAAACATCGCAAATATTTTGATTTTAAACAAGGTAAAGCATTAGCCAAAATCATTCAACAACATAAAATTACTCATCTTCTTGTGCGCGCAATTCATGACATGAGTATTTCCGTGATTGCCAAGAGAGAAGTGAAATCCTTGCATCTTTCCTACTTCATGGAAATGCAATTGGGTGTAAAAAAGAACAATTTTTTACATACCCTTCGATTTTCTTATTTTGATTTATGGGCGTGTCCGCTTAACTGGCTTTCCAATCAGGTGAAAACAATGACACGTTTTGATCACGCCAACATTAAGGTGATTCCTTCTGGTTTAGACCTGCTCCAATTTGAAGAACAGCTCGATAAAAGTGAAGCTCGAACTAAATTAGATCTACCTCAGGACAAAATTCTATTTGGATTAATTGGCCGTTTCGACCGCCATAAAGGTCAATTATTGCTGTTAGAAGCACTTCAACTATGTCAAAATCAAGAAGTCGGAATTGTTCTATTAGGAGAACCTACCCGCAATGAGGGCAGCAATTACGCTGAGCAGATGACCGAATTTATTTCAGCAAATCAATTAATTGATCGGGTTTTCATTCGTCCCTTCAGAAAGGATATCGTCGTGTTCTACAAAGCTGTTGATTGGTTTGTGATGGCTTCAAAAGCAGAAACATTTGGAATGGTTACGATCGAAGCGATGGCTTGCGGAACACCAACCTTGGGCAGTAATGCAGGTGGAACACCAGAAATTTTAAAATTTGGAGAATTAGGTGTTTTATTCGAAAGTTTAAATGCTGCTGATCTTGCCAGTAAGATGAATGAAATTATCAATGGCAAACACCCGATTGACCCTCAAAATCTTATTCAAACAGCTCAATATTATGATCATCATAAAGTTTGTGAACAAGTAGAAAAAGCACTCGGATTGTAACTCTCTAGCAGAAAAGCAATCTTTATGTAAATTTCTCGTTATTTTAGCGCTGAAGGTAAACATGTCAATTAATCTATATTCAAATAAACAAAAATGGAAGATCATTCTGATGGTCTTCGCTCTCCTGATGGTTGGCGCCTTTTTATTTGTTTCGAATTCTATTGTGAGTAAAGTTGGAGAGCGCGAAAAGGAAAGAGCACGACAATGGGCCGATGCCATTATTAAGAAACTGGAACTCGTGCAACTAACCAATCGTACTTTTACTCAACTCAGAGATAAAGAGCGCAAAGAAATGGGTTTATGGATAGATGCGTCAAAGGAAGTATCTCAAGCCTCACCCTTAGATATTGATCCCCGACTTGATTTCCCTTTTAAAATAATCAAAGACAACAAAGATATTCCAGTTATTTTGCTGGATGACGAAAAAAATGTTTCAGGTTTTATCAATTTAGATTTTGATACCAGTCAGATACGTATTGCAAATCCAAGTGCAAGTTCGAAGGAATTGAATCGCATTTTCGAAGATTCACTGGTCACCTTATCTGCCATATGGCAAAAAAGTAATCCACCATTTACGGTTGAGGTATATGAAGGTTTGTTCATGACCTATTTCTACAAAGATTCGAAGGAAATTGTTCAACTAGAAAAGGAACGTGATTCTTTAATCAATGCATTCAATACTGAATTGATTAATAACGAAGGATTGGTTCCTGTACTACTCATTGATGCTGAAACAAATGCAATTATTGGAAGCAATTTAGAGAACGGCAAAATCAATACTGAAAATTTATCAGCGACACTTGCTGCATTAAAACTGCAAAATGAGCCCTTGGTAATTGATTTTCAGGATGGTCGAAAAAACATTTTGTATTTTGATGATAGTCCGGAATTAAAGCAACTTCAATATTTTCCGTACATCCAATTCATTATAATTGGTCTTTTTGTGTTTATTGGTTACCTTATCTTTAGTACCTTCCGAAAAGCAGAACAAAACCAAGTGTGGGCTGGAATGGCGAAGGAAACTGCACATCAATTAGGGACACCATTATCCTCATTAATGGCATGGATTCAATTGTTAGATGCGCAAGAAATAGATCCAATGATTCCGCGTGAAATGCAAAAAGATGTGGAGCGTTTAGAAAAAGTAACAGATCGCTTTTCAAAAATTGGTTCAGGAGCTAAATTGGAAGAAACAGATTTACGCATCACTGTTAAAAATGTATTGGATTACCTTCGTTTACGCATTGCCAATAAAGTTTCGATTGAATTCATTGGCTTAGAAGAAGTCAATGCATTGCACAATCCTTCTCTTATGGAATGGGTGATTGAAAACATATCTAAGAATGCGGTCGACTCCATGGAAAATGTAGGAAGTTTAACTGTTACAGTGCACAAATCCCCTGAATGGGCGCATATTGACATTAAGGATACAGGAAAAGGAATTCCACCCAATCAATTGAAGACTATATTTCAACCAGGATTTACCACCAAAAAAAGAGGTTGGGGCTTAGGACTTTCACTCGTTAAACGAATCGTTAAAGAATACCACAAAGGAAAAGTGTTCGTTCTTGAATCGCAAGAAGGTATTGGAACGACGTTTAGGATTTCTATACCATTGTGATTATAGGAATTCGAAGATTTGATGCCTTCGGCATTTGAAGATTCGAATCTTTGAATTTTCGAATCTTCAAATTCTTTTCAATCACAAATTCTGCAAATCGACCATCCGCATGGCGACGAAAGACTTAATCACTTTTTCACCAATTCCTGGAACATCAACATGAATCAAATAGACGCCTGATGCCACTGGAATATTATCATGGTTTGTGAGGGTCCAATCAAGGAAAGTGATTTCATTATCCTTTTTAAATTCGCGAATCATTTTTCCTTGCATGTTATAAATTCTTACCGTACATTTTTCAGGTAGATTAGTAATCTTAACGCGGTTATCCAATTTGTTGTTTTCATATTCTGAATACGCTTTGTATGGATTCGGTACAACATTGATTAAATCCAGTGCATCGGCAAGCGCTTCGGCACTGTTTGTAATCGTTCGTTCGCTTTTCATTGACCAAGAATACATTGGTTTACCTTGATTTTCATTGGAGGCAACAAAGTTCTTGTATTCCTTATTTATGCGCAATTGTATTTTCACATCGGTTGAAAGCAAACTTTGTCCTGACTTCAAATAGGGATAAGCAATCCACGATAAACTACCATAAAACTCTCTTTTTGAAGTACTATTATTCGCTTCAACTTCCAGCATTTTTTGGTAGGCAATATTTCCTGCAACTGTCTCTGATTGATTTTTTACATATGCTGGGAAATCAAAACCTTGTGAATAGCTATTGATTGTCTTTTGCATATAACTAAACACATAAACCGGATGCATTCCACCCATCAGCGGATTTCCTAAATTGTCTGTCAAACGATCCGTTGGATTCCACTTCATATCAGCTCCATTTTCAGCACCCAAGAAGGAGTTTTCGCCAAATGCCATATACAAACGAGCACCCGATTCGATATCAATTGCATAACCGGGGAACCAACCCATACCCGTTGTACCAGAATTATCGGTATTTCCATTTTTATCAACACTTGGACTTTTGCGCAAAGCTCCAGGAGCAGCATTCCCAACATTCAAATTTGCTTCTCGTCCCAATTCAATAATTGGACAACGGGTCCATTTGGATTTATCAGAGGTCAATATAATATCGACACTTGGCAAGAATGAAATAGATGAATTAGTCTTGGAGGAACCAGGTGATACTAGGTTGTAATAAGCCAGCGGCATATAATCTGATTGATAACCAACTAATCGGTGGGGAGCAATTCCACCATCCAACAATTTTGCGTATTTCTTATCGTCATCAACGCCTACTTCATCTTTGTAATTACATGGATTCAAATGATTTGGACCATCAGGTAAACACTCATATCCCGGTGCAGCTGGGTCAGTTTGGGGAGAATAAAGTCCTGACCGTACCCAGTTAGTTGGATAAAAGCCATCATTATCTTTTACGAAATTCATCCATTGCATCGAAGAGTCGCCATATTCGATAGTGGAAGTTATCATATCTGTAATTTTCACACTCGCATTTCCAGATTGACCGTAGTATTTTTCTTGAGTGATTTGAACAGAAACGCCCCATTGTGGAATGATTTGCTCATTTTGAACCTGAATAGTTTGTTGAGATGTTACCGAATCGAGCAATTGTCCATTTTCATCTGAGTAGCGGTAGATTGTCCATTTTGCGGTATCAGCGCCATTGGAAGTACTCGTAATGTAATCGCGATATTTCAACTCAAAATAACCATCAGCTACATTTAGAGGATCAACTACTTTCACATGGATGGGTCCAGCACCTTTTGCATAGATTGGTTTTTCGAGAAAACCATTTTCTAAGATGAAGGCTTGCGATGCTGCATTCAAATTCAAGGCTCTGTTGCCATTTCCATAGCCGTCGTGACGCTTAATTTCAGGTGATTCTCCATACTCTAAATAATGCAAGGTGCCACCTGATTCTGGCAATGGATTGTGCGGTATTGCTTCAATAAGTTTTACTTCACCTACAGCCGCTTTTCTACTCAATAAATACTTCTTTTGCTGTCCGTCTAATGAATTTGGGTCTGTTGGATTATAATCTTTAAAATTATTGTAGGCATAAGCAACAGCAATGTAATGGTAGCGTTGGAAATTGACCAATACTGTATTTCCTTGAGCAAATAAATCTGTTTTCAAACTGAAGCTATGTCGTATTCCTTTGTTTTCGCCATTCACCCGTTCAATTGGAATACTTGCTCCTAAATCATCATCGAATTCAAAATTGATAATTTTAGCAACATTGTCTTTAATATCGCATTGAGCTACTAATCTTGCTCTCGAAGGATCGCCTAAATCTGATAAGGAAACTTGCTTGTTTTTTAATTGGAAAATTTGGTATCCTTGAAAACGATAGAATTTATCCGCAGCTGGATCTGCTGCAACGATGAACGGATCAAATTCTTCATACAACTCATTGAAATTATTTGAAGAACTTGTATTTGCAATTGTAAGAATTAGCTCATTATTCAATTCTTGAATTTCTAAGTCTGGCGCATGTGGACCTTCTAAGACTTTGAAACAATTTTCAAAAAGTGCTTGTGCTTTATCATCTGCTCGTTGCAGTATTTCAACCGATGCAAAAGGATCACCGGCAGTCGATCGCGCCCAAACAACCCCTACAGTAATGTTATTAATAGCGCCAGGTTTTAAGATAAATGGACCTGCTGATTCAACAAAACGTCGGTCATTGGGTGGATTATTCGCCGTTTGTTCTGTCCACGGTTCTTGAGGTACTCCTCCGGTTCCCCAACCAAGTGGATCTGTATCTCCAGGAAACATGAAATCACATGGTACTGATGGGTCAGCTTCGGAATCGGAAATATGGCCACTACCACCATAATAGAATTTTGAACCATCTTTCCAAAATCCTTTCAAGTAATTGTAATAATCTGATGCCGAAATTGGATCTGTTTGATTAGGATTTGCACCATTGGTAGTATTAGAATAGTATAGAAAACGGCGCATCCCAAAACGTTCATTATCAATAATTCCATCACCATAACCGATTCCATTTAAGGCTTCATCAGTGCCAATACCAAAGGCGTTATCAATTCCATCATCATCCTGATACGGTCCTTCAAAAAAATCAACTCCAACAGCTGGCGGATTATATCCATATCCTTTATAACCAGAATTTTCGCCGTCAAAATTATCTCCATTGTAATAATAAGCAAGTCCGCGATTTACATCACAACCAACATAATCATCATAAGGATCACCCAATGCTCCATCCGTAAAAAAGCCAAAGTAAGTGTTGTATAATGTTTGCGTCCCACGATTAATAAGCTCATAATTATAAAACGTCATGTTGTTAATCGCATCATTTGAAGCAAAGGCGAAAGCTTGAGCTCTAATTTCCATTCCAATCGGATCTGCTCCCGTTTCCGTGTGAATGTTCCCTTTGTCATTCATCACCCACCAAAAGTTCATGTCGCCATACAATGAAACTTCACGATCTACTTTACATTGCTTTTCCTTGTTGATATCATAATAGGGATAATCACCATCTTGCCAATCATAATTTCCATCCTCATTGTTATCGTAAAATGGCGCTAAATAATAATCTTGACCTTGAGACACGTCGCCATGTGCTGGCCATTCTTTGATGATCTCAGGAACTTTATAGCCAGGAAATAACTCATTTTGGGTATTCGTTCCATTCTGCTGATCCGCTATTCCCGTTTGGTACCAAGAATTAAATTCACGCACCATATCTTGGGTTGTAATGAAATGCTTGTCGTACTTGTTACAATTGTCGTAGGTTGTCTCCGCAAATGTATTTGACAATGGACCTGTCCAATAATCTTGACCAGCGCGGTAACGCAATGCCGCTAACTTAAGTTGATTATTGACGTCCGTTCCACCTAACCAAAGAGCCGAAGTAAACAAAGCCATAATTCCCGAATTCTTTGGGACTTCATATTGCGAATAATTCTGATTAGGTACTTGCCATAAATTTCCAGCAGTATGAACCATTGCCCGAACATTGTTCAGTTCTAAATAGGTTGTTGCTGTTGGAGGCGTACAAGTCGCAGCCTTTGAAATATTCATATTTTTCAACTTCACCTTCTCTGTTCCACCATATGGCTGACCAAAAACAAGCACTGTCAGTAAACAAAAGATAGCTGAATTGAAAAATTTCATAAAAATGTCGTTTGAAGAACCAAAGTAAGGAATATTTCTGAAATGCTACAAACTGATTGAGTCATTGGGGACTCTGATAGAGTTAAACGAATGATTTGTAATTAAAATCAATTTTCATTAACTTAGATACACAAAAAATTAATAGCCCCCAAAGGGCATAATATGACGCCCTTTCATGGCTTTATAAAAGTTGAAGTCAATAATCTGTCTTCTATAAAAATACCTCAACGAATTTGTTTTTCTTGTCTCTCTTGTTACTTGTTATGTTAATAAACGCTACTAATTTCAAGCCCAATTACTAGATTTCAAATCTTACATGTATCTTCGTGACGGATGAAATTTTTCCTTTCATATTCTATCATCGTGCTAGCAAGCATCTTTTTGCCAAATCACTCATTTGCGCAAACGAAAAGCATTTCCTCAGAAAAAGAGTGGTTAATCGATCATCATTTTCCGAAGGAAGGAAAGTTCAACAAGGATTTATCTTCAATTTTCAACAACATTACATTAGGCAAATATGATCCTGCCAAAATCACCATCAAAAAATTAAAATCACAGAATTTAACAGCAGTGGAAAGGTCTGCAGTTTATACATATGAGGCCAATATAGCCTACAATGAAAGTCAGTTTGCAATTTCTATAAACTTTTGTGATTCAGTGTTAATGCTTATGCGCGAAAATCGCATTCATCGTTATGCGATGCGCGCAATGAATTTTAAAGCTAAAGCCCTTGGAGCGTTAAATGAATATGCTGCTGCAGAAGCAATTATCGATACTGTAATTCTCTTTGCGAAAGAAACGGATGACCAATTTTCATTAGGTGCTGCATATTACTATTACGGTTCATTTTATTCGGATCGTGGGGACTACAAAACGTGTGTTACGTATGTAAAGAAAAGTATTGCAATTCGTGAAAAAATTAATGATGAACAAGGACTAGCAGCTTGTTATGCGTTTTTAGGCTTGTGTTATTCTCATCTTGATAATTACCTTCTTGGGATTGATTACATTCAAAAAAGTATTCAAATCCGTGAACGAATCAAGGACAAACGTGGACTAGCCAATTCGTATTTAACAATGTATAAAGTTTATTATGAACTAGGTGAAATTGACAAAGCGCTAGAATCTGAATTAAAGAGCTTAGGAATTTGTAAGGAATTAGGTGATTTGCAGTGCATCACAGGTCGATACACCAATATCGGACAAATCTATCAAAAGAAAGGCCAATATTCTGAAGCATTAGATTATCATTTTCGTGCTTTGAACTTGAGTAAAAAGGTACAAATCAAGAATAGAGTGGCATTGATTCATGAAAATATTGCACGTGTTTATTCCTTAACGAATCGAATCGATATAGCGCTAAGACATATTGATAGTAGCTTGCTCATTCGAAATGAATTGAAAGATCAAGAAGGAATTGCCTCCACCTTGCTTTTATTAGCCGGCATTCAGTTGGATAAAGGTCTAACAACTATTGGAATTCAAAATGCACAAAAAGCCTTCGAAATTGCGAAGAAGTTAAAATTGCGCTCTATGGTCAAGGATGCACACTTACTCTTAAGTAAAGGATTTGAGCAAGAAAAAAATACAGGAAAAGCATTATTTCATTTTCAACAATTTACCTACTTAAAGGATAGTTTATTCAATGTGGATCAATCCAACGAATTGGTTCGCCAAGAATTAGAATTCAATTTTTCTCGAAAACAAGAAATCCAGCGACAACAACAACAGAAAAAAGAAGATGCTTCTAAACAAAAAAGCCAAAAACAACGAAATATCATCTTAGGCGGTGCATTAATCCTTGTATTATTGAGTTTATTGTTGATTTTCAGTATTTACCAATATCGATTAAAAAATAAATCCCAACAAGAATTAGAAGGTGCAAACAAGGTACTTAACACGAAGAATACTGAATTAGAGGTCAAAAACAACATCATTGAATCTCAAAGTCAGACTATCCAAGTGAAGAACCAAGAAATTACCGACAGTATTCATTATGCTCGACAAATTCAACTAGCTATTTTGCCAACACAAGCGGATTTCACTTCACATTTTGTTGCGGCATTTGTTCTTTTTGAACCTAAGGATCTCATTTCTGGTGACTTCTTTTGGATTACTAAAATTGAATCAAAAATCATTTATGCCACGGTCGATTGCACAGGTCATGGTGTTCCTGGTGGATTTATGAGTATGCTTGGCATGTCGATGTTGAATGAACTTGTAAACGAACAAAAATTATTAGAACCGGCACTGATTCTAACGCGACTTAGAGAAAAGGTTATTGCTGCTCTCCGTCAAAAAGGAGAAGAAGGAGAACAAAAGGATGGTATGGATATGACATTGTGTGTTGTTGACACAGATCAAATGACTTTAACGTATGCTGTTGCAAATCACGTTCTTTACCTTCTTCGAAATAAAGATAATGAGTCAGAATTAATGGAATTCAAAGGTGATCGTCATCCGGTAGGAATTTTTAGCGAAAAGTTGATGGAGTTTCATCAATACGAAGTGCCCCTATTAAAAGGAGATCGCATTTTCACCTTTACGGATGGATATGCCGATCAGTTTGGCGGACCAAAAGGTAAGAAATTCAAGTACTTACAATTAAAAGAATTGTTGCTTTCTACTCAAAATAAATCAATTGAAAAGCAAGGGGAGGTCATTACAAAAAGATTTGAATCGTGGAAAGGCGATGTAGAACAGATTGATGATGTTTGTTTGATAGGGGTTGAGGCGTGAGGTTTGAGGCGTGAGGGTTGAGGCGTGAGGCGTGAGGATAGAGGATAGAGGCGTGAGGGTTGGGGCGTGAGGATAGAGGCGTGAGGCGTGAGGTTTGAGGCGTGAGGGTTGAGGCGTGAGGCGTGAGG
>Ga0105050_10000935_pt1 | contig 44641 bp, 37 predicted proteins | sample FRY01_FD_78088 | JGI IMG/M metagenome (GOLD analysis project Ga0105050, IMG submission 78088) | Freshwater microbial communities from Lake Fryxell liftoff mats and glacier meltwater in Antarctica - FRY-01 | ecosystem: Environmental > Aquatic > Freshwater > Ice > Glacier meltwater ...
GCAAGCCCAGATAATCGCGCACCCACGGCGCCACCAGCACCCGCATCAAAATCCGGCTGCCAACCCGGGAAATCCTGATCTCGGGCTCATCCAACAAGCGTCATGAATAAGACGGGCTAGATGGCCGACAGTTTTTGTATTAATATTATTAAGTCCTGCATTAACGGCAATGCCCCTGCCCCTAAAACCTGCTGCATTTAGCGAAATATTCCCTTCATTACGGATAATATAATTATCTGCAAATGCTTCAACTTCAATGCCGATTCCATTGCCTGCAGACGAATTCGTTACGATGTCACCAAAATTTTCAAGCTTAACCATAGACGCAAAAATTCGATCTACATTATTCGCATCCACATCCAGAACGATACCGGAACCTGCTAAACTTTGTTGTCCAAGAAGATTGATCTTGCCGCGATTGATGATCTCAACGTCGCCCGCCACTCTCGCAGTGATGCCGTCAGCGCCAAAAAGAAACAATTCTCCATCGTTTATAATGCTCGTAACACTGCTATTATCTCTTGGATTAATGGCACCTCCAAATCCAATACCTTGACGTACAGCGATTGCAGCCGACACTCTGTCATCAGAGCGAGAAGCGCCATCTCTTGACGAGATATTGCCGTTAACATCGCCTTTCACTGTTAGCACACCGCTATTGGTGATGCGGGTATCCGTTCCCCCTACATATTCAACGTCAATCGCGCTCAGCGTAAAACGCTTATCCCCCGCCGCATTTCCATCTATATTTATGTCACCGCTATTATTAACGGTCATGTTGCGCAGGCCTGAAGCCACAACATCGTCAGAACGAATCCTAATCCCGCTCATGCTTTCGCCAGTACGGTTTGTGGTCACTCCGGTAATATCGAGCGCATTATTGATTATAATTTCTGATCCGTTGGTCAGCGCAAATATGCCATCTGCATTGCCCAGCAGATCAATCTTATTGTCATCAGCCTCAGCAGAAATCCCAATCGGGCCAGCATCACTCGCCCTGTTAAATACGATACCGTCGACGTCTAATCCGGGCGCAATATCGGTGGTAAGCGCCCGCACTAGCAACATGTCCACCTGATCAGCGTCGGTGACGACAATCCCCGACGACTGATTCCCTGAGCAGGTGATCAGTCGCCCAGAAATGATGCAACTATCGATGGGTGGCATCAAGTCATTGCGCGTAAGCGTCAGCCGCACATCATTGCCGTCCCCGCCCACATAACTCACCGTCGGCGTCAAAAACGCCAGCTGGTTGGTAACAGTCCCAAAAGTCCCGGACACCGCATCCGCGCCGTCATTGTCGATAATCGTGTAATTAAACGGATCAGCCCCCGCAAAAGCCCCGCCCGCCGTATCAAACACACTAAGCGTGCCCCCGCCAAGCGTCACCGTACCCGCCACGATGATGCGGTCGCTCATCCCCGCATCATTCACCTCAACCTGAAAATTTGAGCCGGAGCTCAGCGTCAGATTGCTGGTGCTCATCGTGCCAATGCTGGCCCCCGGCGCAAGTATCCCCCCGCTTTCAATCACAAGATTGCCCGTCGTCCCGGTGCCGCTCAAAACCGTGCCGCTCTTGGCGTTTATGTTGATAGGCCGGCCCAAAGCATTGAAAATCACGCGGCCGCCAAAGATATCAAGCTGCTTAGTGTCGCCCATATTCGCGCCGCCCGTAAACGTCCACGTCGAGCCGCCGCGCTTCTCAAAACGATCAATGCCAAAATATTGCGCTGTTGCGTCGTTCAAGCCAGCAACAAACAGCAAATTGCCATCAAATGTCGCCGAGCCACTATTACCGCCAAAAACTAGGGTATCTACGCCCTCGCCCAGATCGACCAACCCATTGATCACAGAGCCGGGCTGCAATTCCAGCCTGTCATCTGAAACCCCATCAACACGCTGAATGGCATAATTGTCCATCGAACCCACATCGCCTGTAGAGGTGATGGTGCCACTATTGACGATCGATAGGGGATCCCCATCGCCCGCATAGCTTGAAACACCAAAATACCCCCTGATCGTGCCGCTATTCACCAACGACAGCTCGCCACTCGCAACGCCGACAGCTGCGCCATCGGCCGAAATGATCATGCCCGCATTGTTGAGATTATTGATAAATCCGCTCAACCGGTCCGGCGCACCGGGAATGTTAAAGTCATAGATATTGCCGAATGCAATACCAACAGCATCTGCTCCCGAGACCTCCACGGCGCCGCCAGCTGCAATATTAACCGTGTGATTAGAAAAATTATTTACACTTGTATAAGCGGCAATACCTATTGTGTCTTGTGCGGTTGTTCTAACATATCCGCCATCGTTAATATTTATAACATTGTAGGTGCCACCATTCGTAGCTATTCCGGCAACAATGCTTATTCCCGGTGCAAAAACCACAGCGGAATTCTGCCCATCTATCAATATATCCCCAGAGACATTTATCGTATTATTGCTCCCAAGTGACAATATGCCAACAATGCCCGTGGCCGAGCTCTGTATCACGCCCGTCGAGCCAACATTAATTTCCACATTATCGGCCTGATGGCCGAGCACCGAATAAATGCTGCTCGTGTCCGCAACGCCGTCAGTCCGGGTCAACGTCCCGTCAATATCGAACCTGCCGCCATCGGTGAAAGAGAACAGCGCCTCACGCCCCGATGTTATCGCCCCGGTCTGCCCCAAATTAACACGACCATGGCTAAAACCCTCCACCCCGATAAGCGCCGAAATCGTCCCATCAATGTTAAACAGCGCCGGGCTACCCGCATCCAGGCCGCTCAGTCTGATCCCGGCCCCGCCCGCCGTGATCGAAGACCCGCTGGCCATGGTTATGGTCGAGCCGGTCCCCAGATCGATGCCATTTTCGCCGCCGCCCACTGAAATCTGCGCACCGCTCAGCATGTTGACGGTCACATTGTCAGACGCCACGCCGCCCACCTGCTGAACCCCAACCGTGTCAGGATTGGGCAATGTCGCATCACAGGTGATCGTCACCCCTGCCGCCGGCATATTATCACTACAAGCCGCCTGCGCCGCTGTCGCCGGCATCAGCATCGCCGCCGCAAGGGCAAGCGCACTAACAGATCCACAGGCCGAGAGCTTTTTTGAGGGCAAAGCATGGAGCAGGCGAACGGCGGTTTCGGAGGATAAAAACATCAAATCACCTCAAAGGCTTGCCCAAATGGCACCTATGTTCGCGTCATCAATACTCAAGGCAAAAAGCGAAATCACGGTCTGAACAGCTAGGCCCGCAAGTACGTCCCGGCTGCGCTATCCTTATTTCCGTTCCCTGCGCCTCCGCCCTAAATTGCTGACGCATTAACAATATTCAAAGATATTAACCCTTCATCACCCATATGGGTGTATAACTATAATATATTCAGATTCATCATGTTTTTTACAAGATGAAAGTAATCGCTCATGCATGATCCCCTGCTGGAAAATCTGGAAGCCACCTTCTCCATCTTGCCCGCCGATCAAGCTGAAGAGGAGGCGCGTGATACGCTCAAAAACTTCACAGAAAACAAAGATTTATTTTCCAACGAACTAAAATGGGCAAATTTTAATCCCCAAGGCCACTTCCTCAGCGGCGGCGCGTCAGATATCGGCGGCACCTCGGTCCGCACCATCAACAACACCGCCGATGACAGTCAGATCAAACGACTGGCCGATCTCGCCCAAAACGGCGGCACCATGGCCGGACTGCTGGAACACAGCCCGGCCCAAAATTGTATATATTGGTTCCTGCCCGTCATCGCAGACACGCAAAGTCACCTGCCTCAACAGAATTTGCGGGGTCTGGTTGTCCCCGAGCTATTGTTCGAAGCAATGCTGTCGCTATTCAACATCGGTCGTCAAGTCACCAAAGCCGAACGCCGTCTGGCCTTCCAGATCACCTCAGGCCAATCGCTCCGAGATGCCGCCGATGCAGACGGTCTCGCCTTTGAAACCAAGCGCGCACAACTCAAAAGCCTGTGCGCAAAACTGCAATGCGGCGGCCAGCCCGATCTCCTGCGCCTGATCATGGGCCAGATGACCTATTTACTCAGCGTCAGCGATGTCAAAGACACCCCCCCCTAACGAGTCCAAAAAAACCCACCCCGAAACCGCCCCGAAACCGGCCCGCAATCACCCCGATACCACCCCGTATGTGCCCCCAAAACACCCCGAACATACCCCGAAACTGCCCCGAAAATACCCCGTTTTTCCCTACAAATTGTTAATCCAGCACCATTCCCCCGGATGGATTAAGCACCACCCCGGTCATCGCCCGCGCGTTGTCAGACAGTAAAAACCCCACCGCCCCCGCCACATCTTCCGGCGTCGCCAAAGTCCCCGTCAACATCGCCCGCGCCAAAGCCGGCCTACCGTGCGGCCCCAACCGATCAAGCATCGCCGTATCCACAGGGCCCGGCGCCACACAGTTCACCCGCACTGTGCCAGCCCATTCTTTCGCCAGATAACGCGTCAGATTGATAAGCGCCGCTTTGGCACAAGCATAAGCCGCGCCAGAAAGCGCCGTGCCGCCATTGCGGCCATTGGTGGAGGACAGAAATACCAATCTTCCCCGGCTATTAGCCAAAGCTGCCGCCGTCTCCCGCGCCAGCAAAAAGCCAGACGTCAGGTTCGCATCCATGACAAGATGCCAGTCCGCCAGCGCCATATCCGCCAGCTTTCCCGCCCCCACAATGCCCGCGCAATGCACCACATCATCGATGCGGCCATGCACGCGCAACACCTCGGCCACAGCCGAGGCAACCGCGCCCTCATCCGTTACATCACAGACCAAAATGCCAGCGCCGGCAGCAAGGTCCAGCCCTGCCACCGTGCCGCCAGCATCACGGTACATCGCCGCCACCACTGTCCCAATGCCGCCCGCGGCACCAGTAAGCAGCAGCACCCGGCCCTGCGCCTCAAGCAGCGAAATCACGCCGCTTTTTTGACCTGCAAAGCTTCATGGATTTGCGAGAGCATGGAATACCGCAGCGAAGCAGACCCACGCACGGCCTCAATCGCCATATTCTGCATATGCACGGTTTCGGCATATTTATTACACAATTCCAAGCCGATACGGGCATGCTCCACGTCATTTTCTACGTGCACATGGAAGAATTCCAGCTCATCTTCGCTGAAGCCCATCTTCTCCATGGCTGAGATATAGCCGGGGAAAAGTGTGGGCAACTGGCCTTCCAGCGCCACCATGATACCGGCACAGGATTCATGCATTGGGCGGATGGTCGCCAATTCCCAAATCCACGCACGCATCGCCCGGCTGGCGCCCAAAACTTCGCCATTGGCTTCCGCATCAATAACTGTCTGCGGGTCCACACCGCACGCCTTGGCAAATTTTAGCAGCAAATTTGGGTGCGACTTTTCCGGCGTTTCCGGCATTTCTTCGCCCACCAGGTTTTCCATCAAAAGCGCCCGGCCTTTGGCATCCGGCATCCGCGCATAAAGCGCGGCAAACTGCTGAGGAATCGCGGAAATATAGTAATAATGCTGCACCGCCCATTGGCCCAATTGCGTGCGGCTCAGCCCGCCATCAATCCAGGTCAAGCTAAACGGATGCTTGCCCGAGCCCATGGGCTTGCGCGCCGCTTCCAGGGCATCATAAAAGTCTTTCTCGTTACGCTTGGCCATTTTCAGTCTCCTTCAGGGTGAAATTCAGTATGACAATGGGGGCAGTGCAGCTTCACTTTGCGCTGCCCAAACATATTCGCCGACACCGGAAATGCCGTGCTGCAAGAAGGACATGTAACCCAAACGCTGTTGCCCAGCTTCTCAGTCACGCCTTCAGACGGGATAGGAAGTGGCCTTATTCCCATGGCCACGCCTCCATCGACCGGCCCTTTAAAAGCGCCGCCGCCGCCGCTATCGCCGCCGCCGGGCTTTCCGCCACCGGCGGGCATGGCCTTGGCAGCCCCGCGCCAGCACGGGCCGGCAAGGTCGCATCAATCCCCATTTTGGACGCCGTCCGCGCGCCTGCCGCCAGCGACGGATCAAGCGTAGAAGTAGACAGCCCGTCCACCCGAAGCACGTCCCGGTCCCATTGCACCCGCGTGGCCAGCCCCCACATCACTTTGCTCTCGTCAAAAATATCCACATCCATATCAAAGGCCGCCACCGTCTTTAGCCGCCGGTATGACATAGCGGCGGCCAGCGCGTCGCGGGCTTCGCCAGGGCCGGGATCTTCCAGCTGCAGCCACGCATGCAAGCGCCGGCCCGAGCTTGGCACATGCACATTGCGCAATGAGGGCGCTATCTGACGGATAAGGCCGAATAATTTGCCCTCCATCGCCATATTATCCGGCACCAGCATATCGACCAGCCCCGAGCCATAATCATGGTAAATCGCGCCGCGCCGATGCGTAATGGCGGTTACCTCAACCACCGGCGCCAGCACCTGCGGCCCCAGATAGCCGGTGAACTCGCCAAACGGCCCATCGGCTTCAAGCTGGCCGGGATGCGCCCAGCCTTCGATCACAATCTCGGCGCCCGCCGGCACCATAATCTCATCGCCAAGCGTCAAGCTCGGCGTTAGCGCAATGGCCTCTGCCGCCAGCCCGCCCGCCGCGTCCCAATGCGTTTTGGGATAAGCAATTTTTGCCTGTGTGCCGATCACCACAGCGGGATGATGGCCGATCCAGAACGCCACCGGGCACGGCTCCCCGCGCGCCCAGAACTTCCGCAAATTAATCGCATTGTGCGACGCCGGATACGGATACCAACTCATCCGCTTCGGGCCTTTAATCCAGCAGCGCTGAATGGCGGTGTTATCAATCCGGCTGTCAGGATCAAAGGTCGTCGCGTGTGCTGCGGTCAGATACGGCCCTGGATCAAGCACATGCTGCGTTGTCGCCGGCAGCCGGGTCAGGTCCGCCGTGTCCGTCATCTCCACCTGCGCCACCGCGGCCTGCGAGCGCGGCACGCGCACCGGTGCAATCCCGCCGCGCGCCGCAGACGCCAGCGCCATCGCCGCCTCACGGTGATCCGCCAAAGACAGCATATCGGCCACCAGCGCCCGGCTCGCGGTGAGATTACACACCAGCGGAAATGCGCTCAAACTGCCATCCGCCAGCCGGGGCTGATCCACCCGCACCACCGGATAGCGCCCGGCCGCATCCAGCGCGTGCTGCAACGCGGTGATTTCATAGCGCGTGGAAACCGGCTCCTGAAGCTGCAGCAGCTCCGGCCCCAGCTCGTCCAGCCAGCCTGAAAGGCTAAGCCGTGTCACGCGGCTTTACTGCTCTTTCCAGCGCCGCCTCTTTCCGCAAACGCCCCAATTTTCAGCGGTGCGCCGGTTTGCATGATAAAGGCTTTCTTCCGCAAAAACCGATGGATAGACGCCGGCCCCATCCGCGAGCCGCCCAAGCCGGAAAGCCCGAAACTGGTCTTCTCCGGCTCAAAAGTTTGCGACGTAAGCCCGCAATCATTCACCGAAATGCCGCCCGCATTAATCTGCGCCGCCACTGGCAACGCTTCCGCCACCGTGCCGGCAATCACTGACCCAGACAGCCCAAACACCGTGTCATTGGCCAGCCGCACCGCTTCATTAATATCATCAAACGCCATCACCGGAATCAGCGGACCAAAGCTCTCTTCCCGCATGATGTCCATCTCATGCGTAACGCCGGTTAGCACCGTGGCCGGACACCAGATTCCGCCCGCCCGCACCAGCTCACCGCCACATTCAATTTTAGCCCCGCGCGCCACCGCATCGGCCAAATGCGCCGCCACCACATCGGCCTGCCGGACAAAGATCATCGGCCCCATATCGCCTTGCTGGATATCGCCTGTGTTCAGCGTCACCGCCCGCGCCTTGGCCACCAGCCGGGCTACAAACTCATCATAAATCGCCCGGTCCACATAGACCCGCTCAATCGACAAACACACCTGCCCGGCGTTCAGCACCGCGCCGCGCAATACGGCGTCGGTGGCGCGGTCAAGGTCCGCAGACGCCATCACAATCACCGGGTCTTTGCCGCCCAGCTCCAAAGACGCCGGGATAAACCGCCGCGCCGCCGCCTCTGCGACCTTGCGCCCCGTCGGCACCGAGCCGGTGAAGCAGATCATATCCACCGCCTCAATCAGCGCCGCCCCGGTCCCGCCATCACCCAGCACAAAGCGCACCACGCCGGCCAGCTCTGGAATGTCTTTGAGGGTTTCCAACAGCGGCGCCACAAACCGCGACGTCACTTCGGAAGGCTTGATAATCACCGCACACCCCGCCGCGAGCGCCGGCACCGCATCAATCAGCGACAGCGTGATCGGGAAATTCCACGGCGAAATAAACCCCGCCACCTCATACGGCACAAACTGGTTTTGAAACCGCACCGTGTCGATCAGCACCGAGGCCTGCGCCTCCGTCTGCATGGTTTCGCTCAAAATCTCCGGCGCCATCCGCGCCCAGCGCCGCAAATTCTTCGCCGCGCCGTCCACTTCAGCCTCAGACAAATACCAGCGCCCGGTATCGGCTGCCAGCGCCTCAATAATCGGCACGCGCATCGCTTCAATCGCATCGGCCCAGCGCCCCAGCACGGCGGCGCGCGCGGAGGTCGTAAGCGCAGCCCATGCCGGCTGCGCGACCCGAAGTTCGCTCACGGCTTTGGTGATGTCAGGCGCGCCGGCGGCTTCAAACGTGAAATCCACCCGACCATTATGGGCGTTACGGGCCTCAATCAGCGTCTTCGTCTGGCTCACCATCGCCACAATCCTTTGGTCATTATAATGATATGATGACCTGTTCGACAGAAATTGCAAGCGGTCGTTTGTTAAAGCCGCTTACTCGCCCACCATCGGTTTCGCTTATTCGCCGCGAAGCGGCCCCGCTTATTCGCCGCGAAGCGGCCCCGCTTATTCGCCGCGAAGCGGCTGGGGCGCATCCTCGTCGCTCTCCACAAGCTCCTGCAATTCCAGCGTCAAAACACGCAGCACCCGCTGCACCAGCGCCTCGTGCCACTCCAGCCGCGCCTTGGCGGCATCGCCGGGCAGCGCCTGCGCCGCCAGCGCCTCGGCCTTCACGGTGCCTTGCGCCAAAAGCTGGGTTTCCAGCGTATCAAGCCGCTCATAAACCACGCCAAGCTCCCCCGCGAGCGCCAGCACCATCGCCAGCAACCGGTCCGAATCAGGGTCCTTCAAAAAATGTGGGCGTGATCCCGCCATGGGCCCTGCTGTCGCCGCTACTGATGTCTTCACCGCCTCAAGCCTGTCCATCGCTATCCCCAGTAAGAATTCTTGCTAATTCTAGCCACATCATATCATTATAACAACCTAATGTCATGCGAATTACTGAACCTTGCCAAGGCTTGCTCAATCGTTATGACGTTATAGTGAGCCTAAACGAGGATAATGCCAGTGGTCGTTGATGATGGCAGGATGAGCCCCCCGCGCTATGTGCAGGCCTATACCGCGCTCAAAGACTGGATCCTCCAAGGCGTTTATCTCGAAGGCGCGCAGCTCCCTTCCGAACCCGAGCTTTGCAAGCTTTTCGGCGTTTCCCGAATCACCGTGCGCGCCGCCGTTGAACTGCTCGAAAAAGAGCAGCTCGTCGTCCGCCGCCAGGGCCGCGGCACCTTCGTCAGCGCCAAAATAACCGACACCCCCAGCCGAGGCGATTTCGCCGAACTCGTCCGCCGCCTGCGCCAGCTTGATGCCAAATCCACCCTCAAAGACATTGAAATCACTACGCGCCTGCCCGATGAATCTGCCCAGCGCGACCTGCAAATCCCCGCCGGCGAACACATCATCCACGCCGCCTTCACGCGGATGCGCGATAATAAGCCAATCGGCTTCACCACGCTCGCCATCCCCTCACACCTTGGCGTAACGCTCACCGAAGATGACCTGAAAAACGCGCCGGCGCCCACCATCCTGCAAGGCAAGGGCTTTGAAATCCTCGGTGCGCATCAGCTCATCGGCGCCACGCTGGCTGATGGCCGGATCGCGGACGCCCTTCATGTTAGTGCGGGGGCGCCTATCGTCCATGTCCGGCTCTTGGTGCTGGACCTGTTCTCAAACCCTATCGAACTGCTCACCGCTTATTATCTGGCGGAAAGCTACGTTCATCACGTTTTTCTAGCCGCGAAGCCCGGCGCTAGCCCGGCATAAAGCAGGGCCTCCGGCGGTTGGGGGCTAGCCCCCAAACCCTATTAATGGCTTCGCACTAGTTGCTGTCACTCGCGCCCAGTCTCAACGACTGGGGAGTCCAAACGACTGGGATCTGGGGGCCTAGCCCCCAGCCGCCGGAGGCATTTACTTCAATCCCTCAAGGCTTCAGCGTCAGATACCGCGACTGCACGTTGCCGCCCGGAAAGTCTGACCAGCCCTGCACTTTGGGTGACACCAGCCGGCGCGCGGTAGTGAAATAAATCGGCAGCACCGGATAATCTGCCATCGCGGTCTTTTCCGCTGCGGCCATCATCGCCATGCGTTTGGCGGTGTCTGTCTGCTGGTCAGCTGCTGCGGTCATGCCGTCAATTGCCGGGTTTTTATAGCCTGAGAGGTTGGTGCCGCCGCGCGCCTTTACCAGCGCCAGGAACGTGGAAGGGTCGTCATAGGGTGCGAACCATTGATAGCGGATGACATCAAATTTGCCGCCGCGCGCATCATTGGTGATGCCCCGGAAATCAGAGGCTTTGAGCGTGGTTTCCGCGCCTACTTTTTTCCACATATCGGCAAGTGCCACGGCAATCTGCCGGCTTTCTTCCTTGCTGTCATAGCGGACTTCAAACTTCAGCGGTTTGTTTGGCCCATAGCCGGCGGCGGTTAGAAGCTGCGCTGCTTCCGCTTGCCGCTCCGCCAAAGGCCGCGCGCCATCGGCTGACGGCAGGCGCTTGAAGTCAGAGATGTCAGACGGCACCAAGCTCCAAGCCGCTTCGGTTTCACCGCGCAAAATCTGCTCGGCGATGCCGTCTTTGTCGACCGCGATGGAGAGCGCTTTGCGGACGTCCTTATTGTCGAACGGTGGTTTGGCGTTGTTGAAGATGTAATAAAATAGCCCGTAGTTGGTGGCGATATGCACTTGGTCGCCGAAGGTTTCTTTCAAAAAATCGGTCTGCTCAGGCGGGAAGTTGAGGATGATATCAACCTCGCCGGCCCGGTAGCGCTTTACCAGTGCGCCGGTGTCGTCGGTGGGGAAATAGGTCACGCCGTCTAGTTTTACCGTGGCGGCATCATAGAATTTCGGGTTCTTTTTCATAGTGATGCGCGTGTTGGGCACCCATTCGGTGAGAGTGAAGGGGCCGTTGGTTACGATGACATCAGGCTTGGTCCAGCCGCGCCCGGCCTTGTCAATCACATGGCGGGGCAGCGGCACGGTGGCGTTGGAATTAAGGATACGCAGGAAATAGGGCGTGCGGCGTTCCAGCGTGAACTCGACGGTCTGCGGATCGAGCGCTTTGACGCCAAGCGTTTGGGCGGGGGCGCCGCCATTCACGGCGCGGCCGTTTTTCAGCACGAACAGATTGGCGGAATAGCGCGCGCCGGTTTCGGGCGCCATCAAACGCTGGAAGGTCCAGACCACGTCCGCAGCCGTAAGCGGTGTGCCATCTGACCAGACCAGACCGGGCCGAAGTTTGAAGGTGTAAACCAGCCCATCTTCGCTCATGGTGTGGCTTTGCGCGATGCCATACACGGTCTCGCCGCCGGCATCGCTGGTCATCAGGCCCACGAACATATCATCGATGATACTGGAGGCGGAATTGCCCTGCGCCAGATGCGGATCGAGCGAAGGCGGCTCGCTTGCGGTGCCGCGTTTCAGAACGTTGCTGGTGTCAGCCTTGGGACCGTCGCTGCCGCCGCACGCGCTCAACAGTCCCAGCCCGGTCAGCGCAAGAGCTATGCCCGCCGCGCGTATCGTCATCATTTTCATCGCCACATCCTCACCCAAAATCCGCCACACCGCACAAGGAACATTTTCGCGCAATATCATGCGCTGCCACTATTGAGCCATCGGTAATACGCCGGCGCTCGATAAGGCCGCCTAAAAAATTATTGAAGAAAAACGTCTCGCCGTCATGGGAGGGCGTTACCCGCGTCCAGCCCTTTTCCGGCACTGCTGGCCATTCCGCCAGCGCCGCGCCTGCGGCTGAGAACAGCATGGCAGAGCGGCCCGTCGCTACCAGCACACGGCCATCGCCCAGCACCGTAACGCCATAAGCCCGGCGTGCGTCAGTTTCGGCAAAACACAGAAAATCTTCCAATTGCTCATGCCCGGCCAGATCATGCCGCAACACCCGCCGCCCGCCTTCAGAGAGGTAAATCGCCGTCCGCCCTTCATCCAGGAACCCCAGGCTGGTCAGCCCATGCCAGCCGGTATGGCCGCCATCGGTTTCAACCGCCCAACTCTCGGCAATCACACCGCCCTGAAGCCGCACCAATTTATCGCCGCCCAGCGCATCCTCCGGCGCCGGCCCGCGCTGCGTGTGGACGCCCAAATACGGGCAGCCATCGGGCGAAAACCCCACCGTTCCCCACGGCCGCGCGGGCAATTCAAGGGACGGCAACAGCGCGCCGTCCGCATCGAAACAAAACACCGCTCGCCCGGTCGGGTCCGCGGTCCAGATCGTCCTGTCAGGCGCAATCGCCAGCCCCACCAACAGCCCGATAGCGCCGGTCCGCAGTTCGCCCTTTGGCGAAAAATCTGCCGCCAGATGCAAAATCCGCCCTGGGCCTTTGTGGTTGCGCAGGTCGATATTGCTGTCATCAACGTCGGTGGCGGCGAGCAAGATATCGCCTGTCTCAAACCGGCTCATGAAATGCGTCCTTCCGGGTCAGCGACCAGCTGCATAATCTCGTCATAAGGCCGCGGCGGGTGCGCTGCGCGCTCAGCATCGGCCTCGATAATCCGCAACACACGTCCCAACATTTCATCGCGCCGCGTGGCCCGCTCCGCCCGGACGTCCGCATCAGGCGTAAACGCTTCCAAATCCGCCAGCGGCACGCCTGAAACCCGGGCCAGCGTATCAAACTTATCGTGCAGCAAGCTCACCTCGGCAGCGAGCGCCATCACCATATTCAACAGCCGCTCGCTATCCGTATCGGCCAAAAACTGCGGCCGCGCGCCTTTTGACGCTTTGGGTCGCGGCGCTCTCATAACGCCTTGCGCGCGCCCACGCCCAGCCAATCGCCGGATTTGGCAAAACTGGTTGGCACCACCGTTTCAAATACCGAGTCTGCCACAAAACCTGCCGCCACCGCCGGGCCGACCAAATCCATCTCAGACAGCACGGCCCAAAACGGCTCATTGTTGCCCTGCGCATCCCAATTGGTCAAAAACTGTTCAAACGCCTCAATCTTCCGCACCGGCACCTCCACGTGCAGCATCACCCCGCCGGGCCGCAGCAAGCGATGCGCTTCCGCAAAAATCCGTGGCAGCGCCGCCGCACTGGTTTCGTGCAGCAGGATATGGCTCACGATCAGATCAAAACTGGCATCGGGAAAATCTGTCGCCTCAGCATTGCCCTGCTGAAAATGCACCGCCTTGCCCATGCTCTCAGCGCGGGCATGGGCATAGCGCAGGCACGGCCCGGACAGGTCCAGCCCCGTCACCCGCGCCTCAGGAAACGCGTCGCAATAAGGCAGGGTGGACATGCCCACTGTGCAGCCCAGATCAAGGATATCGCGCACCTGCAAATCAGGAAACCGCGCTTTCACAAACGCCGCGCCTGAAACGCCTTTGTCCTCATTCATGCCGCCATGCTTGCCCAGCGCAAACACAAACGACCCCAGATCAGACCGTGCGCCGGCCCAGACATCATCTACGGACCGCTCCAGAAAATACGAACCGGGCACACAATGGATATCCACCTCGCCCTGATAGTCCGGGATCGCCATCCCCGGTTTCAGCGTGAGCGACCCATAGCGCGGATTTGCGGCAATCGCTGCACAAGCCGCGTTCAGCCCGTCCAGCTGCCGCTCAACGACCTCGCTGGTGAGGTGCAGATAATATTCCTGCTGCGCCCGCAAAAGTGCGCTCCACCAGCGATAAAGCGGGTCCGCCGCCATGGCGTCTTCCACCTCCCGCCAGCCTTGCGGGCGGCGACCATGCGCTGCCACATAGGCCGGCGCCGCGCGGCCCTCATAAACCGCAGGCAGCGCCGCTTTCATCGCGCCGCGAAGCCGCCCTTTCCAAGCCATCGCAAACTCCAGCAGGCCCAGCTCGTCCGCCGAAAGTTCCGGCGCCACCGCGTGCGGAAGAGCGCCGGCAAGGCTCATTCAGCCGCTACCGACACCGTATCGCTCAAATCCTGCACCGCCGGCTGGCCCGCTTCGCCGGCAATATCACGCCAGCCAAAGCCGGTGCGGGGCCGCGTCATCGGCACCGCCTCATGCACCCAGCCCTTGGGATCGGCGCGGCGGCCCGGCGACGGGATGACATAGACCTTGGTGTCATGCTCGGCCTTCACCTTGTCATAATCAATCTCCCAGCCGGCTTCGATCATCCGAAACACCAGCCGCCGGAAAATGCTCTCCATTTCATCTGATTTGATCAGCGTTTCCTGCTGAAACGGTGTGGGCCCGACCTTGGGCCGCACATAGCTGACGACGCCGATATCCTCATCAATCGCATCCTTGCGTCCCACCAGCCGCTCCGCATCATGCTCGGGTTCAATGGCATAATTGCGCGCCTGCAAGCCAAATTGCCGGGTCGTGTAGGGATCAATCGGCACGGCAGCTGAAAACACCACCTGGCTCATGCCGGGGCGGAATGTCGGCTTGATGCGGTGGCACAGGCCGAGCAGCGAAAACTCCAGCTCCACGCTGGTTTTGGTGCGCGGGCCTTTCAAAAGCTCACCGAGCACGCCGGATTTCACATTGCCCTCAGGCGGCGTCCGCTCGCGGGACACCTTGGCGCCATAAGCCGTCCGGTCAATCGGCACGATGTTCGCCTTGGGGTCCATCCGGTTGCCAAAGGTCTTGTGAACGAAAGACAAATGCGCTGTATCCAGCGAATTCTCTTCAAACTTCGTCCAGTTCGCCGGCGCTTCCACCACCATCCGCGTGGTGCGCCATTCGTCCGTCTGCGGATATTCGGGCAGCAAGGCCGGCACCGGGGGGCGCTCTTCTTCAGGCAAATCGCCCAAAAACACCCACACCCAGTCATAAAGCTCGCTCACCGGATAGCTGTCCACCTTGGCGCGCGGCGGAATCCGAAACTCATCGCCCATTGAGGGAATCTTGGTGCACTGGCCCGAGCCATCAAAGCGCCAGCCATGAAACGGACAGGCGACAGTGCCATCAACACATGTGCCACGAGACAGCGACGCGCCGCGATGCACGCACACATCGGACAAGCAGGACACCGCACGGTCTTCATTCCGAAACAGCACAAAATCACAGCCCAGCATCTTCACGCCATAAGGCTTGCCAAGCACCACATCGGCTGATTCCGCCGCCACATACCAGTTATTGATCAGCACGGTTCCGCTCTCCTACAAACATCATGTTGTTATAATGTTATTGCAAGCCGCCGCGCGCTGCAATAGCATCCACACATCAAACAACGCATTTGCGCTGGCCTCGGTCAAGATGCCGCACAAAAGGGGAGACAGATATGAGTGAACAGTCCTTCGTCCGCCATGACGGCACCTATCCTGTTGTGCCGCTGCGCTCCGACAAAATCTCCATCGGCATCGTGCAGACGCCGGTGCGCGGCGTGGACGGGGACAATCCCGAACCTGGCATCAAGGAAAACCTCGATTATCTGCTGAACACCATCGACAAAGCCCAGGCCGTCGGCGGTCGCTGCGATCTGCTGTGCTTCCACGAGTTCCCGCTACACGGCTTTGCGCCCTATGATCTGGCGCAATATCTGCGCGTCTCCAGGCACCCCGATGGCCCGGAAATCGCCGCCATCGGCGCCAAAGCCAAGCAATATAATTGTTACATCACCTTGGGCTGCCAGATGCTCGATGATGACTGGCCCGGCCACACCATGAACACCCAGCTGCTTATCGGACCTGAAGGCAAGCTGATCGCCCGCCATTGGAAACAGCGCAACATGCGCGGCATGTGGCCCGGCGTGGAGCAATTCACCACCACCATCTATGACGTGCTGGACCGCTATGTGGAGATGTACGGCTGGGACGCGGTGGTTCCTGTTGAGCGCACGGATATTGGCAACATCTCAATGTCGGCGGTGCAGTTTGAGCCTGAGCTGTTCCGCTGCATGGCGATGAAGGGCGCCGAGCTTATCCTGCGCACCGCCACCGGCGGCTGTGAATGGCATGATATGCGCCTGACCGCCTATCACAATGATGTGTTCGTCACGATCGTCAACAACTGCATGGACGTGTTCCGCCCCAGCAAGGACTATTTCGTGGAGCAAGCCCCCAAGAATGATTGGGTCGGCCGCTCGGCCATTTTCGCGCCCAAAGGCGTGGTGCTCACCGAAGCTGACAAGTTTGAGACCAAGCGCCGGGCGCAGATTGATATGGCGTCTTTCCGCAAATCTCACCGCATCCCGGACGTGCATCTCTCGCTCTATCGCCACGTCTTTGATGCTTACAAAGAGCGCCATGACCCCAACCTCTGGCTGGACACGCTACCGACGACCAAGCGCGAAGCCGCCACCTACCTCAAGGACAAGCTGAGATGGACCAGCTACTGGCAGGGCTGAATCGGCTCAAAACAAACAGGCGGCGCTTCCTCGCTGGAAGCGCGGCGGCCTTTGGCGCGGCGCTGTTGCCTACAGCAGCGCGCGCCCAAACGCCTGATGATGTTCTCATCATCGGCGGCGGCCTCGCAGGGCTAAACGCCGCGCTCATCCTCGCTTCTCAAGGCGCCAATGTCACGGTGTTGGAAGCCGACAGCCGCCCCGGCGGGCGCATCCGCACGCTGGACGGGGCCGAAGGCCGCCCGGAAGCCGGCGGCTCGGAAGTTGGCCCGCTTTATGCCCGTACGCGCAGCCTCGCTGCCGACTTTGGCCTGGCGCTTTACACCCCCAGCCGCCCTCCGTCCGGCATGGCGCTGCACCTGCAGAACCGGCTGATCTCGCCCAAGCAATGGATCACGGATGCTGAAAACCATCTTCCCGATGATCTGCGCACCTTGCCCCCCTATGCAGTCGAAACGGCCCTCATGGCCCGCGCTACCCCGCTCGCAGCCCCCGAGGACTGGCTAACCCCCGAGGCAGCGCGGCGTGATCAACCCTATAGCCAGCTCCTCAACCAGCTTGGCGGCAATGACCAAGCCCTCGCCTACGCCGCCCTCTCTGCCCAATCCGATAGCCTCGCCGAAACCTCCGCCCTCTGGATGCTCCGCCGCGATCAAAGCCGCCGCCAATCCGCCAACCTTGGCCCCGTCGAGCACATCAAAGGCGGCATGAGCCGCCTAACCGACGCCATGGCCGCCAAACTCGGCGACAATGTCCATCTAAACACCCGCGTCCGCGCCCTCAGCCAAGACAGCAGCGGCGTTACCGCCCATACCTATGACGGCAAAACCTTCAAAGCCGCCCGCGCCATCCTCACGCTGCCGGCCAGCGTCACCCGCACCATCCTGTTCGATCCGCTGCCGTTAACCGCCCAAGCCGCCGCTTGGGCAGCGCTGCCCTATGGCCAGGCCACGAGCGCCTTCTTCCCCATCATAGCGCCGTTTTGGGAAGAAGACGGCCTGCCGCCTTCCACATGGAGCGACAGCCTGCCGGGCCGCGGCCTCGTGATGGCCAATGACCAAGGCGCTTTCCTGTGGTTTTACGCCACCAACAACCGCGCCAACGCCTTCCACAAAGCCTCGCTGGCAGACATCCCCGCCATGGCGCTGGCCCAACTCACCGCCGCCCGCCCCTCCGTAAAAGGCCGGCTTGGCCCCGGCAGCGCCTTCTCATGGGCCAATAACCCGCTCGCGCTCGGCACCTTCGCCAGCCGCCGCCCCGGCTATCTTGCGCCGCTGCAAAAGCTCCTCCAGCGCGAGCATGGCCGCATCAGCTTTGCCGGTGAACACACCGCCGATCTCGCCTCAGGCATCGAAGGCGCGCTCGAAAGCGGTGAACGCGCCGCCATCGCGATGCTCATTTAATCTCTTGACAAGATGCCACAGGTCTTAGAACATCATAATGACATAACGACATGATGTGGCACATGACCACGGCTCAACAGGGGAAGACGATATGATGAAGCCAACCGCAATCCGGCCAACAGCAGCCCGTCTGAGCACCAGCGCCGCTGCTTTAGCCGTCGCCCTATCTGGCGCCTTCCTCGCCCTCCCCGCCGTCGCGCAAACCACGACCAACATGATGGCCAGCGCCGATTCGGAAGAAATTATCGTCACCGCCAAGGGCCGCGCTGAAAAAATCGAGCAAGTCGCCTTGTCCGTCGCTGCTGTCGATGGTGCCTTCCTACGCAAGCAGCAAGTTCGCGATCTGCGTGATCTTGCCGGCTTTGTGCCCTCATTGGTCTTTGAAAGCTCGCGCGGTCGTGCGTCCCCGTCCACGCTGGCCATTCGCGGCCTCGCGCCAAACACCATCAACAAGCAGCTCCAGTCCGTGTCGGTGTTCCTTGATGGGGTCGTCTTGGGCGGCTCCGCCTCCTTGATCGATTTCCCCGATCTGGCCGGCGTTGAAGTGCTGCGCGGCCCGCAAGCCACCGAATTCGGCCGCCAAACCTATGCCGGTGCCATCAGCTACAAAACCCGCGAACGCACACCCGATGGCATTGAAGCGGTGTTTGATGGCTTCGTCAGCTTCAACCAAGGCGCTGAAGAAGCCAACCGCCAGATTTCTGCTGGCCTGTATTTCCCCATCGTCAAAGACAATCTCTGGGGTTCGATCTTCGTCCGCAACCGCCGTATGGGCTCGCTCGCCAGCATCACCAATGCCGTGCGCACCATCGAAGTGGGCCGGGAAGACACTGAAAGCTATTCGGCCAGCCTGTTGTTCAAGCCCAACGAAGATTTTTCGCTGCGCCTGATGGGCATGTACCAGAAAGTGCGGGACACCACGCCCGCCTTCACCACCCAGAACCCCTTTGAATGGCTAGCCGAGGATGTTCCGTTGACCACGCTTGGCAATGGCACCCTCTGGCCGATCGGCGATCTGGGCACCGCCGAGCCGGAAGCCGCCGGTTGTGAAAGCGCTGCCGGTCGTCCCTTCGGCTGCGGTCTTGATCGTGATCTGCTGTTCTTGTCCGCCGTCGGCAGCTACAAATTCGCCGGCGATTATACCTTCGCCTTCAACGGCGGTTATATGGATGAGAAAAGCTGGACCAATCAGGATCTCTATTTCCGGCAGGCGCCAGACCCGTTCTTTGGTGATCAGCCCTATTCGCGCTGCCTCACCAACGTCACCACCTGCACCGCCAAGCTGGCAACACCATTCTTCTCGGCCACGTCTGATGCCTTTAAGAACCACAGCATATCGGTCCGCATCGTTTCGCCAGGTCAGAACGCCCTGCGTTGGAAAGTCGGCGCTTTTTACTATAATGAAAGCCTGACGAATTTCTCGGCCAGCAACGTGCGGCCCACCAACACTGATGGCCGCACACGCGGCAATGAAGACGTCCGCAACATCGCGTTCTTCGGCGATGTCGCCTATGATCTCACCAGCTTCCTCACCGTGCAGGCTGAAGCGCGATACGATATCGAGCGCAACCGGTTCGATGCCTGCCTCACCTGCTCCACAACCAGCACCGGTGCTTTCAACGCTACCGTACTCGAGCAGACTAACAAAGAGTTCCTGCCGCGCTTCACCGTCACGCTGAAGCCGACCGACTCCACGATCATCTATGCGCTGTATTCCGAAGGCACCAAGCCCGGCCGCTGGAACCAGACCATCCGCACCAATTTCCGCTACGTCGAGCCAGAAAAGAACGCCAACTATGAAATCGGCGTCAAAGGCCGGGTTCTGGACAACAAGCTGTTCTTCTCAGCCGCCGCCTTCCACATGGACGTGACGGATCAGCAATTTTCCGCCGTCACCACCGTGGGCAATGTGCCGGTCACCGTGTTCCAGAACATCGGCGCCAGCAACATTGATGGCTTTGAAATTGATACCAGCCTGAGCATCACCCCCCGCTTCCGCGTGCGCGGCGGCGTCGGCTATGCCAAGCAGCGGTATACCAGCGCCATCGCACCCGATGATGCCAACCTCGTCAACCTGTTCCAGGGCACCACCTTCGAAGGCAAAACCTCGATCGGCCTGCCAGAATGGACAGGCTCCATCGGGGCCGATTATGACGCCCGGATCAACGACGAAACCGAGCTGCGCCTTGGCCTCAACGCAAACTACATCGGCCAACGCTTCGGCGATTCAGCCAACCTCTCCACACTGGCCGGCATCATCCGCGTCAACGCCAACATAAATCTCGACTATAAGAACCTCACCTTCGGGCTCTTCGTGCGGGATCTGTTTGACAACAACAAAGTGTCGTCCGCCGCCACGTCAGCCACCAACTCCTGCATCTACTTGCGGAGCCCTACCGGCGTTGCCCTCAACGCCGCACAACGCTGCCTCGCCGTGGGCATCGATCGCGGCCGCGAAGTCGGCCTGAACGTAACGCTCCGGTTCGAATAAGGGGTTTCGAGTAATCATTCATACACAAAGGATGCCTTAAAACACCCTTATGCATAAACTCCTCTCCCTGCTGGCGGTGGCCGGCATCAGCAGCACCCTCGCCCTCCCGGCCATGGCTGCCTGTCCCGCCCCGCCAGCAGCAGCCGCCAAGGCTGCCCCCCTGAACCTCGATCAAGGCCGCCGCAGCTTCCTCAAATGCCGCGCCTGCCACACGCTGCCCGCAGACGGCAAAAACCTCGTCGGCCCCAATCTCTGGAACACTTTTTCCCGCGCCCCGCTAGGCGCCGAAGGTTTTAAATACTCCCCCGCCCTCACCAAAGCCGCCATAAGCTGGACTGCAGCCGAAATGGACGCCTTTCTGGAAAAACCCGCCAAACACGTGCCCGGCACCCGCATGGTCTTCGCCGGCATCCCCTCACCCGAAGAACGCGCCAACCTCATCGCCTACCTCGCTAGCGAGACCGGCTGCAAGTAAACGGGCCTCCGGCGGCTGGGGTCTACTCACTATTGCCGCCGCAGCCTGATCTCGCCCCGGCTCTCACGTCCCTCGCCCGCCGTCATGGCCAACGTCCAGCCATCGCCGCTCTTGGTTTGCCCGTTCAAAACCAGATTATCACGCTGCACAGGTCGCCCCCGCGCCGCAAATGCCGCTTGATACCAGTCCAGCACCGCATCTGCCTTCGCCGGCGCTGTAAACGGCATCGATACCAATAGCCGCGCTCCATCCGCCCGCGGCCCCGGCACCCGCAGCTCCACCTCATCAAATTCCGCGCCGGGAAAGGCCCCCACCCCGCCGACATCCAATCCCGCGCCCGTCAGCCCCGGCAGTTGCTGCCGCCGCACTTGGCCTGCCCCAAGCGGCACCTCAACCTCGCGCCCATCTGCAGATACACGCACCCGCGAAACATCACCCTCCGCCAACTGCGTCTGGCCCGCCGCCGGCCCCCAGCCGCCCTCCGGCGGCTCGTCGCACCCGGCCAAAAACCCCATCAGCAGAAACGGCACCAAATACTTCAACGGCTTGGCTTCAGATGCAAGGCCATCACAATCACCGCGCCGAGCGCCAGCCCAAACACTCCCGCCCCCACAGCACTCGCCAGCCACGCCAAAACCGGCCCGAACACATCCCCGCCCCTAGCAAGCGCGCCCGTCGCCAAATCATGCAGCCCATGGCTCAGCCCGTCCACGCCAAAGCCCTCCAGCCCATGCAACACAATACCGCCGCCCACCCACAGCATCGCCGCCATACCAATCCAGCCCAGCGCCGCCAAAACCTTCGGCACCACCCGCACAATCAGCCGCCCCAACGCCTTGCCGCTCTGGCCCAAAATGCCCGGCCGCCGCCACAGCGCCACGCCAAAATCATCCGCCTTCACAATCAACGCCACCACGCCATATACCAACGCCGTAATCACCACCCCCACCACCGCCAACACCACCGCCTGCGTGAGCAGCGGCGCGTCCGCCACCGTCGCCAAAGAAATCGCCATAATCTCGCCAGACAAGATAAAATCCGTCCGTATCGCCCCCTTCACCATCGCCGCCTCATGCGCCACCGGATCCAACACGGGCGCCTCGCTGGCCACGGCCTCATGCGGCCGCAGCATCTCCCACAGCTTCTCCGCCCCCTCAAAACATAAATACGTGCCGCCCAGCATCAACAACGGCGTAATCGCCCAAGGCGCAAACGCCGAAAGCGCCAAACACCCTGGCAGCAAAAACAGCAGCTTGTTCTTTATGCTCCCCAGCGCAATCTTGCCCACAATCGGCAATTCCCGCGCCGCAGAAAACCCGGTCACATACCGCGGCGCCACCGCCGCATCATCCACCACAACCCCCACCGCCTTGGCACTCGCCTTGGCCGCCATCCCGCCCACATCATCCACACTCGCCGACGCCACCTTGGCAATCAACGCTATGTCATCCAACAACGCGAGCAACCCAGCCGCCATGCGATCTCCAAAACTATGCCGCACTGCAATACACGAATGTCACGGATTCGCAGCAGAGTTTTCAGAAAATGAAAGAGCCTCCGGCGGCTGGGGCCTCAGGCCCCAGACCCGAGTGTTTCATTTGGGAAAATAACTTTGACCATTCAAACAAATTTTCAAACCGCTTGAAGTGATATATTATTAATTAAAATATCTGATGACTTACATTCAGCCATTCTTATTTTGGGATATTGAATTAACAAGGCAGAGTTTTGTATCAAAACTCTTTCTATATCTGCATTGTATTCTCTATCTACTAGTTCTTTATTGTAGTTTAATTCTCTACGCAAACGACCTACATATTCAAAGTTTTTAGGAAAGGAGTTATCGTTAATTGCATAAGGACTACTTGCCAAACGCGCACAAACTCTCTCTGTAGCAAAGGCTGATATTCCAGCCCCTGCCACAGGGTCGAAGCCTAAATTGGCGCATACCGCAGCCGCTCCAGCTGCAGCAAAACCTGAGACAATAGATCTCTTAACACTAAAATCGAATTTTAAGAAACTTAATTTACTTTTTACGAATTTATTCTCCAAGTAATCTAAATAATCGCAAATTTCCTTAATATCTTTTTTTGCTCCTTGAACACTACCTTGCTCTATTTTCTCTAGAACAGATTCTAAATACAGGTGGAACTGAGTAAAATCATCTATATTGTCCTTACGAAAGCCAATAACTTCGTGAATTGGCATATCTACACTTGGGCAAGGCAGGCATGAAAAAAAATCGAGAGATAGAGAGTTTTTTTCCTCATTATCAAATTCATAATTCATCCATCCACCAAAATACAGTGACCAAAATGGTGCGACATCTCTATTTTGGTAATTTAATACATTTTTAGCGTCATTCTCAAAAGCTTGATACATGGATTCTTCAAACGAAACCAACCTTTTTGGAAAGTAAGTTAGTATCTCCTGCTCTACTAAAAGCTGCTCCTCCTCCGAACAAAAGTTTAAAAAGCCTGTGTTACATGGGATAAGACATACTTTATCAAAATAAGTTAACTGAAATCTTAAGTTAGCTTTCGCCTCTAGAAAAGAAAATAACAGCGTATTATTAGGAAACCGCAAGGTCGGATAGGCCAATACTCCACGAACTAAATTGAGAGTATCATGGCCCATCTCACTACTCCGCTGCCACGCCCAACAGCCCGCCCTGACGATCATCTTCGGCATTGGCGACGCCGTTTTCACTCGTCACCTTGGCGACCTTGCGGGCATCGAAAGCGTTCCACACTTCGCCCCAATTCCCTCGCGTTGCCGCTTTGGAATATTCCGTCGCGCGGGCTTCGAAGAAATTGGCGTGCTCGACGCCGTTTAGCAGCGGGGTGAGCCAGGGCAGCGGATGCTCATCGACCATATAGATCGGCGCCATGCCGAGCTGACCCAGCCGCCAGTCAGCGATGTAGCGAACATATTTCTTGATGTCCTTGGGAGTCATGCCTGGCACGGGGCCCATTTCGAAAGCGAGATCGATAAAAGCATCTTCCAGACGCACGGTCTTTTGGCAGACATCGGCAATATCATCGCGGATTTTGGAGGTCATCACGCCGGTTTCAGCGCAGAATGCGTGGAAGAGCTTGATGATACCCTCGCAATGCAGGGTCTCGTCACGCACGCTCCAGCTGACGATCTGCCCCATGCCCTTCATCTTGTTGAAGCGCGGGAAGTTCATCAGCATCGCGAAGGACGCAAACAGCTGAAGGCCTTCGGTAAAGCCGCCAAACATCGCCAAGGTGCGGGCAATATCGGCATCATTATCAACACCAAATGTGTTCATATAATCATGCTTGTCGCGCATCTCTTTGAAGTTCAAAAAAGCGCTATATTCGCTCTCGGGCATCCCGATAGTGTCCAGCAAATGACTGTACGCCGCTATGTGAATGGTCTCCATATTGCTGAAGCTGGTCAGCATCATCTTCACTTCGGTCGGCTTGAACACCCGGCCATATTTGTCGTGATAGCAATCCTGCACCTCAACATCGGCCTGGGTGAAAAAACGGAAAATCTGCGTGAGCAAATTGCGCTCTTGCTCGGTTAGTTTTTGCGCCCAATCCCGGCAATCTTCGCCCAAGGGCACTTCTTCCGGCATCCAATGGATCTGCTGCTGAAGTTTCCAAAAATCATAGGCCCAAGGATATTCGAAGGGCTTGTAGGATTTGGAGGCTTTCAAGAGGGACATGGGGATTTCCTATTAAGAAAAGTTATAAGTTAAAAACTTGGTCGGGGCCGCGCGAAGCCGCGGTTATTGGCAAGCAAGACACTCATCATAATCCCGCCGCTCCACGGTCATAACCGGCCGCTCAGCGGTGTTATCCGCCTCAACGCCGCCAGCAAAACCGGCCCGCTGAATGCTCATGGAACGCAGATAATACAGAGACTTGATGCCGAGTTCCCACGCCCGGTAATGCAGCATTAACAAATCCCATTTCTCTGCATCGGCCGGAATGAACAGATTGAGCGACTGCGCCTGATCGATAAACGGCGTCCGGTCCCCGGCAAGCTCCAGCAGCCAGCGCTGATCAATCTCGAACGCGGTGCGATACACCGCCTTCTCTTCTGCATCCAAAAAGTCGAGATGCTGCACCGAGCCGCCGCGCTCCAAAATCGAATTCCACACGGAATCGGCATTTTTCGCCTTGGCGATCAGCAGCTTCTCCAGATACGGGTTTTTCACCACAAAGCTGCCGGACAGCGTCTTGTGCGTGTAAACATTGGCCGGAATCGGCTCCACACAGGCGCTGGTCCCGCCGGCAATGATCGAGATCGACGCGGTCGGCGCAATCGCCATTTTGCACGAAAACCGCTCCATCACGCCCATGTCCGCTGCATCCGGACACGGCCCGCGCTCCACAGCCAAGGCCATCGACGCGGCATCCACTTGCGCGCGGATATGCTTGAAAATCTTCAGGTTCCAGCTCTTCGCCATCGCCCCTTCAAAGGCAATCCCGCGCGCCTGATAAAAGCTGTGCAGCCCCATCACGCCCAGCCCCACCGAACGCTCACGTGAGGCTGCATATTTCGCCCGCGCCATTTCCGGCTCGGCCCGGTCAATATAATCCTGCAGCACATTATCAAGAAAGCGCATGCAATCTTCAATGAACAGCGGCTGATCATGCCATTGGTCCCAGGTTTCGATATTGAGCGAAGACAGGCAGCACACCGCGGTGCGGTCTTCGCCCAGATGGTCCGGGCCGGTCGGCAGCGTGATCTCGGAACACAGGTTGGACGTGGAAACCGTGAGCCCCAGATCGCGCTGGTGCTTGGGCATGGTCCGGTTCACCTCATCGATGAAGATGATATACGGCTCGCCGGTTGCCAGCCGCGTCTCGACCAGCTTGGCAAAAAGATTGCGCGCATTCACTTCCGCGCGCTTCTCGCCGGTCTTCGGGCTGACCAGATCGAAGCTCGTATCATCCCGCACCGCTTCCATAAACGCATCGGTCACCAACACGCCGTGGTGCAGGTTCAGCGCCTTGCGGTTGAAATCGCCGCTGGGCTTGCGGATCTCCAGAAACTCCTCAATCTCAGGGTGATTCACATCCAGATACACCGCCGCCGAGCCGCGCCGCAAAGACCCCTGCGAAATCGCCAACGTCAGCGAATCCATCACTCGTACAAACGGAATGATGCCGCTGGTCTTGCCATTCAGCCCCACCGGCTCACCAATGCCGCGCACCCGGCCCCAATAGGTGCCAATCCCGCCGCCGCGCGATGCCAGCCACACATTCTCGTTCCAGGTGTTTACAATGCCATCAAGGCTGTCCGAAACCGAATTCAGATAGCAGGAAATCGGCAAGCCCCGCCCGGTGCCGCCGTTGGACAGCACCGGCGTCGCCGGCATGAACCACAGCTGCGAAATATAGTCATAAAGCCGCTGGGCATGGGGCGCATCATCAGCATAAGCCGCCGCCACGCGGGCGAACAAATCCTGATAGCTCTCGCCGGGCAACAGATAGCGGTCATCCAGCGTGTCCCGCCCGAAATCCGTGAGCAGCGCATCGCGGGAACGGTCCACCTCGATCGGAAACCGCCACGGCATCACTTCATTGGACGCCCGCTTGGCAACCACAGGGGCAGAAACGGCCTCCATCACTTCAAGATCGCTCTCACTCACCAAACCACGCTCCGCTAAATCACTCATCGCCCGAGTCCCCTATCTATAACATGAGAACAAAAGGGGGTCACGAAGCAATTCCGGCGCATCCCCATTTTTCCCTCCAAAACACCCATTCCATCCACAGCCCCGACCAAAGTTGTGGACAGATTTATCCCCACAAAAATCAACTGCTAGTGGCCGTAAACGTTCTAACAACTATGGATAGTGCCAAAATGCGCCCAAAACGCAAGCCCCTTATTCGTCTCAGATAAGATAAAATAACCGACCGTTAAGGCCCACCTTCAGTTGCCGTGCCCCCCCCATGTGCGCTAAACACCTTGCATATCAAAGGAGCGCCGCCATGAGCCAAACCGTCATCCGCCAGGAAGATGTAATCACCTCCGTTGCCGACGCGCTCCAATATATCAGCTATTTCCACCCCATGGACTATATTCAAGCGCTAGGCCGCGCCTATGAAGCCGAACAAGGCCCGGCGGCCAAAGACGCTATCGCCCAGATCCTCACCAACAGCCGCATGTGCGCCGAAGGCCATCGCCCGATCTGCCAGGATACCGGCATCGTCGTCGCCTTCCTCAAAATCGGCATGAACGTCCGCTTTGAAGCCACGATGACCGTCGCCCAGATGGTCAATGAAGGTGTGCGCCGCGCCTATCTCTTTCCTGATAACAAACTCCGTGCCTCCATCGTTGCCGATCCCGCCTTCAGCCGCGTTAACACCAAGGACAACACGCCGGCTGTCACTCATATTGAGCTGGTGCCGGGCGACACCGTTGAAATAACCGTCGCGGCCAAGGGCGGCGGCTCGGAGAACAAATCCAAATTCGCCATGCTTAACCCGTCCGATTCCATCAGGGACTGGGTGCTTGCCATGCTGCCCCAGATGGGCGCTGGCTGGTGCCCGCCCGGCATGCTCGGCATTGGCATTGGCGGCACGGCTGAAAAAGCCATGATCCTCGCCAAAGAAGCGCTGATGGAACCCATCGACATGGCCGAGCTAAAACGCCGCGGCCCCTCCGATCGCCTCGAGGAGCTCCGCATTGAGCTTTACGACGCCGTCAATGATCTAGGCATCGGCGCGCAGGGCCTCGGCGGCCTCAGCACCATCCTCGATGTAAAAATCCTCACCGCCCCCACCCATGCCGCCTCCAAGCCCATCGGCATGATCCCCAATTGCGCCGCCACCCGCCACGCGCACGTCACCCTCACTGGCGACGGCCCGGCCTTCCTCCCCGCCCCCGATCTCGCCAACTGGCCCAAGGTAGACTGGAAACCCAGCCCCCAAGCGATCCCGGTAAACCTAGATACGCTAACGCCCGAAGTCGTCGCCAGCTGGAAACCCGGCGACCGGCTGCTGCTAAACGGCAAAATGCTCACCGGCCGCGACGCTGCCCATAAACGCCTCACCGACATGATCGCCGCCGGCGAGCCACTGCCGGTCGATTTCAAAAACCGCGTCATCTACTATGTCGGCCCGGTTGATCCTGTCGCCGGCGAAGTCGTCGGCCCCGCCGGCCCTACCACGGCCACCCGCATGGACAAGTTCACCGAAACCATGTTGGCGGAAACCGGCCTCATCGCCATGGTCGGCAAGGCCGAACGTGGGCCGATGGGCATAGAAGCCATTGCGCGCCACAAAGCCGCGTACCTGATGGCGGTCGGCGGTGCGGCCTATCTCGTCGCTAAAGCCATAAAGGCCTCAAAAGTCCTCGCCTTTGAAGACTTGGGCATGGAAGCCATTTACGAATTCACTGTGGAAAACATGCCGGTCACGGTTGCGGTTGATGCCAGCGGCGAAAGTGTCCATAAAAGCGGCCCTGCCGTCTGGCGACAAAAGATCGCCGATCAGCATGCCCTCGAAAAGGCCTGACATCTACCTGCCAGAGCCTATAATTAACGCTACACAGGGAAAAACATGACCCGCACAATTTTTCGCCCCGCGGCACTTTCTTCCAGCCTCGCGCTTATACTGGCCGCCTGCGCCACCGCACCTGAGCAAGCCTCAGCGCCCAGCTTCCCTACCGCGCTTGAGCGAGAGGAAGTGGCTGCCGAGCCGCCGCCGCCCGCCTTGGCCGAAGCCGGTAGTGCCGCCCAAGTCTGGCAGCTGCGCTCAGCCCTTAATGTCGCTGCTCTAGGCTGCACCCGCGCCGGCGATAATGCCATCAGCGGCCGCTACAACAACATGCTAAAATTACACAGTATTTTGCTAACCCAAGCCTATATCGAAAAAGAAAACCAATATCGCAAAACCGGTGGCAAGCGCTGGCAGACCATTCAGGACCGCGAAGCTACCAAACTTTATAATCGCTATGCCAACCACCCCCGGCTGGATGTTTTTTGCAAGGAAGCCGGCGCGATAACTGCAGATGCGCTGCGCGTATCCAGCGAAGATTTTCCTCGCTTCGCCGCCGCCGCCCTGCCTCGGCTTGAAACGCCGGGCATGATGGATGATCCAATTCCGGCCCCAAAACCCGCAGCAAAGGCTACAGCCAAAAAGCCGGCGCCCCGTCCGGCCGCTAAGAAGGGCTAATCGTCCGTCAGTTTTAAGGTCACGGCGGGGGCCGTCGGTCTGCCCCTCTCCCCGTGTCAAAAACCTCACTTTATGCTTTCAGACAGATGCCATTGCTTTAAAGGATTAAAAGTTCGGATTTTTCGCCGGACTGGCGCTACACCGACACGATGATGCACTAGCCGCGACTGCTCGCTGAAAGAAGTCCTGTCCCATGACGGATACAAACCCAGCAATCGCGCCAGAAAGCCATCCCGAAATCCAGCCCGAAATCCAGCCCGAAATCCAGACGGGCCGCCGCAAGCGTTTGCTCATATTGCTGCTGCTCGTCATCGTGCTGGCCGCTATCGCCGGTGCTATCTGGTATGCCCTATTCAAGGCGGGCCGTATTGAAACTGATAATGCCTATGTGGGCGGCAACAGTGCTATCATCATCCCGTTGGTAACCGCGTCCGTGTCAGAGATACCTGTGTCCGGCACCCAGAGCGTGCGTCGCGGCGATGTGCTCATGCGGCTGGATGACGCCGATCAACGTATCGAGTTGGCCATGGCCAAAGCCGCCCTTGGCCAAGCCAAGCAGCGTTATGCTCAATCTACAGCCCAGCTTGGGGCCGCCACCGCCCGCGTTGATGCGCGCGGCACAGACATTGCCCAAGCCCGCGCCCGGCTGGCAGAAGCGCGGGCCAGCCTCATCCGCACCCGCGCCGATCTGCGCCGCCGGCAAACTCTGGCCACCCAAAACGCCATTTCGGCAGAAGAGCTAGACAGCGCCAAAGCCGCCTATGACACCGCGCTCGCCGTCCGCGATCTTGCAGAGGCCGGCATCGCCAGCGCCGCCGCCACCCGCACCAGCGCCCGCAAAGACGAAGACGCGTCAGCAGCCCTGGTGCGCGGCACCACCATAACCACCGCCCCCGACATTTTGGCCGCGCAGGCCCGCCTCGATCAAGCTGAGCTGGCGCTGGCCCGCACTGTCATCCGCGCGCCAATCGATGGCATCGTCACTAATATTCAGGTGCAAGTTGGCCAGCGGGTCGCGCCGGGGAACACGGCCATGCTGATCGTGCCCCTCGCCAATCTCTATGTCGATGCCAATTTCAAAGAGAGCCAATTTGCCGATCTCAAAACGGGCCAACCCGCCGAAGTGGTTTCGGATTTCTACGGCAGCGACACCGTCTTCCATGGCGAAGTTGTCGGATTTGCCGGCGGCACCGGGGCCGCCTTCGCGCTCATTCCGGCCCAAAACGCCACGGGAAACTGGGTAAAAGTCGTGCAGCGCCTGCCCGTCCGCATCCGTCTTGATCCCGCCGAACTGCGAGACCATCCCCTAAGGATCGGCCTCTCAATGACCGTGACCGTAGACACAAGACCCAAATAGCATGGCACGCGCCGCCAGAGCCGAGCCCAAGCCGCTTTCGGGGGCGGCGCTTATCGTGGCAGCGCTAGGCCTAGGCCTCGCCAATTTCGTGGTGGTGCTGGACACCACCATCGCCAATGTCTCCATCCCCCATATCGCCGGCGGCCTCGCCGTCTCGCCCACGCAAGGCACCTGGGTGATCACCAGCTATGCGGTTGCCGATGCCATCAGCGTGCCGCTGACCGGCTGGCTCTCGGCGCGCTTCGGCTCCGTGCGCTGGTTCATAGTCTCGCTGCTGGGCTTTGCGCTGTTCAGCTTCATGTGCGGTCTGGCCACCTCGCTGCCCATGCTCATCGTTTTTCGCATCGCGCAGGGCTTTTCCGGCGGGCCGCTGATGCCGCTCTCCCAAACCCTGCTGCTGCGCATTTTCCCGGCCAAAAAAGCCCCCGTCGCCCTCACCATATGGGCGATGACCACCACGTCCGCTCCCATATTCGGGCCGCTGCTAGGCGGCTTCATCGCAGACAATTGGTCTTGGCACTGGATCTTCTTCATCAATCTGCCCATCATCGCTCTGTGCTTAGCCTCGGCACTCTATTTCCTGCGGCCCTATGATACACCGGTCCTGAAGCGTCCCATTGATCTCATCGGCTTGGCCCTTCTGGTGCTAGCGGTCTCGGCCCTTCAACTGATGCTGGATACCGGACGGGAAAACAGCTGGTTCGAGTCCAGCTGGATCATCGCCTTGGCCATTACCGCCGTCATCGCCTTTGCCGCCCTGATCATCTGGGAGCTGACAGAGGTGCACCCGATCGTTGATCTGCGTATCTTCCGGCACCGCGGCTTTGCTGTTTGCACAGCCATAATCTCCACCTGTTTTGGCGCCTATTTTTCATCCGTCGTGCTCATCCCGCTCTGGCTGCAAGAAGTGGTCGGGTACACAGCGTCAGAAGCGGGGCGCACCGTGGCATGGGTGGGGCTTTTCGCCGTCAGCATGGCGCCGCTCGCGGCACGTGCCATAGGCCGCTTTGATACCCGGCTGGTGGTCAGCGGCGGCATCATGTGGATAGGCGCCGTCTCGCTCATGCGCGCCGGCTGGACGGCAGATGCAGATTACTGGACCTTGGCGATGCCCCAGATTCTGCAAGGCATTGGCATGCCGTTCTTCTTCATCGGCCTCACCTCGCTGGCGCTGGGCAGTGTGCGCCCGCAAGAGATCGTCTCCGCCGCCGGCCTGATGAGCTTTTTACGAACACTGTCAGGCGCTGCCGGCACAGCCCTCGCCACCACCGCTTGGGAAAGCGGCAGCCACACCACGCGCGTCGCCCTCGTTGACACATTGAATACGCCAGCCGTCACCCTCACCACCCTGCAACGCGCCGGCCTCACCTTAGAACAAGCCCGTGCAACCTTAGAGCGGCTAGTAGAGGTACAAGCTCTCACCATCTCGGCAACGCATGTGTTCCAATATGCCGCCGGCGTGTTCGTGATAGGCGCCATGATGGTGTGGCTTGCCCCGCGTCCCCCCCGCGAGAGCGCCGCGCCTCTCAAAACGCTCCTGCCCGGCCCTTGAAGGTGCATAATATGGATGAAATCCTCGCTACTAACCTCGCGCAAGCTTGGGCTCTGCTGGTCCGAGGCGGCGCTGATCGCCGTTCACCGCTGCACACGCCTGCCGTCGCCAGCCTAGATCAAACCGGCGCGCCCGATGCCCGTATCATGGTGCTACGCAAAGCCGATCCCGCCGCTGCCACGCTGCGCTTCCACACAGATGCCCGCAGCCCTAAATGCATCGCCCTCCACGGCCAAAAAATCGCCATCCTCGGCTATCACCCACAGGAAAACGTCCAGCTCCGCCTGCAAGGTCATGCCCAAATCGATACAAGTAGCGAAGCAGCCGATGAAGCTTGGGCCCGCTCCACGCCCTTTGCCCGCCGCTGCTATCTGGTTCAAAGCCCGCCTAGCTCACCGCTCCCCGGCCCCGCCTCAGGGCTGCCGTTAGAAGTTGAGGGTAGAGACCCCAGCGAAGCCCAGCTTCTCCCCGCCCGCGCCAATTTCGCGCTGCTCACCGCCCATATCACCCGCATAGACTGGCTCCACCTCGCCCACACCGGCCACCGCCGCGCGTTCTTCCAGCGCGAGGGCCAAACGTGGCACAGCAAGTGGCTAACCCCCTAAGTCACCAAACCGGCTCACCAATCACATTGCCAGGGCTGGCATAGCGGCACACCAGATACTCAAATTGTATATTGCTCACCACACTGCACCCCACCCGCTGCGTCGTGCGCCATACCATCTGAGTATAATGCCCCGCATCAGGAAAATACTTGAACCAGCTCTTCGGGCCGTCAAGCATGGTCTTTTCTGCCTCCCAGACATCAATCATCATTTCAACCGGATAAGCACGCGCCGTCGCCATGAAGAGATTCTCGCCCTGCGGCTCGGCCTTGTTGCTATTATCATGCTCAAACCGCCCCTGGCGTGCCAGTTCCATACCCCAGCGCCGCGCTGCGTCAGCCAGCCGCATATCCCAGGCCAAAGGCGGCGCTCCCACCTCAGCCCGCGCCCGATTATGCACCGCCAGCACGCGCGCCTCAAACTCCGGCGGATTGGCCTCCATCGCCGGCAGCAGGGGTCCCGTTGCCGGCGGCAGCGGCGCCCCCGGCTTTCCCGGCACCACAGCAGCAAGCGCCGGAAATGCCACAAGCAAGGCTACCGGAAATGCCATTAAGGATTTGTTAGCTAAACCCCTCATTATCAAGAGCTTAACATATAATGACGTAAGCAAAAAGTTAGGTCCTGTAAAAATTCACAGACAAAACCCGCCATATTGATCAAGCTTGTGCAAGGCCGCGCGCAGGCAGCAGTGCGCCTTATCGCGTCAATTTCTTATAGCTCAAAGCATGTGGCCGATCCGCAGCATCTCCAAGCCGCCGCCGCTTATCCTCTTCATATTCCTCAAAATTACCTTCAAACCACTCGACATGGCTATCGCCCTCAAACGCCAAAATATGCGTCGCCAACCGATCAAGGAAAAAGCGATCGTGCGAAATAACCACTGCACAACCCGCAAAGCTCTCCAAAGCCTCTTCCAAGGCCCGCAGCGTCTCCACATCAAGATCGTTGGTCGGCTCATCCAAGAGCAACACATTGCCGCCCTTCACCAACATCTTGGCCATATGCACGCGGTTGCGCTCCCCGCCTGATAGCTGGCCCACTTTCTTCTGCTGGTCCCCGCCCTTGAAGTTAAACGCCCCCACATAAGCGCGGGTCAAAACCTCATTCTTGCCGAAATAAAACTTCTCATTCCCGCCGGAAATTTCTTCCCACACATTCTTGTCAGACGCCAGCGCATCCCGGCTCTGGTCAACATACGCCAGCTTCACCGTATCGCCGACCTTGATGTCGCCCGAATCCGGCGTTTCCTGCCCGGTAATCATCCGGAACAACGTGGTCTTGCCCGCGCCATTGGGCCCGATAATCCCCACAATCCCGCCCGGCGGCAGGCTGAAGCTCAAATTCTCAAACAGCAATTTATCGCCATAAGCCTTGGTAAGGTTCGTCGCCTCAATCACATTATTGCCAAGCCGCTCAGGAATCTGAATGAGAATTTGCGCGCTGCCCAGCCGGCGGTTCGCTTGCTTTTCCACCAGCTCATCAAAGGCCTTGATACGCGCCTTGCTCTTGGTCTGCCGCGCTTTGGCGCTCGATCGGATCCACTGAAGCTCCTGCGTAATCGCCTTCTGCCGGCTCTCATCCTCCCGGTCTTCCTGCGCCAACCGTTTGGATTTCGCCTCCAACCAATCCGAATAATTCCCCTCAAACGGAATAGCCCGGCCCCGGTCAAGTTCCAGAACCCATTTCACAACATTATCAAGGAAGTAGCGATCATGAGTGACCAAAATGGCCATCCCCTTATATTCCTTCAGATGGTTCTCCAGCCACGCCACGCTCTCCGCGTCCAAATGGTTGGTAGGCTCATCGAGCAGCAAAATATCCGGCTTGGCGAGCAACAGCTGGCACAAAGCCACCCGCCGCTTCTCCCCGCCCGAAAGCTTATCCACCGTCCAATCGCCCGGCGGGCAGCGCAGCGCATCCATGGCAATCTCAAGCTGATTATCCAGCGTCCAGCCGTCCACAGCGTCAATCTTCTCCTGAAGATCGCCCATTTCCTCCATCAGCTTGTCAAAATCGGTATCGTCCCCCGGCTCCGCCATCTCCGCCGAAATCGCGTTAAACCGCTCCACAAGGTCCGCCACTTCCCGAACCCCGTCCATCACATTGCCGCGCACGTCCTTGGTGGCATCAAGCTGCGGCTCCTGCGGCAAATACCCCACCGTAACGCCCTCAGCCGCCCAAGCTTCGCCCACAAACTCCTTATCAAGCCCAGCAATCACCTTCATCAGCGTAGACTTACCCGCGCCATTGGGCCCGATAATGGCAATCTTGGCGCCCGGCAAAAAGCTCAAGGTAATATCCTTGAAAGCCGGCTTGTTCGCGCCCGGATAGGTCTTGCTCAGACCCTTCATCACATAGGCATATTGATAAGCCACGCTGGCGCTCCGCATCTAAAAATCAGGATGCCTGCCTTTAGAGCGCGCTTATGGCTTGTGCAACAATTGCAAGCTGTGCCCGGTCGCCCGCGTCCGCGCAATCGCCGCCATCACCACCACCGTGCGCGGCATTGCCATGTATTCGCTCGGCAAAACCCCCATGAAGTCCTTGAACTCCTTAATAAAATGCGATTGGTCTACGTAGCCATGGTCCACCAGCTCCCCCAAAGGCCGCTCAGGCGCCCGCAACAAGGCATCTAATGAGCGTAAAAACCGCTGCCGCCGCAACAGCTTCTTCGGCCCAAACCCAAAAGCCGGGCCACAAAGCCGCTCCAATGTCCGCACAGAAACCCCAATGCACCCCGCAAACGCCTCTACCGTCCGCACATCACCATCAAGCAGCGCCGCGTGTGCAGTCTCCACAAACAAACGCGTCTCCACATCCGGCACAATCAACGCCATCAACAAATCATCCAGAATCCGTATTCGTGCCTCCAACCCCTCAGCCCGCCGAAGCTCAGCCTCCGCTTCGGCCAAAACCGGCAAATGCACTTCCAAAGGCGCTTGTATATCCGCGAGCGCCGACGCCGCCGTCGCCGTCAGCCGCGCCCAGCCCGCGGGCAAAAAACCAATCCCCAACATTGAAGAGTGCGTAGGCGCTAAAAACCGCACGCCACGGCTGGTCGGACCAGAGATCGCGGAGCTAAGCGGCGCATAGCCCGCCGCCCCTACCGGGGCCACCCGCCACCCGGCCGAGTAAAACCGCACATTTCCCCATTCCGGCGGGAGAATCTCGTCCACAGCGTCAGCCCCGGACCAAAACCCATAATAGCTTGAAATATAAGGCCTCAGCGCCGGTGTTGGCAGCCTAAACTCCAAAAACGGCTCATCCGTTAACACGCGCTCTAATTGTTTCTCGGCATCAAGCGTTGGCACAGAAATCCTCAATCGCCTCACCATGGCCCCAAGTAAAAGTCTGCGTCAAGTCACCGCATGCGAATCCAAAAGTGCCGCCACCTCATCCGGCCCATAGCCCAGCGCTTCCAATATCTTACGGCTGTCTGCACCGGCTTTGGGCAAGGTCGCCGCCCCGCCCATCCGCACGCCATCTACAGAAATCGGCACCACCGGCAGCTTCGTCTCCCGCCCATCCTCCAACGTTACCGGAGACAAGCCCCCGCCCGCCAGCAAATGCGGATCATCAAACAATTCCTCAGGCCGCCCAATGGGCGCAAACGGCAGCCCCGAGCCATCCAACCGCGCAATCAACTCCGCCTTGGTAAACCGCTTCAATTCCGCCCGAACGCGCGGCAGCAACGTCTCGCGCGCCAAAACCCGCGCATTATTCGCCCGCAGCCCCTCATCTGCCCATAAATCATCCAGCCCAAACAACGCACAGAATTTCTGCCACAGCCCATCCGTTACCACGCCGACAAAAATCTGGTCATCATCCGCGGTCTCAAACACATCATATATCGCCCAGGCCGAAACCCGCGCCGGCATCGGCGCCGCCGCTTTCCCGGTCACCGCCTTCTGCGCCATATGCTGCCCCACCAGATACGCCGTCGTCTCAAACAGCGCCGACTGTACGCTGGCCCCCTCGCCGGTCCGGTGCCGCCGCTCCAGCGCCGCCAACACGCCAATCACCCCAAACATCCCGCCCGTCACATCAATAACGCTCGCCCCGGCCCGCAGCGGCCGTCCCGGCGGCCCGGTCATATACGCCAGCCCCCCCATCATCTGCGCCACTTCATCCAGCGCGGTCCGTTCCTCATAAGGCCCCGGCAAAAACCCCTTCTCGCTGCAATAAATCAGCCGCGGATTCTCCGCCCGCAGCGCGTCCGCCCCCAGCCCCAGCCGGTCCATCGCGCCAGGCCGAAAATTCTCCACCACCACATCCGCAGACGCCGCCAGCCGCTTTGCCACAGCAAGTCCCTCAGCCGCCTTCAAATCCAAGCAAATGCTCTGCTTGCCCCGATTATACATCGGAAAATACCCTGCTCCCGACCCCAAAAGCCGCCGCGTAGCGTCTCCGCCAATCGGCTCAACCTTCACAACTTCTGCGCCAAGTTCCGCCAGAATAGAGCCCACCGCCGGCCCCATCACCATATGCGTAAACTCGACCACTTTGATTCCAGCCAACAGGCCCTCAGTTGCGCTCACAGCTCACTCCCCTTTATCAAACTTGCATATGGTTATGCCCGGGCATAAGTCCCCAATACATCAGGAGCAAGACATGACAGCCACCCGCCCCCAAATCCTCATTAGCGAAGTCGGCCCCCGTGACGGCCTACAGTCCATCTCGCCCATCATGCCCTTCGCTGCAAAATGCGCCTGGATTGACGCGCTGGTAGATGCCGGCATCACCGAAATCGAAGTCGGCTCTTTCGTGCCCGCCAAGCTCCTCCCGCAACTCGCCGACACAGCGCAGGTCGTCGCCTATGCGCGCAAACACCCCGGCCTCACCGTCGCCGTCCTCGTCCCCAACACCCGCGGCGCGCAAGACGCCATCGCATCGGGCGCGCACAAACTAACCCTCCCCCTCTCAGCCTCCGAAACCCACAGCCTCGCCAACCTGCGCCGCACCCACGCGCAGGTCATAGAAAGCGCCGCCGAAATCGCCGCGCTCTGCAAAGCCGCCCCCCACAAACCGCATTTTGAAGCCAGCGTCAGCACCGCGTTCGGCTGCACGCTGGAAGGCATCGTCACAGAAGCCAAAGTTGTCGAGCTCGCCGAAGCCCTGATGGCCGCCGGCGCCGACGAAATCGGCCTTTCAGACACCACAGGCTACGCCAACCCGGCCCAAATCCGCTCGGTCGTAAAAGCCGTCCACGCCGCCATCGGCCAAAAACACCTGACTGGCCTCCACCTACACAACACGCGCGGCCTCGGCCTCGCCAACGTCATCGCGGGCCTAGACGTAGGCATCACCACTTTCGATGCCTCGATGGGCGGCCTCGGCGGCTGTCCCGCTGCCCCCGGCGCGTCTGGCAACATCGTCACCGAAGACCTTGTCTTCATGCTAGAAGCCATGGGTTACAACACCGGCATAGACCTAAAAAAGCTCCTGAAGGTGCGCGACATTCTCCATGCCGCGCTCCCGCAGGAGCCTCTCTATGGTTTCACCCCAGATGCAGGGCTACCTTTGGGTTTTTCTCAAGCGGCATAGCCGCGGGAGGCTTTTCTCAGGCCGCGTAATTCGCGCTGGCAAAATCCCAAGCCAGATGGTCAGAAACCAGCGCCTTCACATAGTCAGGGCGCTTGTTCTGATGGTCGAGATAATAAGCATGCTCCCACACATCGATGGTCAGCAAGGGCGTCAACCCGTCCGTCAAAGGCACACCGGCATTTGAGGTGCTCACCACCTTCAGCCTGCCCTTGTCAGACACCAGCCAGCCCCAGCCACTGCCAAACTGGCCGGTCGTAACCTTCTCAAGCTCGTCATTGAGCTTTTCCATCGAGCCAAAATCCCGCTCAATCGCGGCCTTCAGCTTGGCGTCTGGCATCTGCTTCTTGGGCGTTAGGCTCTCCCAATAGAAATTATGGTTCCAGGCCTGTGCCGCATTATTAAAGAGCGCCTTAGCCCCTTCCTTATGCGCCGCCATCACCACAGTTTCCAAAGACTTGCCCTCAAGCGGCGTACCCTTCACCATATCACGCGCCTTGCCAAAATAAGCCGCATGGTGCTTGCCATAATGGTAAGAAATCGTCTCTGCCGAGATAACCGGCGCCAATGCATCATCAGCATAGGGAAGTTTCGGCTGTTCAAGTGTCCAGCTGCTTGTATCGGTTGTCATGCGTGCTCCTTTTGCAAAAACTGTCTGTGAACCAAAGGGCGTGGCAGAGGCAATCGCCGCCACAATCCCGGCCTTCATAACCGAACGGCGTCCGGTATCTGTCTCAAATTTATCTATCACAAGGCCTCCGCACCCTATGTAGGGCGGCACCCCGAAGCTTCAACGCCCCGCGACACCATCACTACCAAGATAAACCCACGGCCGCCGCTTTTGATCCCCGGCCAGCCAGTCCCCAATCACGCCAGCCTTTAGCATCGTCAAATCAATCGCATCCAGCCCGCCAAGCAACATCGCCTTGGCTTCGCCATCTATCTCAAACCCAAATTCCAACGCCCCCGCCCGCACGGTCTGCGCCGGCAAATCCACCTCCAAAGCCGCCCCAGCGCCTGCAAGCGCCAAAACCGCATCCCGCCCCAAAACCAACGGCAGCAACCCGCCCCGCACCGCATTGCCGGCAAATATCGGCGAAAAACTAGGCGCCACCACGCAGCGTATCCCCCATTCCACCAGCGCCCACACCGCATGCTCCCGGCTAGACCCGCAGCCAAAATTTCCCCCGGAAATCAAAATCGCCGCGTGCGCATACGCCGGCTGATTGAGCACAAACGCCGGATCAGGCGCCCGCCCCTCCAGATATCGCCGCCCCGCAAAAAGCCCGTCCTTCAGCCCGGTCTTCCCAGTAGATTTCATCTCGCGCGAAGGAATAATGATATCAGTGTCGATATTCTCCTCCATCAGCACCGCCGCCACACTCTTCAAGGTCACAAAGGGCTGGCTCATACCGAAACCTCCGGTGCTGCAATCGCCCCGGCCAGCGCACTCGCCGCCACCACCTCCGGGCTAGCTATATGCGTGCGCGTCCCCTTCCCCTGCCGGCTCTCAAAATTCCGGTTGGTTGAAGAAATCACCCGCTCGCCCGCGCCAAAGCTCTCGCCGCCGGCATAAAAACACATCGAACACCCAGACTCCCGCCACTCAAACCCGGCATCCAGAAACACCCGGTCAAGCCCCTCAGCCTCCGCCGCACGCTTCACCGCACTAGACCCCGGCACCACCAAGGCCCGCACCCCCGCCGCCACCCGCTTGCCCTTCACAATAGCCGCCGCGCGCCGCAAATCCGAAAGCCGAGAATTCGTGCAACTGCCAATAAATGCCCCCGTCACCGGCACCCCAAGCAAGGCCTGCCCCCGAACAAGCCCCATATACGCCAAAGGCTTATCCGCCGCGTCCTCCGGCACCGCACCGTCAATCGGCACAGACTGCCCCGGAGACGTCCCCCAGCTCACCATCGTCCGCACAGCGCCCGCATCCATCACAATTTCCCGGTCAAACACAGCATCATCATCACTCACCAGCCCGGCCCAATCCGCCACCGCCCGGTCCCACATCGCGCCTTCAGGCGCATACCGCCGCCCCTTCAACCACGCCAAGGTCGTCTCATCCGGCGCAATCACCGCGCTAAACGCCGCAAACTCCGTCGCCATATTACAAAGCGTCATCCGCGCCTCCATCGGCAACGCCCGCACTGCGTCGCCGGCAAACTCCACCGCAAACCCCTGCCCCCCCGCCGCGCCATGCGCCGCGATAAGCGCCAGCGCCATATCCTTCGCTGTAACGCCAGCCGCCAAAATCCCCTCAAACCGCACCCGCATTAAAGGCGGCTTCCGCAGCCGCAACGTCCCCGTCACCAGCGCATGCTCAGCTTCCGTAGACCCTATCCCCCAGGCCAACGCCCCCACCGCCCCTTGCGTGCAGGTATGGCTATCGGGCGCCACCAACGTCAGCCCCGGCAACACAATCCCCAGCTCCGGAGACACGACATGCATGATCCCCTGATCCGGGTCAGTCACATCAAAAATCGTAATCCCCGCCGCCCGCGCCGAATCCCTCGTCTCGGTAATAAACGCCTGTCCGCCCGGCATCAGCGTCTTGTCGCCCCGCCCCGGCAGCGTATCCACAATATGATCCATCGCCACAAAAGCCCGCGCCGGATCAAGCACCGTCCGCCCCGCCGCCGCCATCGCATTCAGCGCCGCCGCCCCCGTGCGCTCATGCAAAAATACCCGGTCAATCGCCAAGATCGTGGCCCCGCCTTCGGTCTCAGCAATGGCATGCGCCGCCCATAGTTTATCAAAAAGGCTTGGCATAAACTCTCCCAATTCCCCTCCCCCTTAAAGTCCAACGCCCCCCAACAAAAGAGCCTTTGGCAAACCCCCCGCCACACATTAAGCCAACCACATGACCAACCAAACCCATATCCTCACCCTATCGTGCCCCGATCGCCCCGGCATCGTCGCCAGCCTCACCGCCGCGCTCTTCACCCACGGCGGCAACATCACCGAAGCCGATCAGTTCAACGATATCGAAACCGGCATGTTCTTCGTCCGCATCGAGCTGCAACTCGCCAACCCGGCGGCCGAGCCCGCCCTTCACGACAATTTCGCAGCCCTGGCCCATGACCTAAACGCCGTCTGGGAACTCCGCCTAAAAAATGCCCCTCGCCGCGTTCTCATCCTTGTCTCAAAATTCGATCACTGCCTCGTAGACCTGCTCTATCGCCAACGCATTGGCGAGCTCAACATGACTACAGTCGGCATCATCTCCAATCACCCGCGTGAAGCTCACGCCAGCCTGAACCTGAACGATATCCCTTATCACCACCTCCCCGTCGCAAAGGGGCAAAAAACCCACCAAGAAGACCAAATCCGCCGCATCGTCGCCGACTCAAAAGCCGATCTCATCCTCCTTGCTCGCTACATGCAAATCCTCTCAGATGATCTCGCCGCAGATCTGCAGGGCCGCTGCATAAACATCCATCACAGCTTCCTCCCCGGCTTCAAAGGCGCCAAACCCTATCACCAAGCCCATGCGCGCGGCGTAAAACTCATCGGCGCCACCGCCCACTACGTCACCGCAGACCTCGACGAAGGCCCCATCATCGCCCAGGACGTAGAACCCATCAGCCACGCCGACACGCCCGAAGACCTCGTCCGCAAAGGCCGGGACATAGAACGCCGCGTGCTGGCCCGCGCCGCCAGCTACCACCTCGAAGGCCGAACCTTCATCAGCGGCACCCGCACGGTGGTGTTCCCAAGATAAGCCATAAAAAAAGCCCCCACCGGCAACGCCGGCAGGGGCCAAATTCAAAGAGCCACTATTAGAAGCGTGCCGACGCCGTTACGCCGACACGGCGACGTTCAGCCTGCACGGCTTCCGGCACACGGATGGCAAATGGCAAGTTGGCGCGCGGCTGCACGATCGCATTCTGCACATAGATCTTGTCGAACACGTTCGTGGCGAACACCGCAATGCTGTATTTGCCATTGTCCAGCCCAAAGCGGAGATTGGTCAGCGTAAAAGCTGAAATCTCGCTCGAGTTTATAAGATCGGCAAAAGAATTGCCGGTGTGGTTCACATCAACGCGGCCTGTAGCCTGCCAGTCATTGCCGAGCGGGATATTCGCCGTGGCATGCAGGTTCCACGAGGTCTTGACCGAGCGTGACGTGCGCTTGCCGGTCAAGTCCGGCACCACAATTGGGGTGCCATTGCCTGCGATGATCGTGCTTGTCGCGAGGCATGGCGCAACCCCGACGCCAGCGGCGTTGATGCACTGGCCGCGACGCGTGGTGTCAAAGGAGCCGGGCAGGAACCGCGGGTTCGAGACGTTGAAAGCCCCGCCGATCCCGAACCTGTCGGACGGCCGTAGCTCGATATTGCCTTCCACACCCTCGACCCGGTACCTGGACGCATTCGCGACGATGACGGTCGGGATAACGCTGGCACCTGGGTTTTCACTAAACACGCCAATCTGCATGTCAGACCAGTCAACCCTATAGGCCGCAAGGTTGACCATGACGCGCCGATCGAGCCAGCTCGACTTGATGCCGATTTCATAGGTCCAGTTCTTTTCTTCCTCATAAGGAACTTCCTCAGGAAGAATGGGGTTGCCGGGGTTCTGCGCATTGAAACCGCCCGAACGCACGCCCTTGGCCGCCGAAGCATAAAGGAACAGATCGTCGGTGGGGCGGTAATCGATAGAGAAGCGCGGCGTGAAGCTCTTGAACTTGCGTTCCAGCCGCGGCCCGGCAATCGGGAACCCTTGGCCGGGATTTTCAACTTCAATACTTACGGTAGCGCCTCCTGCGCCGAAGGGATTGGTGTTCTTGTCATCGATGTTATACCGCCCTTCTGCAGACACTCGGACCTGACCAAAATCATAGCCAAGTGAGCCAAAGACTGAGGTGGTCTTGGTCTGTGCATTGGTGAGACCGGTCGCAACATATTCGTTCACGCCCGTTGGCCCGAAGGTCAGAGTCGTGAAATCAATGGGACCTTGATTGGCAGGAAGACCGGGGAAGTTCTGACGCAGAGTTTCGCCAGGTGCCAATGTCGCGCCGTTCAGCAGATGGGTGTCGACGCCGGGGTTGAAAGCATCACGAATGCGCGAGTTGAAGTAAAAAGCACCGAGCATCCACTGGAACTTGTTCGCATCAGGCGACTGAATGCGCAGTTCCTGATTGAAAGTGGCAACATTTTCGCGCGCTGAGGTGTGAACATTGACGTTGACGAGGCGGGAAAACGGTAGGTTCCCAAAGCACAAAAAGGCCGGGCCTGGTGGGCATGTGCTGACGCCCATCAGCAGCCCTTCAGAACTGCCGTCATATTCGTTATAGGTGCGATTCTTGGCTTGAGTCAGGCCCGTAACACTGACCAGCGTAAAGTTGTCACTCTCATAGGTCAGATCAAGCGACACCTGCTGCGTGGAGAAGGTCGTGTCCGGAATGTTCGGGCTGACATCGTTGATACGCTCGGCAATCAACGGGCCGCACCGCAATGTGCTGAAGCCAGATACCGGCTCCACCAGACCGCAGTTGTTCTCCTGCGGTTTGACCAGCCGGATGCCGCCAACCTCAGTTTCAGAATGCACCGCAAAGGCATTGAGCCTTGCGGTAAACCGGTCAGAGAGCAGCGCTTCCAGAGAGCCGCTGACGGCATATTTCTTGTAGCCGCCGGTATTTTCACCAACGATATTTTCGGCCGTACCGCCAAAACCGACATAGCCGGCGCTTAGCCGACCAAAGAGCTTGTCCTTGATGATCGGGCCGGAGATGCTGCCGCGCGCCCGATAATCATCATTGGTGCCGATGGTGCCTTCGATGCGGCCCGAAAGCTCACGGCTGGGCGCGTTGGTGAAGATGCCTAGCGCGCCAGCGAAGGTGGAACGGCCATAAAGCGCGCTCTGCGGCCCTTTCACAATATCGATCTGACCAATATCCAGCACCGAAATCAGGTCAACTGTGTTGCGGCTGGTCTGATAGATGCCGTCGATGAACACGCCGACATTGGCCTCAGTGTTGAGATCGTTATTAGTGTTGGCCGGTGCCTGCCCACGAATATAAATGGTCACCAAGGCACCGCCGCCGATGGTATTGATGGCAAGGCTTGGCGTGCTGTTGCTCAGGTCAGCAAGCGTCTGGATGCTCTTTTCACGCAACGTTTCTGCCGTGAAGCTATCAATGGTGATCGGCACGGTCTGAATATCTTCGGCGCGCTTTCTGGCCGTCACCACAATAACATCATCAGCCACCATCGCCGTCGTGGCCGCCGTCTTTTGCGCAAATGCTGGCATGGATATCGCCATTGCCAGCAACGCCGCACCAGAACTAAATTTTACAATCATCACATTTCTCCCCTAGCCCGTCTTATTCATGACGCTTGTTGGATGAGCCCGAGATCAGGATTTCCCGGGTTGGCAGCCGGATTTTGATGCGGGTGCTGGTGGCGCCGTGGGTGCGCGATTATCTGGGCTTGC
>Ga0105050_10000939_pt1 | contig 44538 bp, 47 predicted proteins | sample FRY01_FD_78088 | JGI IMG/M metagenome (GOLD analysis project Ga0105050, IMG submission 78088) | Freshwater microbial communities from Lake Fryxell liftoff mats and glacier meltwater in Antarctica - FRY-01 | ecosystem: Environmental > Aquatic > Freshwater > Ice > Glacier meltwater ...
AACAGCATATCGAAATGCACGCGGCGGCGGAAAGCCTGTGGCGGACCAATCCATGTTGCGCCTCGATGTGCGGTTTCTTCATCGTAACGGCTATTTGGCGGGCTCCCTCTGCGCGTCGATACAGTGGCGGGTTAATGGCCATCGGACATCCGATATTCGGATTGATACGTCGGAAGGCGAGCGCCCTGCCAAGCTAATGCTGAACTACCGGTTTCGCGGCCATCGTGAAGAATGGGGCGATATGAGCGAGGCGGTTCGACTTGAGTGGCAGCCTTGCCATTTTGGAGGCGTGCGGCCCTGGTTGACCTGTCCGCACTGTGACAGGCGCGTCGGGGTGTTGTGGGGCGCTGAGCGGTTCCTTTGCCGTCACTGTCAACGGATCGCCTATCAGAGCCAGAACGAAAGCCGGTTGGACCGGTCGTGCAATCAATCAAGAAAGCTCCGGGAGCGTCTGGGCGCGCATCTGGAAGATTTGAGTTGTTCAGTTGATCAACTGCCTCGTCCAAAGGGTATGCACCACGCGACCTATGATCGGCTGGTAGCACGAATCGCAGCCTATGACCGACAGTGGCGTGAGGATATGGCGGCCCAGTTCGGTGGCTTTTAACTTTTGAGCCGGTGCACGCGAAATCGCGCGTTGTGCTTACTATGTGCTTACTGGAGCCTGTTTTGAGGCCAAATCGAAGCAAGCCACCGAGACCAAATAGCCTAATGATTTGAAGATGGTGGACGCACCAGGGTTCGAACCTGGGACCCGCTGATTAAGAGTCAGCTGCTCTACCAACTGAGCTATACGTCCGCCGCCATGGCAAAGCCTTAGCGAGGCGGCGAATTAGCAGCAGCAGCCGGGCTTGTCCAGCCATTCACGGCTCGCCCTTCACGCCCGAGCGACATGGCGTTCCCGGTAAATACCAATCACCATGCCCATCAAAATCATGATCGTCATCATCGCCGAGCCGCCATAGCTCACCAGCGGCAACGGAATCCCCACCACCGGCGCCAGACCCATCACCATCATCATGTTCACCGCCACATAGAAAAACAGCGTCACCATCAGCCCCATCGCCGCCAGCCGCCCAAATTGGCTATTAGCCCGCACCGCCACCATCATCCCCCAGCCCAGCAAAATCGCATAAGCGGCCAAAATAAACAGCCCGCCCAGCAGCCCCCATTCTTCCGCCATGGTGGCGAAAATAAAATCGGTGTGCAGCTCCGGCAGATAATCCAAATGGCTCTGGGTGCCATCCAGAAAGCCCTTGCCCGAAAGCCCGCCCGAGCCAATGGCGATCTTGGATTGGGTAATATGATAGCCCGCCCCTCGCGGATCAATCGAGGGATCGAGGAAGATCAGCACCCGCCGCTTCTGATAAGCATGCATCATCCCCCACACAAAGGGCGCCGCCGCCGCCATCACCGCCAACGCACCCCCAAAGAGCCACAGCCGCACCCCGGCCAAAAACATCACCGCCACACCGCCCACCATGATTGACAGCGCCGTGCCCAAATCCGGTTGCAGCATCACCAGCCCCACCGGCACCGCAATCAGCAGCAGCGGCGGCCAGAGCGCCATCGGCCGGGTTTCAAAGCCGCGCGGCAGGTAGTGATAATAGCGCGCCACCGCCAAAACGATGCCGATTTTCATCAGCTCGGAAGGCTGCAACTGAATAACCCCCAGATCAAGCCAGCGCTGGCTGCCGCCGCCAACCGCGCCTATCAGCTCCACCGCCACCAGCGCCAACACCATCGCGCCATAAATAATCCACGCATTGCGCAACCAAAATTCCGGCCGAACATGGGCAATCACCAACATCCCAATCGCCAGCACAAAAAAGCGTATGCCGTGCTTCAGCGCCCAAGGCTGCAAAGCCCCGCCGCCGGCCGAATAAAGAATAACCATGCCAAAGCCCGCCAGCGCAGTGACAACGGCAATAATCCCCCACGGAAGCCGGGAAAGTTCGCGCGCCCAAGGTCCATCAAGCATGGTTCAAACCCCGTTACGCGGTGGCTGGGGCGTATCGCCGGTAGAGAGCGGTGCGGGCGGCGGCGGCGCATCGGCGCGCAGCCACGCCGGCATAAGCGCGGCGTCTTCGGCGCGCTGCGCCTCCTGAGCTTCGGCCAAGGCCTTGGCTTCGGCCTTAGCGCGCTGTTCGCGCTCAATCGGCTCAAGGGCTTTCATCGCCTTGTCCCGATCATAAAGAAAGGTCAGCACATCGCGCGCAATCGGGGCCGCATACCGCCCGCCGGCAATGCCATGTTCAATAATCACGCTCACCGCATAGCGCGGTGCTTCCGCCGGCGCATAGGCCACAAACAGCGCATGATCCCGGTATTTCCACGGCAGGTTTTCGTTGCGAATAACACCGCGCCGCCGCTCAGCGCTGCTAATTCGCCGCACCTGCGCGGTGCCGGTCTTGCCGCTCACCTCCAGCCCCGGCACCCCGGTGCGCGCCCGCCGCGCCGTGCCAATACCGGCATTAACCACGTCAAACATTCCCTGACGCACCAGCGCCAAATGCTCCTCAGGCAGCCCCAGGCTCTCAAATTCAGGGGCCGCCCCCTCATTCTCCGGCAAAATCAACCTCGGCATCACCATGCGGCCCGATGCAATCCGCGCCGTCATCACCGCAAGCTGCAACGGATTGGCAATCAAATAGCCCTGCCCAATGGAGCAATTCAGCGTCTCGCTAACATTCCAGCCCTTGCTATAGCGCCGTTCTTTCCATGCATTGTCCGGCACCAGCCCGGCCGCCTGGCCCGGCAACGGCAGCTCATATTTCTGCCCCAGCCCCAGCTTGCGCGCCATTTCGGCAATCGCTTCCATGCCAATCTCGCGGCCATATTGGTAAAACCAGATATCGCAGCTTTTGGGCAAGGCCGCCGTCATCGGCACAAAGCCATGCCCCCGCCGGGAATGGCAATGCCACACATTGCTGCCCATCGGATAACGCCCGGTGCAGCGCACGCCCTGATCGGCGGTAATCCCGGCTTCTAGCGCGGCCAGCATGGTCACCATCTTGAAGGTGCTGCCCGGCGGATACCCGCCCATCGCGCTCTTGTTCAAAAGCGGCGTATGGTCATCAGCCTGCAATGATTTCCATAGCTTCGTAGAAACGCGCGTGGAAAACACATTAGGGTCATACGCCGGCATCGAAACCATGGTCAGCAAATCGCCGGTCACGCAATCAATCACGATAACGCTCGCCGAATTATCGCCCAGCCGGCGCGCCGCATAATTCTGCAGGTCGCGGTTGATTGTCAGCCGCAGCGTATCGCCGGGCAAATCAGGCTCAGTCCCCAGTTCCCGCACCACTTTGCCGCGCGCCGTCACCTCTTCCAGCCGCGCCCCGGCAGTGCCGCGTAGCTGCCTGTCTTCATAGCGCTCTATCCCGTCCTTGCCGATCCTAAAGCCCGGAAAAATCAACAACGGATCACGCTGTTCCTGATATTGCTCCGGGCTCGGCGGCCCCACATAGCCGAGCAGATGGGCAAAATGCTCGCCGTCCGGATAATGGCGCGTAAATGCCCGCACCGGCTGCAGGCCCGGCACATCAGCCACCTGCACATTAAGGGCTGCAAACGCCGGCCAGTCCAGGTCGCGCGCCACTTCCACGGGCATCCAGTCAGGCTGTGCCGCCACATCGGCGCGCACCCGCATCTGCGCCTCCATGGTGAGCGGCAGCACCTCGGCAATCCGCGCCAGTGCCGCGTCCAAATCCTCCACCTCGCCGGGGATAAGCTCCAGCCGATAATCCGGGCGGTTAAGCGCCAACGGCTGCCCGCCGCGGTCCACAATCCAGCCGCGTCGGGGCGGAATCAAGCGTTCTTTGATGCGGTTGCCCTCCGCCGCCCGGGCATATTTCTCGCCTTCAAACAAAGACAAATAGGCCATGCGCCCCGCCAACGTCAGCCCCACCAGCCCCATGCCGCCGCCCAGCAGCAAGGCGCGCCGGCTAAACTTAGCTTGTTGCGGAGGGCCTACAGACAAAACAGCCTCATCTGCCGCCGTCCGCCGCCAGAATGGTGCGTTGCAGCCGCCCGCAAAGGGCCGATACTGCGGGATACGCGAGCAGGCTGGTCAGCCATTGCCAGCCCAGCGGCGCCAAAGCCGTCGGCTGGCCGCCAAGGTCCATCAGCAGCCAACTGCCTATTTCAAACCCGGCCACCAGCGCCAGCGCCAGCGCCCAGTCAAAAATATGCGCATGATGGCCATAACGCACCTCAAACCAGCGCACAAAACCCGCTATCAGCGCAAACAACGTCGCGTTTACCCCCAAGGGCTGGGCAAACAACAAATCCGCCACCAGCCCTATCAAAAACGCCGCCCACGGCGGCATCAGCGAGGGCTGAAACGTGGCCCACACAAAAATCGCAATCAACCCCAGCTCCGGAAATATCGGTAGCGGCAGCGGCAGCGGCATGGTCATGAACAGCAGCAAGAACAAGCTGGAAACAGCAGGCACCGCCAGCCGCCAATGCCCCAGCCACCAGCGCCGCCGTTCCGCCCCGCTCATCAGCCGCAGCGGCGGCGCATAGCCGCCGAACATTGACCGCTCGGTGATCGGCGCCCTACTCATCGCCTCCCTCCCTCTCGCCGGCCCCATCGCCGCTCTCCGCACGCCGCACCGTCCCGGCCACCCCGCCTTGCCGGCGCGCCTCAGCCGGCACCATCGCATCAAAGATCGGCCCCTCAGCCTCTTGCGGCAGCGGCTGATACGCCGCCTCTATGCGCACAAAGCCCGCGCCCAGCGGAGAGGCTGCCGGCCGCACGCGCCACGGCGGTTCCCGGCTGATAATCGTGCCCACCGGCACGCCGGGCGGATAAATGCCGCCCTCGCCTGATGTCAGCAACACATCGCCGGGCTTGAGCGGCGCATCAGAGCCAGCGCGGGCAGAAAGTTCAAAACTCGGCTTGTTATCGCCCTTCACCAGCGCCGCCTCGCCGGTGCGGCTTATAAGCACCGGCACCCGGCTCGCCGGATCGGAAAGCAGCAACAGCCTTGCAGAATGTCGCCCCACCTCAATAGTCCGGCCAATCAGCCCGTCGGCACTAATCGCCGGCTGGCCCAGCTTCACGCCCTGCGCCGCGCCCGCCGATATAATCGCCGTGCGCACCACAGATCCCGGCGTGGCGCTCACAATACGCGCCGTCACCACAAGCCGCCGCCGCGGCTCCGTCACCGCTTCAGCCCGCCGCAACTGCCGCAACGCTTGCCTGTCAGCCGCCGCCCGCTGAAGCTCGGCCCGGGCCTCAGCCAGATCACGCTTCAGCTGCCGGTTTTCGCTCACCGCGCCCAAATACGCCCCCACAGCATCCGCCGCCCGCCCCACACCATCCACCGGCGCGCGCGCCACCGCCCAAATGGGCGCCACAATATCCAGCACCGCGCCGCGTACCCGCACCGCGCCGTCCGGGTTAACCCGCGCCAACAGCAGCATCGCCAGCCCCGTCGCCACCACAGCACCGCTGATCACCGCGCCAATAATGGCGAAGTTCTGATCGCGGCGTATGGCGCTTGACCGTCTGGGGGCGGGCGTCCAGTCCATTAAAATCCTTCTGGCAACATCTTATAGGGCCAGCGCAAAGGCGGCAGATGGCACCACCAAAAAGCCCTTAGCAATAAGTATAGCAACTCCCAAGCGGTCATGCCCGCGCAGCTTCGCCCCAAAGAAGGGCAGGGGGCTTTAGGCAGTCGTCAATACGCCGCGATACATCGGGTCTTCCAGCGCGCGGCCGGTGCCAATGGCCACACAGGTCAACGGATCATCCGCCACCGTAACCGGCAGGCCGGTCGCTTCGCGCAGCACCACATCCATATTCTGCAAAAGCGCGCCGCCGCCGGTCAGCACAATGCCTTGGTCCACAATATCCGCCGCCAGTTCCGGCTGGGTGTTTTCCAGCGCCACCCGCACGCCTTCCAAAATCGTCGAAATAGGCTCAGCCAGCGCATCGGCTATCTGCGCCTGGTTGATCTGGATCTCCTTGGGCACGCCGTTCATCAGGTCGCGGCCCTTAATATCCATCGTCAAACCAATGCCATCAGCCGGGGCCTTGGCCGTGCCAATTTCCTTCTTGATCCGCTCCGCCGTCACCTCGCCAATAAGCAAATTATGATTGCGCCGCACATAAGAGACAATCGCCTCATCCATCTTGTCGCCGCCCACCCGCACGCTGGTGGTATAAGCCAGCCCGCGCAGGCTCAGCACCGCCACTTCGGTGGTCCCCCCGCCAATATCCACCACCATGGAGCCAATAGGCTCGGTCACCGGCATCCCCGCCCCAATCGCCGCCGCCATCGGTTCTTCAATCAAATAAACCTGGCTGGCCCCGGCATTGTTCGCCGCGTCTCTAATAGCGCGCTTCTCCACCGAGGTGCTGCCCGAAGGCACGCAAATCACAATCTCCGGAAAGCGCGGCAGCCGCGAGGTATGCACCTTGGCAATGAAATACTTAATCATCTGTTCGGCCACATCAATATCCGCAATCACCCCGTCGCGCAGCGGCCGGATGCATTCCACATTGCCCGGCGTCTTGCCCATCATCACCTTGGCTTCATTGCCCACAGCCTTAACCGTACGCGTGCCCCGAATCGTCTCAATGGCCACCACCGAAGGCTCGTTCAAAACAATGCCCCGGCCCCGCACATAAACCAGCGTATTGGCGGTCCCTAGATCAATCGCCATATCCTGGCTGAGAAATGAAAACATCCGGCTGAAAAGCGACATGAGGCAAAGGACCAGTCAGAAATGCGGCGAAACACGTCCGGCGCGAGCGAATCGGGGGGTACAAACCATTAGTCGCGCTTGCTTACGCATTGCAAGCAGACCAACGCCGCCTCACGGCAGAGCGTGCTGATTTCGTCCCCACCAAAAACCGGCTAAGCATAAATCGTGCCCCTCATTCGCCGCCTTCCCGATACGCTCATAAACCAGATCGCCGCCGGCGAAGTGGTAGAGCGCCCGGCCGCGGCCTTGAAAGAACTGGTGGAAAACGCGCTGGACGCTGGCAGCCGCCGCATCACCATCCAGCTCTCAGGCGGCGGCATCACCAGCCTCGATGTCAGCGACGATGGCTGCGGCATGGACCCCGATTCGCTCGCCCTGGCCCTAGAACGCCACGCCACCTCAAAACTCCCCAACGCAGACCTGTCGGCCATCGCCACCATGGGCTTTCGCGGCGAAGCCTTGCCCTCTATTGCGTCCGTTTCCCGCCTCAGCCTCTCCAGCCGCACCGCCGCAGCTCCAGAAGGCTGGCAAATCCGCATGGATCACGGCCAGCGCGTCTGGCAAGGCCCCTGCGCCCAGCCGCCCGGCACCCGCATCCTCATGGAAGGCCTGTTCGATAAGCTCCCCGCCCGCGCCAAATTCCTGCGCTCGCCCCGCTCAGAGCTCGCTGCCTGCCTCGATATCGTCCGCCGCCTCGCCATGGCCCGCCCCGATGTCGGCTTTGAGCTCATCCATGACGGCCGCCGCCTCCTCGCCGCCGCCGCCGGGCCAGACCAAGCCGCCGCCAGCACGCTCGCCCGCCTCGCCGCTCTGCTAGGCGAAGATTTCATCGCGTCGGCACAGCCCGTAGACCTCGCCCGCGAAGGCGTGGCAATTGGCGGTCTCGCTGCCATCGCCACCTACAATCGCGGCGTCGCTGATCAGCAATATCTGTTCGTAAATCGCCGCCCAGTAAAAGACCGCCTTCTCGCCGGCGCGCTCCGAGGCGCCTATCAAGACCTGCTGGCCCGCGATCGCCATCCCGTCGCCGTGCTATTCCTAGATGTCCCCTCAGAGTTCGTAGATGTAAACGTCCACCCCGCCAAAACCGAAGTCCGCTTCCGCGATCCCGCTCTCGTCCGCGGCCTCATAGTCTCCGGCGTCCGCCGCGCCCTAGATGCCGCCGGCCAACGCCCCGCCGCCAACATCAGCGCCGCCGCCCTAGCTGCTTTCCAACCAGCCGTACAACCTGCATCCATGCCAGCCCAAAGCTGGGGCGAAGCTCCCCGCCTGTTCACCCAATTCCCCCCCGCTTTCCCTCCCGCCTTTTCCTCCCCAGAATCGCAAAGCCATCAGCCGCAATCCCCCCAAGACCACCCCCCCCAAGACCATCCCTTAGGTGCTGCAAGGGGCCAAATCGCCAACACCTATATCGTCGCCGAAACCCAGGACGCGCTCATCCTCGTAGATCAACACGCCGCCCATGAACGCCTCACCCTAGAGCGCATGAAAGCAGCCCTCGCCACCGGCACCGTCGCCGCCCAAGCGCTCCTGCTCCCCGAAACCGTAGAACTAGACCCCCCCGCCGCCGAAAGCCTGCTCGCCCGCGCCGCAGAACTCGCCGAGCTAGGCTTGGAAATCGAAAGCTTCGGCCCCAGCGCCATCCTCGTCCGCGCCACGCCCGCCCTGCTTGGCCGCACCGATGCCCGCGCGCTGGTCACAGATCTCGCCGCAGAACTGGCCGACATGGGCACCACCCACAGCCTTAGAGACCGGCTGGACAGCGTCGCAGGCACCATGGCCTGTCACGGCAGCGTCCGCGCCGGCCGCGCCCTGTCCGTCCCAGAAATGAACGCGCTCCTACGCCAGATGGAAATCACCCCCCACAGCGGCCAATGCAACCATGGCCGCCCCACTTTCGTCCGCCTCGCCCTCACCGACATCGAAAAACTCTTCGGCCGCCGCTAAATCCACAATTGCTGATGAGAACGACTTGCATTAGCCACAAAAACCCGCGATAGAGACCTTCCAACAGCGACTCGTTGATGCGGCGAGTTCAACTCGCTTCGGAAAGGCCAGAATCCTGTGATTGTCTGTGTCTGCAATGCCCTGAAAGAGCGCGATGTGCGTGAAGCAGCCCGCGCTAATGGCCGCGCCTGCGCTCAAAGCACCTACGCCCGGCTAGGCTGCAAAGTGAAATGCGGCCAATGCCTGCCCTATGCCCGCCAAGTCATCGAAGGCGCGCTCACCCTGGGCTGACTATCGCTAATGCTTTTCAGAAATAGTCCAAGTAAAACAGCGCCATATTGTCCCAATTTTGCACGCCCCATTGACCTTGGCAGCATAATCAGCGCATCCGATGAACTTAAATAAAGGAGCATCCCATGAAGGGCGACGCAAAGGTCATCGAATATCTAAATGCCGTGCTGAAAGGCGAGCTAACCGCGGTCAATCAATATTGGCTACATTATCGCCTGCTCGATAATCTCGGCATCACCCGCCTCGCCGATTATTCGCGGCACGAATCCATCGATGAAATGAAGCACGCCGATGAGCTGATGGAGCGTATCTTCTTCCTTGATGGCCTGCCCGGCATGCAGCAGCTCAACCGGCTCCGCATCGGCGAAAATGTCACCGAAGTTCTGGACGCTGATCTGGCGCTGGAGCATGAGGCCGTCGCCCTGCTGCGTGATGCTGTCGCCCATAGCGAAACCGTCCGGGATTATCCCAGCCGCGATCTCTTCGCCAAAATCCTCGCTGCCGAAGAAGAGCATATCGATTTTATCGAAACCCAAAAGACCATGATCGATCAGATGGGCCTACATAACTACATCCAGCTCCAGTCCCGCCCCGCGCCTGAGGTCTCCTAAAAGAAACCCAAAAACAGGCACAAAAAAGCCGGGCAGGATCGCTCCCGCCCGGCTTTTTCTTGGCCCTAAGTTCAGGCAGATTTCGGAATCGCACCCTTGGTGCTGGCATAAAGCGTCCAAAGATTGGCAATGTCCTGCATGCCGCCCTTATCGCCCACAGCCGCAAAAGCTGCCTTGCCCAGCTTGGTATTGCCAGCCCTAAGCGCTGCAATGCCCTTGAAAACCTTGGCCTGTTCGCCAACAACGCCGCCCGCAGCAATGGCCTTGTCATACGCTGCAATGGCCTTGCCATAGTCGCCAAGGCCCATATAGGCCCCGCCGCCCCGGAACGCCGTTGTAGGCGAGGCCGTATATTTAGCTGCATCCTTTGCGGCCGTGCCCGCCATTTTGGCAGCAGCTTCTTTCAAATGGTTATTCATGGCGTCATTGGGCAGCTCAGCGCTGGCGAGCGCCCGGTTGGCAATGCCAGCCTGGCCCGCCACCAGCGCCAGCTTGGCATATTCGGCATAATCCTCAGGCCGGCTGAGGGTCCCGGTGGCAGACATCAGATGATACATCGCCAGCTTGGCCTCGGGGCGCATCGGGTTCTGGCGGAAGTTGCCCAGCAGCGCCCCCCAGCGCGCCGAGGAGCCATCGCTGCGCACCAGCCGCTCGGTGGTCGCCAGATAGCCGGCCTTGTCGCCAGCTTTAAACTGCGCGCCGGCCAAATTCTCCAGATACATGGATTTAGGTCCATTGGACTTGATCAGTGATTGATAGGCCGTAATGGCGCCTTTGTTGTCGCCCTTGCGAAGCAACGCCTGGGCAATCAAAATCTGCATCTGCTCACCGCCGCCCCTGCGTGCCGTCGCAATCGCCTTGTCATATTGGCCGGCCCGGTAATAAAGCGGCGCCAGCTGGCTCGGCCCCGCGCCTATCTGCTCAAGCGCTGAAGCGGCATCGCCATAACGCCGCGCCAGCGTATAAACATAAGCCGCCATCTGCGCAGACTTCTGCTTCTCTTCCGGCGTCCTGGCCGCCGCGCGCGCCTGATTCACCGCGTTAATAGCCGCCGAACTATTGCCAGCCTTCGCTGCCGCCTGTGCCGAGTTCAGCGCCGTGCCCACCGCTTTTGAAACCGCCGCCTGCGCCGGCATCGCCGGCAGGGTGGCAGCAAGCACGGCCGCCATCAGGCCCGCGCCCAACGTGCGTGAGAAAGAGCTATGAATGGTCTTGGGGATCATTGCGTTCATCAGTGCCTCTTCAGTTGCGGGCCAAAAGCCCTTTGTTCAAAAATATAGCACCCAGACATATCAGAGCCTGACCACCTAAATACAGGCAGTAACCATGACATGCGCCGGATAGCCTGAGGATGAACCGCGCCGCTCTAAAGCCGCAGAACTCCACCCCCAATGACTCAGCTGAGCTTATACTTACCCAAAGCCGCTGCCCTTGCAACCACCCCCCTGTAAACGCCGCCCCTTGCAACCACAGAGGTATATCTAGCAAGCGGCAATCCTTGCCATCCCCGGCCCAAAGGCTTAATCGCCCGCATCCCTACACATAGCTGGGGAAAATGACCGGGGAGAACCAAAATTCGCGCTTTCATCTTTCCAGGCCAAGGCAGCCAATCCATCGGCATGGGCCGCGGCCTCGCTGAAGCCAGCCCCGCCGCCCGCGCCGTCTTTGAAGAAATTGACGAAGCGCTAGGCCAAAATCTCTCGCGGCTGATGTGGGAAGGCGATGAAGCCGAACTCACCCTCACCGCCAATGCCCAGCCCGCCATCATGGCCGTCGGCATCGCTGCCCTGCGCGTACTGGAAGCCGAAGCCGGCATCCTGCTCGCGGACCGCGCCAGCTATGTCGCCGGCCACAGCCTCGGCGAATACACCGCGCTATGCGCCGCCCGCGCGCTGCCGCTGGCCCAAACCGCCCGCCTGCTCCGCCTGCGCGGCGATTCCATGCAAGCCGCCGTCCCCCCCGGCGTCGGGGCCATGGCCGCCCTTCTGGGTCTAGGCTTTGAAGATGTCGCCGCCATCGCCGCTGAAGCGTCCGCGCCCGGCGAAGTCTGCCAGGCCGCCAATGACAATGCGCCCGGCCAGGTCGTCGTCTCCGGCCATACCCAAGCCGTCGCCCGCGCCATGTCGCTCGCCCGCACCAAAGGCGCCCGCCACTCGGTGCTGCTGCCGGTCTCCGCGCCCTTCCACTGCAGCCTGATGCAGCCCGCAGCAGAAGCCATGGCCGCCGCGCTGGCCGCTGCGCCCTTGTCTGCGCCGGTAGTTCCGCTCATCGCCAATGTCACCGCCGCGCCCGTGCATGATCCCGATGAAATCCGCCGGCTGTTGGTTGCCCAAGTCACCGGCACCGTGCGCTGGCGAGAATCAGTGCTGATGATGGCGGAGGCCGGCGTCAGCACGATGGTAGAGCTAGGCGGCAAAGTATTAGGCCCGATGATTCGCCGCATCGCGCCTGATGTAAAAACCCTCACCGCCGCTGATATGGCCGGCGTTGAGGCGCTCGTGAAGGAGCTCTAAAATGTTTGATCTCACCGGGATGACCGCCCTTGTAACAGGGGCCACCGGCGGGCTGGGCCAAGCCATCGCCCGGGCGCTCGCCGCGCAGGGCGCCCGCCTCGCCATCTCGGGCACCAAGCCCCAAGCCCTCGCCGCGCTGGCCGCAGACCTCGGCAACAACACCCTAACCCTCCCGGCAAATCTCGCCGATCCCGCCGCCGTAGAAACACTCGTCCCCGATGCCGTCGCCGGTCTCGGCCAGCTCGATATACTCATCAACAACGCCGGCATCACCCGGGATAATCTGGCGCTGCGCATGAAAGACGAAGACTGGCAGGCCGTCATCAATGTCAATCTGGAAGCCGCCTTCCGCCTCGCCCGCGCCGCCGCCCGCCCGATGATGAAAGCTCGTTTTGGCCGCATCATTTCCATCACCTCGGTGGTCGGCATCACCGGTAACCCCGGCCAGGCCAATTACGCCGCCGCCAAAGCCGGCCTCATCGGCATGTCCAAGGCGCTGGCGCAAGAGCTCGCCAGCCGAAACATCACCGTAAATTGCCTCGCCCCCGGCTTCATCGCCTCGCCGATGACCGACGCGCTCCCAGAAGCCCAAAAAACCGCCCTCACCACCCGCATCCCGGCAGGCCGGCTAGGGGAGGGGGCTGATGTCGCCGCCGGCGTCGTCTATCTCGCCAGCCGCGAAGCCGGCTATGTCACCGGCCAAACCCTGCACGTAAACGGCGGCATGGCGATGATTTGAAGGGGGATCTAAGCCTGCAATTACGCAGTCGCACTTGTCAGGGCCAGCCGTGGCCGCTAGTGCGAAAGTCTGAGTTTACCGCGTCAGAATATTTTTCAATCCAAAGTCCATAAAAGGGGTTTCACATGAGCGACGTCGCCGAACGCGTGAAGAAAATCGTCATCGAGCATCTGGGCGTCGAAGCCGATAAGGTCACCGAAGAGTCCAGCTTCATCGATGATCTGGGCGCAGACAGCCTCGATACTGTCGAGCTGGTGATGGCCTTTGAAGAAGAGTTTGGCGTAGAAATTCCCGATGATGCCGCTGAAAAAATCCTCACCGTCAAGGATGCCATCGGCTTCATCAACGAAAACCAGAAGGGCTGATCCTGCCCGCCGTCAAAACAGGCGGCCCGGTTGGTCTAACGGCCCTTCGCCTATGCGAGGGGCCGTTGCCTTATGCGGCGAGTAGCCCCGCAAAAGGCGCTGCTAAAAGGATTTAGATAATGCGCCGTGTGGTGATAACAGGTCTGGGCATGGTCACGCCGCTGGGCTCCAGCGTCGAAGCCACATGGGCAAACATCCTCGCCTCCAAATCAGGCGCAGCCCGCATCACTCGCTTTGATCCCACAGATTACGCCTGCAAAATCGCCTGCGAAGTCATCCGCGGAGACGGCTCGGGCGTCACTTTTAACGCAGACACGCACGTAGATTATAAAGTTCAGCGTCAGGTTGACCCCTTCATCACCTATGGCATCGCCGCCGCCAGCCAGGCGATAGAAGACGCCGGCCTCACCAACATGACCGAGGAAGAACGCTTCCGCGCCGGCTGCTCCATCGGCGCCGGCATCGGCGGCCTGCCGGGTATCGAATCCGAATCAATTCAGCTCTATACAAAAGGCCCGCGCCGGGTTTCGCCCCACTTCGTCCATGGCCGCCTCATCAATCTCATCTCCGGCCAGGTCAGCATAAAATACGGCCTGATGGGCCCCAATCACGCCGTCGTCACCGCCTGCTCGTCGGGCGCCCACGCCATCGGTGATGCCGCCCGCATGATTGCCCTCGATGATGCCGACGTCATGCTCGCCGGCGGCGCCGAAGGCGCCATCTGCCCGCTAGGCATCGCCGGCTTCTCGCAAGCCAAGGCACTCAGCACCGCCTTCAACGATGATCCCACCCGCGCCAGCCGCCCCTATGATCAAGCCCGGGATGGTTTCGTCATGGGCGAAGGCGCCGGCGTCGTCGTGCTGGAAGAATATGAGCGCGCCAAAGCCCGCGGTGCCAAAATCTACGCCGAGCTCATCGGCTACGGCCTGTCCGGCGATGCCTATCACGTCACCGCCCCGCATCCCGAAGGCTCCGGCGCGTTCCGCTCCATGCAAATGGCCATCAAAAAATCCGGCCTCGCCACCGCCGACATCGATTACATAAACGCCCATGGCACCTCCACCCCCATGGGCGACGAGCTAGAGCTAGGGGCCATCCGCCGCCTGTTCGGCAATGATCTAAACACCATGTCGATGTCCTCCACAAAATCCGCCATCGGGCACCTTCTGGGAGGTGCCGGCGCCGTCGAATCAATCTTCTGCATCCTCGCCATGCGCGATCAAATCGCGCCGCCCACGCTCAATCTCGATAACCCGTCCGAAGCCTGCGCCGGCGTCGATCTGGTGCCTCATGTCGCCAAGCCCCGCCGCATCCGCGCGGTGCTAAACAACAGCTTCGGTTTCGGCGGCACCAACGCAACGCTCATCATGCGCGGCGTCTGAGCCGGCTGTAAAATGCCCCGCCCCTAAATGCCACAGAAGCGCGCCTCCCGGCTGGTTCTGGCTTTTGTCGGATTGCTGCTCCTGCTAGCCGTCCCCGCGCTCTTCGCCCCATGGTTCGGCTGGTTCCAAAAACCAGCCAATGGCCAAACCGAACTCACCATCCCCCGCGGCGCCACCCTCACCGCCGTCGCCGCAGACCTGCAAGCCAAAAACCTCATCACCAGCGCCCGTCACTTCCGCCTCCTCGCCCGCCTCCTCGGCAGCGCCCGCCCGGTCCAAGCCGGCCGCTACAGCCTCCCCAAAAACGCCCCCTGGGCCGCGTACCTGAGCCAGCTCCAGCAAGGCCGCGTCATCCGCCAAATGCTCACCATCAGCGAAGGCCTGCCCTCAGTCCTCGTCGCCGAAAAACTCGCCGCAGAGCCCCGCCTCACCGGCCCCATAACCGCCCCGCCCGAAGGCTCAGTGCTGCCCCAAACCTATGATTTCACAGACGGCGAACCCCGCGCCGCCCTCCTCGCCCGCATGCAAGCCGCCATGCAAAAAACCTCGGCCGAACTTTGGCCAAAACGCACCCCGCGTGCGATAGTCAAAACCATGGAAGAAGCCCTCATCCTCGCCTCCATCGTCGAGAAGGAAACCGGCAAGCCCGAAGAGCGCCGCAAAATCGCCGGCGTGTACACAAACCGCCTCCGCCTCGGCATGAAGCTGGATGCAGACCCCACCGTCATCTACCCCATAACCAAAGGCAAACCCTTGGGCCGCCGCATCCGCCGCTCGGAGCTAGACGCCGACACCGGCTACAACACCTACGCCCGCCCCGGTCTCCCCCAAGGCCCCATCGCCAACCCCGGCCGCGCCTCCATAGCCGCCGTCCTAAACCCCGAAGAAACCGACGCGCTCTTCTTCGTCGCAGACGGCACCGGCGGCCATGTCTTCGCCGCCACGCTCGCCGAACACAACGCCAACGTCCAGCGCTGGTATGCCCTTCGCCTCAGCCGAGGCGAAATGTGAGCCGCCCCCAAACCATCCGCCCCTCAAAGCGCTCCCGCCCCTCGCACAAGAAGCGCATCAGTTTGCCGGGCGCATTCCTCCGCCTCGCCGCCACCCTCACGCTATGCTGGGGCGCTGGCCTGATCTGGTTCAGCCTAACCCTCCCAGACCCCGCGCCCCTCAACGTCCGCACAGATGCCGTCGTCGTCCTCACCGGCGGCAAAGGCCGCCTCGCCCGCGGCCTCGATGTGCTGCAAGCCAAAGCCGCCCGCCGCATGCTGGTCTCCGGCGTCGCCCCCATCACCACCCGCGCCGATCTCGCCGAAGCCGCCCAGGTCCCCCTCGCCCGCCTCGCCGCCACCGATCTAGGTTACGGCGCGGTAGACACCCGCACCAACGCCGAAGAAACCGCCGGCTGGATCGCCCGCGGCAACCATAAATCCCTCCGCCTCGTCACCTCCGCCGGCCACATGCGCCGCGCCCGGCTGGAGCTCGCCCGCGTCCTGCCGCCGGGCATAAAAGTCATCCCCGATGCCGTCCCCCATGAACAAGGCGCGCCCGGCATCCCCTGGGAATACAGCAAATACCTCCTCCGCCGCGCCGCGCTTCTGGCCGGCGTAGACTAATGGCCTTCCTCCGCACCCTAATCTTCACGCTGATATTCTACACAGGCTCCGTCCCCATCGTGCTGGGCACCCTCATCTTCAGTCTGTTCGCCGAGTCCGCCCGCTTCATCATCCCCCGCTTCTGGGGCCAATGGTTCCTGTTCTGCGCCCGCGCGTTCCTCGGCATCCAGCTCCGCCTCGAAGGCCCGCTCCCAACAGCCCCCGCCCTCATCGCCCTAAAACACCAATCCGCCTTTGAGACCATCGCGCTCCTCGCCCTGTTCAACCGCCCCGCCACGGTCATGAAAGCCGAGCTCCAACGCATCCCGTTCTGGGGCTGGGCCGCCGCCCGCCAAGGCGCCATCTTCGTAGATCGCCAAGGCTCGTCCGCCAGCCTGCGCGCCATGATGAAAGCCGCCCAAAAAGCCGTCGCCGCCGGCCGCCCCATCGTCATCTTCCCGGAAGGCACCCGCGTCCCCCCCGGCCAAACCCCCCCCTTGGCCGCCGGCTTCGCAGGCCTCTATAAAATCGCCAAACTCCCCGTCATCCCCGTAGCCCTAGATTCCGGCCACCTCTGGACCAAAAACTTCACAAAAACCCCCGGCACCATCACCTTTAAGCTCCACGATCCCCTCCCCCCCGGCCTCCCCCGCGATGAAATAGAAGCCCGCGTCCACACCGCAATCAACAGCATGAGCCCCCCATGAAACGCCGCATCCCGCTCTGGCTCACCCTCGTCCCCCTCGTCCTGGCCGTCGCCCTATACGGCCTGCTCTGGCGCGGCTGGTCCGAAGATTTCCGCACCCAGCTCGCCCTCTGGCTCCCCAGTGAAAACCTCACCGAAAGCCTCAGCATAAGAGGCTTCCCCTATCGCCTGGAAGCCGAGGTCAAAACGCCCAAACTCACCACCGGCGACACCATAAAAGTTGAGCTCCAAGCCGACCGCGCCGTCATAAACCGAGGCCCCTGGCAAAAAGACCTCACCGTCCTGCGCTTCGAAGCCCCTCAGGCCCAAATCACCATCAGCCCCACCCTCGCCGCAAATCTGCAAGCCAAAACCGCCCTCTCCAGCATCAACTACGGCGAAGGGCGCCTCCGCCGCTTCTCCAACATCCTGCAATCCGCCCGCGTCACCCTCGCCGGTATCCCCACGCCCTTCACCGCCGACACGCTAGAGCTCCACCTCCGCGAACAACAAGGCGAACCAGTCCCAAGCACCTCCCCCCGCCTCGCTGCCCAAGCCCAACTCATCCTGTCCGCCGCCCGCCTGCGCATCGGCGGCGGTGACGCCCTCACCATGGCCGCCGAAATCCTCGCCACCGCCCCCGCCCGCCTCACCAGCTACGCGCGGTGGACCCCCAATGGCACGCTAGAGCTCACCAAACTAACCCTCGCCGACGCCCACGGCGAAGTCGCGCAGCTAGAGGCCACCCTCGTCCCCCAAAACCAAACCCTCATCCTCGCCGGCACCCTCACCACCACCTGCCCCGGTGCCTTCACAAGCAGCATCACCGGCCAAACCACACCCGAATACCGCCTCCGCGTCCCCGTCCGCCTCGCCGTCTCCGGCCCCCTGTCGGCCCTTACCATCACCCCCCCCACCGAAAACCTAACCACCCGCCCGCGCCGCACCAAAGAGCCAGCCTGCCCGCGTATATTAGGTTAAGAGCCTCCGGCGGCTGGGGGCGAAGCCCCCAGACCCCAATTTTCAAGCCGACCACACTCGAAAATGATCATCGCAAGCGCGAAACCCCAACACATGGGGTCTGGGGCCTGAGGCCCCAGCCGCCGGAGGCCCCCTAGCTTCGCCGGAGGCCCCACTGTCTTGTTACCCAAAAACCCCCACCACCACACTCATCCCCCCCAGCCCCAAACTAAGCGGCACCCGCAGCCCCATCCACCACACCGGCGCCAACCTGCGCGCCGCCAAAGCCCGGTCCACCAGCAGCGCCGCCACCAGCCCCACCCCAACAACAACCAACCCCGCCTGAGGCTCCAGCCGCCCCAGCGCCATCGGCACGCCCACAAAAAACGCCCACAAAGACGGCACCACCGCCGCCGCCCAAAGCCAGCGCGGCGCGCGCCCCTCGGCCGCCGCGGCCAGCCCCCACCACAGCCCGCCCAAAAAGCTCAAAATCAGCGCCGCATAGCCAAAGCCGATCAGCAGCGCCGCCGCTTTAAGCCCCAAGCTGAAATCCCCCAGCACCACCACCAACACAGCTACCAGCGGCAACAGCCCCGCCGCCCCCAAGACCTGCACCCAAAAATTCGGTTTCATCTCCATCCTACCGCCATGCCCGCGTAAAACGCGCCTCTCAAGCCGGGAATCGTCGCACGGCGCGCAAATTCCCTCTGGCCAGCCCCCCGCCTCCCGGTGCATCAAGAGCGCATGACTAAAACCCTACATCCAGAAACCCTCGCCCTTCACGCCGGCTGGCGCGCTGATCCGACCACCGGCTCCGTCGCAGTCCCCATCCATCAGACCACCAGCTTCCAGTTCCACGACGCCGGCCACGCCAGCCGCCTGTTCGCCTTGCAAGAGCTTGGCAACATTTACAGCCGCATCATGAACCCCACTGTCGATGTGCTCGAAAAACGCCTCGCGGCCATAGAAGGCGGCGTCGCCGGCCTCGCAACAGCGTCCGGTCAAGCCGCCTCAGCCATGGCCGTCCAAAACCTAGCCCGCGTCGGCGATAACATTATCGCCTCTACCGATCTCTACGGCGGCACCTGGAACCTCTTCGCCAACACACTCAAAGACCAGGGCCTCGAAGTCCGCTTTGTCGATCCTGCCGATCCGCAAGCCTTCGCCAACGCCACCGACGCTAAAACCCGTGCCTATTACGCCGAAACCCTGCCCAACCCGAAACTCCGCGTTTTCCCCATCCGTGAAGTCGCCGAAATCGGCCGCGCCCAAGGCATCCCGCTGATCATGGACAACACCGCCGCGCCGCTCATCGCCCGCCCCTTCGATCACGGCGCCGCCATCACCCTCTACAGCACCACCAAATACATCGGCGGCCACGGCACCAGCATAGGCGGGATGCTGATAGATTCCGGCACTTTCGATTGGCAGGCCCACCCCAGCCGCCAACCGCTCATGCACACCCCAGACCCCAGCTACCACGGCGCGGTCTGGGCCGATGTCGGCGCGGCCATGGGCGGCATCGGCTATATCCTGCGCGCCCGCGTCGTCATGCTGCGGGATCTCGGCGCCGCCATGAGCCCGATGAACGCCTTCCAGTTCATCCAGGGCCTCGAAACCCTGCCGCTGCGCATGCCCCGTCACTGCGAAAACGCTACCGCCGTCGCCGCCTGGCTCGCCAAACGCCCAGACGTCACCAGCGTAACCCACCCCTCCCAGCAAACCGGCGAAGACCGCCGCCGCGCCGACGCCGTCCTGAAAGGCGGCCACGGCGGCCTGCTAGGCTTCGAGCTCGCCGGCGGCCGCGCCGCCGGTGAACGCTTCATCAACGCGCTGGAGCTGTTCTACCATGTCGCCAACATCGGTGACGCCCGCAGCCTCGCCATCCATCCGGCCAGCACCACCCACAGCCAGCTAACCCCCGAAGAACGCGCCCAAACCGGCGTCACCGAAGGCTATGTCCGCCTCTCAATAGGCCTCGAACACATCGACGACATCCTCGCCGATCTCACCCAAGCCCTAGAAAAAGCCGGCTAAGCCATGCGCCGCCGCGCGCTCCTCGCCGCCCTCCTAGCCCTCCCCCTCATCGCCGCCGGACCAGTCTGGACCGGTGAAGACGGCAAATCCCCCGCCGCCGGCGGCACTGACGTCGTCTCCTATTTCACCGGCACCCCCGTCCCCGGCACGCCCGCCCTCAGCACCGACTACCAAGAAGCCCGCTTCCAGTTCGCCACCAAAGAAAATCTCGAAGCCTTCAAAGCCACACCGGGCCGTTATCTCCCCCAATACGGCGGCCATTGCGCCTGGGCCGCCGCCGAAGGCCGCCGCGCCGGCGGCAACCCCGCGGTATGGAAAATCGTCGACGGCAAACTCTATCTAAACTGCTCAAAAGACGCCGAAGCCAAATGGCAAGCCAATCTCCAAGCCAACATCACCAAAGCCGACGAATGGTGGGCCTGGGAGGGCGCGTGGTAACCGCTACTTCTTAGTCCGCGCCCCCAGCCACCACGCCGCCAGCCCCAGCGCCCCCGCGCCGCTCACCGCCAAAACCGCCAACCCAAACACCTGCCACGGCACATCCAACGCCAGCGCGACTGCCAGAAACAGCAGCATCGGTGCCAACACCCCCACCATGGCAAACCCAAAAGCCCGCATCAGGCCGCTCCGCCATCATGAGGTCTGCCAAAATCTTCCGCGTCCGTATCCTGCCCCTCATCAATAATCGACCGCCTGATAGCCCGCGTCCGCGTAAACAGCGCTTCCAGCGTATCGCCATCCTCCCACCGAATAGCCCGCTGCAACGCCACCAAATCCTCGGTAAACCGCCCCAAAACCTCCAGCACCGCGTCCTTGTTGTTCAAAAACACATCCCGCCACATCACCGGATCAGACGCCGCAATCCGCGTAAAATCACGAAACCCCCCGGCCGAAAACTTAATCACTTCAGAGCGCGTAACCGACTCCAGATCAGACGCCGTCCCCACAATCGAATAAGCAATCAAATGCGGCAAATGGCTGGTCACGGCCAAAACCCGGTCATGATGCGCTGCCTCCATCATCTCCACCTTCGCCCCCAGCCGCTCCCAAAACGCGGCCACCTGTGCGGTCGCCGCAGACCCGACATCCTCCGGCGTCAAAATGCACCACCGCCCGTCAAACAAACTCGCAAACCCCGCATCCGGCCCCGACCGCTCGGTCCCCGCCACCGGATGCCCCGGCACAATATGCACATGCGAAGGCATCGCCGCCGTCATCGCCTTAAGCACACTCTCCTTCACCGAGCCCACATCAGAAATAACCGCCCCCGGCGCCATATCCCCCGCAATCTCAGCCAAAACCCCCGCCATCGCCCCCACCGGCACCGCCAGCACCACATGCTCCGCATCAATCACCGCAGTCGCCGGCTGGTCACAAACCTCATCCGCCAGCCCCAGCTCCCGCACCCGTTCACAAACGTCCGGTGAGCCATCACTAACTCGCAGCAAAACCCCCGGCATCTGCGCCTTCACAGCCCGCGCCAGCGAAGACCCGATCAGCCCCATCCCAATAATCGTAACCCGCTGAAATGGCAGCATCACCCCGCCCCCAACAAAACGCGAAGCGCCGCAGCACAAGCCCGCATCTCGGCCTCAGTGCCAATCGAAATCCGCAAGCAGCGCGGCATATTCTGCACTGCCAAATACCGCACAATCACCCCCGCCGCCAAAAGCCCCTCATTCAAAGCCGCTGCCGAAAACGGCCCGTCCTCCGCACATTCGAGCAACAAAAAATTCGCCGCCGCCGGCAAAATCCTAATCCCCGCATTCGCCGCCCGGTTCATCGCGCCAATCTCAGCCGCCAGCCACGCCCGCCATTCCAGCGTATGCGCCCGCACGCCCGCCACAAACGCCTGATCGCCCACCGCCGCCACAGCCGCCGCCTGGCCTGTTGTGGGCACATTAAACGGCGCCCGCACCCTATGCAGCGCCGCAATCACCCCTTCACTCGCATAGCCCCAGCCAATCCGCTGCGCCGCCAGCCCATAAATCTTCGAAAACGTCCGCGTCACAAACACATTCCCAGCCCGGTCCGCCAGCCCCAGCCCGTCCTCATACTCGCCTTCCGCAAACTCGGCATAAGCGCAGTCCAGCACAAACAGCACATCCCCCGGCAGCCCCGCATGCAACCGCCGAACTTCCGAGGCCGAAATAATCGTCCCCGTAGGATTGTTCGGATTGGCCAAATAAACCACCCGCGTCCGCGCGCTCACGCACGCCAAAATCGCGTCCACATCCGCCACATAATCCCGGTCAGCGGCCACAACCACATCCGCCCCCACCCGCCTTGCCGCCAGCTCATAAACCGCAAACCCATGCCGCACATGAATAATCTCATCCCCCGGCCCGGCAAACGCACTCGCCGCCATATGCAAAAGCTCGTCTGACCCCGTCCCACAAATCACCCGCGCCGGATCAAGGCCGTGGTGGGCCGCAAGCGCCTCCCGCAGCGCCGTAGACGCCGGATCAGGATAACGGTGCCCGTCCGCCAAAACCGCCTGCATCGCCGCCACCGCCTTGGGGCTAGGCCCAAACGGATTCTCATTAGACGCCAGCCGCGCCACCACAGCCCGCCCCTCAATCTTCGCCTTGCCCGGCACATAGGCATGCATGCCCGCAATCCAGGGCTTCATGTCCGGCACAAGAGAAGAAGGCGCATCCATCCCAGCCCCTCTAAGCCCAAACGCGCTTCCGGGAAAGCCACCGGAATGTCACTGGCATGGCTCTCCCTAATGACATTTCCCCGCAGACCGCTTAACGCCAATCTCAATGACCGCCGCCCCCTCTCAGCCCGTAGATGAACGCTTCGGCCTCGGCCGCCGCGTCCGCCTGCCCGCGCCGTTAACGCTTGCGTCCGGCCAAAACCTCTCCGGCCTGGAAATCGCCTATGAAACCTACGGCACCCTCTCCGCCGCCGCAGACAACGCCATCCTCGTCTGCCACGCCCTCACCGGCGATCAACACGTCGCCAGCCTAAACCCCAAAACCGGCAAACCCGGCTGGTGGGCCCGCCTCATCGGCCCGGGCCTCCCCATAGACCCCGCCCGCCACTTCATCATCTGCGCCAATGTGCTCGGCGGGTGCGCCGGCAGCACCGGCCCCGCCAGCCCCGATCCTGCCACCGGTGACCGCTTCGCCATGCGCTTCCCGGTCATCACCATTCAAGACATGGTCGCTGCTCAAGCCCGCCTGCTCGATCATCTCGGCATCCAAACCCTCGCCGCCGTCATCGGCGGCTCCATGGGCGGCATGCAAGCCCTAGCCTGGGCCGCCTACCATCCCACCCGCGTGCGCGCCGTCATCGCCATCGCCGCCGCCGCCCGTCATTCGGCGCAAAACATCGCCTTCCACGAAGTCGGCCGCCAGGCCATCATGGCCGATCCGCGCTGGCAGCAGGGCGATTACGCGCCCGATCAGCCCCCCGCCGCCGGCCTCGCCGTCGCCCGCATGGCCGCGCACATCACCTATCTCTCAGAAGAAGGCCTCACCAGCCGCTTCGGCCGCCAGCTGCAAGATCGCGCCGCGCTAGGCTTCGGCTTCGATGCCGACTTCCAGGTCGAAAGCTATCTCCGCCACCAAGGCCTCAGCTTCGTCGATCGCTTCGATGCCAATTCATACCTCTACATCACCCGCGCCATGGACTATTTCGACCTCGCCGAACCCCACGGCGGCGTCCTCGCCGACGCCTTCCGCCCCGCCGCCATTGCCGGCACGCGCTTCGTTCTCATCAGCTTCACCACAGACTGGCTTTACCCCACGCCTGAAAGCAAACGCATCGTCCGCGCCCTCCATGCCGCCGGCGCGCAAGCAAGTTTCGTGGAACTAGAAAGCCCGTATGGCCATGACGCGTTCCTGCTAGAAGCCCCCGAAATGAACCGCATCGTCCAAGGCTTTCTCGCGTCCCATGGCTAACACCTTACGCCCCGCTTTAGCAGCCGTCGCCAACGCCGTCCCCCAAGGCAGCCGCGTGCTCGATATCGGCTGCGGCGACGGCGCGCTCCTCGCCTATCTGCGCACCGCCCGAAACGTTCAGGGCCACGGCATAGACGTGTCGGCCACCAACGTCGCCACAGCCGTCGCCCGCGGCCTCTCCGTGGTCCAAGGCGATGCCGACACAGACCTCGCCGATTACCCCGATAACGCCTTCGATGTCGCCATCCTGTCAGACACGCTGCAAGCCATGAAGCGCCCCGGCCATGTCCTCGATGAGCTGCTCCGCATCGCCTCTGCCGCCATCGTCAGCTTCCCCAATTTCGGCCATTGGCGCGTCCGCGCGGCGCTCGGCTTCGGCGGCCGCATGCCCGTCACCAGCACCCTGCCGATAAGCTGGCACGAAACCGCCAACATCCACTTCTGCACCATCGATGATTTCCGCGCCCTCGTCGCCCAGCGCGGCTATCAGATCACTAGCTCAGCCTATCTCGCCGGCGGCCAGCCGCGCGGTGCTTTGCTGTCCAACTTGCTCGCCGAACAAGCTGTCTTCGCCCTTTCCCGCTGAAGCGCCCCAGCAGGCCTAAGCGCCGTCTCCGCCAGCCCCACCAAGGAGGGCCGCACCCCATCAACCTTACCAATCAACACCACGCCAGTCCGCTCGGGCAGCCGCGCCGTCTCCCAGTCCAAAATCTCAAACATACAGCCCGCCAAATAAGGCTCCAGCCGCCCCCGGTCCCAGCCCCGCCGCCGCCCGGGCCAGCCGCGCCGCCCCGGCACTAAGAGCACCGCTAGCCCCGCCGGCGTCAACACCCGCCAAAGCTCCCGCAATTCCTCACGCGGCTTCGCCAAATCGCTCGCCACCAACGCCCGGTCAAACATCGCTTCCACAAACGGCAATCGGCACGGGTCCGCCACAAGGCTTTCCGCCCCCACCCGCGCGAGTAACGCTAATTTATCCCGCGCCGGCATCACAGCCCGCACCGGCATTTCCCCCAAAACCAGCATCCGCACATGCCGCCCCCCGGCATAAAGCCGGTCCAGCGCCGCAAGGCCGGTTGTTTCCACGAGAGGCCCTTACCTTTCCACAGTCAGCGCCACGCCCATGCCGCCGCCAATGCAAAGCGTCGCCAGCCCCTTCTTCACATCGCGCCGCGCCATCTCATGCAAAAGCGTCGTCAAAACCCGCGCGCCTGAAGCCCCAATTGGATGGCCAATCGCAATCGCCCCGCCATTCACATTGAGCTTCTCCGGGTCAAACCCCAGCTCCTGGCCCACAGCCAAAGCCTGCGCCGCAAACGCCTCATTGGCCTCAATCAAATCCACATCAGCCAATTTCCAGCCCGCCTTCGCCAGCGCCTTTTTCGTCGCCGGCACCGGCCCAATCCCCATCATCGCCGGGTCCACGCCCGCGCTGGCAAAGCTCGCAATCCGCGCCAAAATCTTGGCCCCGCGCCGCGAAGCCTCCGCCTCACTCATCACCACCAAAACCGCCGCCCCGTCATTCAAGCCCGACGCATTGCCCGCCGTCACCGAGCCGTCCTTCTTAAACGCTGGCTTCAGCCCGGAAATCGACTCAACAGTCGCCCCGTCACGAATATACTCATCCGCGTCCACCACCGTCTCGCCCTTGCGGCCCTTGATGGTCACCGGCGCAATCTCGCCCACAAACCGCCCCGCCGCCCGGGCCGCACTCGCCTTGTTCTGGGAAGCCACCGCAAACGCATCCTGCGCCTCGCGGCTCACCTGATAATGCGCCGCCAGATTCTCCGCCGTCACCCCCATGTGATAGCCATTAAACGCATCCCAAAGCCCGTCCTTGATCATGGTATCGAGCAGCTCCACCGCCCCCATCTTGCTCCCGGCCCGCAAGGCCTGCGCGTGCATGGAAAGGCTCATGCTCTCCTGCCCCCCGGCAATCACAATCTTCGCATCCCCCATACCTATAGCCTGCGCCGCCAGCCCGACCGCCCGCAGCCCCGATCCGCAAACCTGATTAACCCCCCAGGCCGGCGTTTCCTGCGCAATCCCCGCCGCCATCGCCGCCTGCCGCGCCGGATTCTGTCCCTGCCCAGCCGTTAAAACCTGCCCCAAAATCACCTCATCAATCTCATCCCCTGCAACCCCAGCATCGGCCATCGCCGCCAAAATCGCCGCCTTGCCCAATTCATGCGCCGGCACGCCCGCAAACGCCCCCAAAAAGCTCCCCACAGCCGTGCGCCGCGCCGCTACAATCACAGTGCCAGTCATAAAAAGCTCCAAAAAATCGAGTCGAAAGTCACGGTCTGTCTAAGCGCATTCCGCCCAAGTTTCCACAGCAGCTAACGCAGCCGCCTCACATAAACCGCCCCGCCCTCGCGCCGTTCCAAGCCCAACTGCGGAATAGCCTCAGCCATGTCGCTAAGCCGTGAAAACCCAAAGCTGCGCGCATCAAAAGAAGATGTGCCGTTCAAAAGCTTGCCCACCTCGCTCAACGAGGCAAAGCCCTGCGCATCGCGCTTGGAAGCCGCTATCGCATCGCCAAACAGCTTCACCACATCCGCCGCAATCACCCGCGCCGCAGCACCATTCTGCTTGGCCAGCCCGTCCAGATCAATAAACCGCGTGCAAACATTCTTGAACGATTCCGGCGTCTTGCCCGTCCCAAATCCATAAACCGGCACACCGTCGGCGCGCAGCCGCGTCACCAACGGCGCAAAATCACTGTCTGAAGACATCAGCCCAAAGCCCTGCACCCGCCCGGAATACAGCAAGTCCATCGCATCAATGGTCATCTTCATGTCGGTAGCATTCTTGCCCTTGGCCACATCAAATTGCTGCTCAGGCGCAATCGCATGGCTATGCGCCATCGCCGCCCAGCCTTTCAGCGCCGGCTTGCTCCAATTGCCATAAGCCCGGCGAATATTCACCGATCCCAGCTCCGCCAATATCGTCAGCACAGCATCAAGATGCACCGGAGACGCATTATCCGCATCAATCAACAGCGCCACATTATCAGCTCGTTCCATACCCAACCCTAACCCTCTTGCAGCCACCGCGCCAGCGGCCCCCAAAGCATCTCCGGCGCCCGCCGCCCCACAATCATCCCCACATGTCCAGAGTCCAGCCGCAAAGCCGTCCCCACACCCCCAACACTAAGCGCCGTCTCCCCCGGCACAATCCGGTCCCGCCCGGCAATCACATCCAGCACAGGCCCAGATATCCGCCGCACATCCACCATCTCCCCGCCAATCCGCCACACCCCCCGCCCCGGCAAATCCTCCCCAAAAAACGCCCCCATCATCTCGCCGGCCGCCCGCAGCCCCAAAGGCGCGCCATTATTCGCCCAATCCTCCAGCCGCACAAACCCCTCCAAAGCCGCCCCCTCAATTTCCGCCACCCGCGCAAATTTATCCACCAGCCCCGCCTCATCAAGGCTCCAAAACGCCGGCTGCAATAGCTCCATAGGCAGCGCCCCCAAAGGCCGCGCCAACGCCGCCGCCTGCCCCCACCAGCCCGCCAGCCGCCCCCGCGCCGCCGCCCCATATCCCGAAAAATGCCAAGGCGTCGCCAGCAGCGCCAGCCGCGTCACCCTATCCCCCGCCAACGCCGCCAACGCCGCCGCCAACGTCCCCCCCAAACAATATCCAACCACCGGCATCTTCCCGCCCAAATCATCCAGCAAAGGCCCCAGCCGCCGCGCCGCCAACCCCGAAAGCCCCAAATCCTCAGGCCGCCCCCCCCAATCCACCAACAAAGGCCGCAGCCCCGCCCCCGCAAGCGCCGCGAGCAATGACTGCCCCTCCCCCAAATCCAAAACCGTCGGCGGATTAATCAAAGAAGGCACCACCAACACCGGCCGCCCCGCGCCAGCATAATCCCGCACACAAACCCCGCCCCTTTGCGCCGCCACAGGCCGCACAGGCCGGGGCAGGGCAGGGGGCATCGCCTGATAGCGCGCCAGCCCCGCCAACACCGCCGAAAGCCGCGCCCGGTCCCCCGCACAAACCCGCGCCGCAATCGCCAAAAACAGTGGCAAAGGGTGCGGCCCTCTCGCACGCGCCCCCCCCTCACGTTGCCCCTCACGTTGCAGTGCAACGTAAGTCTGTGCTAGGTTTACATCACGTAAATCTTCAGGGTGCCCAATGGCCAAAACATCTCCTTCCTCTGCTGACGCTTCCACCGCCGGAACCGCCGCCGATCCTGTCATAATCAAGAAATACGCCAATCGGCGTCTCTACAATACCGAAACCTCAAGCTACATCACCCTAGATTATATCGCCCAAATGACCCGCGAAGGCCGCCACTTCCAGGTCTTCGATGCCAAATCCGGTGAAGACATCACCCATAGCATCCTCACCCAGATCGTCATGGACGAAGAATCCACCGGCCAAACCATGCTGCCGGTGCCCTTCCTGCGCCAGCTCATCGCCATGTACGGCGATTCGATGCAATCCATGGTCCCGCATTATCTCGAAGCCTCCATGAGCGCGTTTACAGAAAACCAAACCAAATTCCGAGACGCCGCGCTCAAACCGTTCGAACATCTCACCCGCCAAAACATGGCGTTCTTTGAAACCGCCACCGCCATGCTCAAGGGCGCAAAGCCCCGCCCTGCGTCAGAAGCGCCCGCGCCAAACAGCACCGAAACCGAGCTGGCCAAGGTCAAAGCCGAACTCGCCGTCCTCCAAGCCCGGCTAGACGGTATGGGCCGCCCCTAAGCCCGCAAACCCTTCCGCATAAAACCGAACCCTTGCTCCCATCCCCCGGCCCGGCTATGGGCGCACCGGGGAACCGGTCATGTGTCTGCATGGTTGGCAGTAAATGGATTTTAAGGGCGGGAGCGTCGCAGGATGGAACTTACGGCACCAGAAAACAAAAGCGCCGATGAGGCCAATATCCTCGTCGTAAACGGCGTCGCCACCAACATCCCCCATGATTACCGGCCCCGCGCCGACGAACCCTTCATGAACCCCCGCCAGCTCGCCTATTTCCGCCGAAAACTCATCGAATGGAAAGACTCGATCCTGCGCGAAGCCACCCTCACCCTGGAAACCCTAAAAGCCGAACCCCTGCGAGAGCCAGACGTCACCGACCGCGCCTCTTCAGAAACCGATTGGAGCATAGAACTCCGCACCCGGGACCGGCAGCGCAAAGTCATCAGCAAAATAGACTCAGCCCTGCGCCGCATAGACACCGGTGACTATGGCTATTGCGAAGTCACCGGCGAGCCCATCTCGCTCCCCCGCCTCGAAGCCCGCCCCATCGCCACCATGACGCTCGAAGCCCAGGAACGCCACGAACGCGACGAAAAAATCACCCGCGACGAATAAGCAGGGAAGAAGGCGCCGCGCTTGAAACATGCCTCCACACAAAAGCCTCTGCACACATGTGCCAAGCACGTGCTCGTCATGCTCAGCGCGGCCCTGTCACTGGCGGCCCTGTCACTAGCTGCAGTGCCGGCACGTGCGCAGCAAGCACCCGCAGCGCCCGTGGAAACCCGGCAAGTCCAACCCTCCCCTCCGGCCTTCAGTGCCATCGGCCGCCCCCGCATCGGCCTTGTGCTCAGCGGCGGCGGTGCCAAAGGCTTCGCCCATATCGGCGTCATTGAAGAGCTGGAGCGCCGTCACATCCCCATCGACGTCATTTCCGGCACCAGCATGGGCGCCGTCGTCGGCAGCATGTATGCCACCGGCAATGATGCCGCCCAGATCAAAGCCATCGCCAGCGGCATAGATTGGGTAACCGTCTTCAACGACCGTCAAACCCGCGGCGACCTGTCCTTCCGCCGCAAACGCGAAGTGCGAGACCTGTTGGTCGATGCCCGGCTTGGCCTTGTCGATGGTAAACCAGCGCTGCCAAAGGGCGTCCTGGGCGGCCAGCGCCTGTTCACCATAGTGCAGGAAATCCTGGCCCCGTGGCGTGCCACCGAAGATTTTGACGCGCTGCCCATCCCGTTCCGCGCCGTCGCTTCCAATATCGTAACCGGCGACGCCGTCGTTATGGGCGACGGTAATCTCTCCACCGCCGTCTTCGCCAGCATGTCGATCCCCGCCGGCTTTCCGCCCGTCACGCGTGAAGGCTTGCTGCTGGTTGATGGCATGATCTCCGATAACCTGCCCATAGATGTGGCCCGCGCCATGGGTGTTGATCTGGTCATCGCCGTCGATGTCGGTGAGCCGCCGCGCGCGTCCGCAGACAAGATCAACAACGCTATCGATGTTGTCTTGCAAATGCAGGCATTGCTGGGCTGGGACGCCGTCCGCCGCCAACGCGCCTCAATCGCCGGCCAAGATGTGCTGATAGATCCCGATATCAACGGCCTCTCTGTCACAGGCTTCAACAATTATGAGCTAGGTATCGAAAGAGGCCGCGAAGCCGCCCGTAAAATGGGCGATAAACTCGCCGCGCTCTCCGTCACCAACGCCCAATGGGCAACCTATCTGGCAGAACGCAAAGCCCGCTCCAGCCCCGCCCCCATCAAGATCGATGCGATCAAAATCGTCAACAACTCACGTGTTCCCGATGAAGATATCGCCGCCTTGATTACAATGCAGCCCGGCGACATTCTAAGCGGCAGCCGCATGTCCAAAGACATAACCGCCATCTTCAAGCTCGATGTGTTCGAGAACGTTGATTACTATGTCGATGTAAACCCCGCCGGCAACACCATGGTCGTCAATGCCAAAACCAGCTCGATTGCTGACAGATATTTCATGGGCGGCCTGTTGCTCAGCACCGATCTGGGCAAAACCTCCAATTTTGATGCCGCCATCGGCTTTACCGATCGTAATTTCCTCGGCAGCGGCGCCGAATGGCGCGGTTACGCCCGCATCGGCGATGATCTGTTGTTTGATGTCAGCCTGTTCAAGCAGTTCGGCCAATTTTTTGTCGAACCCATGGCCTATTACGAGAAATTCTCCACTCTCATCACCGGGCAGGGGGCGAACGCCGCCGTAGGGCTGGTTGAGGTCGCTGGCGCCGGTGCGGGGCTGGATGGCGGTATATTATTCGGCAATTGGGGTGAAGTGCGGGTGGGCGTGCGGCTTGGCGGGGTAAACCCAAGCGAGCAGGGGCTGGCCATTGCCTTGCCCTCGGGCTGGTTAACCGATGCGGCATGGCGGGTGAGTTTTACCTTTGACACGCTGGATGCCGTTAATTTCCCCCGCACAGGCCTTTTGGCGCAGCTTCGCTACACAGATCATGTCTCAGCGCTGGGCGGCAAATTCCAGCGAAACACCGTTGATGCCGTCTTGCAAAAACCGTTCAGTTTCGGGGACACCACGCTGGTTTTTGGCGCCCGCATGGCCACCACCAGCGGCGGCGAGGGCTTCCTCGGTGACTATGAACTCGGCGGCTTCCTCAACATGTCGGGCTTGCGCCGCAATTCAGTGGTCGGCCAGCAATTGCTGTTCGGACGCGTTGTCGGTTATCATCGCATCGGTAGCAAGGCCCCCATCCTTGATTTACCTATCTATGTCGGCGGCTCCTTCGAAGTCGGCAATGTATGGGCGCGCACGTCAGACATCTCGTTTGACAATCTACGCACCGCCGTCAGCGGCTTTATCGCCATCGAAACACCCATCGGCCCAGCATGGTTCGCCGTCGGCCAGAGCGGCAGCGACACCTCGCTATACATCGTCCTGGGCCGCGTATTCTAAAGGCGAAGTCCCCTTCCAGGCGCCACCTGCGCAACGCCAAAACCGGCCGACATCCCCCAAAAAATAAAGACTTTCCCTAACAATTGTTCACTTGCGAAGATCACAGAAAACATAGATAAAAAATTGTAAATCCTAGCGATTCGGTTCGGGTTAAGTCTATCACTGGTAAGCAGCTTTTGAATTGAAGGAATGACAATGCGCTTCAGCACGTCCCTCATGCTGCTCGGCAGCCTCGCATCCGCCGCCATCATCACCACGCCGGCCGCCGCTGTCGTAACCACTTTCGCCACCTATTCAGCCACCGGCGGAACCAACATCAGGCTTGAAAACAGCGGCAGCGCAGTGGGTCGCATGCAAGATGCGCTTGTATATTCAACCTCTACGCCAACGGCCACATCGGCTGGCGCCGTCACCGTAAACTTCAGCTTCCTACAAGCCCAGCTGGCCCCCTTCATCACCAACGTCTCGGCGCTCTACACGCTGAACGGCATCATCGCGACGGGCAGTGCCGCAAGCACGCTGCCCTCCGGGCTGTTCCAGCCGGGCTTCAGCGGCAGCTTCTCCTTCCTGTCGGTCGCCCCCATCACAGTCAGTGGCCCCGGCCTCACCACAACCCTTTATGCGGCAGGCTCCAATCTCCTGTCCGGCACCTTCTCGAGCGGATCAATCTCCGGCTCCGGCACTTCAGGCGGCACCTTCGCCTCGGGCCCCGTCGCAGGCGGTTTGATCACCTTCAGCTCGGATTTCCTCAATTTCGATGATTCCATTATCTTTGATCGGGCGCAGTCGCTGTCCGCCATCTCGCCGGCCCTGCAAATCGGCGCCAATGGCGCGCTCCGCAGCTTCCGCGGCGTCGCCGGCGGCTCCTTTTCGGCCGATCCCACCCCCAAAATCACCGCCGCCGTGCCCGAGCCGGAAAGCTGGGCGCTGCTCATTCTCGGCTTCGGCATTGTCGGCATGGCCGCCCGCCGCCGCCGCCCGCGCTCTCTCACGGCCTGAATTTCTGCTAACAAGAAAAAAGGCGTCGCTGGTAATGCCAGCGGCGCCTTTTTTTATCAATTCACGTAATGAAGAGCCACCCTCAGGCGATAGCAACCAAATGCCGCCGCCGGCGCAACACCGCGCCCACCAGCCCAAAGCCTAAGATTAACATAGCCCAGGTCGCGGGCTCCGGCACCACATTGGCGGAAAGCGCATCCAGCCGATAGCCTTGCCCCCGGTCGCCGCCAAAAAGCACATCGCCGCCCGCCCGCGTCGTCATCACAAAGCTTGAAAACGCCGTCAGCGGAGAATTAAACGTCACTTGGCTCACCCCGCCCACGTTCGTCGTAATCGTGCCAGTATTCACCGCGCTGGCCAGTCCGCCAAAGCCGGTAGAAACCGTCCCGTCAAAGCCCAAAGATGTCAGCGCCCCGCCCGCCCCCACGCCATAAAGCTGAAAACTATCATTCAAATCCACCACCGATAGCCGCACGCCGGTAATCGACAGCGCCTGCGGCGAGGTTAGCAAAAAAGCCTCTCGAGGGTCGCCGCGCGTCGCATTGGTATCCAGCTGCGTATTCGCCCCGCCCACAACGCCAATCCCGGTCGCCGTCCGGTCAATCTGCCGGGCAAAGCTAAGCTGCGATAAATTGGTCAGCGTGCTCGGTGCTGGTGTAAAGCCCAGCGCCGTCACGCTAAGCGTCGGCCCGCCTACACTGCTCACGTTCAACGCGGAAAAGCTCCCCGAAGAGCCGCCAAAAGCCCAGGTAACCGCCTGCGCCGGCATCGCGGCAACGGGCACGGCAAGCGCAAGAGCAATACAAAAACGCGACATCAAAACAATCCACCTATCGCAAATATTTAAGCAATATTTAACCTGTAGGGGTCTGCTTTACAAGAGGCCGGTTGCAAAAAATGATAGTTAATCCCGCCGCTTAACTATCATTTGCAGTGTGTACCCGCGCCCTAATGCCCGCCAGAGTGCGCCGGTTCCTTCAGCGTCCCGTCCGGGCAGCGCGTAAAAATCTGCACCTGCCCGCTCGGCGTCGTCGCCGCAAACGCCGCCGCCGATCGGCTGCTAAACACCATTCGCCGGTCCGGCAGCCCGCCTTTCATATTCCGAAACGGAAAATGCGCATGCGTATAGCCCAGCGCCACGCCCTCATCGCGCCACGAGCCCAACGCGTTAATCGTGCCGCCGGGCAGCTTCACATCCGCATAAAGCCCATCCGCCATCAAAACCCAGGCCGTGCCCGTCTCACAAGCCTCAAGCCCGCCCAAAGCCCAAACCCCCACCAGATCACCTGCCGCCGCTTTCTCCGGCAGCTTGTTCTCTGGCAGCTTGTTCTCTGGCACTTGGGCCCGAACAACCGCCGGCGCCGCCAACATCAGCATCGCCGCCACGCCCCCAACCGCTCTAAACATCGCCCGCCCCCTTTTCAGCCAAACGCAACGCCGCTCACACAGCCAGACACAATCCTGCCGCGGCCAGCCGATGAAGGCAAACTCAAATCGTCGCCATATATCCTATGTGAGGGCGGGGCCTCAGGCTGGCCTAATAGGCCCGGCTAATCTCTTCCTTCAGCTTCAGCTTCTCGCGCTTCAGCATGGTCACGCGGCTCTGGTCAGGGTGCGGACGGCGGCTCTCCTCGCCAAGTGTCGAATCCAGCCGGGCATGGCGGGCATTAAGCGTTTCAATATGAGCGTTCGGCATCATTAACTCCCAAAAAAGAGCCAAAAACAAGAGGTTAAACTCCGGCACGATGAACCGCAGCAAGAGCAATCTGCTGCAAGTCCAATATCAAGTGAACCATAAATTAGCGCCCCCGCCAAGCCCAATTCACCGTCATTTCGGTCAGAAGGGCCAAAGCGCCGCCCCGTAGCGTGAGCAGCCGATTGCACAGCGCCGGCCGCGCCGTTAAGGATTGGTTTCCACACACCCCGGGAGGCAGGCTTGGACGAAGCCGAAATCAAGGCCCGACTCGAACTGCGCCGCCGCGATCACCGCGATCTGGACACCGCCATCGAAGCCCTGCGCCTGCTCCCCAATCTCGATATGATCCAGCAACAACGCTTCAAAAAGCGCAAACTCCGCCTGCGCGATGAAATTGCTCAACTTGAAGACATGCTGATCCCCGATATCATAGCCTGATGTCCCGCCCCCTCTTAACTGCCCCCCTCTTCCCCGCGCTGCTCATCCTCGTCGGCTGCGCCCCCACAACTACCTCCCGCCCTTCATTCGCCCCTTCATCTTCTGGCGCGAGCGTCTCCATTGTCGGCATCAGCCGCGCGCGTGAGTGTTTCGATGCCGCCTCCGCCCGCCGTCCCAGCAAGGCGCTGCTCGCGGCGTGCGATACCGCCTTGGCAGAAGTGATGATAGATCAGCGCACCCGCGCCGCCTGTTACGTCAACCGCGGCATCATCCATATGCAATTGGAAAATCTGGAAGCCGCCCTCGCCGATTTTGATGCCGCCATCCAAACCCGCCCGAAAACGCCTGAAGCCTGGATCAACAAAGGTATCGCTCATATCCGCCAAGGCGATGACAAGACCGCCGCCCCCCTGCTCAGCCACGGCCTCGATCTCAAACCAGAAAACCCCGCCGTCGCTTATTACAGCCGCGCCTGGGCCTATGAAGGTCTGGGCCGGCTGCGTGAAGCCTATGAAGATTACGGCCGCGCCGCCGCCCTCGCCCCTGATTGGCCAGATCCGTATGAACAGCTGCGCCGCTTCAAAATCACCCGGGTAAAAACCGCCGGCGCCTAAATCCTACAAGGCCAAAAAACCACCCCGCCAACACCCCGAAATCATCCCGCCAGTGCCCCGAAACCAGCCACTTTTACCCCGGAAATACCCCGACTTTGCCCCGAAACTACCCCGAAAAACCCCGTTTTTCCTACAAATTCCGTACAAGTTTCCGTACAACCGCCACCCAAGGCGCATCAACAACCAACTGCCGAGCCCCTGAAAACAACGGCAAAATTTGCACTTTGCTACCCTCGGTCGCCACCAACCGCCCAAAGCCAAACCGCCCCACCGGCCGAGGCACCAAAACATCACGGTTTACAACTTTAGAAAACCCTTCAACTTCAATACGTTCCAGCCATAATTCATCGCCGGCACGGTAATCCCCCTGCGCCACCTCCACCATCATGCCGAGCAAATCAGCCCCAGCTCGCGGCGGGCTGAGCGTTGTCGGAACACGCGGCGCCGCCGCCCCGTCGCTGCCAAGAAGGGCAACAACATCAAGGTCTTGCCGGTCTGGTAGTGTCACCAGCTCGGAAGGGTCAACCTCCAAAGCGCCGGCAATCCGGTTAAGCCACCCCACCGAAACAGTCCGAGTCCCCGTCTCCAGCCGCCCAATGGTCTGGGCCGTGGTGGCAGGCACACATCGTTCTGCAACATCTTGTAAAGTAAAGCCTTTAGCTTTTCTCACTGCCCGGATTCGCGTCAGCATAACCACTCCATCATTAACCGTTACGGTTATATCTTTCCTACATATGTGCCTTCATGGCAATAGTGATTCGTCATCACAGCGGAGAAACGAACCATGAAGGCACATCCCGATACAGAATTACCTGACTCAAAAAACCGCCTGCTGGCCACTCGGATTCTGGCCACATCCGATGCCATAGACCGGCGCAATGTCACTGTTAACCTTGCAGAATCGCCGCTAGCCTGGCTGGTGCGGCGGGACATGGTAACGGCTGCGCAATTCACCGCGAGCGAGCGTTTGCGCCATGATTTCATGCTCGCCGGCCAAGCCCCGCGCATCACCATGCGCTGGGACCCCTCGCCAGCTGGCCGCGCCGGGCCGGGGTCAATGGATCCCACCACAGCACAACTCGCGGCCCGCCAACGCTTTGATTCGGCTGTCACTTTTGCCGGGCCGGGGCTGAGTGATATTTTATGGCGGGTGGTGTGTATGGGGGAAGGGCTGGAAACCGCAGAGCGGGCGCTGGCCTGGCCAAGCCGCGCCGGCAAGCTGGTGCTTAAGCTGGCGTTGGACAGGCTGGTGGCGCATTATGGGATAAGTTGATCTGGAGTCTTTATGCGCGCTTTCCCTTTGTTGTTGTTGGCCTTAGCCGCCTGTTCCAGCCCCAAGGGCGAATCCTTGGGGCGAATGGGCGGTGCGCCGCCTAGCTTGATTCTGACCACCGGGATGCTGGCCAGCAACGGCGCGCTGCTGGGCGAAGCCACGCTCTATGAGGAATTACAAGGCGACCGGCTGGTGCTGAAGCTGACCGGCCTACCGCAAGGCCGGCTGCAGACAACCCTACACGACCGGGCGCGGTGCCGGGGCACGGGCTTTGCGGACGCAGGGCCGGCGCGCGCGGAGGCGCTGCCGCTGATGGAGGTTGAGGAAGGGGGCAAGGCTGAGCTTTATGCCGATATGCCTGCCCCCCGGCTGCGGGGCGGATCTGCGCCTCGGCTGGACGCTGATGGGATGGCGGTGATTGTCAGCTTGCAGGACGTGCCGCTGGGGTGCGCTACGTTTAGTATGGGTAATCCTGGGGCGATCGACGGGGATTGAACCCGCAACCTCCGGTACCACAAACCGGCGCTCTAACCAATTGAGCTACGACCGCCACAGGAAGGCTGGCGGCATAGGCCAGCCGCGCCCAGTTCGCAAGCGCTTCGCAAGCGCCGGATCAATAATCGCGTTTCCAGCGCAGGTTGCCGCCGATGCCGCCAAGCGTGGCGACTTCGCTGAGAATGGACAATGAGCGGGTAAGGGAAACCTCGATATTGGTGGCGGTATAGCCTTGGGCATCGGTGGCGAGCTCTACATAGACATTGCGGCCAATATATTGCCCGGCAGCGACCGTGGTGCCGCGTCCGGTAAGATTGTCTGCGGGCAGGATACGCAGCCGGTCTATCCCTAAGCCTTTGCGCACGGCGTTCACAGGGTTGAAGCCGCCGCTGCCGCGCAAGCTGCCGAGCGCGCCGGCGAGTTGGATGGCCTCAGGTGCTGAAAGATTGGTGACTGAATCGCCGAACAACAACCGGCTAAGCACTTCATCTTCTGGAAGGACCGGCACGGAACTGAACTTGATGGCGGGCTTGAGCGCGGTGCCATTGACGGCGAGGAGCGCGGTAAAGCCGCTATTGGTGCTTTCGGCGGTGACATCGATAAGCGGATCAGGGGGATAGCCGCCCTGAAAGCGGACATCGCCTTTGGTGAGAACGAAGCGGCGACCGGCGAATTCATAATCGCCGCGCACCAATTGCACCCGGCCGTTCAATTCCGGCGTGTTGGTGCCGCCCAGGATTTTCAGATCTGCCTGCCATTCCGATTGCAGCCCCATGCCCTCTACGAACAGCTGGTTATCGCCTTTGACATTGAGATTGAACAACCAGCGTGTGGGGGCGGCATAGACGAATTGCGGGCGGCCCAGCGCGCGGACATTTATCTCTTTGACGTTCAGCACCGGCACATCGGCGACCCCTGAGCGGCCAAGCACGTAGCGCGCCTGAATTATATCCAGTTTGCCAGATACAACGCCGCCATATTCATCGGTGGCTATCCGCATGGTGCCGCTTGCGGCGCCGCTGATATCATCCCGGTTTAGCAACTGGGCATTATCGAGTTTCAGCCTGATATCTATCGGGAAGCTGCGCTCTGCCGAAAGATCGATACCGCCGGTGCCCGATACGCTGCCATTCTTGCCGACCCGGCCTGAAAATGATGTCAATTCCAGCCGTGAGCCCTGGAATCGACCTTGCAGGGCCACATCTTCGATAACCGCGCCCAAGATGGTGGCTTCCAGCTTAACGCCTGTGGCCTGCAGCGTGCCGTTCAACTTTGGATCGCCCACTTGCCCGCCTATATTTGCCGCGAGGCTGACGGGCCCGCGCATGGTGAGCGCATCAATGCCGCTAAGGCCCCAAAGCGCCTGCGAGGGGCCGGCATAGCGCACCAGACCGGTGACCGGCACTTGAAGCAGCCGCTCAAACAGCGAGGTTTCACCGCTGGCGACAGGTCCCAGGGTAACCTGAGCCTGACCTTCGGTGCGGCCAGCGCGGCGGATTACGGCCCGGGCGACGCTGCGATTTTCACCAAGATCAGCCTTGAGCCCCACGGTGATCGGCAAGGAGGCGGAGGCGATTCCGGTGCGGGAGAAATTGGCGATGATAAGATCAGCTTTGCCGCGCGGGCTGCCGCCATCGGGCAGGTTGAAATTGATAGTGCCGGATAGGCTGCCGCTGAAATCCAGCCGGGGATAGGCTAGGGTGATGAGACCGAGCGAGATTTTATCAAGGGTGGCGAGCAGGTTTGTATTGTCTCCAATGCGGCCGGAGAGTTCGGCCTTGCCGTCGCCAGCCAACAGGCTGAACGGGGACAGCACCCAGTCATTGCCATCATGCTTGATACGAGCCGGGGTGTTGAGAGTGATGGCTTGACGGTCGAACTGGCCTTTGCCGGTGACGATGATTTCATCGGGGCTGAAATTGGCCTTTGCATCCACCGAGAAGGGGATGGCGGTGGTACCGGCGGCTTCAAAGCTGGCTTGGCCCGTGCCCGCTGTATACCGCAGTGTCGCCTTGCCGGTATCGAAGCGCACCGATTGCGTTTCAAAGCCTTTGAAGCTGAGATCACCCTTGGCGTCCAGGCCTGTATCTGGCAGGCGCATCACCAGCGCGAGATCGCCGCTTTCGATGAGGATTGGCATGGTGGTTGGCAGCTTTGCGTCCCTTGCGCGGGCGTTTAGATCGAGGCGCTGTACGGCGCCTTCGCCGGACAGAAGCAGCGCACCCTCAAGGCCGGGGCCGCGCAGCGCGATGCGGCCCACAAGCGGCCCTGCCGGGCTGGCTGAGGCACTGCCGCTGGCGCTGAGGCCAAGGACTGAAGCACTTTCCAGCTGCAGCGAGAGCGGCGTTTGCGCGGTGTTGATTTGGCCGCGTGCGTCTAGCGGGCCATAGGTGCTGCTGCCCGTGACGTTGAACGCCCAGCCAGTGCTAACGGGGCCAGTGCTTACCGGTTGGAAGCGGGCGGTGACGGCAGCAAGGCCGATGCCCAAGCCGGGGCGGGCGAGCGTGAGTTGCACGTCAGGCGCGTCCAAGGCCCCGGTGGCGGAAACGCTAAGCGGGCCGAGCTGCGCCGACTTGCCATCAACAGCAAGACTGAGGCGGCGCTCTGCACTGAGCGTACCCTGCCCGGCGAGGCGCAGCTTGGGGGCCTCCAATATGGTGTCCGTGAGCGAAAGCGACAGATCGGGCGACAGGCGAAAGCTTGTGGCGAGGCGGGGCAAGCCGCCGAGCGCTGTGGTGATGGCTTTGTTTTCAAGCTGCTTTAGCGTTGCGGCGAGGCGCCCACTGATGCTGGCCCCGCCGGGCGCGGGCACCACAAGGGCATCCGCCGTGATACTAGCGGTACCAATGCCTTGCAGGGCATAGCTGGGCAGGGCGGCCTTGATCGCCAACCTATAGCTGGCATCGGCCGCGGTGAAGCTGAGATCGGCGGTGCCGCTTAGCTTGGTGGTGCGCAAGGTGAGTGCCTTGCCGCTGAGCGTGCCGGCGTTCCATATGAGCGTGCCGTCAATATGCGGCTCGATGAGCAGGTCTGCTGCGGGCGCGGCCAGGCCGGAGAGGCGCTTGGCGGTGAGGCTGAAGGGCAGGGACAAGCCGTCTTGGGCATCGCCTTCTGCTGTATCGTTGGGACGCACGATGCCGGCACCGCGCACGCTGGCCAGACTAATGTCTCCCCAGCCGGCTTCTTGGGCATCAAAAGTCCAATCGATGATCGGCTGGGACAGGGTGCCGGCAAGCTGGGCTTGCAGCCTTATATTGCGGCCCGTGAAGCGCGGGTCGAGGGCGGCGGGGTCCAGTAGATTAACGGCGATCCGACCGATTTGGATTGTCTCATTATCGTTTGCCAACTGGCCCCGTAGGATGAGGCGGACAGCGGGGCTTGTCAGCTTCAGATCAAGTGCGGCTTGTTCGCGGCCGATATTTGCGGTGCCATCTATTTTCAGCACCGGACCGAGCAGCCGGGCGGGGGTATCTTTGAGCAGCAGCGCCGGGGCCGCGTCTCCGACAAGGCTGAACCGGCCCGCGCGGTTGGTGAGGGCGAGCGATGCTAATTTGGCGCCGGTAGCGGGGTTTTCACCCAGATGGGCTTCCAGCCGACCGTCCCAGCGCTGCCAGGTGCCTTTGCCGCGCAATTGGGCGGCGAGCGCGGTGTCCAATCCTAGAAGTTTGGCAAGCGTGCCGTTGGCGGGCGCGCTCAGGTCTGCGGTGAGCTTGAGACGATCTTTGGCGGGGACGGCGTCAAGATCGATCTCAAGCTTGTCTCCAGCGAGGCTGGCTGCCAGCAACTGCACTTGCGCCCGGCCTTTGCGGATATCGGCATCGCCGGCCAGCGAGAGCTGCTCGCGCTGGCCGAGGACGGGCGCTTCCAGCACCAGTCGATCGACTTTGAACGAGCCGATGCGGATATCGAAATCAGGCAGCAGCGGCGTGGTGGTGGGCTTAAGGCTGGGCACGCGCAGCATGATAACCTCTGGGGCTTCCAGTTTGCCGATGATCAAGCGCTTTTCGAGGAAGAAGCGCCACGGCTGCCAGTTTAGGGCGAGGGCAGGGGCTTTGAGGAACGGGCCTTTAGGATCACCGATTGTGACGCCCTTGAGCGTTGCTTCGCTCCACAAAGAGCCGTCTATTTTGTCTATAGTGACGGTGAGCCCGGACTGGAAATCGAGGCGTAGCAATTGGGCGAGGACAAAGGCTTTGCCGCTATCGCTGTTTAGCCACGCGATGAGGCCGCCGAGCAGGGTGAGCACCGCCAGCAGGGTGAGGGCGAGGCGTTTGGGCCATAGGCGAGCGGGAGGGCTGGAGACGCTCAAAACGCCTGACCGATGGAAACGTAAAACGCGACTTTGGGATCGCCGGGTTCACGGGTGATGGGGGTGGCGACATCGATACGTACCGGGCCGAAGCTGGTGAAATAGCGCAGACCGATGCCGGCGCCGACGCGCAGGCTGTTGAAACTGGGGACGGTGCCTTCATAGACTTGGCCGGCATCGATGAACGGCACCAGCCCGATATCATTGCCGAGCGCTTTGAACTGGAAGCGGGCTTCCAAACTGGCTTCGGTGATGCTGTTGCCGCCGATGGGGTTTCCGGCAAGATCCTTAGGGCCAACGCCTTGAAAATCAAAGCCGCGAACGGAGCCGCCGCCGCCAGCATAAAAGCGCCGGCTGGGGGCGACGCGGCCGCGATTGGCGCCGGCAATTGTGCCGAAATGCAGCCGGCCGGCGAGCACGAACTTGTCACCAAAGGGTTGATAATAGGTGCCGTCCAGCTGGGCGCGGACATAGTTGAAATTGCTGCCTTCGCGCAGGCTGAATTCCGGGCTGATGCGGGCGGTGAGGCGATAGCCTTTGGTGGGGTTTAGCAGATCATTGGAACCATCCAAGGTGATGGCGCCGGGGAAGGCGATGATGAAAAAGGTGGTGAAGACGTCTGCGCCGGCGATTCTGAGCGAGCGATCAAGCTGACGGGTGGCGAGGAGTTCCGCGCCCAACGAGAAGGTGAGGGGCTTTTGCCAGATGAGGTTTGATTCGCGGGCCACAGACGCTGTGACGGCGGCGGTGCGGGCGCGATAGGCGAATTGCTCTTCGGTGGATAATGATGCGCTTAGAAACAGCGTTTGATCGCGGTATCGGAAATTGTGACGGCGGAACTCTACGGCGGCAAGCTGCTCGCGTTCGGCGACCACGGCTCGGGCGGTGAGGGCGCCTTCGGGCGGGAACAGATTGCGGTGAGTCCAGGCGGCTTCGACCCGCACCCCTTGGCCGGTGTTATAGCCGCCAAGCGCCGAAACGGTGCGCAGCGGAGCGGCTTCTACGGTGGCGATCATGTCTATTTTTTGGGTGCCGTCTTCAGCGGGTTCGCCGGCCAATTCCGGCCGCACGGAGACGCCGCCGAACAGCCCGGTTTGCACCAGGGCTTGGCGCAGATCTTCACGCAGCGCGCCGTCGTAATCGTCCCCGGGTTTATAACGGGTGAGCACTTCGAGATGTTTGGGTGTGAAGCCCAAGGTGTCGCCTTCGATCCGTGTGGCGCCAAAAAGACCGCGGGGGCCGCCGTTGATACTTTGGTTTAGGACGGCGCTGCGGGTGGCGTGATCGATGATGATTTCTGGGGCGCCGGGCTGCGGGAAGGGATAGCCTGCATCGGCAAGCCGGCCTGACAGCCCGTCTTCAAGCGTTGCCAGTTGGGCGGCGATTACCGGGTCTCCGGGTTCGATACCGAGGAGCAGCCGGGCCAGTTGCGCCGGCTCGTCGCGGCTGCCGGGGGCGGCGGTGATGTTGATTTCGGAAAAGCGGTAGAGGGGACCGGGCTCGATGTCGAAATCTATGATGATCGGTGTTTTGTCTGCGTCGGGCTGTTTGATGTCGGCATCGCTGGTGCTGCCATAATAGCCGATGGAGCGCAGCAGGATGTCGATCAGGTCCCGGTCTTCGACGATGCGGCGATTGATCTGGGCGATATTTGCCGGGTCTCCGCGCCGGGTCCAGAGCGCTGACAGGCCTTTGAACTGATCGTCGAGGTTGAGGGGTTCCAGACCTTCTATGCTTACCGAATAGCGGACTTCGGCTGCTTCCAGAGTTGATGTTTCGGCGGTGTCGATTTCTAGGGAGGGCCAGCTTAGGATCTCACCGTCGCTGGTGAGAAGCGCTGGAAACTCAGAGAGGGCGGGGGCTTCTGGTGCTGCTGGCATTGGCTCTGGAGACGTTTGTGCGGCTGCTGGTGCGCATAGCCATAGCCCCAGCCCGGCAAGGACATTCAGTATCAGGAAGGGGGAACCCGCAGAACCAATCACTCCGTCTCCGTAAACCTTTCATTTTCTCCGGCAAGGTGCTGCGATGAGGCAGTGCTGTTTATGCGTGCATAACATGGGCTATAAGCGCGCAACTGCATGGATGTTTCCTGAATGGGGTATATTCTCTTTGTTGCACCATGGCGCTTGGGCGCGCGGCGTGGCAGGGAGCCGGCATGAGCAATGACGATCGCCCCTCTGAACCACCATCTGCCGGCCCGCGGGGGGGCGGTTGCCTTATCGCCGTTGGGCTGGTGTTGGGGCCGGTGGTTGGGTTGCTGCTGGGGCAGGTTTCGGCGGGGTTGCTGGTTGGCGGCGCGCTGGGCGTGGTGGCGGCGGTGATTTTGGCGGTGGTGGACAAGCGCCGCTGAGCGTTAATTTAGGCCCTAGTTGAGTCGGCGGCCTACCCAGACCACGCGCCCGACCACTTGCACGCCGGCGGGATCGCAATCATCCCAGCTTGGATAAGCTTCATTATCTGACTGGATGGTAAGCCGCCGGCTGGCGGGATTTACGGACAGCCGTTTGACCAGCAGGGCATCATCAGTGCGCAGCACGTAAATGCCGTCCCGCAGGCGTTCGCGGTCGTCGGTGTCTACCAGGATTTGGTCGCCGTCGGCCAGGGTGGGCAGCATCGAATCGCCTTCCACGCCGATGACTGTCAGCGCATCCGGGCGCCCGCTGGTGATGCTGCGCACCCATTTTGACTGAAAGGCCAGCACGGCCAGCGGGCTTTCATCGCCCGGCTCCACGCCGTGCCCGGCGGACGCGCCGATGGCGAGCTGCGGGATGAGCACATAATCTTCGGCGCGTTGCACGAGGCCGGGGCGGGCCATGACGGCGCGGGTGCCGACATCTTCCGGCCCACCTAGTAGGCGCTCGGAGATGCCAAAATGCTCGGCCAGCATCCGGCGATCTGTCTCAGACAGCCGCCGGGGCACGCCGCGTTTGACGAATTGCTGAATATAGGTTGGATTTCGGCCAAGCAGACGTGACAGCGAAGCATAATCTCCCCCGCGCGCGCGCTGATCAGCTCGTCCAACCGCTTACGGATGGCCACGCTGTCCATAAAGGGCGGATCCTCCTCTCCCGGTCCGCGTGAGGCGAATTGTATCATAGTTTTTTCCCTAGACTAGTAGGAAATACCCGTCGATAACCTATCAAACCAGCCGAATCGGCAGGAATTGCATAGGTTCTTAACCCGTCTTATTCATGACGCTTGTTGGATGAGCCCGAGATCAGGATTTCCCGGGTTGGCAGCCGGATTTTGATGCGGGTGCTGGTGGCGCCGTGGGTGCGCGATTATCTGGGCTTGCGG
>Ga0105050_10000946_pt1 | contig 44316 bp, 48 predicted proteins | sample FRY01_FD_78088 | JGI IMG/M metagenome (GOLD analysis project Ga0105050, IMG submission 78088) | Freshwater microbial communities from Lake Fryxell liftoff mats and glacier meltwater in Antarctica - FRY-01 | ecosystem: Environmental > Aquatic > Freshwater > Ice > Glacier meltwater ...
GACAGCTTAGGAAGCTCCAGATTTTCCTGCGACAATTCCAGATTATTCGTAACCATCTCAGTTAGCACTGAGCGAACAACATCGTAGAAAGAGTCTCGCATCAACTCAAACTGTTTAACATCGCCTGATTCAAGGATAGAAATCACACCTTTCAGTGTAGGAACAGGAGCCATAAGTTTAACACCTGGCCGCTGATTGCCCAGCTTGTCTTTCTTGAATCGGAAGTTAAACTCTTCCAATTTAAAGATAGTTTCCAGGGCTTCATTAACTGCAACAGGGGCAATAGTTTTATCAGTAGACATTCTAACTTCCTTTTAAGAATGCGGGAATACCGCGAAGTAAATCTAGAGAGTGCGGGAAAGTTTTATCTGGCACTTTCCCAACGCCAGTGAAAGTATGTTAGCACATAGGGATAGGATTGTCAAGCCCTGCCTGAGATGAATATAACGTACTTAAAGTAAACTGAGAAAGTAGTTCTTAGTTATCTTCACATCTCAGCTAAATAATTTAATGCTTCTTTTTCTGATTTGAAATATCCTGAATCCCGTGATCCAGGCTCATTACACTGTGTAATTGGATCAGTATATGTTCTGCCTATATACCAACCTGATTTACTCTTTAAGGCTTTCAAGGCAGAGAAGTTTTTTTGTTGATCTAATTCTTCTGCCTCTAATCCTTTTGCATTTAATACAGATTGTTTACCGTTTAAAAAACTCATGATTAAGATATCCTTTCTGAGTCCATTTCTTCTTTCTTGCCTTTGAACCACTCTGCCTTTTCGGCTAAGGTATTTCCCTTAACTTTTTGTGATTTAATTCCTTTTGAGAATGTATCCGGTTCACATATGACATACAATTCTTCGCGCGCCCGCGTCACTGCTGTATAAAGAAGCTCTCTTTGAATCATCTTTGAGTGTGAATGATGAAGAGCTAAGAATACTTTTCTCCACTCAGATCCTTGTGATTTATGTACTGTGAGAGAATACCCTAAAAGAAGAGAATTTACATCTCCAGCAGACTCAATCGTAATTTCTCTGTCTGAATCTCTCATTAAAAGCTTTATTCTGTGAGAGCATTTCTTAACTCGCTCTTCACTTGAATCTGCCATAGCCGTTTGGCTTAGAATAAAATCTACGTGCTCATCTGAGCTTTCTGCTAATTCTTGTTCGTGTTTTACAGGATCATGTCCCCAATAATCTAGAGTTGTTGATCCAGGAATAGGTTGCGTTCCTGAATACACGGGATTCTTTTGAATATCAAGTATTGTTGCATCTTCTTTGTCATATAGAACTTTGTCTCCCACAGAAAGATATACCCTAACAAAGCCCGCGATAATTTGATATGTCATAGCCTCTCTCTTTCGAGCCAGGTGATTAGCTATGATTTTATTTAATTCCTCTGTTCCACAATTCACATTGAATGGAATAAGAATAATGTCCTCTTCAGGATCATATATTCCTTCTGTTTCAAAAGCTTTAAATACAGATCCTAGAGTTAATACAGCATCTAGGCCATCAATCTTTTTCTTCCAAGGCCGAATTTTTAGCTTTCCTGGAATATCCCAGGCAGGATATTCTGTGGCTTCCAGTGGAATTCCAGACAGAATTCTATGTGCCAAAGCTATGATTGGACTCTCCAACGCTTGGCGATAGACTTCAGTTAATTCAACAACTGGAAGCTCTAGAATCTTAAATCCTAGAATAGCAGGGCCAAACACTGGCGGCAGTTGTTGAATATCTCCAAGATAGATAATCTGAGGAGCATGTGGACAGGCATTGATAACTTGTTGGTGTAAGTCTGTTCCTAGCATTGAACTTTCTTCAAAAATTATAGTGTGAATAGAAGATGGAAGAGTATTTAGACCGTTTCTAGTTGGCTCAAACCTCATCGTTAATTTTGTTTCTCCAGTCTCTTTATTCTCTGCTTCGTAGTATACAGGCTGATACTCTAGCAATTTGTGGATAGAGAGACAGTTACCTTGAAGCTCGAGGGGCATGTTTCTACGAATATTTGCCACTGATCTGCGAGTATAAGCACAGATGACAATTCCTGGAGTTCCAGACTGTAAGTATTTATGTCCATCTGAGTGCAATATTCCAGCCTTGCCAGATTGAACAAGATCTTGGACAACTGCTTTTTGGCAAGTTGTCTTACCTGTACCAGCAGCGCCAATAAGCACGCACGATTTACCTGATCCAGCGATAGAGATAAATTCAAGCTGTTTTGAGTTAAGCCGGATTGAATTTCCGTACTTGTCTGTGATGATTGAGGGATCATAAATAATCTCGCTTGAAGTTTCGAGTTCAGGACTGCCACTAATTTCTATTGCCTGCACTACTGGATTTTTAGCTGCTCTCATATTGTTTAAAACTGCGCGAAGTCTAGCGCGCTCAGAGTCTGAAATTGCCATGATTGATTTTCCTGTTAAGTTCCGGGTTTAAACTTTTGTGCCATGTCCCATCTCAGTTTAGCCCTGAGAAATTCAAACTTGGTTGCATACTGTTCTTGTTTAGGTCTTTCTTCAGGAGCAGAATCAACTAACGCTTTCAGATTAGCTGCCTCTGCCGTAGAAGATTCTTCTAAGATAGAGTAAGTAGATTTTAAGTCATCGCTTCCTATTCCCAAGAAGTTATTTTGTTTTTCGCTTGCCGATCTAAGAACTTTGAATAGTGTGTTTGAGTATATTGATCCGTATGGAATATGATCTTCGCAATGGTCTAACAGTTCCTTCAAATCCTTAGCTGGAATAGAATAAAGATATTCGTTCCTGGTCGATTTATGAATGATTGATTTCCAGTATTCTCCCAAAGGAATTGGGAGTCCAGAAACAGGTGATTTCATCAAGAAAGAAGGAAAGTTTCCAGCGGTTGCGGCCCAATCTGCTAATTGTCCCGCGTATTCTGAAACAGCTTTGTGAGGATTTTTAATCATCCTCTGCAAAGCTGCTTCTCTTTTAATTAGTTTGGATGAATCATGAGCTGATTTATACCCATCCAAGAAATCTTGGTATGAATCATTCCAGCACTTAATCCAATGAAACACATTTTCTAGGTTTCGCGTATCCGAGGAAATTACAAACGTGGGAAACACCACAGCAGGATTAACAACTGTGTTAATTTTGATTACTGTGCGAACCAGAAATTCCATGTTGTTTGCCACAATGGCATCAGTTTTATCTGTGCGAAAGACAGGAACTCTAAATTCCACTTGCTCAGAGGAATACAACAAAGAAAGAAATAATAAATAAGAATCTGTATTTGTTAGCTCAGATGCTCCCCACTTTTTAGTGTAAGAGAGCAGGCGCTTTTGGGGTAAATTAAATACAGGATGATATGCCTCTTTTGAGTAGAAAGTCCCTGGAAAATGGGAGCATTCAAACTCTATTCCAGAAAGAGAACACAGAATTTTCATCAGATATATCTCCTAATATGGTCCCAGAAGCGGGAATCGAACCCGCAAAGATTTCTCCGGCGGATTTTAAGTCCGCTGTGTTTACCTATTTCACCATTCTGGGAAAGTTGCAAAAAAATCTGTTTTACTTTTGAGAAGAAATCAGAAAAAGAGCAACGGCTTGTTTTACAATCTCATCGCTCCATTTTCCTTTTAACTGCTCTGCTATCCAGTGGATAGTTCTAAACTGATTTTCTTCTAGGAAGAAATAACATTCTACTGCCTGAATTTCAGGGTGCTCTATAAGGCTCTCCCTGAAATTGTAGTCCGGAGATGTTTCTATCATTTTAGGTCCTATTTTTTTACTTGAGAGTTTTCGTACTCAGCTTCTTCTTCAGTTGTCATTAAATCATTTACATAACGATAATTATATACACGACTTAATTCATGGACTGTACAAAGATTAGCATTAGCCTCCCATTTCACATATATGTTATAATCGGAAGCTGAATTAATAATTTCTGAGACTAATGGCGGATCTAATTCCAGTTTCTGAGCTAATGTGGGCCTAGGAGACCCGTTATAATTCTCTTTCCTCAATCCATGCTCTATATCAAGAATAAATTTGTCTATATATCTTAATAAAAGAATAGTTGAGGGGCGGTGCATTAGTTTCACACTGTCTGAAATACATTTTAACTCAAGCAGTGTGAAATATGGTCGATATTTCATGGCGCTTATTCTTTTGCTTCTAGCTCTTTAGCAGCAGCATTAGCATAAACAGCATCAGCAGCAGCATTAACAGCAGCAACAGCAGCCTTAACAGCAGCATCAGCAGCAGCATTAGCAGTTCTAGCAGCCTCAATTGCAGTTCTAGCAGCCTCAATTGCAGCCTTAGCAGCCTCAACATTTTTATCGTAAATACTTTTATCCACTTATGTTCTCCAAAAGTTGATGTAATTTCGGGGATACTCTGGATTATAAATCCATTATTGTATCCACATAGACTGTTCTAGCTGATCTATGTGGATACTAAATAGACTTCAGTGAAAATCAAGCAGGCAATTCTACTTGCTTAGTGACCGGGTTGAAGTGAGACAGGCAAAGAATCATGAATTGTTTGTTCCTCTCTGTTTGTACTCCATAATCAGCAACATGATTAGCAGCATAAATATCAACAGCATCAGCATCAACAACCAACAAACATCAGAGACAGTATTTGATTCTACTGCATCGACGATTGGAAAGAGAATAGAGTCTGATTCTGTTTTGTTTTGTCCTATGAGAATTCGTCTCCAACCAGACTTACAAGGATTGAAAGATTCTATTTCTGCAAGAGAAGTAAACAGGACAGGATAAGGTGAAAACGGTGAATTCATGATCAGATAGCTCCTTAGTTAAGAAATTCAATTGCATTGTAATACTGACCGTAACAAACAGGTGCAAATGCTTGAAAGTAAGTAAACGGGTCAACTACAGGAAAAGCAGTTGCAAGTAATTGATAAGCATCTTCTGCTGTATCATGCGAAGAAAACACTAGCAGTGAAGAAGTATTAGAATGTGGATGTTGAACTTGAGTGAATATCATGCCGGAATCTCGACGCGATTAGTGATCGGATTGAAATGGGACAAACAGAGAATCATAAATTGTTTATTCTTTTCTGTTTGTACTGCATGAGCAGCATCAGCAGCATGAGCAGCATTAACATTAGCAGCAGCAGCAGAATAATTAGCATCAACAGTTTTAGCATAAACAACATTAGCAGCAGCAGCATCAGCAGCATCAGCAGCATCAGCAGCATCAGCAGCATGAGCAGCATAATAAGTAGCAGCATCAGCAGCAACAGCAACATCAGCAGCAGCAGCATAATTAGCAACATCAGCAGCAGCAGCATAATTAGCAACATAAGTAGCAGCATCAGCAGCACGCCTGCTATAGACATTATCTAAATGACTCACTGAATCTGCGCAAAGTCTTGCAAACTTTACTGCAATTTGTATTTCTGTTTTCCTTTTCTTCAACAACCAACAAACATCAGAAATACTGTTTGACTTTACTGCATCGATGATTGGAAACAAAACAGAATCAGGCTCTGTTTTGTTTTGTCCCATGAGAATGTGTTTCTGACCAGACCAACAGGGCTTGAAAGAAAAGATTTCGTCGAGCGAAGTAAGCAGGACAGGATGATTGGAAGAAAGTGTATTCATGATAGGGATTTCCTAGTTAAGAAATTCAATTGCGTTGAAATACTGACCGTAAGAAGCCGTAGCAAATAGTTGAAAACGAGAATATGGGTCAACTACGGGAACTGCGGCAGCAACAAGCAATTGATAAGCATCTTCTGCTGCATCATGTGAAGGAAACACTAGCAGAGAAGAATTCAATCTGTGCGGATGTTGAACTTGAGTGAATATCATGATGTAGACTCTGGTAAGGAAAACATGGGTTGAGTGATTGTCAGGGTAATCTGGATTGATAATCCATTATTGTGTCCACGAGAATAATTGAATGATTCAGGTGGATACTAAATAGACTAGCAGAGTGATCCGGGATTAATCCCAGTCATCATTCTCTATTTGTTGCGCTATGGTTTCTTGGCTGTACTGATCTTTACCATAGTCTAATGATTCGCTCTTGCACTTTCTGCATTTGCTGTTTGCATAAGAATCTGTCAAAGCTTTCTCAGGGTCTGGTTTGATAGCGGATTGAACGTGTCCACATTCTTGACACTTGCGAATCCAGCGAGGAATTTCAGTTGATTGTGGCATAATTAGAACCCAATCCCTTCGATGAAAGCTATTTCATATGTCCAAATGATTTTCAAGTCTTGATTCAGGACATAACTAGAAACCATCTCGATGAGTCCCAATGCGCGAGATTCAGTTTCTACTATCATATACAGTCGGCCATTACGAAACACTTTGTAGCAGTTACCCATGATTAGGTTTCCTTTCAGGTTGCGAAGTTTAGTTGCGATCTTTGTTTGTGTGAAAGAAGTCTGAGAATTTTTTCGGTTGTCTTGCCTCTACTGCAAGAATTAAAAACTCTCGCGGATTCGGTGCATCATTGATTTTCTGATGGTACTTTGTGTAGTAATTGCGAGCTATTTCTTTCTGCAATTCAGGCCAGTCAACAAAAGGTATATCTCGCAGTTCTATTGTTTGACTGATGAGAGTGTCAACTATGATGCTCATGATTAGTTTCCTTTCAGACGGGGTGCCGATAAGCTTGGTAGCAACTGAACAGCATTTTGCTCAGTTTAGTTCTATCTCCGCCACATTCATGCTGCAAACAGAGATCAACACAAGCTTGTGTCCACTTGTATTGTCCGAATATGACCCATTTAGTATCGCTCATGACTCTAGTTTCCTTTGCTTGTTTAGAATTAATAATTATTATAACTAGACCGTCAGACTGCTAGACTAACATGCCGCGCGCCCCCGCGTCAATGGGTCGCTCGAGTTGATCTATACTGTGCATATATCTAGACTGTGCATATATCTAGACTATAGGCTATCTAGACTATACATGTTTGCACTCATATAGATCATGTTAGTTCTAGATAGCCCATAGTGCTTAGTGTATGTTAGGGGTATCTAAAAATTCCAATAGAAACACCCCTATATATATACACTACATGTATATATATAGGGGTAATGCTATCTACGGGATAAGTGCTATCTACTGATTGGACGAGCTCCTTCTGGGCCTGTCGTGGGTCCATTAGTCTGACGGTCTGACGGTCTGGTTACAATAATTCTTAAATACTGCACACCCGAATTTGGTGTGCAGGGATTAAGAATCTAATCGTAGGCTTCTATCCTACAGCTCGAGCAGTTCAGCAACAGGACGGGGCTTTTCCATGCTGTCGAGTCGAGCAGTGAGTTTGACACTGATTTCATCCGCTTCCGATGCCAACTCGATAGCCTTACGGCAACCGATGATCTGCTTCTTATCGAGAACTGTCTTTCCACCGGCCAGCATGGAAAGCACTTCGCGGTAAACTTTGAGATGCCCTTTGATGACAGGGGAATCGACATCCTCAAGTTGAAGTTTCTCGGCAAAGACAACAGAAAGGTTCTCAGCCACTTGACTATCAAACCACGACACTATCCTGTCTTTGGTGATCCTGTCACCGGCGGCCTCAGCGGCCATGAAAGAGATGAGTGCATCGACGCTAATATCCGCGTCGATAACCATATCCAATTGACCGTCGGCAGACTCATACAAACTTTTGATGAGGGAGTCCTGAGCATTTTCCAACATGGCCGTGATGTATGGTTCCAACTTGCCCATGTTTTCCTGCACATGGCCCTTGTCGATGAACGGGACACTGACGGCAACACTTGCATACTTGACTGGATTGGTCTTGCTGGGCTTGTACAAGACCCGTGCAAGCCGCTGGCCTGACAATGCGGCAGATTTACCGGCAATAAAAGGGAAGAGGGTGTGGATAGTTGAAACGAGTGACATACATGCTTTCAATACGGGGCTAGCCCGCGTTATGGAAACTGATTAAGCCTGTCAGCTAACCTAAATCTAGTTAAAACAAACGGTCAACAGACACTACCTATATAGCAGTCCGCATGCCAACCCCAAAAAAGTCAATAGAATCAACAACTTAGCGCATATGTAACAATTTCCACCCTGCTCAGTGTAAGACAATTCGACATCTCGATATTTCACAATGTGAAAACACCAATAGAATCAATGGGTTAGCAGTGATATCTCCCTTGTTACAATGTGTGAATGAACTATAATGCCTTTACACTATGTAACCTGCACTATATTGCATATATGCCAACCGATGCCCACTGGCGGCCAGTGCGAATGAGAGTATAAATGAGAGTGTAAATGAGAACACGAATCATTCTCATTCGCACTACTGTATGGATTTTCCCACCCCCAGGGGACTTTTTTGGGTTTTTGTAGCCGCTCTATCCTAAACAACCTCTAAGATTTTACTAAACTTTTTTGAGTGTCCTTGTGATTCATATTTGTTATACCTGTAATTCACTATCCCCGACAGTTCGGAAACTTTTTTATGTCATAATCACAGCAGTCTATCCAGCAGTCTATCCAGCAGTTTATCAATCACAGCAGTTTATCCTTCTTTCCTTGTTTATATTATGACTGAAAATACTTCTCTTCAAATCCAAAACTTGTCTTCTACAGAATCCAGGGCTTTAGAGCTTTTGGGGGCTGGAGTTGGGCCGGAACAAACCGCAAGTGCGCTTGGATTGTCAGTTTCACGAATTTCTCAGCTTTTGTCGGATGAGAATTTTTCCACCCTTGTAGCAGAAAAGAGGTTTAACAATCTCTTATCTCACAATAAAAGAGACAACAAAGCAGATCAACTTGAAGATGTTTTATTGGATAAGCTTGAAAACATTATTCCGCACTTATATAAGCCGTTTGAACTCATTCGTGCATATCAAACAATAAACTCTGCAAAAAGACGCGGCCAAAGCGCTCCGGAATCTCTTGCACAGCAGCATACGATAATTCAGCTTACAATTCCGGTACAAATTGTGCAGCATTTTCAAACAAACGCAAAAAATCAAGTCATCAAAGCTGGTCAACAAGATCTTCTTACTATACAGTCAGGTAAAATGAAAGACTTGGTAGTTGATATAACAGCTGTAGTTGTACCAAACAATTCTCAGTCCGGATAAACATCATGTCTGCAATCACTTTTATTCATATGAAACAACTTGAAAAAGCAACCCAACTTGTTCAAAAACAAGAGCAGTTAATTGCACGAAATAAAGAAGCGGCTCGCGTGCACTTGCTTGCCATGAAAACTCTTTTAGCTAAGAGACCTATTTATTAAAGCAAAACCATAAATAATGACAAAGCTTAATGTAAATACAGATCTTTCTAAGGCGCTAGAGTTAGAGCCGTCTTCAAGCGAATCTGCTCCTGCCGAATCTACTATTGAAGGCTCATTTAACTTAGCAGAAATCCAAGAACTAGCCAAGACTTCTTTAGATTTCCTGGCTGCTCTTGCATTGCCATCAATTTTTCGTTACTTTTTTCCTGACGTATTTCAACAGATTTGGGCTTGGCTTTTATCATACATTCACAAAGAGCGAGACTTCTCTCAGCTTGCTATTGGACTTCCCCGAGGTTTTAGTAAAACTACTTTTGCAAAAATTTTTCTGCTTTATGTAATTCTTTTTACTAAACGCACCTTCATATTAATCTGCGCACACAGTGAAAAGAAAGCAGTGGCAATCTTATCCGATGTGTGCGACTTTTTAGATGAGCCGAACATTAAAAAAGCTTTTGGAGATTGGAGAATAGGGCTTGAAACTGATCAAGCTGTAATGAAAAAATTCGGCTTTCGAGGTCGAAATATAATTCTTTGTGCAGGCACTGTAGAAACTGTACGAGGATTAAATGTAAAACACCAGCGTCCGGACGTAATGTTATTTGATGACATTCAATCTAGACAAGACGCTGATTCTGATGTAGTGTCTCTTCAATTAGAGACAGATCTTATTGGTACAGCTATGAAGGCTAAATCGCCTCATGGATGTCTCTTCATCTTTATTGGGAATATGTATCCCACAAAGTGGAGTATTCTTCGGCGTTTAAAATCTAACCCTACTTGGATGAAATTCATTGCCGGCGGAATTATTCAACGCAGTGACGGTACATTTGAATCTCTTTGGGAAGAACTTCAACCTCTTGAGCAGCTTAAAAAAGAATTTCAAAATGATCTTTCTTCGGGTCGCCCGGAGGTTTTCTATGCAGAGGTATTGAATGATGAAAACGCTTCTGTCAATTTGCTTCTAGACACGTCTAAAATTCCTCAGTGTCCTTATGAAGAAGAAATTGCATCTGGATCAATTCACCAAGGTAATTTTATAGTAATTGATCCATCAAATGATAAAGCTAACTCAGACGCTGTATCAATTGGGTACTTTGAAATTTGGGATGGAAAAGCAGTATGCCGAGAAATAAAAGAAGGTCGACTGTCCCCTGGTGATTCTATTGATGAATCACTTAAACTATGCTTCAAATACAACTGCGCCCTAGTGGCTTGCGAGTCAAACGCTTATCAATACTCTCTCCTTTATTGGTTTAATTTTATTTGTCAGCAGCGCGGTATTATTGGAATTCACTGTGTTGACATCTATTCAGGTCAGAGATCAAAAAATTCAAGAATTTTAGAGATGTTTAAAGGACTGCTTGCTAAAGAACAATATCTTACTCAGGCAGTTCGTCAACAGGTGTTTTCACAAATCAATTCATTTAATGCCACAAAAACAAACAATGTGGACGGTATTTTAGATTTAATTACCTATGCCCCAAAAGTACTGGAATTGTATGGAAGTCTTATTGCATCTTTGCTCACAATTGAAATGCAAGAGTTTAAAGCAATTCCAGTGCTCTCTGTATTAGAAACCTCTTCCTTTTAATTATCTAGACAATTCCAATATGGATTCTGCTAAAAGTATTGAAGCTGCCCATAAAGCTAGATTAGCAGATAAAATAGCTAAGCAAAACATTGAAGCGGCTGCTACTCAAACTAGGCTAAAAGATTTTGCCCGCGGAACGCTTAAAGCTGTTACCACAGATATTCCTGGATTTATTGCAGATATTGTAGACAAGATTGTTGGAGACACAAACTATCTAGGAGAAAAAGATCGATCTTCTCAGATGTTTGAAAAGATTACAGGATCTAAAAGCTCTGGGTCAAGCCAAGAAAAACTTGGTGGCTTATTTTCTCCTCAAGGTCTTGGGACAGGAGCAAAAGCTATAATTATTCCTGCTCTTGCAATAAAATCTTTTAAAGAGATTAGAGAAGCTAGCAAAGCATTGAAATCAGGTGCAGACGCTCAAGAAGTATATTCTAAAACAGGCATATTCTCAGCGCCTCTGGTAGAAGATTTGAGAGCGGTTATTTCAGACAAAGACGTAAAGCTCAATGATATTTTCGAGCTTAACAAAGGTTGGCCATCAAAAGATGTTAGTCTAGATACGTGGACAGATACTCCGCTATCTAGACTTATTGATCACCCAGAATTATTTTCTAAGGTACCTGGATCTGCTGATATTCCTGTAAGGGGAGCCTTCAGAGCTAATGATGCTTCCTTTCATCCTGACAGTGGACATATTATGATAGGACCTACAAATACTGAAAAAGAATTTATTTCTAATTTATTGCACGAAGTTCAACACTCAATGCAACATACTTTTGACATGCCTTCGGGCGGCAACCCAAACAACTTTTTAAATAATCCCAAGAAATTAGAGGATGCATTGTCTATGTTAGTGAGTGCAAGAGATACTCTTAAACAGCAATGGAAAAACACTTCAGGAGTAGAAGCTAAAAAGGCTGTAGATGACAGGCGCCAGGAAATAACTAATGCATATCATAAACTAAGTGCTGTTAAAGATGACAGCCTTAAAAACTATCAAAGACTTGCTGGAGAAGCAGAGGCCAGGGCTGTAGAAGGTATGTTTAATTCAAAAGATTACACTACAGTTCCTAACTCATCTAAATTTTACGTAGAAGAAAATATTTCAAACCTCATTTTAGACAAACATGCGGTAGGCAAATTGGACGACGATCCAGTGATTAAAGCAATTATTGACGCAGCAGTCAGAGCAAAAATTGTAAGAGACGCCATTAGGTAAAAGCTGTTCTCCATTCTTAAAAATAACTAGGACATTCCACACATGGCCGCAACCCAAACATTTCCACTTTCAAAAACTACCCAAGAAGGGTTGATTCAATATCACAGAACTGCATCGACTTTAGTTGATAGGCAGTGGAATATTCGCGAACAGATGCGTCAGATTGATCTAGCGTATATTCGTGAACAGGACTACACAATAGAAAATCGACGGGCGCAAATTGCAAATGCATATGGCGACTCGAATAAAATCCAGAATGTCACAATTCCAATTATCAAGCCTCAAGTTCAAGCAGCTAAAGCTTACCAAGCCGCTATATTTTTAACTGACTACCCTATTTTTGGGGTAGTTTCAGATCCTCGATTCATTTCTGCGGCTAAACAAATGCAAGCAGTAATAGAAGAGAATTCTGTTCGCGGAGCTTGGGCTAGAGAGCTTCTATTGTTTTTTGGGGATGGCTTTAAATATAACCTTTCAGCTATTGAAGTTGCTTGGCACAGTGTGGCCACAGCAGCTTTAGAAACTGATCTCTCTTTAAAAGCAGGGGCAGAAGCTAGGGTTAAAGAGGTTATTTGGCAAGGTAATTGTCTTAAACGCTGGGATCCATATAATACATATTTTGATTCCCGATGCGAGGCGTATGATATTCCTACTAAAGGAGAGTTCTGTGGACGTACAGAGATCATGTCTCGCACAGCACTAAAAACTTTCATTAACTCTCTTTCAAATAAAATTATTGAAAATGTAATACCTGCATTTTCTTCTCCTTCTCTTCTTAATGTGGGAGATGCTGGAGCTTATGGATCTTCTTACTATTTACCTGCCATAAATCCAAATGCTCTTATGGATCCAGATACTCTAGGATCGTTTGATTGGCTTGGGTGGGTTGGAATGAAAAACCAAACTCTAGGATCAAACCAGATTAATTATCGAGGCGTATACGAAGTCTCTACGGAGTATGTCAGAATAATTCCATCTGATTTTCAACTTCGAGTTCCTGCTCCCAATACTCCTCAGGTTTGGAAGCTAATTATTGTAAATCACTCCGTGATTATTTATGCAGAGCGACAAACAAATGCGCACGAAAAAATCCCAGTATTTTTTGGTTGCCCTGCTGAAGATGGATTGAGTTATCAAACAAAATCTTTGGCTTCGGATGCACTGCCTTTTCAGCAGGTTTCATCCGCACTAATGAATTCAGTTCTTGCAGCGCGCAGGCGTTCTGTAACTGACAGGCTTCTTTATGATCCTTCACGAGTTTCTGAAGCTCACATTAATTCTCCCAATCCTTCAGCTAAAATTCCTGTGCGTCCTGCTGCTTATGGAAAGCCTGTAGGAGAATCAGTTTATCAGTTTCCATATCGAGATGATCAATCTGGTCTTATTATGCAGGAAATTCAAAGCTTGGCAGGTTTTGCAAGTACTCTTGGTGGGCAGAATCCTGCTCGGCAGGGTCAATTTGTTAAAGGAAATAAAACTGACGGCCAGTGGTCGTCCACAATGTCTAATGCTACTTCTCAGGATCAAATGACTGCACTTCTATATGAAGCTCAGGTGTTTACTCCAATGAAAGAAGTATTAAAATTAAACATGCTTCAGTACCAGGGGGCCGGATCAATCTACTCTCCTTCTCAAAGAAAAGATGTTCAGATCGATCCTTTAGAGCTTCGTAAAGCTGTATTGAATTTCAAAGTTACGGATGGATTACTTCCTTCTGAGAAAGTAATCTCGTCTGATGCCTTAAAAATGGGAATGCAGGTTATTGGAACTTCTCAAGCCATTGCAGGAGCATACAATATTGGTCCGCTGTTTTCTTATATTATGAAAGCGGAAAATGTTGATCTTAGCCCTTTTGAAAAATCTCCTGCTCAACAATCATATGAACAAGCTTTAGGAGCTTGGAACGCAGTAGCAATGAAAGCAGCTGAAAAAGGAGTGGAAATCTCAACTCCAATGCCTACTCCCCAACAATTTGGATATGATCCAAATATGCAAAATCCTGAAGCACAAGGACAGGCACAACTTTCTGGAAGCTCAAACGGAGGTCTTACAAATGGCGCAACTTAATCCTGAGTCTTTGTTTCAATCTTGGATTATTTCTCCTGAAGAATTTGTACAAGGAACACTTCTTTCAGGGGTTCAAAAGCAGGTAATCCAAAATCAAATTTGTGTTCTAGCCTCTGAGAAATGCCTTCTTCAATTTGATCCTGCGCACCCTAATCAATTTATTCAACGAGAGGCAGAGTTGCAAGGATCAATTAAATCTTTACAGTATCTTATTCAACTGTCTTCTGAAGCGGAAACACAATTTGATCCGGGCGCTCAGATGATTGTAATTCAAACTCCCTTGGATCATTAAATCTCTCAGGAAACTATCATGTCATTTATGCAAAAAATCTTTGGCCCAGCCGCTACTCCTGCTGCGCCGCCTGCTCCTCCTGGAATTACAAATAACCTTAATACAAACGAGGCTCCGCTTTCTCCAAGTTCTTCAGAACAAACTGCTCCTAATGGAGTTGTACCTCCTAATGCGGCAGAAGGCCCTATTAAACAATCCCCAGATGACAAGTTTGCTACTTTATGGGAACCTGTTAAACAGGATGAAAGCAAAAATCCTTCTGCAGAATCTGGATTAAGCCCTGAAAAGATGATGGAAGCAGCCGGAAAGGTTGATTTCACAAAAGTATTAGATCAGGAAAGTCTCAAGAAAATATCTGCTGGAGGAGAAGAAGCTGTACAAGCTCTTGCCCAACTCCTGAATAAAACTGCTCAAACAGTTTATGGACAATCTACAGTAGTTGCCCAAAAATTGGTCGAAACAGCAGTAAACAAAGCCAAGATGGAATTTGCAAATCAAGTTCCTTCGATGGTAAAAAAACAACAAATGCGGGATGGATTACATTCTCAAAGTGCCGCATTTAAAGACCCCTCAGTAGCTCCAGTTATTTCGGCAGTTCAGTCGATGCTTGAGCAAAAATTCCCCAGCGCAACTGCAACTGAATTAAATGACATGGCCAAAGAGTGGATGGTTTCTGCAGCTGGAAAATTTAATCCAGCTAAGCCAGAATCTAAAACCTCATCCAGAGAAGAAGATTGGGATGCATATGCGATGGGTAAAACTTAATTCTTTCTGTGTTTATTAATACTACTTCAAGGAATACATCATGGGCTTTCTTCGTGCTTTAGTTTCTAGTGCAGCTACTCTTGTTCGTCCTGCTAGGGCAGGTGATGGTTTGTTGGCGTTTTTTACTCCAGTAGTTGTTACGGCCGATGCTGCTGCAACTCTGACCGTAGCACAACTAGCTGGCGGATTAATTCAATTTACTGGATTTACCGCAGGTCGAGTTCTTACCACGCCTACGGCAGTTTTATTGCTTGCAGCAAATCCAGATATGGATGTTGGTGATAGTTTTACTGTAATTATTTCAGTGACTACTGCTTTTGCTGCCACTTATTCTGCTGGGGTTGGTGTAACTTTGGCCGGCCGCGCAACTACGGTTGCCAACACTTATTCTATTATTGTACTGACTAAACTGTCCGCCACCACAGTGGAATGGCGAGTTCTTTAATTTTCATTCACTTTGTTTAAACCTGTTTTTATTATTTAAAGGAATTTTAAATGAGTACCGGTATTTTTAGCACTGGCGGCTTTACTCAAGATCTTGCAGTAAAGTCATTTGCGTCGATGATTACTCGACTCATGCCAAATGGCCAAGCGCCGCTATTTGGCCTGACTTCGATGTTGCCTACTGAAACTGCTGCACAAGTTGATCACGGGTTTTTTACAAAAACCATGTTGTTTCCTATGTTTAATTTGGACGCAGCAGTTGCCAATGCCACTGACACTACTTTTACTGTAGCAACTACAGCAGATTTGGCTTCAGGTATGTTGATGCGCGCGGAATCTACTGGTGAAGTTGTTATCATCAATTCGATTATTTCTGCAACTCAACTTTCAGTTACTCGAGGAGTTGGTTCTACTCCAGGAGCTGTTGCAGACAATGTGAATTTTTACCAAGTTGGTAATGCTTTTGAAGAATCTTCGGTTCGTCCGAATGCGCTTCAAATTAATCCTGTTCGCATTACAAACTTCACGCAAATCTTTCGTAATACGTGGGCACTTTCTGGCTCTGCTCAAGCTACTCAAGTTATTGCAGGCGATACGACAGTTGCAGAGAATCGAATGGACTGTGCGTCTTTCCACGCTGCTGATATTGAAAAAGCTCTGTTCTTTGGTACTAAATCTCAAGGCACTCGTAATGGCCAGCCATTCCGTACAATGGATGGTTTGCGTAATATCATTCTTAATCCTGCCTACTATCCTGCTAGTTATGGCGGTGTTGTAAATAATACAACGGCTGGCGGTACTACAAACTTTACGCAGCTTGAGACTGCTTTGGACCCTACTTTTAATCAGGCTACTGATCCGAAAGTTGGTAATGAGCGAGTTCTATTTGTAGGAGGCGGAGCACGAAAAGTTATCAATAATATTGGTCGCTTGAATTCTACGTATTACATTCAAAACGGCGCTACTAGTTACGGCCTGCAATTTGGTCAATTTAATATTGCTCGCGGTAGTTTCCGAATGATTGAACACCCGCTGTTTAATTCTAACGCCGACTGGAGTAAATACGCCATTGCAGTTGACTTGTCTACTTTCCGCGTCGCTTATTTAGGGGGCCGCAAAACTATGAAACAAGAATTTAATATGAGCGGTACAGCAGTGGATCAAGGTATTGATGCTGTTGGAGGCACTCTTACAACTGAATTGACTTGTGTTGTTAAGAACCCTCCTGCAAATGCAATTATTACGAACTTGACCGCAGCGGCTGTTGGTTAAGTTCCTCCTGAGGGAATCAGTTTTCTGGTATAGTTCTGATAAAAAACTATACCTTCCATAAATCCTCAGAAGGAAATTATTATGAATGAAAATCTTGACTCTCCAGAAGCTGAAAAGCGTCTGTATAAATCTACCTTTAAGTTCGGTTCATTTGTTTTTCCAAATGGCCACAAGGCGGATTTTAAAGGAGGCATGTTTGCAACAGATAACCCGTACTATATTCAAGAGCTTGATAAAGAAATAGCTGGCGGACATCCTCAAATGTATATTGATCCAAATGCTCGCACAATTACAGCCTCTCAAGAGAATCCAATGCTAGCATTAAAAAGGAAATTCTACGAAGAATTTCAAGCTGAGCTTCAAGCAAATCTGAATCCTAAGAATGATATGGGTACTTCAGAACAAAGTAAACTTAATGCGGCATCTACTACAAGTATTGCCCCAGTAGCTCTTGGTGGAGATGGTACTTCAACGTCCGCTCGTCTAATTGCTTTAGCCGGGAAGTAAAAAATGACGCTGACTGAACTTATTTCTGAAGTTTATACACTAACTAATCGCCCCGATTTAGTGGCTCAAACTTCGCTTGCTGTTCGGTCAGCTACCTTAAAACTTCATCAAATGGATTTTTTCTACAAAGATTTATATGAGACTGGAGTTGCTTTTTCTTCTGCAGAATATTTACAAACTATAGAATATCGTACCCTTCTTCCTCGATATCGCGCATTTAAATACTTAAAGAAAACAAACTTAGCCGGCACGGAGCAGGGAGTTGTGTTTTCTTTAATTATTCCAGACAATGTTTTAGACGACTATCAATTAAACAGAGAGAATGTTTGTTATGTAGCAGGGGACGCAATTCAAATTCGTTCCTCTACGCAACTTCAATATGTAATATTTGGTTGTTATATTAATCCAGACGTTGTTACTGCAACTTACAGCTCTTGGATTGCATTAGATCATCCTTTTGCAATTATTTTTGAAGCAGCCGCCTCTGTATTTAAGGCTGTTGGAGATACAGAACAATTTGCAGCGTACACTGGATTAGCTCTACAGTTTGCAACAGAAGTTCGCACATCTGGCATTTTAGCTAACGGATACTAGGAGTCAATGTGACTGCATCTATTTGGAATCCAGGAAGTAATATACCCTCAGGAGGGTCGTCAGTAACTCGAGCCCAAGAGTCTCAAACTATAGTAGCAGGCCAAACTGTCGTAGCTTTTACTACGCTTGAGTATTTGCCTGGTACAAATTCTTTATACATTTTTATTGATGGATTCTTTTTCTCTGATTATGTACAAACAAACAGTACTTCAATTACACTAAGCAGTTCTTTTTTATTCCCAGTAAATCTAGTAGCAATCGCCGGAATTCCCTTAAACTTTGGTCTTGCAGGCGATTCTGTTTCTTATATAGCAGCCGGAGCAAATTCCGTTGCTAGAGATATTCAAACAAAAGTTCGTGAAACTTCGTGGATTTCTATAGAAGACAAAGGCGCACTTGAAAACATAGACTGCTCCACATCGCTTCAGTCTGCAATAAATTCTGGATTTCATACAGAAATTCCTCCTGGCAGTTGGACAGCTTCTTCAGCCGCTTCCATTGTTGGAAATAAAGTACTTCGCGCTAGAGCTGGGGCTGTACTTAGCGGAGCTGGTTTATCTGCAGCAGGATTTTTTACTGGGGCTGCCGGAGCCGAACAACAAGTTCATTATAATTCTAGTAGAGCTACCGACGGAGCCTCTTTCTACTTTAGGAGAGAATCAAACTATGTCGGAGGAACTCCAGGATTTGTAAATTCTGGCGTACTTATACATTCATTTGTACGAAACTCTGCAAGCACTTCATTTGAATGGGGCCTTACTTCCACTTTATTTAACTCCAGTAATTCAGGAGAGAACGTAGGAATTTATGCTCAAGCCCACAAATTAGCTCTTGGAGCTACTTGGGCTTTGGTATCTGAAATATATGATTACAGTGCAAGTAATCCTACTACCTCTGTTGTCTGTGCTGAGTTTGATATTACAGCAAACGGCACAGATGACACAGCTCCTTTTGGTGCTCGTGTTGGTTTAGATATTGTTCTTAGAAAAAGAGATCCCGCAGGTGCTGCGATTACAGCTTCTTGGGGAGTTCGTATTCAAGGAGATACGGGAGCTGTAGTAAAACGAGGGTATTCCTTTGTTCCCGGAGTTTCTACGACGTATGCTTTTGACGCTTCCACCGCTACAGTTGTATCTGCTGCGTTTAAAATGGACGTCAATCAACCAATTATATTTAAAGCAGACGACACAAAAAAGCTGTTCTATGATGGCACTGGACTAAAATATGAAACCAGTGGAACTCTTTTAGTTCGCTTTAACGATTCCGGACTTACGCAACTTGGAGTAAATAGTACGGCGGCGGGAACTCCTGCCTCTTTTGTTGCTAATAGAACCATTAGAATTCAGCAAAATGATGGCACTATTTTATACCTTCCTGCTATGTTAGCCACCTGGTAAAGATTATGGGAACAGCTACTCAAAACGTTAAAAGCCTATTCGGTATATCTTCATCAGTCGATCCTGGATTTTCAGGAAATTGGCCCGATGTTACAGCAACCACTAGAATCAATAAAATCCGAGATCGTATTCAACTAAGTGGCGGAGCTGCTTTTACTGGAAACCGCTTTGGAACTCAAGCAGGTTTTGTACCTGATGATACTGCGGGAGCAAACTGGGCTCCTAGAGATAGCACACTGTTTGTTGCCCAAGATTTCGGTCTTATGGCAATCACAGGTTTTACAAGTAATACAAATATAAATATGGCAGTAGGGGAACCTACTCAGTGTATTGCAATATCTGGCTTTGTCATTGGAAATAAAGCAGGAAGAAGTTCTCATGCTTTTTATGGCGACAGTCAATTTCAAGAAGGCAGCGTAGCTTTTGGATTAGAATTAGCACTAAAAAATAAGAGCGCAATTTCAATCACAAATACTTCGTATGTTTGGAGTGCCGCTACTGGATATACAATCGGCCAACATCTAGTTGCTGGCGGAGACCCTAGTTACGGCGGAGCAAATGTAAGCCCAATAAGCGCAGCTATCAATATTACTACGACTACTGCAGGAAGTGCTACTTTTAATACCGGCATTCGTTTTCAGCGTAATGCTCTTACAGGAACAAATGGATATACCGGAACTGCTCGAGCTATTGCACTGGCAAAAGGTCATGCAATTGAATGGGGCGCAGGTGATGTAAATCACGGTGCGACTATTCGATCTGATGTTTCTGACGTTGCAAATAACGATGTTGCATTAATTTTTGGCAATAATTTAATTGATTTAAACGGCACTGCCAACATGCCGATTTTGAAGTTAGTTCATAATCCTGGCTCAGTTAACTATTTGGAAATACAAAATCGCACGCCTGGCTCAAGCGTAAGATTAATTGCTCGCGGCACTGATGCAAACATTGATGTTGAAGTAGTTCCTAAAGGATTAGGACTGGAGGCTAGTGGATATCCAGGCAACCCCGCAGCAACTCCAGGATCTTTTTCAGCTACTCACTGGCACGCTAAAAAATTATTTGGTACTGTCTATTATTTCCCTTGCCGGCTTACTGCTTGGTAAGATTTTGTTAGTGTTTTACAACCCTCAGGAATTAAAATGATCCTTAAAAATGCTCAACACCGCTCTTTTCTGCTTGAAGTTATTTCTAACGTAAACGTGCCAGGAAAGTTTATTGATCTTGCATACGAAGTTAAGCAAGAGATTATGGCAGCTGAAATTATTCAGTCTAAACAAGATGACACTTCCGATGGAACTATAATTCCTGCTAGTGCTTTGGGGGAGTAATTTTTCATGCCTCAAATCGCTTATCGAGCCAATCTTTCTGCATCTACGTTTCCGATGACAGTTGCGGAAGGAGGTCGCACGGTTATTGTTCCAGGACCAGACAATAATTTTGATAGGCGAGTTGATCCACAAGGCGAACAAACAGATGCAGGTATTCCTCAGGCATTATATCTTGAAAATGTAATGCCTACTGCAAATGGATATCAAAGCATTGGATTTATAAAACCTACTGCACCGATGACAGTTCCTGCAGGGGTTGGAAATTGTATAGGTAAAGTAGTTGAATTAAAAGTTAAACTTATTGCTCTTCCAGGGCCCTACATTATTGGCCCTGTTGAATATATTATTGATGTTCCTATGTATATTTGGACATCTGGAGCCATTACGGGAGGAATTAACGGAGCCGGAGTTATTGGAATTGTAGGGGCCGGATTTACTTCATATCTTAATACATTCTCAGTAGCTGTTGTTAGGGGAGTGTGTTATCTTTATTGTTCGAATGGAGAAATTTATACTGTAGCAGCAACCAGTTCCAACAATGTCACTTTGACCAATGTTACAGCCTCCGTAACTCCTTTAGGATTTTTCACTACAGAAGACATTATTTCTATTTGTAGCTCTAATAATTATTTATTGTGCCATAATACATTAACTACATATTGGTCTTCTACAACAACTCCACTTGATTTTGTGTCTTCTTTAGTTTCAGGGGCTGGATCAATTGATCCTAATAGTTCCGATGATGCAGTAACATACATGAAAGAGGCCTATAATGGATTCTATCTGTATGCTTTAAACAATATCATTTATGCACAATACACTGGCAATGCTAGGTATCCTTGGAAGTTTACCCCAGTAAAGAATTCTACAGGAGTATTATTTTATCCTTGGAATATTTTTGGCGCGGTTGATACAATAGGACATTATGTAATTGAAAGTAACAATAGTATCCGATTGGTGCAACAAGATAATTCATTGCCAATATCCGCTGACATCTCAGACTTTTTAAATAAAACAACTGTACAATCATTATTTAACTCTAGTACAAATACGTTCACTGAAACTGAAGTACTGACTGAAGTTTCTACGATTTATGTACATTTAAATAGATACTTATTTATCTCTATTAACGGCACTAATAAAGAAGGAACTATTGACGAAAAGTATACTCATCTTATTGTATATGATATTCAACTTAAACGAGTTGGAAAAATTAAGCTTGATCATTCATTTATATTTACTATTACAAAAGCAGTGAATTTCTTCTCTGCCGTAGTGACCGAAGAATCAATTGGATTTGTAAATAAACAAACAAATGAAATTCGAGTTTTGAATTTTGATGTGTATAATTCGAGGCCTTTATCTGTTAATGCTACTTACGAGGAAATGCAAGGAGTTCTTGTTCTAGGAAAGTTTCAACATGTTCGTTCTCGTTTTTTATCTCTCGAAGAAATTGAATTTGAGGGACCACAAAATAAATCTATTGTAACTAACCCTAATTTTTCTTGTGTTGTGCTTCCTTCTTTGGACGGCAGAAATTTTAGCGCTCCTGTTTCTCCTTACTTAGCTTACAATTCTGGTGGCCTCATAAGATATAACTCTCACATAGTTGGGCAGAATGTGTCTGTCGCAGCAAAAGGCGCATTTTCCTTAAATACCTTGCAACTTAAATATACGATTGCAGGAAACAGGTAATGAGTAGCACAAACTCAGTTGTTCCTTTTTTAGGTGCTTCTTCTAGAGACCTTCAAGAAGCGGCTGGGATTACTCAATTTCCTTCGCAGTATGAGTGGTTCCAAGTTGTTAATGGTTTAATAATCCAGGGCGGTTATGTAGAAGCTCTGGACACTACAACTAATATCATTTCATTTGTAGCTCCATTTGGTAAACAAACTCTTGGAGTATTTATTCAAGTCGTAAATGCGGCTACAAATGATTCTTATGTTAATGCAGTAACTCTTAACAATTTTGAGCTGATTAATCTCGCAGGCGCAAGAAACTATTATTGGTGGGCGATCGGAACGTGATTCAATCCCCTACTGTTTAAAGTAGCGCTTTTTTATATATTCTCACTACAGTCCTCAGAAAAAGCGTACATGAGCAAAACATCTGATGATTTACATAAAGAACCTCTCAGGGGAGTTCTATCTTCTCATGACTCTTCGTTAGAGGGCTTGATGGCTAAACTTGGAATTGCCTGGGTAGGTTATTTTATCGGACTGAGTTTGCAAGAGTTTTTGACGCTGGCACTGACTTTTGCTTCTCTTGTATACGTGCTATTTAACACATTTGTTTTAGTTCGAGATCAAGTATTGCGCAAACGAAAGCTCGACGCGCAAGCTGATCTCAACAAACAGTAAAAAGGAGATTATACCATGATGGGCATGTCAATGGACTTTTCAAAGTTATGGGCGTCCGGAATGGACAATAACTTTGAGCTATCAAAAACTCAAACAACTCAAAAGAATCTTTCTCAAGAAGCCATAGACAAGATGATCTATGATGTCTTGTCTGGAGATGGTGGGTTAGCTGCACTAGGCTCAGGAGAAAATCTTGTTGGAGGCTCTAAGAGTTCTAGTAAGACTCTATTAGCTCAAGACATGATGGCAAAAATTATTGGCGAACTAGCTAAGGTTACAGCTCCTGAAACCACTACTTTTGATGAAGTCAAGACTACTAAAGAAGGTAGATTGATGTCTCGTTTTGGCGATTTTGGAGATCAAAACAATGTCTTTAATGGAGGCAATTTTGGAGATCCTGGAAATCTGGATGGAAACACAGCAAGCGTAATTTGCACGGAACTTAATCGGCTTGGATTTCTTTCTGATGAATTATATCAAGCTGGAGGCCCTCCTTCTAGGCAAGTTTCTTACTATACATGGGCAGGTTATTATGCGTGGGCTAAACATGTTGTACCTCATATCTCTAAAAATCCAGTGCTTTGTAAAGTACTTTTATACGTTGTGGTTGCTCGCTATCAACATATTCTTGGTCTGCGCTTTAGCTTTGTTGGTATTTGCACAACTTCAGTAGGTCATTTAATTTGCAACATTATTGGTCGCGTCATTTCTCTGGGAGAAACTTGTGGCAGAATCAAACATTCTTGATCTAATCACGAAGCAAGTTTCAAATGCTCGTAATGTAAATAGAATCGCTGGAATTGAAGAAGCAAACAATGCTTCTAAAGCAGAGGCTATTGTTAATGACACGGCAAAAAATCAAGAAGCCATCGGCAGATCTCAGTCAATTGTAGTTACGGCTACTCAAACTGCAAATATGCAAGCCCAGAAAATAGCCAATAAAGCTGTTGAAGCCGCCGGCGGATATGAAGCTTTATATGGCATGATATCTGAGATGGCCAATAAAAATAAAACACTTCAGGCTGATTTAAAGACATACCAGGAAGAAGTGATTTCTACTTCTGGATTCTCTCCTATCGGAGCACTTAAGCTTGGCATTGATTGGAGTGGAAATCGCAGTAAAGTAGAGAACGGAATTCAATCGCTTAAATTAATGGAACAGGCTTCTTCTGCTATTGAACAGCGCTTGAATCAAGTAGCCCAAATTTCTCGTAATGCAGCTCAAACAATTACTCAAGCCTCTATTGAAGCAAGTGCTGACATTGTTGAACGAGAAGCTGTAAGTCAAGCAAACATTGCTAGATTAGAAGGGTTAAAATATAACACAGCGGCTATTAAAGCCATTGCTGGAATGTCAGACAGGGATTTAGATTTTGTACTTAAATTAAACGCAGCTCAGAACACAGAAGAAAATCAAGCCTTTGCATTGAGAGAAGAATCTCGTAGGCGAGAGCAGTTTTCTTGGCAAAAAGAACAACAAACTGCTGCAGTACAAGAAAAACTTGACAACAAACAATTTGCAGAACGTACAGTGTATTACATTAATCTAGCTGAAACTGCTAGAGGCATGACACCATCTTCGCCTCAACAAGTTAAAGATCGAATGCAGCTAAAAGGAGAAGCTGCAAAAGAGCTAGAGCAATTATATTTAAAAGGAGAGTACATTTCTCGTACAGGCATTCCTATGATTGGATCTACTCCATCGGAAAGTTCTTCTGTTCTTATTCGTAATCCTTCTTTACTTGAAACTCTTCCAGACGAAAGAAAGAAGGCTCTAGAAATCATTCGTGCGGCAACAGCGGCAGTTCAAGTTGAGCGAGCTAATGTAGCATCTCCGCTGAACGATGATAAAGATGGAAAGAAAACTAGGGAATTTATTGATAGGACTGCACAGACATTAGTTGCACGACAGGCTAACTTTGTTGGCAATAATCCAGATAACATATTTTTTATTGGAGATCCGAGTTCATATATCGGGTCGTCAAGAGCTCCTGGCGTTTCTAGTTTTCAAAACTACTCACTTGTGCAGAAGATTCTAAATCCTGCCATAGAGAATAACGTACCTCTGTCTGATCCAAACATAGTATTTGGACTTACTATTGAAGCAGTACGAAAAGGAGAATTAAGTTCTTCTCAAGCTGCCGCTGAATTTTCAAATATGTATAAACGCATGAGCGCACTTCACCGCGCTGCTGTTGGTTTTGATACTTTAGGTATTCCAGTCTCTTTAAATGGAATGGGTTATCGAGTCAAAATCGGAAGAGAAGTTGTAGATATTACTAATTTTGTAGAAGTAGCTACTGCTATGAATAGAGAATTCTCTAAGAACGCATACCGTAAGATTGTAGAAAATCGCGGCAACGCTATGCGTAATTTGCCAGGAACTCCGAAATGACTGATACCTCTTTCTCTTTCGCACAGCTTCAATCAAATTCTGATCCAGATGATTATGAAGCTCCTTCATATTCTCTTCCTTTTCGAGTAGCGGATAATCACTCAATTGGAAATTCTGGACTCTCATGGACTGATCCAGCAGCCTGGCAACAAAAAATTGGAAACATGGGCCGCTTTATTGCGGTTTCTGCCCTTTCTGGAATTAATTCTTTTTACAATACCGGCGTAGCTGTTGGAAGATTTGCAGGATTTACAAATGTAGATGATCGTAATACAGCAGATTGGATCACTTCGTTTGATACAAATCTAGCGGATTACTACTCACAAAATAAAGAGTGGGCGGATGTAGCTGGTTTTGTTCTGGGATCAATTGCTCCTGGCATAGGCGGAATTAAAATTTTAAACGCCGGTCAAGTAGCTATGCAGACAGCCATCAACAACGGCCGAATTGGAGGAACTACAGCAAAAGCTCTTGGATTACTAATTCCTAAAACTGATGACTTTCTTTTAGCCGCCCAAGCCGATATTCGTGCGTCTACTACATCTCTTCAATTAATTAATAGTAATTCAACTCGTGCACTAGCTTCAGGATTCTATCAAAATGTATTAGAAGCTGCTGCATTTGAGACAATGGTTCAAGCAACAATGTTTAAATCTCCTATCTTGGAAGCTCAAGATGGCTGGGATATTGTAAAGAACATTGCTATTGGCGGGGCCGTTGGAGGAACAATTGTAGGAATTGGAAGTGCAGCAAAGCTTCGAGGAACTCTGAAGAAAACGGTGTTTGATGAGGATAATCTTCGGATGCCGTTTCAACAGCGGCCCGGATTTTCTGTAACTACAAGTTCCTCATCTAGAATTGTACAGCTTTCATTTGATGCCGAGGCCGCTGCAATTCCAGTAGCTATTAAGAATAGCGATGGTGTCATTGTAAATAATTTTGATGTTACTTCTAGACTGTATCAAGCTAAACTCACTTCAAATTTTAATGACATTCGGGCCGCTACAAATAATTTAGCAGGAAAAAAAGATTCAGAATTAGGAAACGTGATAGCTAATTTTTTAACCCCAGTTAGAAAAAACACTTTACCTGTACCTGGATTTGCCCAACAAACTTATGAATCCATGAATGGAGCTATAAGTTTAATGCGAGCCGCAGAGACTCATCCTTTAGAACTTGCTATGTCTAAAGCAATGAAAGAAGGTAAAGTCCCAGACAAAATTGTAGCTGCGCGATATGTCAAACTTTTTGGAGATGATGCTGGATCAGTCTTTGAAACTGCTCCCAGTTACCTTTCTTATGCAGATCGTTATATTGGCGAAGAAGCTATTATTCGAGCCGTGCGTTCTGATTACAAATTTTCTTCTAAATTTGAAGGCGCAGTTAATCGCTGGAGCGCAATCAAACTAAAAGGAGCTTTTGCTGGAAGAGAAGCTGAAGCTAGATATATCTGGGCATCTAAAATGCTTCAAAAAATTCCAGATAACGCTATCATTGATAAATATGATATTCCAGTACTAACTCGAGCATATCAACAAAACATTCTTGGATTTAAAATTGCTTCTGGCGATGGTCCTAGCTTAGAACTTCTTGCTGTAAATACTCGTGAACAGTTATATAATATCCTAAAAGAAGCTAAGCAAGAAACTGCTAATCATTTTTCTGATTCTTTCCGCACTCCTAAAGGAAAAATTAAAAAAGGAGATGGACTTATTCCTAAGCAGGATGCCTTAGACACCATTGCTAGAATTACAGACGTTCGCAAATCTTATCTAGATGGTCAGATGGATTCTGTGGAAATCAATGATCTATTCGCAACGGCAACTGCGCAGCGTAATTATCGTCAGCAACTTGTTGATAGAGACTTGTCTACTTCCCAAAGTGAGGCAGTGCAGTCTGTTGTACTTCTTCCTAAATATGGAAGAATTGTTTATGACCTCGATCCTGTTATTGTAGCAGCAGACCAAAATGTACTCAACGGTATCGTACATTACAAAGAGCAGCAAAAATTATTTGTCCAAACAGCTAAAAATGTGTTTGCTAGAATAATCGGAAAAAACTCTGTGCAGTTTCCGGATATTCTTCCAGATAAATTGGCGCAAATCTCTCGCAATGATTCAGCCGCTGGATTACTTTCTTCTGACTCTTCGTCATACGGATCTGTGGCGTCTGACGTTTCTTTTATAGGATCAATTGTCCGTCAAATTAAACAAGATTTTCGCAAAGCTTCTTCCGACGCGATGGAGTCTCAGCTAGTCCGATTAGGATCTAAACAAGAAGCTGCTTTAGAGTTCGAAGCTTCTAATCAATTTATCGCCAGGGCTGGTAAGCTATTTATAATTCGAGAAGACACGCTAGGCGAAACCGTTTTCGTAGATAGAGCTCTTGTTAAAAGAACTAAAAACGGTATTGAAGAATCAGATGATATTGTAGATTATGAGCTTCTTGAAGAGGGAGTCAATTCTTTTCGATTCAAGCATCAAGAAACTCTTGATATGTGGAAAGCACATATAGAAGAATCTGGAAAACGCACTCAAAGTTTTAGAGAAATTCATGCAGCTCAAGGTAAAACCGATTTCAAAGACTCGGAAGTTGCTCGTCCCATACGTCCTGATCTTAAACAATTTCCGCACTTTGCTTTTGTTATTGATCCTCGCGTTACTGGAAGTGGTCATGTAACAATGATTCATGCAGCCTCTGAAAAAGAGTTGCAACAGTTAGCCGATAAAGTTCCGGCTGCGTTTAAAGTTTTGTATAAAACAGAGTCTGAATCTTTTTATAAAGCGCGCGGAGACTATGAATATGCTCGGACTCTTAATGAAAATTATATCAATGCGGAATTATCTAACAACGGCGTGTTCTCAAATTTCTTCCCCAAATCCGATCCGCAGAAAATTATTGACGATATTCTTGGTCAGCATTACCGTGAATCCGATACTTTAGTTTCAGAATCTGTTCGTTTAAGATATGAGCCTGAGTTTAGTATTTTTGAAGATTTAGGCAAACAGTACTCTAAAGCAGATACATCTAAACTTGCTTCGAAATCTGATTTAATTGAGCAGTCTGCAAAAAATCCTTACTTTAATCTTATCAAGACTGCCCTCGACCTCTCTAAAATTAATGAGCATACATTAATTTATGATGCTAACAAGCACTTAGACTCTGCATTTTCTAGGGTTGTAGGAGCAGTTAAAGACGCGTTTTCCAAAATTAATTCTCCAGAAGAGCTGGATACAATCAATGGTATTCTTGATACTTTTGGAATGAAGCCTGCGTATTATGATGCAGCCTTGCAAGCCTTAGTAAATCATACTGCTCCAAGAGGAGAATTAACTAAATTCGTTAGATCAGCTAACGCAATTCTCTCTAGATTTACATTGGGGTTAGATCCATTAAACTCTTTGAATAATGCTATAGGTTCCAATGTTCTTCGTACAACTGAGCTTGTGAGCTTAACTCGTGCAATCAAAGAGGGCAATACCGCACTAGCCTCAGATTTAAGTAAGCTCGCAAAAATTAAACTTCCAGGAACAGAATCAGAAATTCTTTCTCCATCTAAGTTGATAGCAAATGCGATCTCTACTTTTTGGAAAGATGGCGGAGCAACTCCAGGTAGGACTGGTCCTGTAATGCAAAAGTACAGGGACATGCAACTTGTTAAAGATCGAGCCGAGCAACTTAAACTTCTCGTGGAAGATTTTACCCTTAAAGGAACTGAAACAGTTGCTGAGCTTGATAAGCGCGTAAAAACTGGATTTGCCAGAGCCAAAGAACTTGCAAGTGAAACTTTAGATAAAGGAGAAAAGCTGACTGGAAATATATTAGCAGAAGAGTTTAACCGATTTGTGTCTGCAAATGTGATGGATCAAATCACATCTATTGCGATACGACACGGATTAATGGACGATAAAACTGCTCGCACATATATCAATACATTCGTAAATCGAGTGGAAGGAAACATTGTTGCATCTCAACGTCCTCTTATTTTTCAAGGTCCGATCGGACAAGCTATATCTCTCTTTCAATCGTATCAATTTAATTTAATCCAACAACTTCTTAGATATACTGCAGAGGGAACAGGAAAAGATTTAGCTATGCTTGCAGGAATGCAGTCTACGCTGTACGGTATGCAATCTTTACCAGGATTCCAGGCAATTAATGTACACATTATCGGACAAATGTCTGGAAATTCCCAGCACAAAGATACATATGATGCAGTATACGGAACTGTCGGACGTACGGCAGGAGACTTTATTTTGTATGGTATTCCCTCTAGGTTAATTGACACAAATATTTATTCTCGCGGAGATATTAATCCTAGGCACTTAACAATTCTTCCTACCTCTCTACAAGAAACTCCTATCGTAGCTGGCTGGGCAAAATTCTTTGGCTCGATGTATGAGACAACAAAGAAAGTTGCAGGAGGTGCAGCAGTTTGGGAATCAATCTTACAAGGAGTGGAGCACAACGGAATTTCCAGGCCATTGGCAGGTATGGCTCAAACTTTACAAGCTTTCGGACCTTTAGGACAAGCATATTCTACTTCTTCTAAAGGCTCTATCCTCTATCAAAACGATTTAGCTTCTCTTGCTACACTAACAAGACTTGCTGGTGGAAGGCCGTTGGACGAAGCGTTAATTAATGATGCAATGTTTCGAGTCAAATCTTATGACGCAGCTCGTAAGAACTCACTGAAAACTTTAGCTGAGAGAATTAAATCTACGCTTATCCAAGGCAACCAACCAACAGATGATCAGATTTCAAACTTTGCAGAAAAGTATGTAGAGCTCGGCGGAAGACAAAAGAATTTCAATAAGTACATGATGGAAATGTACAAGAGTGCTAATACTTCTCAGGCTGAGCAATTAAGTACGTCTTTATCAAATCCTTATGTGTATAAACTTCAACTTCTTATGGGAGGTTCTGATGATTAGCCTGAAATTGACCTTTGCAATTCTCGCTTTTACTGCTTTGGCTGGTTGTGGCAGCTTAAGTAAAGAATTTGACAATGAATTTGCTTGCGGAGCCGACGGTCAAGCCTACGCAGTTTCTATGTACGGCCCGTTAGGAATTGCATCTAAACTTAACGCACCTAAACTCTGTACACAAATTCAAGGAGAGAAAAAATGAGTGAAGCAGCCATCTCTTTTAAATGGTCTGAAGTTGTAACTCCTTCTGACGTAACTTCATTTCCTGGCGGACCTGCTCGTGGTTTATATGTAGGCAGCGCAGGAGGAAATATTTCTGTAGTTATGTACGGAGATGGAGCTACAGTACTTTTTACAGCCGTTCCTATAGGCATTCTTCCTGTGGAATGTACTCGAGTTAATTCTACCAATACTACTTCAACTAATATTATCGCGGTAAGATAATAGAGGAATTTAAATGACCTACGGTAAAGACTTGCCAGTAAAAGGCCCAGATCAATTATTAATGCAACGGCTGCTTGCATTAGATAATCTGGAAGATATATATAATGCAATTCGAGTTACTTTAGTAGCTGGAAGTACCGGAGCAGCCGTTGCAAATAGACAGGCTATTCAAACTGCGCTACTTAGCGGACTCCCTACAATTCTAGCTACGCCTGGAACGTGTTATATTGATAACACTTTATTTCTAGATAGTAATTCTAGAGTTGTTATTGACGCTGGCTGTAAGATTTCTTCTGTAGGTACTAGTCGTTATTCTTTATTTACTACTTCCAACGTATGCTGGAATAGTAATGGACTTCCAGGAGTGGCTTTAATAGCAGCCTCTACAGAAATTACAGAGGGAGTTGGAGTAATTAGATTAGCTTTAGGTCCAGTAAGATTGGCATTTACAGCTCCTGGAGATACTGAAGGAGTTTTAGTAGACGTAAGTGGAGCAACTTCTGGAGCAGCTAGATTTGAATTAACCAGTGCAAACGGAAAAAAACTTGCTGTAGCTGTATTTGTTGCAGGTCTTACCGGAGCATCTTCTGTAAGTATTCGCATTGGAGCCTCTAAAGGGCTTACTTCAGTTACTTGGAATAGAGTAAGTAATGTAACTACAGTTACAGAAATAGGTCACACAAGACAATCCGGAGACGCAGTATTTACTACTGGCACTTCATTTGCTGCAAACATATATATAGATACTATTGTTTCAGGACTTTCTTGGACATTTACAGACAGTCGAGGAAATTCCAGCGGTAGCGGTCAAGTATTTGGTAAGCACGATGTATATATAGAAGGAAGTGGTACCTTAGATTATGGTATGGCCCTTGGCGTAGCTGTGCGAAGCGTTCAAGATACAAATACAATTGTGTGTTTAGGGCTTTCACACTTTGGCATTAATGGATTATCTCTAGAAGATGGATATAAGTACGGGGTTCTTGGTCAGTGCATTACAAATTTTAATATAAATGTACGAGGATATTCTGACAATCCGACTAGCTCTACTGCCATAGTTCAGCTTAATGGCAAAGCACGCCATGGATTCATTAGTGTAACTGGCAAAAGCACAGATACTGCTATGGCACTAATAGGCGGAGACTATCCTACACAAACATATCTTTTTTCAAATGATCAAGGAGGATTAGATTTTGACGACATTGAACTTAGAGCGTCTGATGGAGTAGATTCTAACTATGAAGCAGTTAGATTAGCAGGAGCTGCCGGACTTTGGTATCGTAACATCCGTTGTTATAATATCCGACACAACGTTACTGCTATAGCTGATTCCATAATCAGCGTTGCTATAGACCCTGGAATTTATTTAGGGACTGAAACTAATATATCTGGACTGTTAGTTGATGGCGTATTTCCAAGTAAAGTAGGAATCACTAATTGTGCAATTGTTAGCTTATCGGGAGGAGGAGCATCTATTTCAACTGGAGTTATCCTTCGCAGATTAGAGTTAGCTTATCCAGTAGACGCTGATGGATATGCAGCAGTGCAAATTGAGAGCGGAAGTTGGCAAGACATCACGGTAGAAGATTGCTACCAAAGAAATCCTACTTGGCAAGGAAATCTCGTAGGTTTAGTTAATGGAGTGACTACTCGGGTATACTCTCTCGTAATTCGCAACAATAGACTTCGCATAAACAACGCTCTAAAGAATACGTCGTGGAGATCTGCTCTCTTTATTACTAACAATCCTAACGTCATCTGTGACATGCTCACAATGGAAGATAATACTGTTGAAGATGTATCTTCTGGAGGTACTCTTGCATCTACTGCTGTATACAGCCAGGGAAATATTTATAGATCTTTTATAAATAGAATTCGATGTATTGGAACTTTGGATTTGTTGCATTACTTCTCTGGATATAATGGGGCAAGTTTACATATCACAAATATTTTCATGAACGGTCCTTCATTTGTATGTAGAATAGACGCGGCTGTAACTGAAATTCAATTCGGAGGAATCACTACTACCACAACTTTAACGGATGTTGTGAGAATCGGCTACTCTAGTTTCACCGCAAGAATTCGATCTTTAGGTGGAATGCCGCCAACTCCTTCTAGCGGTAAACACGTAAACGTTGCAGCAGGTTCTGCAAATAGCCCCGATGTAAATGGAGCTGATATACGAGTAGATATTGCAGCACTTGCTGCTATTAGAGGAAATCTTGTTCGTAACCAAGCTAACGGCGATGTGTGTATGTATAACTCAGGCGGTACTTGGGCAGCAATTGTATAAACTGTTTTTTATCTTTAAAGGAAATTATCATGACTCTTGATGTAACAAATCCAGCAGTTCCGCCAGCTCCGCCTCCTGCAGAAACTGAATCTTTAATTCAATGGAGACTTAAAACTGTCGAGCTTCAGGCCAAACAAGCAAATGCGGTAGAGCTAATGGCTACAACTACGGCAAATACTCCAGCAACTGAAGGAGGTATTTATATTTCTTTCTTGTGCGCAGTGTTGAATGGCAGGCTCGCAGGAAGTTCTGGAGATGCCCAAATCTGGGCTGCTGACCTTACAAAAGATTATCTGGCTAAATATAATTTGACTGGAACTCCTCGTGAGGAAGTACCTCCCCAATAGATTTGGAGTTGTAATTGACAAAGGAAAAACTTTGGAAGAGATAGCAGAGTTGCGTCGAAGGATATTGAAAGACTTAGCTATAATTTCATATCAATTCCGAGAAGAGATAGATGATTATGGAATTATAAGAGTAAAATCCGTAGATTAACCAGAAATCAACAGACGTAAAAAAACCCCCAATTACGGGGGTTTCTTTTTGCCTAAAGTTTTTACAGGCTAAATGGAAGTACAATGAGTGTTCTCATACTCCTTAATTTTTTGGTGAGTGTTTCACAAAGTTTCAGCATATCGTCATTTGTATACTCCCCTGAAACAAGAATTTTACAGTACGCAGCAATCTCCAAGATTTGAATATACACGTCCTTATCTGGTTGATCGTGGAGAAGTACAAGCAACGGAGGATGATGCTGTATTTCTTTGTGAAGTTCTGTAGTGCTTCTGGAAACATTACTATAACAAGTGAGCTCTTTATATTTAGCGGTTGCTTCGACTTGTAAACTTCTCTAGGGTTCCATGAATTATCGGACATGGTTCAGATCCGATACAAGCGTAAAGCATTCCAACAACACACGAGCTTGATAAAAACAATCTCCTAGTGCGTTGTGCTCTATTTCTTTTTTATTCCTGGCCACCGTAGCTCTAGTCACTGATTTAAAAGTTCTTAAGTCCCTTACATTATTGTATCTCCAATACGGATTAATGTTTTCTTCGTCCATCGCATTGTATAGCATAGGAATATCAAAATCAGTTCCTTTGCTCCAGAGAAATAAATCTTTTGGTTCAGCTATCTCTGTAAGAAATACATTAAAGTCTCGAAGGGCTGAGCTTAATTGAACGATTCCTTGATTAGGAGCATTACCTTGAACCTCCCACCATTTCAAAACATTTATATCAACTATTCTTTGGGGCTGAGTATGAATACTAATTTCGTAGTAGATATATTTAGACGGATCTGTTGCAAGACAAGCCCCTAAAGATAGAATTATTGCATTCGGTCGAAGTGCATAAGTTTCAAGGTCAACTACAACATGTTTTGCTTCACTGTGAAACATATATAACTCCTTTTTCGGTTTGAGTTACTGAATTTGAACTGGCTTTAAGTTTCTTCATTCGCCAGCGTTTTGAATATTGCCCAGAAGTTAATGGTTTAGGCTTAGGAGTATTGGACAAGTTAAATCCCCAGGCCCATACCGCTGACCAATTTCCTCTAGTTCCTGTTCTTTTCCACTCGCAGATATATACAACAGCTTTGGAAGTTTTAGTGGAAACATTTAGAAATCTCATCCACCTACTCACAGTGCTATTGCATAATCCTGTAAGTTCAATTATTTCTGTTTGAGTTCTTGGGCGAACGGACAGTGCATTAGCTATAAGTTTCAGCACTGCCACATTCTGATATGTATTAGTTTTTAGGGTCGATTTTTGAATCGTCTTTGTCTGCACGGGCAATTGCTGCTGCGTCTGAATACCTAAGTCCTGCATAGCGTTTTTCCAGTTTCTCTGCATTCTTTTGGATAATGTACCCACGAGAAAGACCATAGTGACTTCTAGTTGCTTGCAAATAGAATTCTATATCGCCTAGCTCTTCTACAATGTTTTTCAAATCTCGCGGTCTATTATAGATATATTCTTTTTTAATCGCGTCTACTAATTCTCCAGCCTCTCCAACTACTCCAATTCCGCAGTGAAGCGCATTAACTTGTTCTGTTCCGGGCTTAAAAAGCCAAGTTACGAATTTATCGTATCTAACAACTTCTCGCGCATTCTTGCCGTCGCACTGATTCTCTTCTGTAATAGAATTAATTTCTACTGATACATATATACAGTCTGGAGAATATATATCAGACTCTTCAAGAATATTAGAATTATCGTTTGAAATGCTCATTTGTGTTTCTCTCTCTCTTCTTGGGTTAATAAGGAATAATCAACCATACCTTTTAAGTCTTGCTTGAGTGCTCGCTTCTTTGGAAGATATGCACCAAGCTCTTTAACTACTTGTATCTTATCTGCTTCCATTAAATTAATAAGAATTTCTTGGAGCAGAGTCATCTTTTCTAAGTCTGCATGTACGTGTTTCCATATCTCCTTAAATTTAATTGGGACGGCAGCCTCACAAATTACTTGATATACCTTATGGCTTATGTCGGAGTTTTTAGCCTTTCCAAATTCTCCAAGTGCTCGTGGCATAAACTGCTCTGTATAGCTAAGTATTGTGTGTGCATAAATAACATCTGACTCTGTAATTTCTGTAGATTTCCTATTTGCGCTGACAACAAGACAGAGTTTAATGAGGTGGGTAAATCTACGCGTGGAATAAGACTCAAATCTGACATCATCAACTGAAAGATTGCTTGAATAAATTCTTTCGAGCAGTTTCTCTGCTTTTCCAGTGAGCTTGGCTGGTCCGAAAACTGTGGACTTAATTTCTCTAATAAACTCACATATATTTGATGTTGCAACAGCGTCGGGTTTTGGTGGGAAAGGAATTCGTTTTCCATTTGATTCTCCATATATTAATAATAGCCTTGAAAAAAAACCTTGTCCTAGAATATCGGCAGGAAAGGCTAAATTAAATCCGGTTGGTGTATTGCCTCCTATCATGGATATTGTAGGATTTGGAATATCTACTGATTTTCCTGTCTTAATTCGATTCTTATATACCCCTGAGTAATCCCACATATTACCTAACATGGATATGAATTCGATGTTTCCATTACCTAAGAAGTCATTTATCTCATCAATAGCTATGAAGATTTCTCGTGATTCATTTGAAGTATCATCCCCGAACAGATTCTTATCTAAGATAGAATCAATTGAATTATCTGCTCCTTCGCCAGATAGATCAAGAAGAAATTTTTCTTTTGAAGTTCTTTCTGCAGCAAAGCTAGAATATCCTGCATTAGTTAACAATGCTTTTGCGAGTTTAATTGCGGTGCCTTTACGAGTTCCTGGAGAGCCAATTAGCATACAATACATGTTTGGATATATGGTAAAATGTCCGTGTTGAAAGTAGTATTGCCTACCTAAAAAAGCTCCTAAACTTACGATAGCAGCCCACCTATGAAATATAGCAGGTGATTCTGTTTCGGCTGTGTAGGATAAATACCTTGCGAAAAAATCCTCCGACATAAAAATTCCATGAAGGAAAAAAATTAGGATCCGGGACGAAGAACTTTATTTATAGTTCCAGCCATGATGTGATCTAACCAAGCTTGTAATCCCTTATCTTCAATGAAGCTAGAAATAAGTTTAAACTCTGCTTCGGTATGGTAATCTGCATTACGATTTGAGTTTATTTTTTTATAGCTATGATCTTGGGTAATGTATCCATGAGTAATCATATCACCCAACTGCTTTAATTCTTCTGGCGCTTCGTCCCAACAATTCAAAGCTCTGTTAATCAACTTAGTGAAATTAGCAATTGATTCTTGCGTAATTTCAATTCGAAGAAAATGAGGAGCATTGTTAGATGAAGTATTGCAATTAACTTTAATCATTCTAATTCACTCCAATAAATTGCAGAATTATTTTTCCCTAGCTTGAGAGCTGCAGGAACAGTAAAGGTTCTGGTAATTCCAGATACGTCGCGGACTGACACAGGAATTTCCATGCATTCACGCACTCTTTCGGCGTGGCATTCATAGCCATTCTTGTAAGAGAAGAGAATGGAATCATGTATTTGAGCGTGAAGCCTAAAAGTTTTCGGATTAGGTAATGCAACCTCATAGAATACCCTCATAAAAGCTTCATTCAATGTTCTTGAATTGAGGCTTTGAGGGACATGAGCAACGTATGAATTAAGATCAAGTTTATTTTTATCTGGTTTTCCAAAGCAATATCGTGTCCAATCTCCTTGCTCGATATATTCATTAGGCTTATAGTTTGCGACATTAAAGTCTGTATGGTGGAAAGCTCTACTAACCAACTTTCTATTAAGAGTAATCTCTCTGACGACCCAGGCATAGTATGTTCCATCTGTATAGGGAACTTTCGGGCCACGAAGTTTTGAATAGGCAGAATGAAACGCGCTAAGAAGATGCTGCGCAATCTTGATAGGGTCATTATAGTTAAGTCCTAAGAGTTGCTGGGCTTTCCAGATGTTCTTTAATCCCATTGTTTCTACCATCATGGCGGCTCCCATATTGTAATTAGCCCCGTGATTAGTTCGCTTTGCAAGATCTCTAATCGGCTTATTCTTAACTTTTTTATCTTCATCTGAATAAATGTCGGCGTAAGCCAGGCCAAAAAAAGCGGCCGCGTTAACGCTATGAAAATCAGAAATTCCTGCTACTGCTTTAATAAGTGCAGTGTCTCCGCTGATGTATCCTGTATCTCTGGATTCAGCTTGTTCTAGATCACACTCTCCAAGAAAAAATCCCTCTTCGCAGCATATTGTTTGTTTAACTTCAATACCTCTAGGGATGTTTTGAATTTGAAGCCCAGTCCAGAAATGGTGTTCTTTACTTGCTAATCTTCCAGTATCTGTTCCGTGAGGATTAAGAGAGTATAAAATTCTTCCTTTATATTCTTTTGATCCGCCCTCTCCCTCATGAATTCCAGATTGAACTGCATCAGAATCTAAGCGGAGATAAGTAGATTTAAGTTTACGCAATCCTCTAACGTCAAGAACAAGACCAAGAAGGTAATCAATAAGTGGATGACGATACGACGCTTTAGAAAGATCTTTTTCTCCGGAAGTTGTAATGTCTGCACATCCAAGAACCGTAAGAAGTTTCTTAACTTGTATCGGAGAGTTTGGATTGAAGTCTTTGCAGCCTATATTTCTTTGTAGACTGCCAAGACTAACGTCTATTTTAGCGTCAACCTCTTTTCTTGCTACTTCTAATCGCGATTCGTCTCGTTTTAGTCCAGTCATTTCGGAAAGTAAACACGGATAAACCAAGGGGAATTCGAGTATATAATTTCGTTTAGCCCATTCCGGCATTTGTAGTATTTGTTGGATCCAGACATTAGCTGTAGCCCAAGTGTCCATAGCGTTGTATCTGTAATATTCTCGGATATCACTCGATTTAGCAAGATCTTTCCAATACACCACTGTCCGTAAAAAGAAGGCATTAAGGAAACTAAGATCCTTTGGTAGTTCGGAATAGTGACAGTGAAACAAATGTTGCGTATCCCATATCCAATGGGAGGGAGCCGCATTATATCTAAGCAAATAGGATACATCATACTTTCCATTCTGAAATATCTTATCTACAGGAATCACATTCATTGCTCTCATAGCAGAAAGTGCCCAAAGAGAGTCTAGAGGAAGGACCAGAGAAATTGTAGTGATATGCCCATCAGAAGCCCTAATAAATATGCCAGTATAACCAATGCATCGTATGGCCAGTCTGGACTTAAATGTTTCGATATCAATTGCGATAGCATATGCGGTCGAAAATAGAGAAAGATTTTTTGCGTAATTTGATTCATCTAACATACCCCACTTAAAATCTGTAGGTTCATGCCAATTCTCTGAAGCAACCAGCTTGGAAATGAATCGCTCTGCTATAAACTTTCCGTAAGGTACACTGAACAACTGCTCTAATGGAGATACGAATACAATTTCCAGAGATTTATGTTTGAATACTGATCCTTGATAGTCAGAAAGAGAGGGATCAGAACTAGGATTTCCGCGAAGCTGAAGTAGCGCAGATAGAATTGAGGTATTGGTAGAAATAACTTTAGTAATTTGACGAGAACTGCAATAAGACTCAAGTTGAAAGATAAGAGATAAAGGCTCTGTATAGACGTAACAAGTAAATCCATTGACCATTCCTTTTAAATATGGAATGTATGACTTATCTGCAGAAGTACCTAAAAAAAGTGCATGAGTCATTTGAGTTGATGCCTACGGGCACGTATTTGTTCGATGTCAGCCTTAAAACTTTGGACAAGAGCTGGCCAAGGATAAAACCTTTCTATATCATCTATTCTTGCCACTAACCTAGTTTCTAAAGAATCTAAATGAGATGCCGAAGCTTTATCTATCAGCCTCCGAACTGCAAATCGGTGTGTGATTAATTGATTAAGCACTTTGAAGCTCTTTTATGAGTTGATGAAAAGAATCCTAAATTTATGGTCTAGGATTCCTTGATATCAATTCAAATCAAGCCCGGATCACGGAGCCATCACTGCATCAACATCAATGTAAGTCTTAGTCTTATCTTTGTTCTGGCGCTGAGAAATAATGACGACGATCTCGGCTTTTTCTGATTCCACAATCAATTCGCGGTTGCTCTTAGCCCCAAAAATTTCTCTGAGACCTCCCATAATTACCTTGAAGCGACCTTGACCGCGTTCTTCAGTCAAATCGAATAAGACATTTGCCTTAGCTCCCTTACTCAATGGAAGTTCATCAGAACCAGAAGGGAGTTCAATGGTTTCCAGCGCTTCCATATTCATGGAAATAAATTTAACAAGATTGTTAGTGTCTTTACCGTCCTTGTCACGATAGTAAACGCCTTGAATAATCTTATTCAATTCCCATGAAATAGTGACTTTGTGCGCGCCTACTGGATATGTACGATATTCTGGAATGTCTGCCAGATCGTCGAGAGTGCCGTCCAACAAAGCGTCCATCATATCAATTTGGGTTTGTGACATTTGTATATCCTTTAAAGAATTGTGTAGTAAACAATGCTCAGAGATTGTTGAGAGAAATACCGCGAACAGAATTAATGTAAGAACTGTCTGATTCTTTGGGGATCTCCTTAAGTTGTAGTCCGATTGAGTTAGCGAAGATGCGAATTTTTGAATGAAACTCTTCCAAAGTTCCCTCATTGTTTATAGTGTAATGTATTTTTGTGGCATCATCAAGCAGCATTTTTATTCCAGCTTCTGATGAATGTCCTGGAATTCCTACTTTGCCTTCATGCCCTGGACGCAGAATATGAAGAATAATTCCACCCTCGCTCAAAATCCATTCGTATTCATTTTGAAAGCGTACGTCAGTGATAATTACTACGTCTTCTTCGTTGTATTCTCCTTCTACGTTTGGATCAGTTTGCAATCCAGACAAGAGGGCGTACATTTTTGCAATCCAAAAACGAGTTGTTAGGTTATTTCTAACAACTTCAGTACCAAAATACTGAGCTAATTCTCTGGGACTGCTACCCCAATAATCATTTTTTACTTCTTTGAATTGTGGGTCGTCAAAGTGCTCTAAAGGAATTCCATACATCGCAGATAGTGCACGCTTTAAAGGAGCTGCAAAAGCTTCTCCCCATACATTTACATAATTATTTGAAAGATAATCTTCCGCCGTATCTTTCCCTACTCTTGCATGTCCTACAGCTCCGATAAGAAGTCTAGGTTTAATGTCAGACGTTTTAACTATTGACATGTTACTTTCCTTTTAATGCTGCAAGCCTAAGTTTTAATGAACTGGCTGCGTTTTCAGCGGGGCTTGGAATGTCTTGTGTGCTGTAGGAAAACGATTCTTTTGTAGTCTCTGGCTCCTTTGATGCGATTTCATCCTTGGATTGAACTTCTTTTTGTACTGGAATTGTGGTGTCGATTGGGAATAGGGACGCAAGACTTGCCACGTTTTCATCTTCAATCCTAAAATCAGTTCTTGATTTAGTAAGCACATTATTTGCGTGAGTGCTGGAGGAGTATGCTTTGTGCTTCTTATTTAAAGTCTCTGTAAATATAACATGACTAAAACTTTTTGCGAATCCTGCACTCATTCCTTTTGATCCAAAATCAGGGACAAGTTTAACTCTACCATCTTCAAGCTCTGCTTCAATTGCCTGAGAAATACAAATTAGATTGAAACGAGAAGCTTGAAATTCAGAGGCAAAAAACTCTGTCCATTTTCGTACAGCCCCCCAATCATCCCGCTCTGGACGATACTCAATTGGTTTATCTTTGGTAGCGTGAGCCAAGATAGAGCGTCCAAGTTGAGTTACAGTATCGACTACAACAATATCTTTTGAAGTAAGGGATGTAAAATCGACGGATGTAAATTCAGTAGGAGCTTTCTTTTTACACACCGCACATTGAATTACTCCATGCTCCCAGCAAATAACGGCTTTCTTATTTTTAAATAGCGGAAGTAAAGTAGCTGCTGCTACTGGAAACGAGGCTGAATCTGGAATGTCTACGAGATTAATCCTATCTTGAGATTCTTTATCCAGCTTCCGCAGAATATCTGCATCATTATCTAAAGTGATCCAAATTAGATTATGAGTTTTTGCCAGGTCCGCTGCGAGCGTAGATTTCCCTGATCCAGGTAGACCAAAAATTAATACTCTAGTGTAAGGATCAACAAGCTTTTCAGATAGTTTCATTAATTATTCCCCTAATTTACTGAGTTGATTCTCTAACAAATCAAGTAACGTAAGATTCACTTGATACTCGGCCGTATCTAGGTCTGCTTCAGAGGCTTTCTTTACTAAATATGAATTACTCATCGTGCAAGAATTGATGTATTCACACTCTCCTGAATATACTCCAGTTCCTTTCTCAGTCTCTGTTGCGTATTGATAGCAATTCTCTCCGTGCATCGGATAAATACCCGCAGCTTCATACGATTTAATTTGTTCTATATCAAGAAGAAGCTCTCTAATCCAAAGAGCTCTTTGAAGGTATGTTTTTGTAAATGGAATAGAAATATAATCTTTAGTAGGAGTCTGATAAATTAAATATAATACATCATAGCTTGATAGAGTAGGAAACAAAACATCGAGAACTACAGAATAGCCGATAGCCTGTGCACTGTTTTTAAATTTTGACGGATTAAGAGTGGCAGAGCCAGTTGTCTTGCACTCCAGAACAAGAATCTTATTTGTATTTTTATGTCTAAGTACAGCATCAACAAAACCACGATAACGGAATCCATCAGGAAAAGTAATACAAAAAGATAGCTCACAAGCAGGCTTGCCTTTATGATAAACAAGTTCATACTCAGAAAGTAATCCTTGCTCTCGCAAAGAAAGAAATCTTTTTAGAGCAATTACTGCGCCCCAAAAAGATTTCTGGCCTTTTGTATCTTCGGCAAGTATATCAGTATCCCAATTACAGAACATCCTCCAAATAATTTCCTTCTCACTTACATTTTCAAGCGCAAGTTGGATAGCCTCTCCGACAGCGTGCCCGAAAGCAAAGGTAATTGATTGTCGTTGAGTTTGTTCGAGCCTGGAAGTTGTACGTTTTTTGTATAATTCATATTTACGGGGGCAAGTATGAAGTGAGAGCATTGAGGAATATGACAATTGACGAATGCGATAGTCAATTGATCCTTCATATCCTGGCTCTGTGAAAGTGTCTGTGTTATTTGAACTTGATCCGATAGTGAGAGATACAGTCGAATCGTCGCTTGTAAATCCACCAGAATCAAGGAATGTTTCGATGATGTCTGTTGAGGTAAGCATGATATGATTTGTACTAATAATGGAGTGTGGAGTATGAATTGATTAGAGGTATGTGAAATTGAATCTATCTCTAGCCAGCGGGAGAGTGTACGGAATTTATTGAATGAATATAGATGAACAATTGAGCGTAAAACAATGAGCTGACGTAAAGATAGTTTGGAAATTTCAGAATGCGTCAACGCCTGCATTTTTAAGCTTTTGAACAACTACCTTAGCTCCGGTAGTGTTCTTACCTTTTGTGACTGAATCAGCTAAAAAAGTATTTGTTTGAATCTCTAAGCCTTGTACAATCGTAGCGATTTCTTCTTCTGAAGCTAGCGTTACATTTTCGGGCTGAGAATTTAAAAGATCTTTAATACTTCTGAGCAAGGTAGGCATAGAAGGATGTCTAATAAGAATAGCCTCTTTAAGTTTAAGAGCTTTTTCTTGAAAATCAAAGGATGCTTTAGAGTTCATGACAGTCCTTTTGCTCTAAGAATCCATTCTTTAACTTCCAGGGAATCCAGGTCAGAAGAATCTGAATTAACTCTAGTCAGTGATTTTATTTGGCTTAGTGGAAACCACTCGGTAACAAAGTTATGCTCTGCCCATATCTTATCACTGATGCCCTTTATTCTAAATCTAACTGCCTTTTCGGTTTCAGTTATAATGGTTCCATTAATTTTATAGTACACATCTGAAGATTCGCGGCTCATATACAGTCCTTTCCTATTGTGTTAATTTGGTAATGTAGACGAAATGTGATAATTGAGTGCTTAATTTCATGAGTAAGAATTGTTTTTCTAGGATCAGTCTGAATTTTGTATCCTAAATCAAGCCACTTTTCTTTTACAACTGCCTTTAAAATTCTAGGGTGCAAAAGAGAGTTTGCCGTTACAGAAACGCCTTTTACTTGGGCGTCTCTTAACGACATTGATTTAAGTTTAATCCAAATTGGTTGATACTGCCTCATATAGTTAGACACTGGCCACACCAAAAAATAAGACTGTGTGTTTTATGCTAGATCTTCTACTGGGAGTTGGCTAGTAGGGCACGCAGAAGTTACCATCCAGCGTCTAACTATATGAATACAGTTGAGCAGTTTTATTTCGTGCTCAGGAATACTACCTTCTAAGGAAATTACAGATTCTGTCCGATTGTCAAAAGATCGTCGGCGGCCAGATAAGAATCTGCGCGACGCACCAGAAGCTCCAGAATGTCACTGAAGTTAGACGCATTGGCGGTTTCCGTATAGATAGCCAACTGCTCTTTCAGACGCTTGATAACGTCTTTTTGCGTCTTCCAAGGAGCGAACTTGCGAACATAAACTTCAGTTGCATTCTTGACAGCTTCAGGGGACTTTCCAGTCCGGCTAGGCATAACCGCACAATAATCTTCCACAAAAGCAGTCCACAATTCTTCTGGGAGAGAAGAACTGCGACGATCTTCTTTGGGCATATTTGCAATTGCAGCCCAGGA
>Ga0105050_10000949_pt1 | contig 44190 bp, 44 predicted proteins | sample FRY01_FD_78088 | JGI IMG/M metagenome (GOLD analysis project Ga0105050, IMG submission 78088) | Freshwater microbial communities from Lake Fryxell liftoff mats and glacier meltwater in Antarctica - FRY-01 | ecosystem: Environmental > Aquatic > Freshwater > Ice > Glacier meltwater ...
AGATGCGGTAAATAAAATCAAAGCGCTTGAACAAATCAAAAGAAGTTTTTGATCATAAATAAACTTATCTTTAAAATACATTAAATTAATAATATTAAATATCGAGGCAGCTGCAGCCAAGATTAAGAGTAGTGGTAAATTAATTACTTTTAAAAGGCCGTCAAAAACCTTTTCAAGACTTGAGATCAAAATTTCAAATTTAAACTCGTTATAGGGCATGCTGCCGAACTTCTTTGATTCGAAGTCCCATATTAAAAATGATAATAGGGATGCTCCAATTAGGAAGATTTCATTCGCCCCAATTTTTTTCTTATAAGCGATGGATAGGGCGGCTATAAAAACTGCCGGTATTAGCGTTGAAGGGTTGAGGCCGGTCGCAGTAAAAATCATTGCGGCCCCAAACAATAATAGCGGCAAGTTAAATCTGCTATTTTGGGGGCGCAGAAGGCTTAATGAAGCAAAGGTCAATAGTAATACTGGCAAAGAGTACTCTATGTGACCTATTGAAATTTCAAAAATAGCAAAAGGTTTAAAAATAAATAAATATGATGCGGAAACAAGTATAAATACTTTTAACGAAACCAGATCATTTTTTCTTCCATACAACATTTCTACAGTTATTCGAGAAAAATAGTAAAGTAAGAAATAAAAACATAAAGACGTAAACAGTATTGTAGCGAAGAGGTTGATGGAAGGCTCAGTGATACCAGAGAAAATGAATGGCATCACGTTCACTAGTCTATTTTGTCCCCAGTAATATAGTGTCACTTTTTGAAGTGACATGACTGAATTTATTAAGATATCAGCATTCAGCCATTCAGGTGCATATTTATTAACTGTTAAGGTTGAGATAAAGAATAGCCAGGTCCATGAGAAAATAATATATTTATTTTTTATAATATTTTTTTTGATTAGCATGGAAATTTATATGTGATTTCAGTTTTAGTTGGCCGTATTTATTTTCTAAAAATAATGCACTCGAAGATGCACAGCAGTCGTAAGCTAAAATAGTGGCAAGGACATGAATAAGGCTATCTGATTATTATTCAAAAAATAGAGTCATTCTCCATATTCATCAATCATATCAGTAACATGAGTAAAGTGGCATTTATAGCAAGCTTTCAGGTTGCCGCCCCATTTGTACACGTCGATCTCCATCTAATCCCAACAATGAACAACATTAATCACCAGCTTGAACAAGCACAGGCGTTATTTAAAGCGGGCAAGCTAATTGAAGCGCGAGAGATCTTTGCTGAGGTTCATGCGCGCGCCCCTGAACACGGCGTGGCGCTTCAGGGGCTAGCCTATGTGGCGGCGAAACAGAACGCCTACGATGAGGCGATTCAGTATCTCGTGCAAGCGGAGAAGGTGCTCCCAAAAACGATTGAGCTCTACGTGCACCTGACGTATCTATGTAAGCTCGCAAAACGCGATGACGATGCACTGGCTTGGATTAATCAAGGCTTAGCGCTTGTTAGTAATGATTATGAAGCGCTCAATTTCAAGACGGGTGTTTTGATTGATCTCAAGAGGCACGATGAAGCGCTTGCTCATCTTCGCCTTGTTGTCAAAGTCTTTCCAACGCATCCAGAATTGCACTTTCAGACAGGGCAGGTCTGTGGCCTGCTCGGACAACTAGACGAAGAAATTGCTGCCTATCAACGTGCGCTAGAACTCAAGCCAGACTCACTGCCCGCGCGCTTGAATTTAGGGGTTGCGCTCAGAGATCGTTTTAGATTTGATGAGGCGATGGAGCAGTTCAATCAAGTCTTGAAAATTGATACGAATCATCCCGGCGCACGTACGAATCGAGCGCAACAGAATCTATTGCTAGGTAACCTCTCAATGGGTTGGAAGGATTATGAGTGGCGCTGGCAAGATGGTGCACTCTCACACGGAGTGAATGGGCCGCGATGGCAGGCGCCTAAGTCACCTAAGGTCGCAAAGGCATGCCGACTGTTGATACATGCCGAACAAGGTTTTGGGGATACGATTCAGTTTTCAAGATATGTGACACTTATTAAAAAACTGTTTCCGAAGACGGAGATTATCTTTAGAGTACAGCCAGAGCTTGTCTCGATTTTTCAGCTTAATTTACCAAATGTGCTTGTGATCTCAAGTGCCGATCCCTTGCCGGACTTTGATTTTCATTTGCCATTGTTAAGTGCTCCATTTGCGTTGGAAAAATATTGTCAGTTGCCTCCCAAGCTGGATCATGTGCTGTCTGTACAGCAGGACAAAATCGATCAATGGCAGCAATTGCTCGGACCAAAAACTAAGCCGAGAGTTGGTTTAGTGTGGAGCGGTCGGGCCACGCATCTGAATGACCACAATCGAAGCATCACGCTTGCGGCGTTAGTCAAACTTTTATCTGATCGGTATGATTTTTATTCGTTACAAAAGGACATCCGCAGTCACGATGAGGCTGTGCTGAGAACGTGCCAACAGATTCGGACATTCAGTCAAAATATTGTAGATTTTTCTGACACTGCTGCGTTTTGTCAGCAGATGGATTTAGTGATTAGTGTGGATACGAGCGTCGCGCATCTAGCTGCTTCGCTTGGACTGCCGACATGGATATTGCTCCCACATCTGCCAGATTGGCGATGGCAGATCAATCGCACTGATACAGATTGGTATGAATCAGTGCGACTATTTAGACAGGGAGAATCAGGCGATTGGGCAGAGGTCTTGATCCAGATCAGCAAAGCAATGGATAAGCAATTAGCCCCTTAGTGCAAGTCGCACATTGCCACCCTCCACGCTTTAGGCGCAGCTCGCAATAATATTATTGATCTCCATCTCTGCCATATCCGTCATCTTGAGCATATTGTCGAATAGGTCGGACAGCTCTGCCGAGCTGAGTGCCAAGCTCTCATCGGTATTGACAAGGTCGGTGTACATTTGTAACAGCTCATCGAGGATATCGAGGCTTTCACCGAGGTCTTGATCCAGCTCGAGATTTTCTTGATCTTGATAAAAACCGTTTAAAAAGGCATCGATTTCTTCGCCCCTCAGTTGCGCTTGCTCTTTAAGATCTTGCGGTGAAGTTGCCTTGCTGAGGATGGTGAGCGAAAAGGGTTGTTCTGCATCGGCATGAACTGCGAGCGCGGACCAAAAGTCTTGTAGAAAAACTTTTGTGACCTCATCCAACTTTGCATCAGAATCGAGATTGGGAAACGCACCATCCCAAAGCGCATTCAATTCAAACACAGGATCTACGACAAAGGGGCTCGCAATCGCGCCCATAAAGGATGCTCTGACTTCATGGAATTTGTAAGGACAATCGAGCTCATTTAAAAGTTGTTGAACGTGCTGGTCGATGTTGCCGTGGTCGTTATTTGTATTGGTCATGGACGATGTGAGTGATGGTGAAAAAGCCCCGTATTTTTGCAATGCGGGGCTTCTGAGTTCAGCAGAGCTTGAGTGCGTTAGCTACCGACGGCTTGGCCGTCACGGCGATGGTCAGAGCCTGCTACGTAGGCATAAGGTGCCTGTTCGCCAGCTAAGCGAGAGACAAGTTGTGCACTACCAAAATCCAGGCTGTCTGCTGGTGCAACAATGGGGGTGTGACCCATCGCACGCAGCGCGTCGACCACAGCAGGGCTGACACTCGCTTCAACCGTCAGCTCACCGGCATCGTTGATGCGCCAGCGCGGTGCGTCTGAGCATGCCTGGGGGTTGTAGCCTTCGGAGATATGACGCAACACCATTTGCATGTGGCCTTGAGCTTGCATGTTGCCACCCATCACACCAAATGCCATCGAGGGCTTGCCTTCGCGTGTAATGAAGGCGGGGATGATGGTGTGCATCGGACGCTTGCCGCCGCCCACCAGATTGGGATGTCCGGGTGTTGTGACAAAGCCCCAGCCGCGGTTTTGCAGGGCGATACCGGTCTTGGGGACCACCACACCAGAGCCGAAGCCTTTGAAGTTCGACTGTATGTAGGAAACCATCCGTCCTTCGGCATCAGCAGTACACAAGTAGATCGTGCCGCCCGACGGTGGCTGACCTGGGCCGTATGAGCCTGCTTTCTTGGGATCGATGAGCTTGGCACGCTCTTTTGCGTACGATTTGCTGAGTAGGTCTTTCGCCGTCACTTTCATGAACTCAGGATCAGCGACGTGCTCAAACAAGTCAGCAAATGCTGCGCGCATACATTCGACTTCGAGGTGCATACGCTCGGCTGAACCGGGCTTGGTTTGTTCGTAAGGCAGGTGCTCGATCAGATTCAGTGCAAGCAGGGCGGTCAGGCCTTGACCATTTGGAGGGATCTCGTGAACGTCGTAACCCTGGTAGTTGGTCGAGACAGTACCGACCCAGTCGCAACGGTGCGCAGCCAGATCGGCCTCGTTGAGGACTGCACCATTCGCGCGCGCGAAGTCAGCGATCATTTTTGCCAGACGACCGCGGTAGAAAGACTCACCTTTAGTGCGCGCAATGTCCTCGAGAGTATCGGCTTGGTCTGCAAATTTCCAAATCTCGCCTGCTGTAGGCGTGCGACCGTCCTTCATGAAGGCTTCTTTGAAGCCAGGCTGGACATGTAGCTCTGCTGCTTGGTCTTTCCACTGACGGGCAATCACGGGGCTGACAGGAAAGCCTTCGCGTGCGTGACGGATCGCGTCTTTGAATAAATCTTCGAAAGGCAGATTGCCGAATTTATTCGATAGTTCGACCCATTGCGACACGACGCCAGGAACGGTCACCGACTCCCAGCCGCGATGCGGCATGGTGGCCATGCCCTTGAAACGCTCTGGCGACCAAGCCGCGGGCGCACGACCCGAGGCATTTAGGCCATGCAGTGCTTTGCCGTCCCAAATGATGGCGAAGCCGTCACCGCCAATGCCGTTCATAGTGGGCTCAACAACCGTCAACGTAATGGCGGCAGCGAGTGCGGCATCGATGGCGTTACCGCCGCGCGCGAACACGGCTGCGCCTGCTTGAGAGGCGAGAGGTTGTGATGTTGAAACGAGGTTGCGGGCGAGGACGGGTTGACGACCAGATTGGAAGGGCAGTTGCCAGTTCACGAACGAGTGATTCCAAAAAATAGATATTGGGAAATTATAAAGGGGCGCTCGAGGCGCCCCTTTGTTTGCTGCTGGCCTAGTTAGGCGGTTTCGTGCAAGGCTTTCTTGACAGTCGAGAAGATCTCTTCGATTTGACCTTCGCTGACGATCAGTGGTGGTGAGAACGTCATGATGTCGCCTGTAAAGCGCGCCAAGACGCCTTTTTCCATACACTTGAGGAAGACATCGTATGCGCGCGCACCGGGTGCGCCATCACGCGAGTCAAGCTCAACTGCACCCATCAGACCGAGGTTGCGAATGTCTTTAACGAAAGGCTCGCCACGCAGCGCGTGGATTTCTTTTTCGAACTTCGGCGCCAGGCTCGCTGAACGCTCAAATAGTTTTTCTTTGCGGTAGATTTCCTGTGTCGCCAAGCACGCAGCTGCAGCAGCGGGGTGCGCGGAGTAGGTGTACCCGTGGAAAAACTCAATCGCTGTGCCGGAGCCGGCGTTGACGATCGCGTCGTGCACGTGACGGCTAGCAGCAACACCAGACATCGGGATTGCAGCGTTGTTCATGGCTTTAGCCATCGTAATGATGTCAGGTGTCACACCAAGCAGTTCGCTGGCAGTGGCTTTACCTAGACGACCAAAGCCTGTGATGACTTCATCAAAAATCAACAGGATGCCGTGCTTGGTGCAAATCTCGCGCAAGCGCTGCAAGTAACCCTGTGGAGGCACCAAGACGCCAGTCGAGCCGGCAACGGGCTCAACGATGACTGCCGCGATCGTCGAGGGATCATGCAGTGCGCACAGGCGCTCAAGGTCGTCAGCAAGGTGCGCGCCCCAAGCAGGCTGGCCTTTGCTGTAGGCCATTTCAGCCAAGTTGTGTGTGTGCGAAATGTGATCGACACCCGGGATTAGTGCACCCGAGTAGGCTTTACGGTTGGCCAAAATGCCACCGACTGAAATGCCGCCGAAACCCACGCCGCTGTAGCCACGCTCGCGACCGATTAAACGGGTACGCTGTCCATCGCCACGGGCGCGGTGATAGGCCAGTGCGATTTTCAGAGCAGTATCAACAGCCTCAGAGCCGGAGTTTGCAAAGAAGATGCGGTCTAAACCTGCAGGCATCACAGCTGCAATGGCTTTGGCGGCCTCGAATGCGATAGGGTGCGCCATCTGGAATGGAGGGGCGTAGTCCAGCTCCATCATTTGCTTGTGTACGGCTTCAGTGATTTCGTCGCGGCAGTGTCCTGCATTCACACACCACAAGCCGGAGCTTGCATCGAGGACTTTCTTGTCATCAATCGTCGTGAAATACATGCCTTTGGCACTTTTCAGGATACGGGGTGCCGCTTTGAACTGCTTGTTAGCAGTGAAAGGCATCCAGAAATTTTCCATGTCCACTTCTTTGGACAGGCTGACATTTTCGGTAAGGGCGTTCATGGAAATCTCCAGTTAGCGAGCGAATACACCAATGTAACGGTTCTGCTGAAATAATTGCCAGTACAGTTGATGTGATTTGTGGCAAACTGTATTGAATTAAGGCGCTAAAGCCTGATAACTGTACTGGTTTGAATATGTCCGCCACCCTGCACTTCACCCTCGAGCGACAGTCACATCGCACGCTTGTCGATCAGATCGTTGATGCGGTCACCACCGCCATTGATCGCAGAAGCCTGCGCGTGGGGGACGCCTTGCCCTCTGTTCGGGCACTGGCAAGCGCCCATGGGCTCAGCGCGTTCACGGTGGCGGAGGCTTATCAGCGTCTTGTGACGGCCGGTCGGCTGAATGCGCGCCGAGGTTCCGCCTATCGTGTCGCAGATCTTCATGCAGCACCGCCAAGCGCATCACCCGTTTGGTCCGCACCAAGCCTCAATGCCGCTTGGCTACTCTCGGATGTATTTGCGGACCATTCGGTCCCAATCAAGGCGGGCTGTGGCTGGATTCCGGGTGACTGGATCAATGAAAGTGGTTTGCAGCACGCCTTACGGGCACTCAGTCGAGTGCCTGGTCCTCGCTTTGGTGGGTATGGACATCCGTTTGGTATGGCGTCACTGCGTGAGCAGATCGCCACGTCGTTACGGCGTTTCTCGGTGCCCGCGGATGCGTCGAATATTTTGCTGACGCAGGGCGCGACACAAGCACTCGATCTCGTGGTGCGCACGTTATTAAGACCGGGCGATGCCGTGATCGTTGAGGATCCCTGCTATTGCAACTTGCTACAGATTTTGCAGCTGGCAGGCCTGCGCGTCATCGATGTCTCACGCACCTCGGATGGCCTTGATTTTGAGCAACTTGAGCAGGTCTTAAAACAGACGAAAGTTAAAGCGATCTTCGTCAATACAGTGTTACAAAATCCTTCTGGTTCGTCTTTGTCGATGGCCAATGCGCAGCGGTTGTTATCGATCGCCGCACAGGCAGACTTGTGGGTGATTGAAGACGATATTTATCGCGAACTCGCGCCGCCCGAAGCCCCTTGTTTAGCGAGCCAAGAGGGCTTGAGCCGCGTGATCTACATTTCAGGATTTTCAAAAACGATTGCCCCGACCCTGCGAGTCGGCTATGTCGCGGCGCATCGTGATGTTCTGGCAGACCTGGCACGCACCAAGATGGCAGTCGGACTGACCTCATCGCTTGTCACGGAGCGCCTTGTGTCCAACGTGCTGAGCGAGGGACATTACGAGCGTCACTTAGTGTTTCTCAAGGAAAAGTTGCGGATCGCTCACCTAAATGTGGCGGCCAGATTGCAATCGCTTGGGCTGGAGATTTTTGAACAGCCTGGCGCAGGATTGTTTTTGTGGGCCAAGTTGCCTATCGAGGCAGCGCGAAGCGCGAGTGTGGCAACGCAGGCGCTCAAACGTGGGATTTGGCTAGCCCCAGGCTCCTATTTTCGCCCGGGTGAGCAGCCCTCCAGTTGGTTCCGCTTTAACGTGGGGAATTCAGAAAACGAAGTGTTGTGGGACTTTGTGCGAACGCTTTCTTGAAGTCGATTAACGGTCGACGGCGAGATAGAGGGTTTCTTTGATCTCTTCCATGACCACGTAGCTGCGAGACTCTGCGGAAGCCGGTAGGCGTTTGAGAATTTCTCCAAGAAGTTGACGGTATTTGTTCATTTCAGGCAGGCGCGCTTTGATCAGATAGTCAAAGTCGCCCGATACCAAATGGCATTCCATCACTTCTGGGACATAGCCAAGTTCTTTTTTGACTTTTTCAAAGACGTCATCGGACTTGGCCGAAAGCTTGATTTCAAGGAACACAAGAAGATTTTTGCCTAAGGCTGACGGATTGACCCGAGCGTAGTAGCCCATGATGACACCGTCCCGCTCCATTCGACGCACCCGTTCGGAGCAGGGCGTCGCAGACAAGTTGACGCGTTCGGCCAGATCGGTCATCGAGATGCGACCGTCACGTTGCAGGACGTCGAGGATTTTGAGGTCAATACGATCAAGTGGGCGCATAGTGCCTCCTTTAAGAGGCTATTTTAGTGATTTTCTCTGCAAAGCTGTCAGAATTAAGTGCGGAGTCATTTTTAATGGTTTGATTTATTTTGAGAGATTGCTCATGTTTCTAAAGCACACCCCTGAGTTCAAGACCGCAGAAGTCTTTTCTGAAATGCCTGCTCACTTGAGACGCACGGGTGTGCAGTCCGAGTGGGCCCGCGTGAATCGCGGTGGCGTGGCGATGGACTCCTTTCTCGAAGGCCCGGTCTTTGACGGCGAGGGCAATCTCTATGTCACAGACATTATTTTCGGGCGTGTGTTTCGTATTGATCCAAAAGGAAGCTGGACGCAGATCATTGAGTATGACGGCGAGCCCAATGGGATGAAATTTTTGTCCAAGACGGAGCTACTGATTACCGACTATAAAAATGGCTTGATGTGTCTCAATATCCAGTCGGGTGAGATTTCGCCCTATCTCAAAAGGCGTAATACTGAGGGTTTCAAAGGTTTAAATGATTTGACTTTTGATTCGCAGGGTAATCTTTATTTTACGGATCAAGGTCAGTCAGGCCTGCATGATCCCACCGGTCGCGTATATCGGTTGCGACCATCCGGACACCTTGATCTATTGCTGAGTAATGTGCCAAGCCCGAACGGGGTTGTTTTATCGCTTGATGAGCGTGTGATGTATGTGGGCGTCACCCGCGGCAACTGTGTCTGGCGAGTGCCGTTGATGCCCGATGGCGGTGTGGCCAAAGTCGGTCAGTTTTTCACCTCTTACGGTCCGAGCGGTCCGGATGGCTTGGCAATGGACTCAGCAGGTAATTTAGTCGTTGCCAACCCAGGTCTGGGTTATGTCTGGCTGATTAACCCCCGTGGTGAGCCGATTGCTGTGTGGTCAAGTCCAACCTCCTCTGCAGTGACTAACATCGCATTTGGTGGACCGAACAATCAACATTTGTTTTGTACAGAATCTGAGTCAGGCACGATTTTGATGATGCGCATGCCTTATCCAGGGGCCAAAGTGCATCAACCACAATAACACTGTGGTTTCAGTGAGTATTCGGCAGCTATTTGCTGAAATCATGCAAGCTTTAACGAGTGCCTATGCGAAAATACGAATAGATTTTTTTCTTCTTTTTCCCCTGCGACCTCACATGAATATTGATCTTTTCACTCGCCGATCCTTGCAGCGCTGTGCGTTGGTCGCAGCGGTGTTTTTTGGCACTTCGTCTCTCGCGCTGGCAGCCCAAGCGAATGCGAATGCGAAGGCGAATGCGAATGCAAATGCGCCGATTCTCGTGTTGAACTCGCTGAATGCAGATGTGAGTGTGATCGATCCGGTCACCATGACTGAGATCAAACGTGTGCCGGTGGGTAAAGAGCCGCACCACCTGTATCTCACACCGGATGAAAAGTCGGTGATGGTGGCCAATGCCGAGGGCGACTCGATTACGTTTCTTGATCCTAGGACGGCTGCAGTACAGCGCACGATGACCGGGATCCTTGATCCCTATCACTTGCGGTTTTCTCCCGACATGAAGTGGTTCGTGACAGCGGCTAATCGCCTGAATCACGTCGATATTTATCGATGGGAGCGTACGGGGGAAGAGTTCAAACTACACCTCATCAAGCGTATCGCTGCGGGCAAAACACCGAGCCATATCGCCATTGATAGCAAAAGCAAAATTGCTTACATCACGCTACAGGATAGTCATGAGCTGACGGCGATTGAGCTTGAAACACAAAAGCGACTCTGGACCATCAAGGTTGGCAAAACGCCTGCGGATCTTTACCTGACACCCGATGATAAAACGCTACTGATTGGATTGACAGGCGCCGCTGAAGTCGAGGCCTACGATTTGTCGAGCGGCAAGGCGGTACTCAAGACGCGTATTCCGACAGGCAAAGGTGCACATGCGTTTCGTTCGCAGGGTGATAAACGCCATGTGTTCGTTAGTAACCGTAGCGCAAACACCGTCAGCCGCATTGACTGGAAGACGCTAAAAGTCGTCGATACCTATCGCACAGCTGCAGGTCCAGATTGTATGGAGATGATGGCGGATGGCAAGACATTGCTTGTGACGACACGTTGGGCAGGTAAGCTCGCAGTGATCGATTTGGAAAAGAAGGCCGTGGTCAAACAGATCCCTGTCGGAAAATCTCCGCATGGCGTCTGGACGCTGAATCATGCGAGCCGCGATTAGGTTCGCGCTTAGGTTTGCAGGGGCGATGCTGAGCGCTTGCGCTGCAATCGCTCTCGTGCCGAGCGCGCACGGAACCACCCAGCCAATAGCTCCGCCTATTGGGGAAAGACTTCCCGCCGTGGCTCAACCAGAGCCTTGCGAGCGACCGCTATATTTAACGTTTGATACTGGGCATATGGAGATTGCACCGTTGGTTGAGGACGTTCTTCAGCGTCAAAATGTTCGCGCGACATTCTTCCTGGCAAACGAGCGTACGCGCACGGGCGGCACTAGTCTGGATGACGTTTGGGCGCCTTGGTGGAAAAAGCTCAGTGAGCAGGGACACGTTTTTGCGTCACATACTTACGACCACGTGTATTGGCAGGCTGATCTGCCTGAGGGGAAATTTCGCGTCAGAGCAAGTGCGGGTCCTCAAGAGGGTAAATCGCAAATTTGGAGTGCAGGCGACTATTGCCGTGAGTTGGCTCGTCCTGTGGCACGTTTTAACGAGATGACTGGCAAACAGATGCTGCCGCTTTTTAGGGCTGCGGGAGGCCGCACTTCGCCCGCGCTGTTGAAGGTGGCCGCTGAATGTGGTTATACCCATGTAGGCTGGTCGCCAGCAGGCTTTTTGGGGGATGAATTGTCAAGTGAGCAGTATCCTAATCAGGTATTGCTTGACCGTGCATTGCGCAACATTCGTACAGGCGATATTTTGCTCGCACACCTCGGTATTTGGTCGCGCAAAGATCCCTGGGCACCCGCAGTGCTTGAGCCATTGATCATAGAGCTTAAGAAAAAAGGATTTTGTTTTGCCACGATCGACACACATCCGGCCTATCGCGCCTTGGTGCAACCACCTGAGTTGAAGCAATAATGATGAATACTGCAACTGAACTCTTTGACGGCGCGCAGCAGTGGCTGTTTGAACTGATTGTCCAACCGTTGTTTTTTAATCTTGGGCTCAGCGGCATTATCGAAGACGCCTATGATGGCACCATGTGGCTGCTGATCGGCGTGTTGCAAATCATATTGATTGTGGTGGTCTTTGGCGCGTTGCAACGGTTACGTCCTGTCGAGCCCGTTGTTGATCGTCAACAGATTCGCATCGATATCCTGTACACACTGATTCATCGTCTTGGCTTATTTAGACTGGTTTTGTTTTTCTCGATACAGCCCGTCTGGGACATGTTGTTCGGACAGGCGAGCCTGCATGGCATTTCGACTTTCCATATTGATCAGCTATGGCCTGGCGTGACGGATATCGCCTGGGTGAGTCTGATTATTTACATCTTAATATTCGATTTGGTTGATTACTTTTATCACCGCGCACAGCATCGTTTTTCTTGGTTATGGAGTCTGCATGCGGTGCATCATAGTCAGCGACAAATGACGATGTGGAGTGATAACCGCAATCATTTGTTGGATAGTGTGCTGCGAAGTACGGTCTTTGTCTTGGTGGCGAAAATGATTGGCGTACCACCTGGACAGTTTGTATTGATTGTCGTTTTAACGCAGTTAGTTGAAAGTTATTCACATGCCAATATCCGCATGTCTTTTGGAAAAATTGGTGAGCGCTTGCTAGTGAGTCCAAAGTTTCACCGCTATCACCATTCGATCGAGTACAACGAATCGACAGCGGGACCGGCGCGTGGTCACAATTTTGCAGTGCTATTTCCAGTTTGGGATATTTTGTTTGGCACGGCGAGTTACAACACAGGCTATGCCAAGACTGGCATCCATGACCAGGAGCCCGAGGGTGGGAGTAGAGATTATGGACGTAGCTTCTTATCTCAACAGTGGCTAGGTTTGAAGCGTATGTTGGGTTCTAAGACGGCCGGGTTTTGAAAGTCGCTAGAGGTCGCCGTTTAAGTACTGATTGACTGTGCTGAAATGATTTCTGAAGCCTGACAAATGAATCGCGGCATGGATTTAAAGATCCACGCCGCGATTTTTACTTTTAAGCGAACTTAGTCAGAACCAAGCGAGAGCTTATTAGGCATACGCTTTTCAATAGAGGACTTAAGAAGTGCTGCACAGCGGTAGAAGCCGTGTGCGAACTTGCCGTAGGGCATGGTCAGGAACAAAGCCATGACGACACCAAGATGGATGGCCAGGAGCAAAGCCATTGCGCTTGTGTCGCGCCAAATCAATAAAGCCAACCCAGTTAAGCTTGTCCAGAATAGCAGGGCGATAAAGCCACGGTCCATCGGTTGCTGAGCTTTGTCTCCGTGAAGGGGGGAGCGTCTCTTATTCAGGTAAAACAATCCGACGGGTCCAATCAAAAGTCCGATTCCTCCAACGGTGCCAAATATCACAGGCAGGCTCGTGTAACCATATGGCGCTTGCCAGCCAAATACATAGTGATAAATCGTAGCGACCGAGGTTGCCGCGAAGCACAGCATGAAGCCGTAAAAGGTGAAGTGGTGATAAATACGGCGTCGCAAGGTGAATTTGTCGTCTTCGTCGTTACATCCCTCACCATGGCCGCCGTCTAGATACTTGAGCTTCAGTGCGTAATGCGCTGCTTCGCCTACGGCGACGGCGCTGACTTGCCCAGGCGTAATTTCACGCCAGAATCGAACGAGTCCTATCAAAAGAGCTAGGATTGAAAATCCGAAGACCGAGCCAAATAGGACGACGAGTGTGTTGTGTGGGAATACCGCATAAAAGTTACCAGCAAGAGGTTCATGCCAGAGCGTGCCCTGAGAAATCAGCGCCAACACCAGAAACAAGGCTAGACCGAATGCGGTCGCCATTGACAGGGTCAAACCATTGCGCTTATACAAGGCTCCCATTGAAGCAGGCCACGCAAAGTCCGTGTAGGTCTCCATGCGAACTTTTGCCATGGCTTGAGGAACATTGACCATGAATTCGTGAGGGGGGGCGTACTGACAGGCGTGCAGACAGGCGCCACAGTTATGGCAGAGGTTCGCCAAATAGTTCAGATCTGCCTTGTTATCGAAATTCAGGCGCAGAGTCATCGCGGGGAACACCGCACAGAAACCCTCGCAATAACGGCAGGCGTTACAGATTTGCATCTGGCGCGCGACCTCTGTTTCGTTTTCTGTCAGGCCTTTTTTATGCCAAGTGACTGAGTGCTCAGACGCGCCCGCCAGATTCTGGGCTTCGCGGGTCAGTGATTCAAGCGGTTGCATGCTGTACTGCTCCTTCTTTCATTGTCTTGGCTGCCTGTGCCGCCTGTGTGCCAGCGATCCGACCGAATGCAGTGCCAATGGACATGCCGACACCGGCGGTATAACCCTTGCCTAAAACGTTACCGGCGTTGATTTCTCCGGCAGCAAACATATTGGGGCTGGCTTTGCCATCAAAAAACACACTGGCTTTATCGTCAGTCGTAAGACCGAAGTAGGTAAACGTCACGCCTGGCTTGACCGCGTAGCCCAAGAAAGGGCCTTTGTCGATGGGTCGAGCCCAGTGTGTTTTCTCGGGCGTGATGCCCTCGGTGTGACAATCGTCTTGAACGGTGTGGTCAAACGTGCCCACCCTGCAAGCTGCATTGAAGCTATTCACAGTTTCCATAAAGGTATCGACATCAAGCTCTAGCTTCTTTGCAAGGTCAGGAAGGGTGTCAGCTTTTACGCCTGGAAATACGGGCGGCATAAAATTACCAACGGATTTAGCGTCAATAATCGAATAGGCAATTTGGCCGGGCTGCATGGCGACCAAGCGGCCCCAGAGCGCATAGCGCTTGGGCCAAAAGTCCTCGCCCTCGTCGTAAAAGCGTTTGGCCTCTCGGTTGACAACAATGCCCAGTGATACGCAGTCAATACGGGTGCAGATTCCACCGTCATAAAGCGGTGCGCGGGCATCGATGGCGACACAGTGGGCTTGGGTGATATCACCCATGGTGTCCGCACCCTCTCGCATCATGACTTTGAGGACAACGCCCATGTTGAAGCGCGTGCCTCGGATCAGAAAGTTATCGGCTGGCCACTCGCCACGCTCGTTTTGACCCCAAGCTTCGCGCAGCCAAGTCCTGTCGGACTCAAAGCCGCCGCAGGCTAAAACAACCGTATGGCCTTCGTAACGCTTGTTTCCAACCTTGGCGGCAATGAATTTGCCGTCTTTAATTTCCAGGTCATCGACGGGGGAGTCATACAAAATATCGACGCCAAGATTTTGAGCGCTGCGGTAGTAAGCATTGACTAAGGCTTTGCCGCCGCCCATAAAAAAGGCGTTGGTACGGGCCACGTGTAGCGTGCCAGACAGCGAAGGCTGAAAGCGAACGCCATGCTTTTCCATCCAGGGGCGACAGGTCGCGGATTCGCGAATCACCATTCTGGCAAGCTTTTCATTGGTGATGCCACCAGTGACTTTAAGCAAGTCTTGCCAGAATTCTTCTTCTGGATAGGCGTCAACGAGAACGTCTTGCGGTGCATCATGCATGCAGCGCAAGTTACGCGTGTGCTGTGAGTTACCACCACGCCACTCTTTGGGTGACGACTCGAGAATCAGTACTGTGGCGCCAGCCTCACGGGCCATCAAAGCACTGCAAAGGGCGGCATTGCCACCCCCGACTATCACTACGTCCCACATATTCTTGCCTCGCGGTATTTTTTGTTCGCGTTGAGATTCTATTAAAACGAATCACATTGTAGGGGAATGTATCTGGGCTATGTCAGTAGAAACGCTAGTTTTGGGGTATTTGTGGACTGAGTTGAACGCGAACCGCCCTAGACGGACAGATACCTGCGAACATCCTCGCTATCCATCTCTGAGCGATCACCCGTCGCAACGACCTCACCTCGGGACAGCACAACAAAACGATCAGCCAGCTCTCTGGCGAAGTCAAAATACTGTTCGCACAAGAGGATGGCAATGTCTCCGCGATTGCGTAACAAGTTGATTACGCGACCAATATCCTTGATGATGGAGGGCTGAATGCCCTCGGTGGGCTCGTCAAAAATGATCAGTTTAGGTTCGGAGACCAACGCTCTCGCAATTGCGAGCTGCTGTTGTTGACCACCCGATAAATCTCCGCCTCGCCGAGCCAGCATTGTCCTAAGGACAGGAAACAGATCAAAGACTTCTTCTTTGATATCGCGTGCCTGACGACTGGTCTTTGTGGCCATACCCATCAAGATGTTTTCCTCGACGGTGAGTCGGGCAAATATTTCGCGCCCCTGCGGCACATAGGCAATACCAAGCTTGGCCCGAGCATGGGGTGCCATCTTGCTAATGTCGGTTCCATTAAAAGAGATTGTTCCAGACCTAATGTCCTGAATGCCCATCAGACACTTGAGTAACGTGGTTTTGCCAACGCCGTTACGACCAAGGAGGGCAACGCATTCGCCCTGCCTGACCGTCATGGATACATGACGTAAGGTGTGGCTGCTGCCATAGAACTGGTTGATATCTTTTACGTCCAACATGATGCTACCGTCCTAAATACACTTCAATCACGCGCTGATCCTCTTGCACTTGCTGCATCGTGCCCTCTGCGAGGACCGATCCTTCGCATAGCACGGTGACTTTGCCACCTTGAGCGATTTGTGTCACAAAATCCATGTCGTGTTCGACGACGACAAGGGAGTGCTTGCCACGTAACTCGTTGAGTAATTCGCCTGTGCGCTCAGTCTCTGCATCCGTCATGCCCGCGACGGGCTCGTCGAGCAGTAATAATAGGGGCTCTTGCATGAGGAGCATGCCGATTTCCAGCCATTGCTTTTGCCCATGCGAGAGCAAGCCGGCCTCTCTCTGTTGATCTGCGGTCAGACGCAGCATATCGAGCGTCTCCGCAATTTTGTCCCGCTGTGTGCTGTTCAGACGAGCAAAGAGCGTCGATTTCACATTCTTGTTGGCTTTCATGGCCAGCTCAAGATTTTCAAATACCGTATGATTTTCGAAGACGGTCGGGCGTTGAAATTTTCGTCCTATCCCGATATCCGCAATCTGTGCCTCGCTGAGCTGCGCCAAATCGTAGTTTTGTCCAAAGAACGCCGTACCCGAGGTGGCGCGTGTTTTTCCAGTAATCACATCCATCATGGTTGTTTTACCTGCACCGTTCGGACCGATGATGCAGCGTAGCTCACCGACGCCAATGTCCAGTGAGAGATTGTTGAGCGCCTTGAAACCGTCAAAAACCACACTAATAGAATCTAGATAAAGGATGGCGCCATGCGTCGTGTCAACGCCGGCGCGCTTGGGACGGCCATAAGACGCCTCGCCACCCGCACCGCTGCCGAGCGTGTCTAAGGACTCTGTCACTTCAACCTGTGGGGTACTCATGGCTTTATCCTCTTGAATCGTTGGCCAAGTTGACGGGCGAGGCCAACGATACCCTGAGGTAGGAACAGCGTCACGAGTACAAAGATGAGACCGAGCGCATACAGCCAAAACTCGGGGAAAACGCTGGTGAACCAAGTTTTCAGGCCGTTAATTGTGCCGGCACCGATGATGGGTCCAATGAGTGTGCCTCTGCCCCCAGTCGCGACCCAGATCACCATTTCGATTGAGTTTTCAGTCGACATTTCACTAGGATTAATGATGCCGACTTGAGGGACGTATAAGGCTCCGGCGATCCCACACAGTATCGCTGAGACCGTCCAGATAAACAGCTTAAAGCCGAGCGGCTCATAACCCAAAAAGCGAAGCCTGCTCTCGGAGTCACGAATCGCCGTGAGCACGCGTCCCAACTTTGATTGAGTAATGGCGCGCGCCAAAATGAGCGATCCTAGTAGTGTCGCCAGACTCACCCAGTACAACACTGCCCGCGTATCAGCAGACGTGATGTCAAAGCCGAGGATTTTTTTGAAATCAGTAAAGCCGTTATTTCCACCAAAACCCGTTTCGTTACGAAAGAACAGCAACATCGCCGCAAAGGTGAGTGCTTGGGTGATGATTGAAAAATAGACGCCCTTGATCCGTGATCTAAACGCGAAGTAGCCAAACATGAAAGCCAGTACACCTGGCACGAGCACGACCAGCAGCATTGCGTACCAAAAGTGCTCAGTGAAGGACCAGAACCAAGGGAAGGTTTTCCAGCTCAAAAAACCCATGAAGTCAGGCAGTATTTCTGGTGAAGATTTGGCGGCGCGCATGAGGTACATGCCATGCGCATACCCCCCGAGTGCAAAGAACAGGCCATGTCCAAGCGAAAGGATACCGGTATATCCCCAAACCAGATCGAGTGCCAGAGCCGCCAAGGCGTAACAAAGGAATTTTCCAATGAGTGCCACGGTAAAGGACGATACATGGAGAGGATGGTCAACTGGAAAGAATAGATTTAACGCGGGTAGACAGGCAAAAAATGCCACGACAATCGCTATGCCAGTCCATGTGCTGCCCGAATACAGTCTTGAGGAAGAGTGTCGCGCAATCGTTGTGTGCATCACGCTCATTCTGCGCTCCTGCCTTTGGGTGCAAAGAGCCCTTGCGGACGCTTTTGTACGAACAGAACGATAAAAAGAAGAATGGCAATTTTTGCAATGACCGCACCCCAAAAGGGTTCAATGATTTTGTTGAGTATGCCGAGTCCGAGGGCGGCAACAACCGTACCGGCAAGCTGGCCGACACCACCGAGTACGACAACCATAAAGGAGTCGACGATATAACCTCGCCCAAGATCGGGTCCGACGTTACTCAATTGAGATAAGGCGACTCCTGCGAGACCCGCGATGCCAGAGCCAAGACCAAAAGCCAGCATGTCCACACGGCCTGTGGGCACACCTACACAGTCTGCCATTTGTCGATTTTGCGTGATTGCTCGGACAAACAGACCCAGTCGTGTGTAGTTCAAGACCAGCCAGACCGCCATGACGACAAAGAACGCAAAGCCAATAATCACAAGACGGTTGTAGCTCAGTGTCAGATTACCTAGCACCGTGATGCCGCCACTCATCCATGATGGATTGGCCACTTCAACGTTTTGAGCACCGAAAATGCTGCGTACAGCCTGCATCAAAATCAGACTGATTCCCCAAGTCGCCAGCAACGTCTCAAGTGGTCGACCGTATAGCCAGCGGATCACCGTGCGCTCAAGTGCCATGCCGACGATTGCCGTGACAAGAAAGGCGACAGGCAAGGCGGCAAGTACATACCAATCCATCCAGCCTGGCAGCCATTGCTTAAAAAGCGATTGCACGATGTATGTGGCATAAGCACCGATCATCAATAGCTCGCCGTGTGCCATATTGATGACACCCATCAGGCCAAAGGTGATGGCTAAGCCGATGGCAGCAAGCAACAGCACGCTGCCTAAACTGATGCCAAAGAATATATTACCGACCCAACTAATGAGGGTTTGGTGTTGCTCGATTTGCTTGAGCGCCAATGTGGCGGCTGCTCGGACAGTGTCATCCGGTTCGGCATATTGTCCCGAGCTGCTCGCGGTCACAATGGCAAGAAGAGCGGGCTTAAATGCAGCATTCTTGCTTTCGCCAAGAGCGATAATCGCGTTGCGACGAATCACGGCGTCTGGACTTTTGATTGCGGCACTGGCCAAAGCGACCTCAAGTGCACGACGAATATTTTGATCACGTTCGGCGTTGAGTGCGCGCTCAATCAAGGGTGCTCGTGCGGGATCGGCTTCTTTTTGTAGCCGTTGGGCTGCAGCGAGTCTGGTGCTTGTTTGTGCTGAAAAGAGTTCCGAGCTTGCTAGCGCGGATTGCAAGGCCCGTCTCAGACGATTGTTCAGCGTCAGAGATTGTGCATCAGAAGGTCTGGCTTGTGTAACGCCTGTGGTTGGGTCAAAAACTTGCTGGTCGCCGCGCGCCAGCAGGATCCGTCCATCAGAGGTAATCAGAACGTTGCCGTCCCCCAGAGCAGCCAACACTACGGCTGCGCCAGGAGTCGAGAGCAGCCCCAGCGCGGTGATCGACTTGGCTCGTTCGTCGTTGCTGTCGCCTGCCAAGCCGCTGAGAACTTGTGGTTCTACTAACTCTGCGGCAAAGCTCAACTGCAGCGGCAGCACCAGCACGAAGGCTAGTAACCATCTTTTGAACGAGCGATAAGTCAAGCGCATATGGGGACATTCTCATGGTTTTAAGTTAGAGCCCTTGTTTACCTTCGTTACCTGCAATGTATGGGCTCCAAGGCTGTGCGCGAATCGGGCCTTTGCTTTTCCATACGACACTAAACTGACCATTCGCCTGAATTTCACCGATATAAACAGGCTTGTGCAGGTGGTGATTGGTTTTATCCATCTCGATGGTGTAGCCGTCTGGAGCCGCAAACTTCTGCCCAGCCATTGCCGCAATGACCTTGTCTGTATCCAATGATTTAGCTTGTTCAACGGCCTGTTTCCACATGTGGATGCCGATGTAAGTTGCCTCCATTGGATCGTTGGTCACAGCTGTGGCATTGTTTGGCAGATTCTTGGCCTTGGCGTACGCTTTCCATTTCGCCACGAACTCTGCATTCACAGGATTTTTGAGCGATTCAAAATAGTTCCAAGCGGCGAGGTGTCCGACTAGGGGTTTAGTGTCGACACCGCGAAGCTCTTCTTCGCCAACGGAGAAGGCGACAACGGGTACGTCTGTTGCCTTAAGGCCTGCGTTACCTAACTCTTTGTAAAAAGGAACGTTAGAGTCACCGTTGATTGTTGAGATAACGGCTGTTTTACCGCCAGCGGAAAACTTTTTGATGTTGGCAACAATGGTCTGATAGTCGGAATGACCGAAGGGTGTGTAAACCTCTTCGATATCACTGTCTTTGACGCCTTTTGAGTTCAGAAACGCGCGCAAAATTTTGTTGGTGGTGCGTGGATAGACGTAGTCTGTGCCAAGCAAGACAAAACGTTTGGCACCACCGCCATCTTCACTCATGAGGTATTCGACGGCTGGGATGGCTTGCTGGTTTGGTGCTGCCCCAGTGTAGAAAACGTTTTTCTCGAGCTCTTCGCCTTCATATTGGACGGGGTAGAACAGCAGGCTATTCAGCTCTTTAAATACTGGTAAAACTGATTTGCGTGACACGGAAGTCCAGCAGCCAAATACAACGGACACTTTGTTTTGCGCAATGAGTTCGCGGGCTTTCTCTGCAAATAGGGGCCAGTTTGAGGCTGGATCAACAATCACGGGCTCGAGCTTTTTACCCATCACGCCACCTTTGGCGTTGATCTCTTCAATGGTCATCAATGCAACGTCTTTAAGCGATGTTTCAGAAATCGCCATCGTTCCAGAGAGTGAATGCAAAATGCCGACTTTGATTGTGTCTTGTGCAAAGGCTTGCGGCAACCAGCCAGTCATGGCGAGCAAGCTCGCGGCGGTCAGTTGTTTAAGGGCTACTCTGCGTTGCATGTTCAAACTCCTATACTGTTCGCGCCGGCTTCGCCGGCATTGAGGGAGGGGCCGCATGTCGTCCAAAGTGGCGGGCCGCTATGCTTAATAAAACCTAAGCAATAGTCATGCCAGCTTGTTTGAGTCAGTGGTCCAAGCGGCCGGAGCAGGCGGCGGACGGGTGGGCGAAGCCCACTACCCTCACCGAACGCTGCGGGCGCATCAGCTCCGAACTCGGCCCTCGCGGGCCTCAGACAAGCGGAGCTGACTGTGCGCCCGCTCAGTCGTTCAGTTCGGCTCGTCCTGACGCCTGCTCCGACCACTTGACCCACTAACTCAAGAATCACGAATGCGAGATAAAGAGGCATCAATGCTCTTTTGTGGGGCATTGCGATGCTTTTGGGCAAGACGCTGCGGTAGGACGTGGCGCCCGGTGCGCCTGGAGATATCAAAGCCTGTTACACCTCTACCAACTGGCGTAACATAAGAATCAACCCATCCAATACTTAAGCAGCCTTCCAGCATGAACACCACCACACCCCCCTCAATCACAGACATGTCCACGCGTATTGAGCAGATCAAAACGCGGATAGCTCAAGCCTGCCTGCGCGTTGGCCGTGACCCACAAGAAGTCACGCTCCTCCCGGTCAGTAAAACCTTTGATGACCAAGCCATTCGACAGGCGGTGAGTTTAGGATTTAAACGTTTTGGTGAAAATCGCACCCAAGAGATCGCTCAGAAAGCCCCGCTCTTGGCAGACTGTGAAGTCGAATGGGTTGTGATCGGTCAGCTGCAAACCAATAAAGCGAAAGAGGTCGCCCGGCTTGCGCATGAGCTCCAGTCCTTGGATCGACTCGAGCTTGCTGAGGCGCTCGATCGTCGATTGCAGCTCGAAGGCCGTTCAATCGACGTGCTCGTTCAAGTCAAAACCTCACCTGAAGAGACCAAGGCAGGCCTAGAACCAAGCGAGCTCATCCCTTTTCTGCGCCAGCTCAGTCGTTTTCAAACGATGCGTGTGCGAGGCCTCATGACCATGGCGATTTTGTCCGAAGATCAATCGGCGGTACGTCGCTGTTTCACACAGCTTCGGGAGCTGCGTGATCATGCACGTCAAGAGGCGATCCAGGGTATTGAGCTTGATCGTCTATCAATGGGGATGAGCGGTGATTTTGAGATCGCGATCGAAGAGGGCTCAACTGAAATACGTGTTGGTTCGGCGATCTTTGGCTCAAGGGGATAGTCGTCGTACTTATTTCACCACAACGACGCCCCGCATGACTGGCGAGTGACCTGCGAAAGTGCATACGAAACCATAGCGCTCGAGCGCGTCAAGCGTCGATGCATCAAACGTGACAGACGCCGTATCGCCTCCCCCGACCACATGAGTATGTGCAATGACACGTCGATCTGCGGGGTCTACGTACTGTTGATCCGCACCCGCAAGCATACCTGTTCTGGAGACACCATCTAAGTCGCTCAGCTTGGCAAGCACCCAGTTGTGCCCCATTGCGAGTTTGGGCAGACGGCCGCGATGTTTGAGCGTGACCGTAAACGTTTTACAGGCGCGCGATATCTCGATTTTGTTCGGCGTAAATTGAAGCGTATCGTCGGCCTCAATGGTGGCTGCACATTCCTCGGCAAGCACGCTTGAAGTGGAGAGTATGAGTGCGAGGCCCAGAAAGAGTTGGCGCCACGCGCCAGAGCCAGAAAGAAAGGTGTGCATATCGATCATCGCTTTTTTAGGGACGCTGCCGAGACCGCACAATACGGCCGTTAGGTCGACGTTCAATGTCGCCATTGAGTTCCAGCGTCAGTAGTTCGTACTGCAATATTGCGGGCAACATGTTTGTTCTTTGTTGCAACGTGTCTATGGTAATGGGATCGTAGCCGATTGCATCCCACACCGGCGAAGACGGTGTTGGGCGGTTGAGGCCTTCAGTGATTTGTGTAGACCCATGATCTTGCTCAGAGGTTGTCATGGTCACGGGATTGAATGCTGATAACTCATTCAGAATGTCGGCGCCACACTCTACGAGTTTCGCCCCCTCCTGAATCAGCGCATGCGGACCCCGCGAGAGCGGCGAATGAATTGAGCCGGGAATTGCAAAGACCTCCCGATCCAGCTCGACTGCAAATTTGGCCGTCAGGAGTGAGCCACTCTTGAGCGCGGCCTCAACAACCAGCACTCCGCGTGCCAGTCCTGCGACGATACGATTACGCCGCGGAAAGTGTTGGGGGCGTGCGGGTGTTCCGAGCGCAAACTCCGAGAGGATCAGACCATCTGCATCTAGCAGTTGTTTAACGAGACCCATGTGATTGCGGGGATAGACGAGATCCGCCCCGGTTCCGAAAACAGCAATGGTGCCACCGTGACTTGCACCTGCGGCAATCGCCCCTTGATGCGCTGCCGCGTCAATGCCATGCGCCAGACCACTCACCACACACCAACCCTGTTCTGCCAAACAGCGTGAGAATGCGTGCGCATGATCCCAGCCATCTGGCGTAGCGTTGCGTGCACCAACGATTGCAAGCGCAGGTTGTGCGAGCCTGCTCAACTGACCCTTGGCATACAGCACCATCGGGGCATCCGCAGTGTGTTTGAGTAGTGCGGGGTAGTTTGCCTGATCCGGAGTTAGGATGACTTGATCCGTTGCCGAGGCCCAAGCCATGGCTTCATCTATTTGCTGAGTGACAGTCGGACCTCGCGCAAAAAGTAGCCCCTCGCAGAGAGTTTTGGGGACAAGGGCGGCCAGTTCACTCGCTGAGCATTGCTCGATCGCTAAGGGGTTAGCAAAGTGGTTTAACAGGCGTTGACCTTGAATCGGACCAAGTTTGGGAGTCAGGCTCAGACGGAGCCACGCCTTAAGCATTTCAGTGGGTAGGGTATGGGGCATCCCTCAGTCTGCCATAGGCATCTCCCACGAACTGGATCAAATCGTCCAGCAAAATACTCAAAATCATGTGGAATTAGTGTGGGAATAGTGTGGAATTAGTCGAATTTAGGTCGTTATTAATTTAAAATTGAAAACAGTCGTGTAAATACGTGGTTGTACTTGATGGCCTTACTCAATATTCTTCAATACCCAGATAAACGCTTGCATACGGTTGCGAAACCTGTGCGTGTGGTGGATGATCGCATCCGCAAACTTGTCGTCGACATGACTGAAACAATGTATGAGGCGCCGGGTGTGGGTCTAGCCGCCACACAAGTCGATGTGCATGAGCGCGTGGTGGTGATTGACGTGAGCGAAGATAAAAGCGATCTACGAGTATTGGTTAATCCTGAAATTTTGAGCTTCAGTGATGAGCAACAAACGTACGAAGAAGGTTGTTTATCCGTGCCTGGTGTGTATGACGAGGTTGATCGCCCTGCCAAAGTTCGGGTGCGCGCACTGAATCTGCAGGGTGAGCCTTTTGAATTCGATGCAGAGGGCCTATTGGCGGTCTGCGTGCAGCATGAACTGGACCATTTGAACGGTCGGGTGTTCGTGCAGCACTTGTCCATACTCAAACAAACCCGGCTCAAGGCCAAGTTACGTAAAGAGCAGCGCGAACTGGAGCGGGTTTAACCCTGAAGCTTCCCCTCCATGCATACTGAAACCTTGGGATATATTGCCGCGTTTTTAACGACCTTGGCTTTTTTTCCGCAGACGATCAAAACGATTAAGACGCGCGATACGGCTTCGATTTCGCTCGCGATGTATGTGATGTTCACGATGGGCATCGGTTTTTGGCTTGGTTATGCCTTTCTCATTGGCTCCATGCCGATGATTATCGCCAACATCATCACCTTTGCTCTCTCGGGCACAATACTGGCGCTAAAGCTCAGCGAGAAACGTCCGACCACCCAGAAATAAAGACGGACGCTGCTTGGCGTTTACCGCCGGGGCGTTGCAACTCAAGCAAGCGAAGTATGCCTTGACCTGTGGCGATATCAATCCCCTCGACATGCGCTGCAATCACTTGTGCAACAGGATTATTTGACGAAGCGGTGGACATTGGGACCGGCGTTGTCGTAGCCGGCATGGCCACGGCATTCCAGATTTTAATGGGCTCAGCAATCCCCGGTAACCTCAGCGTAGCGCCGGGCACTGGATTAAATGCGCGCACACGGCGGGCGAGTTGCTCCGCACTCTCATGCAAGTCCAAGGCCGCCTCTGCTTTATCGAGCTTAGCGGCATAGGTTTTGCCATCCTCAGGTTGAGGTGTAGGGGTCAGTCCCCCAGTTGGTATCGCTTGTAGCGCTTGGACAATCAATCGGGCACCCTGCTCGGCGAGCTTGTCATGCAGCGTGGCAGCATTGTCTTGGGCACTGATTTCAAGCGTTTCAACGAGCAGCATGTCGCCTGTATCGAGGCCTTCGTCCATTTGCATGATGGTGATCCCAGTATGAGAATCACCCGCCTCAATCGCTCTTTGAATCGGTGCCGCACCCCGCCATCGCGGTAATAGACTCGCATGAATGTTCAGGCAGCCGTGACGAGGCGTCTGCAAGACCCAGGCAGGCAAAATCAGTCCATAGGCGGCTACCACCAAGACATCGAGTTCTGCGGCGGTGAGAGCGAGTTGAGCGGCGTGCGCGTCCTCAGGATATTTGCCATCCAGACGCAGACTCCGGGGTTGAAACACGGAGAGACCGTGTTCCAGCGCGCATTGTTTCACTGCACTGGGAGTCAGTTTGAGACCGCGACCTGAGGGGCGATCAGGTTGCGTCAGCACTAGAGGCACTTCAAAGCCAGCCTTCAGGATCGCTTGTAGCGCGAGACGTGAAAACTCGGGAGTGCCAGCAAAACCTACGCGCATGAAATATGGACCATTTGATTAGATTTTTTCGGCCCACAGATCGTATTCATCAGAATCCGTCACACGCACACGCACAATATCGCCTGGCTTGAGTGTTGTATCGCTATCGACATAGACGCAGCCATCAATTTCTGGAGCATCGGCGCTTGAGCGTCCGACGGCGCCATCCTCGTCCACTTCATCAATCAGGACATCAATGTCGCGACCGACGCGTTTTGCCAGACGGGCTGTTGAAATCTCTTGCTGATGGGCCATGAAACGATCCCAGCGTTCTTGTTTGACCTCGTCGGGTACCGCGCCATCTAATGCGTTGGCGGGTGCGCCCTTGACCGGAGAGTATTGAAAACAGCCAACACGGTCGAGTTGTGCTTCGGACATCCAGTCAAGCAGGTACTGGAACTCACTCTCGGTCTCGCCGGGGAAGCCGACGATGAAAGTAGAGCGCAACGTGATATCGGGACATTGTTCGCGCCAGCGGTGAATACGCGCCATGGTTTTGTCTTCGAAGGCGGGGCGTTTCATGGCTTTCAAAATCCGCGGACTGGCGTGTTGAAAGGGGATGTCAAGGTAAGGAAGGATTTTGCCCTCGGCCATCAACGGAATCACTTCGTCGACATGTGGATACGGGTAGACATAATGCAGACGAACCCAAATACCTAGTTCAGATAAAGCCGCGCACAGCTCAGTCATGCGCGTCTTGACCGGACGACCATTCCAGAACCCGCTGCGATATTTGACGTCAACCCCATAGGCGCTGGTGTCTTGGGAAATCACGAGAAGTTCTTTGACGCCGGCCTTGGCTAGGCGCTGGGCCTCGTCTAGAACGTCTCCGATAGGACGGCTCACCAAATCACCGCGCATCGATGGAATGATACAAAAGCTACAGCGATGGTTACAACCTTCGGAGATTTTGAGGTAGGCGTAATGGCGTGGCGTGAGTTTGATGCCCTGAGGTGGGACTAAGTCGGTAAAGGGGTCATGCGAGACATTGGGCGGTGCCGCCTCATGCACGGCGCGCACAACTTGCTCGTATTGCTGAGGGCCTGTGACGGCCAGTACGCTCGGATGCACCGCGCGGATCACGGACTCCTCGACGCCCATGCAGCCTGTGACGATCACTCTACCGTTTTCCGCGATTGCCTCACCAATCGCGTCGAGCGATTCGGCCTTGGCGCTGTCGATAAAACCACAGGTGTTGACGACGACAACATCGGCATTATCGTAGTTGGGCACGATCTGGTAGCCCTCCATGCGCAATTGCGTAAGGATACGCTCGGAGTCTACGAGCGCTTTGGGACAACCGAGACTGACAAAACCGACTTTTGGCGAAGACATGATGAGGAACCTGGCAGGTCGTAACCCGCGTTAAACAGAGGATGATTTTACCTTGCATGGATGCTGATCACGTGTTTTATACAACTTGACTCTCCAAGCCCGACACCAACACCCGACAACCCCTACAATTGAGGGATGAATCCAGTCACACCTGCTTTATCTCATTCTTTGTTGGCCGCAGCGAGCGCCGTGGCCGCGGTTGAGTCCGGTCAGTCCCTGACCGAGGCCTTGGCCGATGTCCATCCTGATTTGCGTCCCGGCGCTCAGGCACTTGCTTTCTATGCGATGCGTCACTGGGGCGTGGCCAAGGCGATGCGTCGGACGTTAGTCGAGCGAGAGCCTTCTAGCGGGACGATGTACGCGCTCATTGGGCTGAGTCTGTTGCTGCTTGATGCGTCTATTCGTTCGGAACAAGAGACGCTGGCGCCAGGTACACCTGTCTATGCGGCACATACCTTGGTGGATCAGGCGGTGCAAGCGACGCAGTGGCATCGGTCAACCGCAACGTTCAAGGGTTTGGTGAATGCCGTTCTACGTCGCTTTCAGCGTGAGCGTGCCAAGGTGCTTGGGCAAATTGAAGGCGATCTTGAGGCGCGCTGGAATCATCCGCGTTGGTGGATAGAGTGTCTGCAAAAGTCCTACCCGCAGGATTGGGAGCGTTTGCTTGAGGCGGCGAATGCCCATCCTCCACTGACGCTACGTGTCAATATGCGCGCCACGACGCGTGAGGCTGTGCAACAGGCTTTCGTTGAACAGGGTATTGCGGCCACTGCGTTTGGATCCGCGGGCCTGGTATTGAGTGAACTAAGGCCGATTACATCCTTACCCGGCTATGCGCAGGGCTGGTGGTCTGTTCAGGACGCCGGTGCGCAGCTTGCCGCGCCGATGCTTGGCATCGCGGATGGCATGCAGGTGTTGGACGCCTGCGCAGCGCCTGGAGGTAAGACTACCCATCTGCTTGAGCTGGCAAAGCCAGATTTGACTGCACTAGATGTTGACGCGGCGCGGCTAGAGCGCGTGCACCAAAATCTCAAGCGACTCGGTCTGATGCGGCGTGGCATCCGTCTAGTCGCTGAAAGTGCGATTAAGACGCATGTATGGTGGGACGGCAAGCCTTTTGATGCTGTGTTAGCAGACCTGCCGTGTACGGCCTCGGGTATTGTGAGTCGGCACCCAGATATTCGATGGTTACGACGCGCGCAAGATGTACCGCAGACAGCCAAACTTGCCAGAGAAATCCTTGATTCATTGTGGAGCGTGGTAGCGCCGGGTGGCAAGTTACTCATGGTGACCTGTTCGATTTTCCCCGAAGAGGGAGAGCTGCAAGCGCAAGCCTTTGCTGCCCGCCATGCGCAAGCGGAGCGTCTCAGCGCACCAGGACAGTTGTTGCCTCAGTTGGCTGATGCGGAGCATCCTGCGGGTTCAGATGGTTTCTTTTACGCTTTGTTTACACGACGCGCTTAGGTTCTAATAAGGATAATGACCGCTTATCTGACTCGCTGGACGTTGCAAGGGTGTGCGCTATTGGCGCTCGCGTTGGCCAGTCTGACGCTGAGTGTAGGTGCTGCGGTTGCGGCCGATGCGAGGATCACGCACATTGAGCCGCTTATTAGTGAAGGTCATCTCACCATGGATCTCGATGCCTCTCTCAAGCTGAGCGCAGTGGTATTGGATGCGGCTGAGCGCGGTGTCCCCCTGTACTTTACGTTAGATGTCAACATTACAACGCCACGATGGTGGTGGTGGGATCGTCCAATCGTTGAAACATCTCTGACGCGCCGGATTTCGTACAACACGCTGACCCAACAATGGCGTGTAGCGACCGGGGATTTGTTTTTGCCTGTCGCCTCCATTGAGGAGGCGGTGGCCGTGCTCGAAAAAGTTCGGGGCTGGCCCGTCGCGCCGCTCGATCGCTTCGATCCTAATGTTCGTTACGATGGCGAGGTGCGTATCCGTCTAGACACCTCACACTTGGCACGCCCCCTCCAGCTTGATGCCCGTAATCGCGGCGCCTGGTCTTTAACGAGCAATTGGGCCCCTTTCGATTTTTCGATCCGCAAGGGTGTGGAATCAAAATGAATCCATTGATGCGCTTGATGGCAGGGCTCGGCATCGTGATGGCCATTGCCTTGTTTGCATTGCTGGCGTGGTCGACGGGCAATGCTTCGCGCGTGGCCCAGTACCAGACACTGTTGCTGTGGCTCAATGGTGGATTAGCGTTGACATTGTTTGTGTGGGTCGTAGGACTCACGTTTCGACTCGCACGTCAGTTTTCGCAAGGGAAGTTCGGCTCGCGCTTAACAGCGCGGTTTGCATTGGCGTTCGCGCTGATTGGCGTATTGCCAGGTGCGTTGATTTATACGGTTTCTATTCAGTTTATGTCGCGATCCATTGAGTCTTGGTTCAATGTGCGCGTAGATACCGCGCTTGAATCAGGCTTGGCGCTTGGACGAGCTGCCCTCGACTCGCAGCTCGCACAACTCGATGTACGTGCCCGCGCGATGACCCCTGATTTGAGCAGCATGCCTGATCCAGACGTTGCTTCGGTGCTGACGCGCTTGCGTGAAACAAATAGTTCGATTGATGCCGTGCTGTTTACAACCAGTGGCCGACTGATTGCTTTTTCTACGGACAAACTTGGCACACTTTTGCCGCCATTGCCACCCGCCGCTATTTTGAATCAGTTACGCACTGCACGTGGTTATTCGGCAGCGGATTCTGATGATCCCGGGGCGAGCTTAGGCGACACAGGTTTGCAATTACGTGTGATCGTGCCTGTGGGGTCACCCGAGCGCACTGAGACCACGCTTGGGGTGACCTCGGAGTCTCGTTGGTTACAGTTGACGTAAGCCGTTTCCGAAAAAATTGCCGAGAATGCCAATGAGGTTCAGAAAGGGTATCTGGACTATCAGGAGTTGGCTTTATCACGACAGAGTTTACGTAATTTGTTTGGCGTGACCCTGACGCTGGCACTGCTATTGGCGGTGTTTGCGGCGATTGCCGTGGCGCTCTATTTATCCAAAAAATTGGTCAGCCCACTGTTGGCACTTGCTGCTGGAACGCAAGCAGTGAGTGTTGGCGATTTTCGGCCATTGCCCGAGCCCCCTTCAAATGATGAGGTGGGGCAGTTGACGCGATCTTTTAATGACATGACGCGTCAACTCGAAGATGCGCGCCGTATGGTGGAAACGAATCGGGCTCAACTCGAGCGCTCGAACGTTTATCTCGAGAGTGTGCTGTCCAACCTGTCGGCGGGGGTGTTGGTTTTTGATCAGCAATTTCGCCTGACGACATTTAATGAAGGCGCCCAAGCGATTCTGAGCGTCGATTTGCGTGCCGCCCCCGGACGTCCGCTTGAAACGATCGATGGCATGATTGATTTTGCAGGGATGATTCGGCAGGCATTTGTGCAGCATGCGGCTGTGGGTTCCGAACGTACACATTGGCAGGAACAGTTTGAGTTAAAACTGCCCGATTTGAATGAGGGCAAAAAGTTTTACACGCTCACCTTGTTGGCGCGCGGGACGCAGTTGCTGGTAGATGGACGTGACACTGGCTATATGGTTGTGTTTGACGATATTACCGAGGTGATGTCGGCGAACCGCAGTGTGGCGTGGGGCGAGGTGGCCCGTCGTCTGGCACACGAGATCAAAAATCCCCTGACACCCATCCAGCTCTCTGCTGAGCGCTTAGCGATGAAACTCGCGCATAAACTCGAGCCTCAAGATGCTCAGCTGCTTGAAAGGGCGACCAATACGATTGTGAATCAGGTCAGCTCGCTCAAGCACATGGTGGATGATTTTAAAGAATATGCCCGGAAGCCTGCGGTATTGATGGTGCCTGTCGACTTTAATGCTTTGGTGGATGAGGTACTTGGGCTTTATGGTTGGGACCCAAACGATGGTATGGTGAGAGATGAGGGCTATGCTTGGCGTTTGGAAGTCTCTCTCGACTCGGCGTTGCCGCTTGTGTTGGGAGATCCAACGCAGTTGCGTCAGGTTATTCATAACTTGCTGGCAAATGCGCGAGACGCGCTGGCAGAGGTGACTCAGCAAGGTGTGATCGAAGTCACGACTAAATTAATCCATGCAGGAAGCCGAGAAAATACGGAGAGTCCAGACAAGCCGGCGTTGAGATTTACAGTGTCTGATAACGGCCCTGGTTTTGGAGCGCAGGTATTACAACGGGCGTTTGAGCCTTACATTACAACGAAAGCTCAAGGTACAGGGTTGGGTTTGGCGATTGTCCGTAAGATCATCGACGAGCATCAGGGCCGCATTGATTTGTCTAATCGGCGCGAAGGTGGCGCTAAAGTTTCGATATTACTGACGCAGCTAGCCTGACCGCTAGACGGAGCGTGGTCAGCCAACAATAATGTTTACGTGTAATAGGTGGTGAAAGACATATGGCCCGAATTTTGGTTGTCGACGATGAGGTCGGGATTCGAGAGTTGCTCTCGGAAATCCTGTACGACGAAGGACACACGATAGAGCTTGCGGAGAACGCAGCGCAGGCGCGCGCCGCGCGTTTGCGTGGGCGCCCCGATCTGGTCCTGCTCGATATTTGGATGCCTGATACAGATGGCGTGACGCTACTCAAAGAGTGGGGTTCACAAGGCTTGTTAGATATGCCTGTGATCATGATGAGCGGTCATGCCACGATCGATACCGCCGTTGAGGCAACGCGCATTGGTGCAATCGATTTTCTTGAAAAGCCGATTACGCTTCAACGATTACTCAAGACGATTTCGGCAGGCTTGGCGCGGGGCCGTTTACCTGTTGCCAAGGCAGCGAATGGTTCTTTTGTATCCGTTGCCCCAGCAAGCAGTGGGCCTCCCCAGATATCTGAGCCTCTTGCTGCCGAACCAGAGGTTGAAACCGCGGTTGAGTTGATTGATCAAAGTTTGTTGGGCAACATCACATTGGATCAGCCCTTGCGAGAAGCGCGAGATGCGTTTGAGCGTGTGTATTTCGAGTATCACTTAGCCCGCGAAAACAACAGCATGACGCGCGTTTCCGAGAAAACCGGCTTAGAACGCACGCATCTTTACCGCAAACTTAAACAGCTCGGTATCGAGGCGCGTAAGCGCAGCAGTTGATGCGGAGTGCTGAACGGGTTGCCCTAGGCTCCGACGCTCGGGGGTTGGCTTAGGCCACCCACGCGCGCATCCTCGAGGGCACGTCTGACTTGTACAAGTTGTGCGCCGACAGCCACAGCAATTTCGGCCGGTGTTCGGCTCCCGATTTGCAAACCCACTGGACCGTGTAGCCGACTCACTTCTTGCTCTGACAGATCAAAGCTGAGTAGCCGTTCGCGCCGCTTGGCCTGATTGCGAGTCGATCCAAGCGCGCCGACATAAAAGGCTTTTGATTTCAAGGCTTCAAGTAGTGCCATGTCATCGAGTTTGGGGTCGTGAGTAATGGCAACAATGGCCGTGCGTTCGTCAGTCTGAATCTCAAGCACTGCATCGTCGGGCATGCCGGGCTGCATGGCAACGCCGGGCATATGCCAGTCTGCAGTGAATTCTTCGCGTGGGTCACAGATGATCACTTGGAATTCCAGCATGAGCGCGATTTGTGCGAGTGCCCGGGCGGTTTGGTTCGCCCCAATGATGAGCAGTCGCCAGTGAGGCCCATACACAAAATGACAGCCTTCTTCTTTGACTTCGGTGAGCTGGCCGGGGTGTGCATCAGTCAGGACGGATAAGCCTGTCGTCATGTCCAGCCAGCGACCGATGAGCTGTTGCGCTTGGGTCTTCTCAACCACCTGTTCAAGCCAGTCACAGTCTTTTAGGGGCTCGATCACGAGTCTCAGAGTGCCGCCGCAGGGCAGTCCGAAACGGGCGGCCTCATCTTGTGAAACGCCATAGCGCGCCCACTCTGGTTTAGCAGGTAGAAGCCCTTGTTGTGCGCGAAGAATCAAGTCGTCTTCTATGCAACCTCCAGAAACTGAGCCCACCACGCGACCGTCTTGACGAACGGCCAGCATCGCGCCGGCCTGACGCGGCGCGGAGCCCCAAGTCTTGACGACGGTGGCTAGGTGCACAACATGACCGGCTGCCACCCATTCTTGGGCTTGATTCAACACTGCGGTATCGAGAGAGTCCATTCAGCTAATTTTAAGAAATTGAGTTTTGGGCATTTTGAGTATGCAATCAGTATACTGAGCGCCTTTCCCAGCGTCGAGATCGAGTTCAACCTCATGGATCCACTATTTATTCTTGCCCTAGCTATTCTAGGCTGTGTGACGGGCTTTGCCGCCGGTTTGTTAGGTATTGGCGGCGGCATGCTGCTCGTGCCTTTCCTCACACTGCTTCTGACCTGGCAGGGTCTCCCGATAGAGTTGATTGTGCATGCTGCGATCGCGACCTCGATGGCTTCAATTTTGTTCACATCTGTATCAAGCGTACGTGCTCACAATAAAAAAGGTGCTGTGCGCTGGGACCTCGTGGCAGCGTTGACACCCGGAATTGTGATTGGCGGGTTGATCGCAGGCGGTGCAATTTTTTCTTTCCTCAAAACAGGCTGGCTTGCGTTATTTTTTGCCTTGTTTGTGGGCTACTCCGCGTATCAGATGCTGCGCGATAAAAAGCCAAAACCATCGCGTCAGATGCCCGGTAAAGTCGGCACAGTGGGGGCGGGTGGCACCATCGGGTTTGTATCTGGACTGGTAGGGGCGGGTGGCGGCTTTATCTCCGTACCCTTTATGTTGTGGTGCAATGTCCCGTTGCATCAGGCTGTTGGCACGTCCGCTGCGCTAGGTTTCCCGATTGCGTTGGCCAACACCATTGGCTATGTTTGGTCCGGCTGGAACAAGGAAGGACTGCCCTACGAAATGGTTGGCTATATTTACTGGCCTGCTTTAATCATTCTGGCGATCTGTAGTGTTTTCCTGGCACCCGTCGGTGCACGGGCCGCGCACAACCTGCCTGTCAAAACACTGAAGCGTATTTTTGCCTTTCTGTTGTTTGGTCTCGCAGCCTACATGGCCTACAAAGCCTACATTTCATTTTTCGGCTGATTTTCGCTTAATCGCGCTCACACTGATGCGCGTTTCGCCCGCTTGGCCGCGTCGTGTGCTGCTGCGCCAAGCGTGGCCATAAGCCACCTCGACGGTCAGGCGTAGGCGCCCATCGGGTTGGCGTTGCGCCTCAAGCGCATCAACCAACTTTTTTTTCCAAGTGGCAGTCGTCAAACTTGCACGCCGTCCGAGTGCGGGATTGCCGCCGAGCGCTTTGACATCTTGCAAAAGCTTTTCTGGTGTGTCGTAGGTGAGCGTCAGAACCTCTTGGTCCATCACTGGATCTGCAAAACCCTTTTCAATCAGCAAATCGCCAAAATCATGCATGTCGACAAAGCTTGGGGTGGCTGTTTGTAAGCCTCCTGTCGAGAGTGCTAAGCGAAGTTCCTGCATGGTCGCGGGGCCAAAACAAGAAAAAAAGACTAAACCATTGGGTCTCAAGATACGCCCCCACTCTTGCAATACTTCGTGTGGTGCAGGGTGCCAGTGCAGCGCGAGATTAGACCAAACCAAGTCAATGGACTCTGGCCCTAGCGCTGTTTGAGTGAGATCGCTTGCTATCCAAGAGGCTGCAGGCTCGTGACCTCGTAATTGACCCAACCACTCCCGCCAGCCGTGAGGCAAGACGCTGCGGGCATGCTTTTGTGCCATCTTTAGGAGGCCAATATTGTGATCCTGACCGATATACCGCGCGTTGGGGTAGCGTTGGTGCAACAGTGCCATTTGCGCTCCTGCACCGCAACCACTATCCAGGATCTGTCCGGGTTCAATTCGAACCAGGCGCAGTCTCTCATCCATACGGCGCGCGATTTCGCCATATAAAAATTGAGCTTTACCTAAATCACCGCGGCGAGTGAACTGCCGGATGACATGTTCGGAATTCAGTGGCAGACGTTCTGGGGTGGATGTCGTTGTCATAGCTTGGTGTGAGTCGATGCTGCCTCGGGCGAGAATAGTCGCAGGAGGTATGAAAATGTACTCTATTCGAGAGCAAATACGACGAATACTGGGGTCTGAGTGTCCGCTGTGTGGTCTGCAGGCGCAAGGCGGTGATTTGTGTGCGCCTTGCGAGAGCGTGGTGCGTTTTGACTATCAGGCGGACAGAGATTGCAGGCGCTGCTGGGGACACCTTATGCGTGAACGACCTAGCGAGGAGACGGCCACGTCCACGCTATGTGATGCGTGCCTGACACAGCCTCATTTTTATACCCGCGTGGTGGCGGGGATGCATTTCACTGTTCCGGGAGATCGCCTCATGCGCGCGTTTAAGACGCAAGGCAGACTGACCGATGCAGGATTATTTGCGCGTTTACTTTGGCGAAATATGAAAAATTTCGATGCGGACATACCGACACTTCAGGCGTTAGTGCCCATTCCTTCGGGACGTGAAGCGATGTTGCAAAGAGGTCAAAACCCCGCCGGTGAAATCGCGCGCGAGCTCGCTGGGTTGAGCGGCGTGCCGTTGAAACGTGGCTTGCTCGCACGTACCCGCGAAGTGTCTCGGCAGAAAACGTTGGGTTGGCATGCGCGGCAAAATAGCACCCAGGGGCTTTATGTTTGTCCAGTTCCTCTTTGGGGGGGCTGGGTGGGATTGGTCGATGATGTGCTCACAACAGGCATTACCTTGGAGCGCGCCTCAGAGGCTCTTCTTCGCGCGGGCGCTGAAGGCGTCGTTGCCTTGGTCGCGGCTCGAACTCTGGCAAAATAGCGACTATGTTTGATGTCATCCTCGTTCAGCCTGAAATCCCTCCCAACACTGGCAATGTGATCCGCTTATGCGCCAACACGGGGGCCCGACTACACCTTGTTCGACCACTCGGTTTTGAGATTGACGATACGAAACTCAAACGCGCAGGACTTGACTACCATGAGTGGCAGCCTGTTCAAGTGCATGACAGCTTGCAGCAGGCGCTCGATGCGACGGGTGCACCAGTGAACCGGATGTTTGCGATGACCACTAAGGCCACGCAACTTGTCAGTGAAGTTGAGTTGCGAGCGGGTGATGTATTTGTGTTTGGACGTGAAACGGCAGGTCTTTCAGCGGACCAGATGGGGCTATTTAGTGCCGCACAGAGAGTCCGTCTGCCGATGTTGCCTGCCCAGCGTAGCCTTAATCTATCGAATGCTGTCGCGGTAGTTGTTTTTGAGGCGTGGCGTCAGCAAGGCTATTTGGGTGCCGTGTAGTCCCACAAGTCCTTAGTCGAGAGTCAGCTTGAGTGCTTCAATCACCCCATCCCAGCGTACCTTTTCCTCTTGCATCATTTGTTGCAACTCAGCCGGTGTCGAACCCACCGCTGAAAAATACTGCGCTGCAAACTTCTCTTGAATCTCTTGACTGCCTAATAACGCAGCAAGCTCAGTGTTGAGTCGGCTCAGAATGGCAGGAGGGGTTCCCGCCGGGGCTAGAATTGCATTCCAAGAGATGGCTTCGAAACCTGCGAATCCCTGCTCAGCAAGTGGCGCGATCCCTGGCAGTGTCTTGACACTTGAGAGGCTCGTGATGCCCAGCGCTTTGACCTTACCACTTTTGACTTGTGTCATTGCGATTGCAGGGACCATGAAAGCCGCCTGAATGTCCTGGGCAATGACCGCAGTCACCACCTGAGGAAAGCCTGAATAGGGTACGTGTACAAGCTCTACACCCGCCTGCTTTTTGAACAATTCCATGGCTAAGTGAGAGGCGCTGCCGGGCCCAACCGAGCCATAATTTAAACCGCCCGCCTGCACTTTTGCATCGCGCACGAAGTCAGCGACCGTGCTGCCACTGAAGCTGGCATTGACGATCAGCACATTTGGGCTTGTTGCAACTAAAGTAATCGGTGCGAGGTCTTTGACCGGATCGTAGCCAAGCGTTTTTTTGTATAGCGTCGGGGCAGTGACGAGCGGTCCGTTGATGGTGTAGAGCAGTGTGTAACCGTCCGCGGGTGCCCGCGCAACGAAACGTGTTCCGATGTTGCCACCTGCGCCGGGTTTGTTTTCGACCACAATGCTCTGGCCGAGCTTTTTGCTTAATGGTGTTGCAAGCGTTCGCGCAAGCAGGTCTGGAGAGGAGCCGGCTGGAAAAGGCACAATCAAATGAATGGGGCGTTCAAGCGGCCAAGACGATTGAGCATGAGCGGGTAGAAAGCCCAGGATCATTGCCGTCAAAAGACACGTGCCAACACGCTGACCTTGTGTGCAGCGCGCCAAGCAAACCTGAAGGAAAGTCTGGATGAAGGAAAAAATTGAGTGACGAGGCATGCTTATTCCGAGGTGGCCACACGAGAGAGTAGTCGGGTGACGGCATCAAGCGGTGCAACGCCGTCGAACAGAACTTGGCAAACCGCATGGGTAATAGGCAACTCGACGCCGAGCGCAGTGGCTCGTCTCAAAACGGCTTGTGCGCATCGTGCGCCCTCTGCGGTTAGGCCCGTGGCCAGCACGTCATTTAAAGACTTTCCACGACCAATTTCAATGCCAACTTGTCGATTGCGCGAGAGGTCTCCCGTTGCAGTGAGTACGAGATCGCCCAAGCCAGTTAGACCAGAAAATGTCGCGCTTTGGGCGCCGAGTGCCTCACCAAACCGTGTCATTTCTGCGAGCCCACGGGTGATGAGGGCTGCACGCGCATTCGTGCCAAGCCCAAGACCTTCGCCGATACCACAGGCGATGGCCATGACATTTTTAAGCGCACCGCCCACTTCGACTCCAATCACATCCTGATTCGCGTAGACGCGCATCGATCCGCCATGAAGAGCCGAGATTGTGGCGCGTCGCAAGCTTGGGTCTTGACTGGCGATCGTCAACGCAACCGGTAGACCTTGCGCCACCTCGCGTGCAAATGATGGGCCAGAGAGGACTCCCGTTGGAATATCAGGAACAGCCTGCAGTGACTCGTGTGCGACTTCACTTGGCAATTTTCCACTTTCGGCCTCAAGTCCTTTGCAGGTCCAGATGACGCCTGCCAGGATTTGCGGTTTTGGCGAGCGTTGAGAAGCGAGTTGTCTGGATAGTTTTTCGCCGAGTTCAGCGCACAGATGACGCAGTCCAGCTAACGGTACACCGAGGATCAGTAGTCCAGGGGTGCTCATGCTAGAGCCCGTCACTTTGGCGGTCGCAAAGGCGAGCGCCTGATCTAGATTGGACGTGAATAAAAGATTGTCGGGCAGACGGATGCCCGGAAGATAACGCGTATTTTCGTGCGTTTCGGACAGTTGCTCAGCAAGTGCGGCATCGCGCGCCCACAAGCATGTTGGGGCGTGACGACTCGCAGCCATTGCAAGCGCCGTGCCCCAAGCGCCTGCGCCCAGAACGACAACGGGTCGTGGAGGATTTTCGGCTTTATGCATTGAGTGGGCTCACCGACGCGACGGATGCTGAGGGACCGAAAAGGGTGCCTGGCTACTGGCGGGTTACGCCGGGAGGCAGAATCAGCCCTGAGTCGGCGGGTTTCGCTTCGGCCTCTTGGGCCGCTTGTGCCAACCGTTGCTCATAGAGCGCTTGGAAATTGACTTCGGCTAAGTGCAAAGGGGGCAATGAAGTGCGTGTGATTGCATCCGCAATGTTTGAGCGCAGATAAGGGTACAGCATGGTCGGGCACACAATGCCCATGAGAGGATCAATCTGCTCGGCTGGAATATTGACCATCTCAAAAATGGCCGCTTGAGTCGCCTCCACGAGATACAACACTTTATCTTTGACGCGTGTCGTGACGGTCACCGTGACGCTGGATTCAAAAATAGTTTCGGCCAGAGCCTGGCCGCCAATATTGATTGAAACTTCGACTTGCGGCGCTTCTTGCTCGAGAAATACGGCAGGTGCGTTGGGCATCTCAAGCGAAAGATCCTTGAGGTATACACGCTGCATATTGAACGAGGGTGCTTGATCAGCTTGGTCAGCTTGGTTAATTTGGTCGGCCATGAAAATTTCCATTTGAGGCTTGGGGAAGGGTGATTGTATCTAGCCGTTCAGTAGCGGCAGGAGTTTGCCTTCGCGATCTAGGGCGGACAGATCGTCGAAGCCACCCACATGGGTTTCACCGATGTAAATCTGTGGCACTGTGCGACGGCCAGTGCGTTCCATCATGAGCGCACGCTGAGCGGTGTCTTCGTCAATCCGAATCTTTTCGATTTCGGAAACGCCGCGCTGCTTCAGGAGCATTTCTGCGCGTGAGCAGTAGGGGCAGTAACCGGTGGTGTACATCAAGACTTTATTCATCTGCAAGACTCCAGGCCTTAGGATTATTTGGTGGTAACGGGCAAGCCGGCTGTGGACCATGCGCGCATGCCACCGCTCAGAATGCTGACTTCAATAAAACCTAAGGCGCGCAAGCGCGTCGCGGCGCTGCCAGAAGTCCGGCCTAAGTCACATACGACGATCAGCGGTTTGTTTTTGGGCAAGTGCGTGGCTTTTTTCTCGATTTCGCTTGCGGGAACGCTGCGCGCTTGAGGAATGTGGCCGGCAGCAAAGGCCTCGGCTGGGCGGATATCGATCATGATGGCGTGCTGATGATTCATCAGTTGTACGGCTTCAGTGCAGGACAGGCTAGCGCCTGCGCGTTTGCTAAGTATCATGGGCCAAGCTAGCGTCAGCCCCGAGACAATCGCTACGCCAATCAGTAGCAGGTTATTTTGACTTAAAAAGAAATCCACGGTGTATCCAAAAGAACGGTTGCACCCCTAATTTGGGGTGAATGATGAGTAATGACCCGTACAATTATAAAATGATGTTTTAACCACACTTTAACCTGTGTCTGCCATGTATAAACTCGTATTGATGCGTCACGGCGAAAGCCAATGGAATTTAGAAAATCGTTTCACAGGCTGGACCGACGTTGATCTGACCGATCTGGGTCGCGAACAAGCTTACAAAGCGGGCCAGCTGCTCAAAGAGCAGGGCTTTGAGTTCGATGTGGCCTTTACCTCTGTGCTCAAACGCGCCATCCGCACGCTCTGGATTGCGCTTGATGCCATGGATGCCATGTATTTGCCCATCCATAACAATTGGCGCCTCAACGAACGCCACTACGGCGCCCTCCAAGGCCTCAACAAGTCTGAAACGGCTGCCGAGTATGGTGATGACCAGGTATTGATCTGGCGCCGCGCATACGCGATTGCACCTAACCCGCTAGAGCCGAATGATCCGCGGCACCCAAAATTTGATCCACGTTATGTACGGCTGTTGCCTGAGCAATTGCCGGCAACAGAGTGTCTCCAGGATACCGTCAAACGCGTGCTGCCCTTTTGGGATGACACGATTGCACCGGCGATCCGGGCAGGTCGACGTGTGTTGGTCGCCGCGCACGGTAATAGCTTGCGCGCGCTGATTAAGCATCTCGATCACGTCTCTGAGGAAGATATTGTTCATCTGAATATTCCAACAGGCCAGCCCTTGGTGTATGAGTTGGACAAAGACTTGCGTCCGATCCGTCACTACTACTTGGGCGATCCTGCGGAGATAGAGGCCGCGATGGCCGCTGTCGCCGCGCAGGGCAAAGCCAAGAAGGATTAGTACGATGCATCTTGTGTGGCGCGGGTGGTGCGTGGCGATAGCGTTAGTGTCGCTAGCTGGAGCCACGCTGGCCGCGCCGAATCCCGACGAATTGGCATCTCAGCGGAGCAGTGCTGAGCGCCAGCGCGCAGACCTGCGTGCCCGGATTCAGACGCTCCAAAAGGAGCTTGATGCTCGCGAGTCTGTGCGCAAAGAAGCAGCTGACGCGCTAAAGGCTTCAGAAGTCGCGATCTCTCAGACCACGCGGCAGCTCAACGAACTCAATAGCAAGCTCAAACAAGCGCGCGACGAACTCGACGAACTCAAAAAGCAGATTCTGAAACAGCAGGGCATCCTTGTTCAACGGCGTGAAGAGTTGGCTAAACAGTTGCGCAGTCAGTATGCGAGTGGTTTGTCGCCCTGGAGTGCATTGTTATCTGGCGACGATCCTCAGGATTTAAGTCGTAATCTTGCCTATCTTGATTATGTTTCACAGGCGCGAGCACGGACAGTGGCGGAGCTCAAACAAGAGGTCGAGCGGCTCGCGCAGCTTGAGGCGCGTCAGGATGCACGCCAAAAGGATGTGGCACGCCTCGCTGAGGAAACCACCAAGCAGCGTGACGTGCTCGAGGTGCAGAAAAAAGAACGTGCGACTGTCCTGGCTCGTATTGAGGGACAGATCCAAGCGCAACGGGCTGAGGCGGCACGCCTTGGACAGGATGACCAGCGTCTGGGTGGACTGATCGAGACCTTGGGTAGCCAGATTCAGGCAGCTAAAAAAGTAGAAGACGAGCGTCGGGCGCAGGAAGCGCGCCGCGCTCAAGAGGCTAAAAAGGTCGAGTTGGAGCGACAGGCCCAAGAAGCTAAGAAGGCGGAGCTTGCGCGTCAAGCCCTCGAGCAGAAGCGTCGGGCACAGGAGCAAACGAGCCGCAACGAGGCGCTGCAGGCCAAAGAGGAGCAGCAAATTGAGGCGGCGCGTCGCGCGGCTCAAACGCGGGAGCGCACGCAAACGGCGAGTGTGGAGCCGGCTGTGACCTCGCCTGAGGCAGGGCGTGGGCTAAAAAGGGGGCTGCGTTGGCCATTGCGGGGCTCAATCATGGCTCGGTTTGGCACTGACCGGCCCGAAGGCGGCATTTGGCGTGGTATTTTGGTCAAGGCGGTCGAAGGCGCTCCGATTCAGGCAGTTGGGGGTGGCACGGTGGTGTATGCCAACTGGCTCAGAGGTTTTGGTAATCTGATTATTCTGGATCACGGCGAAGAATATCTGAGCGTTTACGCCTACAACCAGAGTTTGCTTAAACAAGTTGGCGATACGATCAGAGCGGGAGATACCGTAGCGCTAGCAGGTAGTACCGGTGGACAAGTGGATTCGGCCCTATACTTCGAAATCAGGCATCGTGGCAATGCGGTGGATCCCTTGGGATTTTTGTCCCGCTGAGCATCGCGTAAAGTTTAGGTTTTATTTAGTTTGATCGGCATTCAAATTGGGAATGTGCATGAGCACTCGCAAATTACGCAGTCTAGGTTTGGTATCTGTTGGCATCATCGCTGGTGTGTTGCTGAGCGTTGGCTTGAGCGCGGTCGCTCAGCGTGGCTCGCCTTTGCCGCTTGACGAACTGCGGCAGTTCTCCAGCGTGTTCTCCGCCATCAAGAATAACTATGTCGAGCCGGTCCCTGATAAAAAGCTGATCAGTGGCGCAATCTCTGGAATGTTGTCTGATCTTGACCCACACTCAGCTTACCTTGACGCAGATGCTTTCAAGGAAATGCAGAGCGCGACCCAGGGAGAGTTCGGTGGCCTAGGGATTGAGGTCGGTACCGAAGACGGAATGGTCAAGGTCATCTCCCCGATCGAAGATACACCCGCCGCTCGCGCCGGAATCCGGGCCGGTGATGTCATCACTAAAATCAACGACACCTCTACAAAAGGCTTGTCCCTGAACGATGCGGTCAAAATGATGCGTGGTCCCGTCAAGACGCCCATCACGTTGACCATTGCCCGTCAGGGTCAGGCGCAGCCCATTGTGATCAAAATTGTGCGTGACACGATCCGTGTGCGCAGCGTTCGTAGCAATATGTTGCCCGACAATATCGGCTATGTGCGGATTGCCCAGTTTCAGGAAAAAACGGGTGCCGATCTTGTTCGCCATCTAAAAGAACTGAGCGAGAAGGGTGTGCCTCGCGGCTTGATTTTGGATTTACGTAATGATCCAGGTGGTTTGTTGACCAGCGCAATTGGTGTCTCTGCGGCCTTTCTAAAACCGGATACCTTGGTCGTGTCAACCGATGGACGTGCACCGGACTCCAAACAAAAATATCTGTCCAATCCATCCGATTATGCGCGTGGCGAGTCAGACTATTTATCTGGCTTACCTGCTTGGGTTAAAACGGTGCCGATGGTGGTGCTGGTAAATGCGGGCTCTGCTTCAGCCTCAGAAATTGTTGCCGGAGCGCTTCAGGATCACAAGCGTGCCACAGTGATGGGTAATCGAACCTTTGGCAAGGGCTCGGTCCAAGTCATTCTGCCGATCTCAGACACGACAGCGATTAAACTCACGACCTCACGTTATTACACGCCTAAAGGTCGTTCAATTCAGGCGACGGGCATCAATCCCGATATCGTCGTTGCAGACACGTCTGAGGGCGATCTGTTTCGTGTTTCACGCGAAGCTGACCTGAAACGCCATCTCAGTAATAACCGTACTAGACAAGCTGAAGCCGAAGAAAAAGCGAAAGAGGAAGAACCTCTGGCAGATACCAATAAGATTTTCCAGTTTGGTACGCCTGAAGACTTCCAGCTGAAGCAGGCTGTTAACTTCCTTGATGGTAAGCCGATTCAGAAAGCGGTCCCACGGCCAAAGGGCGCACAGGCTGATGCAGCAGGGAGCCCGGCTAAAGGCAAATGAACGACGCCCAATTATTACGCTATGCCCGACATATCTTGCTAGATGAGTTCGGGATAGAGAGTCAGGAAAAGCTTCTGGCTGCGCGTGTATTGGTGATTGGGGCGGGAGGGCTCGGCTCGCCTGCCGCGTTATATCTTGCCTCCGCAGGTGTTGGCCATATCATTCTGGCCGATCATGACACGATCGAATTAAGCAATCTGCAGCGTCAGATTCTGCACAGAGATGATCGCGTTGGACAACTCAAGGCGGAGTCCGGTCGCCAGACAATGCTCGCACTCAATCCAGACATCACGGTTGAGGTGCGCACAGCCCGAATGGAACCGGAGACCTTGCTGGCAGAGATTGCAGCGGTTGATCTCGTGCTGGATTGCACGGATAACTTTGCAACGCGTCACGCTGTGAACAGGGCGTGCGTCCAACATCGTAAACCTCTGGTTTCTGGTGCAGCGATACGGTTTGAGGGACAAATTAGCGTGTTCGATCCCCGAGACGCTGAGGCCCCTTGTTATCACTGCCTATTTCCCGAGGCAGATGATGTTGAAGCATTAAGCTGCGCCACGACGGGCGTTTTTGCCCCCCTCGTGGGTATCATCGGCAGCATGCAGGCGGCCGAGGCCATCAAAGTGATCGCCGGAGTGGGTCAAACACTCAAGGGGCGATTGCTGATGCTCGATGCTTTTGATATGCAATGGCACAGCGTGCGCGTCAAGCGTGATCCTGCCTGCCCGGTCTGCTCAGTCAGGACTTAGGCAATCTAGTTTGATGGTCGATGGTCGATGG
>Ga0105050_10000951_pt1 | contig 44142 bp, 29 predicted proteins | sample FRY01_FD_78088 | JGI IMG/M metagenome (GOLD analysis project Ga0105050, IMG submission 78088) | Freshwater microbial communities from Lake Fryxell liftoff mats and glacier meltwater in Antarctica - FRY-01 | ecosystem: Environmental > Aquatic > Freshwater > Ice > Glacier meltwater ...
GTGATTGCAATGATTCGAACGATCAAATAAATCCTGATTCTCCAGAAATTTGTGATGGAGTTGACAATGATTGTGCTGGTGGAATCGATAACGGTTTGACATTTGTAAATTATTATACCGATTCAGATAATGACGGTTTTGGAACTGGAAATGGACAAAGTTTGTGTGCGAATCCAGGAACTGGATTTGTAACACTAAACGGTGATTGCAATGATAACAACAACCAAATTTACCCGGGAGCAACAGAAATTTTAGATAATTCTATTGATGAAAATTGTGATGGAGTAGATGGTTATTTAGGCCTTGAAAATGTTTCTTTAAATAACTTTAAAATTGCGCCAAATCCAAACAACGGTACATTTACTATTCAATTAAATAAATCTGTGTCTAATGCACTAATAATTATTCAAGATTTAAATGGAAAAGTTATTCAAACTATTGTTTTCTCTGGATTAAATGTGGATGTTAATTTGAATACTGTTACCACAGGAATTTATTTTGTAAAAATTCAATCTGAAAATATAATTGCTGTTGAACGAATGGTTATTAAGTAATTAATTTGAAAATTTAAAGCTGTTGGTTCTTCTTGAATCAACAGCTTTTTTTTGTTTTCCACTCATCCTTTATTTCTCCAACTTCAATTGGAACAAAATCTGTTTGTCATAAAAATTGAAAAGCAATCAATTAAGCAATTACATTTGTTAAAATAGTCATTATGAATAAAAAAACAATCTATTTATTTTTTGCTTTGGTTTCTTCCTTTCAATTAGTTGGACAAAACTATTGGCAACAAGAGGTTAATTATAACATTCAAGTAAAACTGAATGATAAAACTCATACGCTTTCTGCTTTTGAGGAATTTGAATATGTAAATAATTCGCCCACCACTTTAGACAGGATCTACGTTCACCTTTGGCCAAATGCTTATAGAAACGGTAAAACGGCACTCGCAAAACAAAAATATGCAACTGGAGAGAAAGAATTGAAATTCGGAAAAGAAGAAAATAAGGGTGGAATTGATTCTTTGGACTTTCAATCAAATGGGCAAAAATTAAAGTGGGATTACGACCCCATCAATGGTGATATTTGTGTTATTACACTTACAACACCTTTAAAAGGAGGAGAAAGAATACGTATTTCAACACCGTTTAAAGTGAAAATTCCCTCAGGAGAAATTTCTCGTTTAGGACACATTGAGGAATCCTATCAAATTACACAATGGTACCCAAAACCTGCTGTGTTTGATAAAAATGGTTGGAACCCAATTCCTTATTTGAACCAAGGTGAATTTTATTCCGAATTTGGATCTTTTGATGTTTCAATTACTTTACCAAAAAACTACATAGTTGGTGCAACAGGTGATTTACAAACGTCTTCAGAAATTAAGTTTTTAGATAATCTTGCCAAATCAACGGAAGGAAAAATTCCAGATTTTTTAATGACAAAACAAGGCCGTGGCGGAAAGACAGCTTTTCCCGCTTCTTCTGATGAATGGAAAACAATTCGCTATACGCAATCAAGAGTTCACGATTTTGCTTGGTTTGCAGACAAACGTTTTGCCGTTCTTAAAGGCGAAGTAGAAATGCCAAAGTCAAAAAGAAAAGTGACTTCTTGGGCTATGTTTGTTCCTCACAATACAATCAATTGGCAACACGCGATTGAATACATCAATGACGGAACTTATTACTATTCACTTTGGAATGGAGATTATCCTTACAACCAAGTGACAGCGGTGGACGGAACCATTAGTGCTGGTGGCGGAATGGAATATCCAAATGTTACCGTAATTGGAAATGCAAGCTCAAAAGAAGAATTAGAAGTGGTTATCGTTCACGAAGTCGGTCACAATTGGTTTTACGGAATTTTAGGGACAAATGAACGTGTACATGGTTGGATGGATGAAGGAATGAATACACTAAATGAAATGCGATATATCCAAACAAAATATCCAAACAATACGCGGCTCTCAGATATGGTTGCAAATGGTAAATTTCATTTTAACGACTTAAATCATCATGATGTGGGCGATGTTTCTTACCGTGCAATAGCAATGCTAGGAATCGACCAACCCATTGAAACACATTCAGCTGATTTTACGCCCATCAATTATGGTTTGATTATGTATCAAAAAACTGGAATCGTTTTCTTTTATTTAATGGATTACTTAGGAGAGGAAAAATTCAATGAAGTAATGCGTGCCTATTACGAAGAGTGGAAATTCAAACATCCGCAACCAGAAGATATGCGCAAATCTATGGAAGCATCATCTGGTAAAAATTTGTCTTGGCTATTCGAGGATTTAATTCAAACAACGAATCACATTGATTTCAAAATTCAAAAAGTTATAAAAGATAAACAAACAAACACAACACTTGTAAAGGTGAAAAATGTTGGACAAGTAAACGGACCAATTGTAGTGAATGCATTTAGAGACACAGTATTAGTTGAAACAATTTGGATTGAACCAACAAAAAAAGGACAAGCAGTTTTTAGTTCAACTGGCTATACTAGAATCACAATTGACAATTCAAAAAACATCCCTGAAATTGTAAGGTCAAACAATACTTGGACAAAAAAAGCACTTTTTCATAAAATTGAACCGTTGAAAATGGAGTTTCTTTTTGGAGATCATGAAACTTCCAAAACTAATTTATTTTGGACCCCAACAATTGGAGGAAATGTGTATGATGGATTTATGATAGGAGCCGCTGTTCATAATATGGGTGTTCCATTCAAACCTTTTCAATTTCTAATTGCACCACAATTTTCTTTTGGTAGAAAAAACATTGCAGGACTTGCAGAATTAAGTTATACTTTTTTACCGAAAACATGTTTGAAAATTTCCAAATTTGGCGCTTCAGTTAAGAACTTTGGTTCTGGTAGCGAAAGAATCGATTTTTTCACAAGCGTAACGCCATATTGGTTTGCACAACTGGGAAACAGAGGTAAAGCAAAAGCAACATCCCACTCTGTTTTATTACAAGGATTATTAAGACAAGATCTAAATTTTGGCGGACTTGTTAATATTCAGCAAGGTGCTTTTGTATCTTACAACTACAACGTTAATCTTCCTGACCATAGATTTAACATGAATTTAAGAGGAGAATATTTACAAGGAAGACAACGATTTGATCAACTTGGGCGCATATCAATAGCAGCAATTTACAAATACAAATATTTAAAAAATAAAATGGAACGTTGGATTGAATTAAGAGCTTTTGCAGGAAGTAATATTTTATACAAAACTCAATCTCCACAAGGAAATTCAAACTATGAACTTTCCATTTTTGGAGCAAGAGGTTACCAAGATTTATTTGTGGAAGATTACAACTTTGGTCGATTTGAAACTACAGGAATATGGAGTCAAAACAGACAAGATAACTTTGGAAACTTCCACGCAAATAATATTGATATGGCAATCGGAAGCTCTTCCTCTTGGATGGCAGCAAGTAATCTTTATATTCAACTACCTGTGAAACCTGGGATCTTTGGTGCATTTGCTGACTTTGGACTTTTTGAAGATTTAAGTGGCACTACACAAACGGTTATGAATGCAGGTTTAGGCGTGAAATTATCAAACACACTCGGAGTCTTTTTTCCATTGTATCAATCGAGTTACTTCGGTGACTTATTCACAAATTACGGACAAAAAATTAGATTCACTTTAAAATTAAATATCGTGAACAAAGGACTAAATATTAGCAATTTATTAAATTAATAATTGAATTATGACTGAAAATAAACCAACAGAATCAAAAATCACATTTGGCAAAGTATTTTGGCCGAGTTTCTTAGCCGTATTTATTGCTGGAATTGTAGGCATGATTTTTTTCTTCCTTATTTTAGGTGGCGTAATAGGTTCTTTTAGCGATTTTGGACCTAAACCACTTTCAATCGAGGACAAAACCATTCTTCACATGGAATTGGATGGAGCAATCTTGGATAAAGGAAAATCAGAATTTGACCCAAGTTCATTTAATGTCAATGTTTCAATGGGACTTCCAGATATTCTTTATGGATTGAGTGAGGCTAAAAAAGACGCAAAAATCAAAGGTATATTTATTGATATTGGTGACGTTTCTTGTGGTATGGCAACTGCACGGGAAATCAGAAATGCAATTCATGATTTCGAGAAAAGTGGAAAATTTGTAGTTGCTTACAATTCTGGCGAATACATTTCTCAGAAAGAATATTACATTAGTTCAGCAGCGAAAGAATCGTATGCTTTCCCAACTTCTGCTTTTCAAATAACTGGCTTAGGCGGTGAATTAATGTTCTTCAAAGGATTATTGGATAAATTAGATTTGGAAGTTGAAATCATTCGCGGTACAAACAACGATTTCAAAAGTGCAGTTGAACCTTTTTTCAGAACAAGTATTAGTGATTCTAGTCGTGTGCAAATGGAACGCTACATCACTTCTATGTGGGAGGATATGCGCAACGACATCGCAGTAGATCGTAAAATTGACCCGCAATTGTTGAACGAAATCGCTGATTCACTGAAAGTTAAACGTTCAGATGACGCAGTGAAATTCAAATTAATTGATGGATTAAAATACCGCGATGAAATGATTTCTTACCTTATGAAAAAAGTTGGTGTTGAAAATGAAGAGGATTTGAAACTACAAAGCTTTGAGAAATATGCAAAGAAACTATTCTACCAAGATCAAGTTTTAGTGAAAAATGAAAAACCATCAATTGCTGTAATCTTAGCTGAGGGAGATGTTTCAACAAGTGGAGACGGACTTACTTCTGAAGGGATTTGTAAATTATTTCAAAAAGTAAGAAACGAGAAATCAATTAAAACAGTTGTTTTCCGTATCAATTCTCCTGGAGGAAGTGCGTTGGCTAGTGAAGAAATTTGGAGAGAAGTTGAATTAACAAATAAAGTAAAAAAAGTTATCGTATCAATGGGAGACGTTGCCGCATCTGGTGGTTATTATATCGCTAGTCCTGCCTATAAAATTTTCGCAGAGCCAACAACAATTACTGGTTCTATTGGTGTTTTTGGATTGATTCCTTACACAGGAAAAATGTTTGAAAATAAGCTAGGAATTAACTTTGATAGAATTAGTACGAACAAACATTCTGTACTTTCAACCAATCGAAAATTGACAAAAGAAGAATTGGCTTCCACTCAAGAAGAGGTAGATCAGATTTACGACCAATTTTTGTCTCGTGTTTCGAAAGGTAGAAAAATGACAAAAGCACAAGTTAATGTAATTGCACGTGGACGCGTTTGGACAGGTCGTGATGCCTTGAAAATTGGGTTGGTAGACAAATTAGGTGGATTGAAAGATGCGATTTTTTACGCTTCTAGTTTGGCAAAAATCAAAAACGGTAAAGTAGTGTATTACCCCTTGAAAAAAGAAGATAAACTTTCTGAATTGTTCGAAATGTTTGAAAGTGAAACAAGTGATGAAGAAGATGAAGCTAAAATTAAAGTAAATTCAATACCTTCTGAATTAGTGGACTATTATAAACAATTGAAAAAAATTGAAGCAATGAGCGGAATTCAAATGAGAATGCCATTTGAGGTGAAGATTAATTAAACAGTTAATTATACTTATTTTTAAGGCTCATGATTTAGTTTATGAGCCTTTTTTTAGTTTAAAATTTATGAAAAAAATAACTTTTCTTCTCCTTTTCTTTTCCACTTCAAATTTTGGTTTTGGACAGCTGGATTTATACCCAATTACAGATAAAGTGAGACAGAAAATCGATAGTGTTTATAAAAGTTTGATTAAAAAACACAAGGTAACTGGGGCTAGTATTGCAATTGTGGATAAAGGAGAAATTGTTTACGCAACAGGATATGGTTTTTCGGATCGAGAAAATGAAATTAAAGCAACTGAAAACACCGTTTATCGCATTGGTTCATGTTCAAAATCCTTTACAGCGTTGGGGATTTTACAATTACAACAAGCTGGAAAATTGAATATTAACGAATCCATTAAAAATCACTTGCCCGAGTTAAAGCTCAAAAGCCGATATTTAGATTCAAATCACTTTTTTATTGAAGACATGCTTTCACACACATCCGGTTTTCCAGGTGATTTTTGGAATGGCTTTTTTTGTGACACACCACCAGATGAAAAGTGGGTAATTGAACAATTAAATAAAACTGAAACTGCCCAGCCACGTCAGTTAAATTTTGCCTATTCCAACGTTGCTTTTGGTGTTCTTGGTGAATTAATAGCACGTAAAAGTGAAAAAAAATATGAGGAGTATTTAGAAACTTATATTTTCAATCAGCTCGAAATGAACGCCTCCTATGTCTATCCTAAAAAAGATACAACAACCATTTCGAAAGCTTATATCAATGGAAAAGAATTTCTTGAACCAACTATACGAGATGCAGCAGCAGGATTAATCCATAGTTCTGTTTTAGACATGTCAAATTACCTTAAAATGTATTTAAATAACGGAAAATATAATGGAAATCAGCTCATTGATTCTGCCCTACTCAACGAAATGTTCAAAGATAGACTATCAACTACGGAACTAAATCAAAGTATTAAATACGGACTTGGCTTTTTCATTGAAGATTATTTTTTAAAAACGAAAAAAGATACAATACCTGTCACTATTATAAGTCACGGTGGAGACACTTACGCTTTTCATGCTGATTTTGGATTTATTCCAGAATTGAATATTGGTGTTGTTGTTCTCACTAATTCAAACAGTGGACCTGCTATGAACGATGCTACAGATTTATTGAATAATTATTTAAAATTTACTTATTCTCAAAAATTGGTTACACCTGAAAAAAAGAATCCAACTGACGTTGCAACAAAAATCACAAAAAACTTAGCCCTAAAAACTGAAATATTGGGAACTTACAACTTAGGGCTAACACTACTGAAAGTAAGTAATCCAAAGAAAATAAAATTCAAACAAGGTCCGATTACACTAAAATTAAAAGCAAAAGATAAAAATTTAGCACGTTATAGTTTAGCCGTTTCAGTTATTGGGATACCAATTAAAATTCCCAATCAAGAATTTCAGTTCGCTAATATCAACGGAGAAATTTATGTTCGCGGAGTCGATGTGAAAAGCGGAAAACTCCAATATATTGGAATGAGAAACATGGCATCGAGTGAAAAAAATAAATGGATAAACAAACTTGGCGAGTATGAAGCCGTTGGTCAGACTTTTAGTTGTGAGGGTTGCACTATTATGAATATGGAAAAAGCGACTTTAAATCTTAGCGAAAAAAACAATTTTATTTATGCTGAGTTAATAGGAAAATCTCCTGACTCCAAAATGAAAATGTACTTTGACGCATTAGATGAATTCACACTTTCAGGTGGTGGTTTGGGAAGAGGAATGACAGAAAAAATAAAAGTTCTAGCCAATGGTAATCTATTCTATCAGGGATTTGAGTTTAAGAAGAAATAAAAAATAAGCTAAAAAAATTGCCTTAAAATTAATGTGAGTAATAAAAAAAAATTGGGTTCTAGATGAATAATTGTGGGTAAGCAATATATTTCCCATTTTTGTGAAATGGAAAATAGTGCTTTAATTTTTGAAATTGCTTTGGGTTTACAAAAGCAAAAAAGAGACCTAGAGGTTATCGAAATATCAAAAACTTCATTAACATGATCTACTTTATTGCGGGTAAGCTGAAATGAACCTACCCACAGTATTCCATCTAGAGCCTAAATTTCCTCAGGAAAAGGATCTTGAAAATGTTGAACGTTATTAAAATCATAATTTTCAGCTGATTGAACAATGCACTTTTCTAAATCAACTATAATTTGTTCTTTGTCCATATCTTGACCTATGAAAACAAGCTCTGTTAATCTATCTCCCCAATTAATATCCCATTTTTCATTAATATATTTTTCATTATCAATGAATGCCACATAGTTTATACGTTCACCGTACTCCATACTAGCCCACCAAACACCAGCACTTTCAATTCTTGAAGAACCACCTGCTTGCGAAAAAGAGATAGCGACATTGGGCCTAGAGGCTAGCCAAAAAAGTCCTTTGGCTCGGATAATTGAAATTGGATATTTGTTAGATAAGTAATCCCAAAGTCTTTCTGGATGAAAAGGTTTTTGATTTCTATAAACAAAAGAAGATATTCCGTATTCCTCTGTTTCTGGCGTATGGGTTCCTCCTTCTAACTCTTTTTGCCAACCAGCGGAATTTTCCGCTTCTTCAAAATTAAATAATCTTGTATTTATTACACTTTTAACTTCTACTTTTCCAAAACTACTGTGAATTATTTTCGCACCAGGATTTAGCTTTCTCAGAGCCGCTTCTAACACTCCAAGATCATTTTTTTGTACTAAATCAACTTTATTTAAAATTATCACATTGGCAAATTCGATTTGATCGGTCAACAGATTTACAATTGTTCGTTGATCGCCTTCCATATCCGTCAAATTTCTGTCAACTAAATATTGAGAAGAACAAAAATCTTTAAAAAAATTGAAAGCGTCAACCACGGTTACCATCGTATCAATATAACTAAATTGTGACAAATCTGTATTTCCGTCCTCACTAACAAAGGTGAATGTTTGAGCTACAGGAACAGGTTCACTAATCCCCGTACTTTCAATCAATAGGTAATCAAATCTTTTTTCCTTTGCCAATTTTTCAACTTCAATCATTAAATCCTCTCGAAGTGTACAACAGATACAACCATTGCTCATTTCAACTAACCTTTCTTCTGTTCTAGAGAGCACATTTTCATTCGCAACCAATCTCCCATCGATGTTTACCTCACTCATATCGTTAACAATAACTGCAACTTTTAAACCTTCTTTATTATTCAAAATATGGTTGAGTAAGCTTGTTTTTCCAGCTCCTAAAAATCCACTTAACACGGTTACGGGTAATTTATTTTGTTTCATTTTTCACGAGTTTAAACCAATTAATAATGTTTTGTAAATGCTGTTTCCCATAAAGGGAAATAAATTTCTGTGTTTCAGCGTTGTTCACGTTTTGATAAATATCTAACCGTTCTGATGCAAATTCTTTAGTAAGATCTATTTTGCAGTCATTAACAATACAGCTTATCCAGTTATCAAATGTTTGGGGTATCATCATTCTATTAATATTAATGCAACAATGATGCAAAAATAATAATTATTTCTAAATCGCAACATTGTTGCATTTAAATTAAATGATAGAAGAAAAGAATTAACTCCATTATTAATCGAGTATTCAATTTCTTTAGTGTCGTACGTTAGATAGTTAATATTAAAACAAGCCTTAAAAGAGGTCCACAAATTACTTCAATGGAATTTGAGTATCTAGTGTTTATTAAAAAAATTGTTTGATCATCAATTTATTGGCGAAATATAATCCTATCAATGAATTCAGTAGGATAGGCACTATATCCGGAATTATTGTTTCCAGTGCTTACTTTTACTTGTTTATTTTGTTTTTTCTCACCAATATATTCATTACAATTTAAACCAATTGATATACAAAAATGGTATTATTGAATATCAAAATAGACAATCTTTCATCCTAATTGAAGAATTTAGGCATAAAAAATTTAATAATGTTTGAAAATCAGCACTTATCTACAGTTGCCATTTGTTAATTACTGAGCTTCTAGAATTAAAAACAGAACACCGATTGAACATATTTTTAGCTCTAAAGAAAGAAACTCTTCAAATTTATATGCTGCAATTATTAAAATTCCTTTAAACTTATATCAAATCTCTGATTTTTTTAATTCGCCCTATCCATTTTATTTCCATCAAGAAATAGATTAATAGCGAAATTTATTTAGCCCAAATTCGTTTATTGATTAAAACAAAACTCACTATTTTGATTAAAACGAGCAAATAACTTGTCAAACAGCTAAAAACTTGCAAGTTATCATATTTGCTATTATTCATAAATTGTAACGAAACTTATGAGTTTTTAAAAAGCATAAATACAATGAAAGATAACTAAAAATGTATGCATTATTGGCATAAAAAAGAGGGACTAAAAGTCCCTCTTTCTAAACTAAACCACTATGAAAAATCAATGCTCATCACAATGCACTACATAATTCCCTGTAGAATCTGTAAAAGTTCCTAGTGCTTCTAAGTCTTTTAATTCTTGCCCACATTTTTCTCCCAATTCTACCTCTGAACCATTTTTGTCATAATGACATTCATGACATTTATTTTTATCACAAGAAATTACTAAAAATCCCGCAAATAAAAATGGAGCCACATTTAAAACTAATTTTTTCATTTTTCAATCGTTAATTGGTTATACTTTTGTTCAATTCGTTATAAACTGCATTTGTTTGAAAAAAATAAATAGGCTTCTTTTTTACTAACAATTTATTTATAGAATTGCAACTTGATTGCAAATATAATCAATTAACGATACATTGTTGCATTAATATTTAAATATGTCTAGAAACACCAACGCAAAAACTCAGATTTTAACTTTTATTCAAAAATCAGTTAAAGCAGTTTCACATGCTGAAATCCATCAAGAATTAGGAAATATCTGCGATAGAGTTACCGTTTACAGAGTACTTGAACGTTTAGTAAAAGAAGATTTTATCCACAAAATAGTCAATATTGATGGTGTTCTTAATTATGCCGCTTGTAATAGTTGTTTAAACAAACATAACCACAACCACGTTCATTTTAGTTGTGAAAATTGTAAATCAATTACCTGCTTAGAAAAAATCGAATTTGAAGTAAATTTACCTCCAAATTATATTTTTGAGGAAGCATATTTCACGATAAAAGGAATATGCTCAAACTGTAATTTATCAATAAATACGAATTAATGAGTGGACTAACTATTCTATGTCCGACTTCAATTAAAAGAAGTAAATTGATGGTAAAAATAGTAATACCTTATTAAATTCTCTCAATACAAAATCTAATAACAAAAGTTGAATTTTCTGTTGAAAACCTATTTTTATATCATCCGTAGCAATAAATGCATTTTCAATTCCTTTAATTTGTGAAGTCGATTTATTTTTCCCGCATATTTCAAAAATATAGGCATGATTGCTAGAGAAATCTCCAATATCAGTCTACTCTGCTAACTGTTTATTTGCTAATTGATTTTTGAGAAATTTTAATTAATTAACTCAACAACTATACTAAATTTTGCATAAAAACGGATAATAAAACGACTAAACTGATTATAACTGGTATTAAAACGGACAATCAATTTAAGCAATTAAAAACCACTAATAAATACTCGGAAATTCTTCAGAATCAAACTCATTCATGATGGAATATGCTTTTTCAACGATGTCGTCAATACTTGGTTTAGAAAAATAATCTCCATCTGAACCATAGGCTGGACGATGATCTTTTGCGCTCATTGTTTCTGGAGCTGCGTCTAGAAAATAGTAGCCTTTTTGTTCTACCATGATTTTATCTAACATGTAAGCCGTTGCGCCACTGCTCACATCTTCATCTACAATCAGTAAGCGATTTGTCTTTTTCAACGAGTTCGCAATAACATGATTGATATCAAAAGGCAATAAGGTCTGAACATCAATTAATTCAACCTCGACACCAAGTTCTAACAAAGTTTTTGCCGCTGATTCACACAAATTAAAAGTAGAACCGTAAGAAACGATTGTTAAGTCGTTTCCAGTTTTAACAATTTCTGGAACTCCTAAAGCTTCTCTAAATTCCCCAACATTGATTGGTAAACGTTCTTTCGTTCGGTAACCATTCAACGGCTCAATTACTAAAGCAGGCTCATCAGAAGCAAGTAAAGTATTGTAAAATCCAGCTGCTTTTGTCATGTTTCTTGGTACACAGACGTGCATTCCTCGAAGGGAATTGATGATCATTCCCATTGGAGATCCACTGTGCCAAATTCCTTCTAATCTATGACCTCTTGTTGAAATAATTAAAGGAGCTTTTTGTCCACCTTTCGTTCTATATTGCAAAGTTGACAAATCGTCAGATAGAATTTGAATAGCGTATAATAAATAATCTAAATATTGAATTTCTGCAATTGGACGTAAACCCCTCATTGCCATTCCAATACCTTGACCTATTATCGAACATTCTCTAATTCCTGTATCAAAAACGCGAATATCCCCAAATTGCTCTTGTAAACCTTCAAGCGTTTGATTCACTCCTCCAATTTTTCCAGCATCTTCGCCAAAAACAATTACCTCTGGATAATTTTCAAGAATCTTCCGGTAATTTTCTCTTAAGATAATTCTACCATCTTCCATTTTCACCTCAACATCGTAAATTGGTGCAATGGGTTGAACTTTCATTGCTGACAATTCTGACTGAGAATGCAAATGAGAACTATAACGGTCAAAATTTTGCCCAATTATAGTTTGAATCCAGCTTGAAAGAGCTGACTTAGAAACAGTAGATTCATTACGAACCATTCGCAACACTTTTCTAGAAATTGTTAAAATATCTTTTCTAATTGGTTCAAATGCTTTTTCAAGTCCTTCGGCTTCTTTTTGAATAAAGACACCATTTTCGCTTTCTTTACTAACTGCTTTTATTAAAGTAATTGCTTGCGCTAAATCTTGTTTAATTGAATTTGTATAAGCACTCCACGCATTATTTTTTGAAGTGCGAATAAATGCTTTTGCATCTACACTAATTTTTTCTAACTCTTCAGTTGTTGCAAGCATTAAACCATTTGCATCAAAAGCCAAAATCCATTCTTTGAATTTATGGATACAATCAAAATCATGTTCCCATTGCAAACGTTCAGCTGATTTATAACGTTCGTGCGAACCTGAAGTTGAGTGTCCTTGTGGCTGGTTTACTTCTTGCACGTGAACTAAAACGGGCACATGTTCTTCACGCGCTAATTTCACTGCTTTCTCGTACGTTTCACATAAATGTGCGTAATCCCAACCTTTTGTAACAAAAATCTCATAACCACTATGATCTTTTGTGCGCTGCATCCCTGATAAAGCTTGAGAAATACTACCTGTAGTCGTTTGGTATTCACGGGGAACAGAAATTCCAAAACCATCGTCCCAAACAGACATAACCATTGGAACTTGCAAAACACCAGCAGCATTAATCGATTCCCAAAAAGGACCTTCTGAAGTAGAAGCGTCACCAATTGTTCCGAAAGCTACTTCATTTCCTCCATCGCTGAATTTTTTAAATTGGGGTAAATCCTTTAATAAAGGATTATTTCGATACATTTTTGAAGCCTGAGCCAAACCAACTAAACGTGGCATTTGAGCGGCTGTTGGAGAAATGTCGGCAGAACTATTTTTTTGTTCCATTAAATTTTTCCAATTTCCTTTTTCGTCTAAATTTCGTGTTGCGAAGTGCCCCCCCATTTGACGACCGGCAGATTGTGGTTCTAATTCAACATCTGTGTGCGCATATAGCCCAGCGAAATATTGTTCAATTGTTAATTCACCAATCGCCATCATGATTGTTTGATCGCGGTAGTAACCCGAACGAAAATCACCATTTTTAAACTGTTTTGCTAAAGCAATTTGAGCTAATTCTTTTCCGTCGCCGAAAATTCCAAATTTAGCTTTGCCGGTTAACACTTCTTTTCTTCCTAAAAGTGAAGTCTCTCTTGACTCACAAGCCAATTTATAATCTTGTAAAACTTGGGATTTAAAGGTTTCAAAATCAATATTTGAAGTAGTTTTTTCTGGTGTTTCTTTTGCCATATCGCTCTAAAAAGGTATGCAAATATACAGAAATTCAAACGGCTAAAGTTCTGTATTCAGATTGAATTTGTCATATTTGTAGTAATAAGTAATTAACGAGAAAGAATGGCTGTTAAAATTGAATTGTGTGCCGCTTCTATTGAAGCGATTGAAATTGCGAAAAAATTCAATTTAGATAGGATTGAATTGTGTCAAGATTTAGAACAAGGAGGGTTGACACCTTCTGCCGGATTAATCCAATTTGCTGTTGCGAGAGGAATTGAAACGCACGTGCTCATTCGTCCACGAGCTGGAGGTTTTAATTATTCAGCTTTGGAATTGGAAGTGATGATGAACGATATTCTTGTAGCTAAAAAATTGGGTGCAAAAGGAGTGGTTGTAGGTGTTTTACAAGCTAATTTTGAACTAGATATTGCTGCGTTAAAACAACTGAAAGAAATTTCAGAAGGATTGGAAATTACATTTCACCGCGCTTTTGACGAAAGCATTGATTGGAAAAAATCAATTGATTCATTAGTTGAAATTGGTTTTAACCGAATTCTAACTTCAGGATTTGCGACAAACGTTGAAATTGGAATGGAGCTTTTGAAACAAATGGCAAATTATGCTAACGATCGGATTGAAATTTCACCTGGAGGAGGCGTAAGTGCAGCAAATGTTTCACGACTTATTTCTTACATTCAGCCAGCTGCCGTTCACTTTTCAGGTACCATTAAACAAATTTTGAATGAAGATTCGCTTTTCTCAGAAACAGTTTTAATTGTAGATGAAAAACGAGTCGTCCGTATTTTAGAAAGCATAAAAAGCAACCAATAATAAACAAAAAATGTCTTTGATATTAGCAAATATTAAATTAACGTGTTTTGCTTCTTAAGTTCGCTTTTCTCTATTTGACCAATGAAAAAACTCTTATTTATATTTCTAATTTCACCTTTCTTATCTTTTAATCAATTAACTACTTTTCCTAAAAATGGAATGTTTTAGTTGATTAATTTATTTTTTGATAATTTCGATAGCTTACTCTTAACAAGTCATTCTAAATTTAATTCATTTAGAGATTTTTTTGAAAACTTTTTGAAATAAAACAGAACTGAATTAAGTGTTCATTCATATTCTTTCTCCTACTTTCGTTTATTAATTTACACTTATTTGTCATTATAATGGATTTTGCGCACACCAAGAATCAAATTCAAACAGTTACGAATTTTAAAGAACTTATATCCACACCGTTTGAAGGTGAAATCAATGCACTTTGCTGGAAACGTAAATTAAATGGAGATTTTTCTGAGATAGTTAAATTGGTGGGACTAAGTGAAAACATAGTTGAATTAACGGAAGAAGAGCTTCATGAACTAAATTTGAGTGAACAGGGACACCTTGCTCGCGAAATTCTGTTAAATGATTTAAAGATTTTGAAAGCTATTGGTGCCTCTCCAATTCTTAATTTGATAAAATTCTATGAACGAGATGATTTCTATCCTTTTTTTCCAACCGATGTTTATTCCTTTCATGTCGATCGATCACCAATTCCAACTGACACTTTTTTATGTACCTACTTTGGCGAATCAAGCGAAATAGTACCCAACTCACAGGCAATTCAAAAAATTCTTATTCCAGAAATACGTGAGGAGCTCAAAAAACTTTATTCTGGTTCAGATGAAGGTTTCGAATCCTTTTTAAAAGAATATTTCTTTGACCTTCATTACAAGGCTGAACCAAACGTTCAGACTTTAAAACTGGGTATTGGCAATTTGTGGAAAATAGCCGTTGACCACCCAAAAAGTAACGTTCTTCCTTGTCTCCATCGTGCACCACTCGAAAAAATAGGAGAGAATCGTTTGTTGTTAATTTGTTGAAAAAATTAATGACTTAAACGAGTTAAATTTGAAGCTGTTTCAAAATTACAATGTCTATTATTCAAAGGTTCTGATATTTCTGTTGGAAAGTACGTTAGTTGGAAAGCTTGTCATCAAAGTGAATAGTTTGTTTTCAATTCAGGGATTTAAATGTACGTTAGCCAATTTAAATTGGTTTTTTCTGGTAGTTTCCAATTGTATTTTCACAAAGGATAAAAATGCAGAACTATAACCAGTCGTAGAATTTAGTCCAAAATTAACTGGAAGCAAAAACTATCATTAAGTTTTCAAGTACTTTACAATCAAAATGTAGGTGAAAATACGCACGGTAAAAGTTACATTTGAATCCGATTAAGACTTGATAATATTACATGCCAAGCTTAGTTTTCGACGAATTTAGATGGCTTTGGTAGCGGTCAATTTTTCGAAGGAAAATATAGTATTTTTCCCAGAACGAATTGTTTGAATTTTTTAGTGTCTCTCATTTTCTCTTTTCATTTCGCAATCCGACGTTTTGAATATTAAAAATGAAATAAATACGCTTAATTTTTGTAAGTAAATTCTAGCTTTTATTCAAATTAGTTAGTTTACTCCAGAATTCTATTTTTTGGAAAAATTACAAATTAATCCATTGTAAGTTACATAAACCCTTGAAAGACAATGTCAGACTTGCGACTTTCAGGCAATTCAACTTTGTCTTTAAAAATCCCAAAAACAGACGAACCACTTCCAGACATGGAGGCATAAAGCGCACCCAAATCTACTAATTCATTTTTCAATTCTTTAATTTTTGGATGATTCAGGAAAATCGAAGATTCGAAATCATTACAAATTACTTTTTGCCAATCATCAAAAGGACTTGCCAACAATTTTACCAAACTTACTTCTTTCTTGCTTGAAAAAACGCCGGCATAAGCTTCCTTCGTTCCTATATGAATTCCTGGATTTAGCAAAACCAAATAAAAGCCAGACATGGTCAGATTTATTGGCGATAACTTCTCCCCTCTTCCCGTTGCAATTTGAGCTTCATTCTTTATAAAAAAAGGACAATCGCTACCCAATTCCGCTGCCAAATGTTCCAATTTTTCATCAGATAGTTCCAATTCAAATACGTCATTCAAACCTTTCAAAACATAAGCTCCATCGGAAGAACCACCGCCTAAACCAGCGCCTATTGGAATTTGTTTCCTCAAGTGAATCAGTACATTTGGAATAGCATACTTCTTTTGTATCAAGCAAAAAGCTTTTTCGCATAAATTATCTCCAGCAATACCAAGTATTTCCAACCCCGTTTGTTGAAATAAAAACTCATCTGCAGGCAAAATTTCCAATATATCGTAAAATGGAATCGGAAGCATGCAGGTTTCTAACTCATGGTAACCATCACTTCTTTTTTCGAGAATGCTTAAACCAAGATTGATTTTGGCAGGAGGAAATAATATCATTGAACAAAGATACAAGAACCCGCCAATTTTGATAAATTTGTATTCCCAATAACTGAAAATATGGCAACTTATTTAGATTTTGAAGAACCTATTAGAGCATTAGAAGAACAAATAACGCAAACGATTGAAATCGGTGAAACGACTGAAATTGATATGAGCGACAAGATTACTGAGTTGAAAATTAAATTGAGTGAAAAAACGAAAGAAATTTTTTTAAGTTTGACTCCCTGGCAACGTGTTCAATTGTCCAGACATCCCGACAGACCTTACACGTTGGCTTACATTAACGCAATTACAGATGGTAACTTCATGGAGTTGCACGGAGATAGAAGAGTGAAAGATGATAAAGCAATGGTTGGTGGCTTTGGATTAATTGATGGAAAAAGCGTGATGTTTATTGGTCAACAAAAAGGCATTAATACTAAAATGCGTCAATACCGTAATTTCGGAATGGCGAATCCTGAAGGTTACCGAAAAGCGTTGCGTTTGATGAAATTAGCTGAAAAATTCAATAAACCAATCGTAACTTTTATCGATACTCCTGGAGCTTACCCAGGTTTAGAAGCAGAAGAAAGAGGTCAAGGGGAAGCAATTGCGCGAAATATTTTTGAAATGATGCGTTTGAAAGTTCCTGTTATTTGTATCATTATCGGTGAAGGTGCTTCTGGTGGTGCGTTAGGAATTGGAGTTGGTGATAAAGTAGTAATGCTTGAAAACACTTGGTATTCCGTTATTTCCCCTGAATCGTGTTCTTCCATTTTGTGGCGTTCTTGGGATTACAAAGAAAAAGCAGCCGAAGCCTTAAAGTTGACATCAAGCGATATGAAAAAAAATCATTTAGTAGATGATATTATTTCTGAGCCTGTTAATGGTGCGCACAGAAGCCAAGACGAAATGTTTAAAATTTTAAAGAAAAAAATCAAAGGATACATAAAAGAACTCACTGAAATTGAACCAACAGATCGTATGAATCAACGTATTGAGAAGTTTAATAAAATGGGGGTTTGGAAATAAGATTAAAAGTGAAAAATGGAATTTGATAACTTCGGAAAACCGTTAACTGAATTCCTCGAAATCAACGGATTTTTTATCTTTCTCAAGGATGTCATTCAGTCATAAAATCATAATATCGTTCCGCGGCGGCGGACTTTCTTAAAACACCAAATGCACGAAATCTTAGATACTCCAATAGAATTTTTAAAAGGCGTTGGGCCTCAAAAAGCTACATTGCTGCAAACGGAATTGGGGATTTATAACTTTAACGATTTATTGCAACATTACCCTTTTCGCTATTTAGATCGCTCTACTTATCATAAAATAAAGGATTTACCGTACGTTGATAACTATGTTCAAATTAAAGGAACTATTCAATCAATAAAGGAAATTGGTAGTGGTCGAACCAAAAAATTGTTCGCACGGTTTGGTGACGAAACAGGTGCAATTGATTTAGTTTGGTTTCAAGGTTTTCAATGGATTAAACCGACTTTGCAATTAAATATGGAATACCAAGTTTTTGGAAGAGCGAAAGTTTTCGGAAGTTCGTGGAATATTCCGCATCCAGAATTAACTCCCGTTACTGAAATTACCAAAAAATCAGGTTTACAAGCATTTTATAATAGTACTGAAAAACTAAATGCAAAAGGTTTACATACCAAGGGAATTGAAAAATTAATAGCGACACTTTTACCACAACTTAAAAGCAAATTACAAGAGAATTTACCTGATTGGATGATTCAAGAGCAACGTCTAATTGACCGAGAAACTGCACTTTTCGCAGTTCATTTACCGAACTCAGAACAAGAGGTTTCTAAAGCACGTTTTCGTTTAAAATTTGAAGAATTATTTTTTTTGCAATTGGAAATGTTGCTTCGAAAAGAAAATACAGGCAAAAAGTTGAAAGGCTATGTTTTCAACGAAGTGGGTGGTCAATTTACCGAGTTTTATGACAAACACTTGCCTTTTCAATTAACAAATGCACAAAAACGCGTAGTTAAAGAAATTCGTAAAGATTTTTTGACAGGAAAACACATGAATCGCTTGTTGCAAGGTGATGTTGGAAGTGGGAAAACATTAGTTGCACTGTTAATAATGTTGATTGGAATTGGAAACGGATTTCAAGCAGCAATTATGGCGCCTACGGAAATTTTAGCGAACCAACATTTCATTGCAATCAAAGAATTTTTGAGTAAAATGAATTTAAATATTGGCATTTTAACAGGTTCAGTAAAGAAAAAACAACGTGTTCTCATTCACGAACAATTGTTGAATGGCGAAATGGATATTTTGGTTGGAACACACGCTCTTTTGGAAGATATCGTTCAATTTAAAAACTTAGGAATCGTTGTCATTGACGAACAACATCGTTTTGGTGTGGCGCAACGGGCGAAAATGTGGCGCAAAAATGTGAATCCACCACATGTGCTGATTATGACTGCAACACCAATCCCGAGGACGCTTGCGATGACTTTTTATGGCGATTTAGATGTTTCCGTGATTGATGAATTGCCGCCGGGAAGAAAACCCATTTCTACCATTCATAAATATGAAAATTATCGTTTGCGTTTATTTGGATTTATGAAAGAACAAATTGCTCTTGGAAGACAAATCTATGTAGTTTATCCATTGATTAATGAATCCGAGACTTTGGATTTTAATAATTTAATCGACGGATTCGAAGCCATTTCCCGCTCCTTTCCAATGCCTAGTTACCAAGTCAGTATTGTTCATGGAAAAATGAAACCAGAAAATAAAGACTTTGAAATGCAACGTTTTATCAAAGGAGAAACACATATTATGGTGGCAACAACCGTGATTGAAGTAGGTGTAAACGTGCCTAATGCTTCTGTCATGGTAATCGAAAGTGCCGAGCGTTTTGGATTGTCACAATTGCATCAGTTACGAGGGCGAGTTGGTCGAGGTGCTGATAAATCGTATTGTATTTTAATGACTGGCGATAAAATTTCAAAAGAATCCATAAAACGGATGGAAACGATGGTTCAAAGTAACGACGGATTTGAAATTTCCGAAGTCGATTTACAATTACGTGGACCAGGAGATTTAATGGGAACCCAGCAAAGTGGGGTTTTGGATTTAAAGATTTCCAATCTTGCGCGCGATGGACAGATTGTAACTCTGTCACGTGAAGCTGCAAAAAAACTACTAGAAGAAGATCCTCAATTAGTTCTTCCCCCTCATCAATCATTGAAAGAAGCCATTCGTATTATTCTCAAAAAGAAACCTAATTGGGGAAGAATTGCTTAGGCTAAAATTTCCATTTAATTACTTCTTTGAGAAAACTGTTTTAAGAGTTGCTTTTGATTTTGAATAAGATTAGTTATTTTGAAAAGCTAAAGTAAAACAGCATCTGTAAAACTCCCCAACTTTAAACCAGAAAAGGGAATCAGCTAAGTTTGTTTATCAGTTAATGAAACTTGTTTTAGGACATTGTGTCTTATACTTTGACAAACAAAATCAACTATAAAACTTAAAAACGCATTACTACTTTTTCTAGGACTCATAAGTTCTTCCTTTTCACAATCACGCTATTAGGTTCGAATCAATTATTTTTTTATAGATTGTAAAAAAGGTGTGTTTATCCTTTGCATTTAAACCTTTATGAAAAGTAATTATTAATACAGTTTTACCGTCTTTCTATTACAGTAAATCAAAATGTTTACCATCTTTCAATTACAGTAAATAAAAATATTTACCATCTTTCTGTTACAATTAATTAAAAAATTTACCGTCTTTCTGTTACATTATATTAAAAAATTTACCGTCTTTCTGTTACATTATATTAAAAAATTTACCGTCTTTCTGTTACAATATATTAAAAAATTTACCGTCTTTCTGTTACATTAAATTAAAAAATTTACCGTCTTTCTGTTACAATAAATTAAAAAATTTACCGTCTTTCTGTTACAATAAATTAAAAAATTTACCGTCTTTCTGTTACATTAAATCGAATTATTTACCGTCTTTCTGTTACAAATAATTAAAATATTTACCGTCTTTCTGTTACATTAAATCGAATTATTTACCGTCTTTTTGTTACAATAAATTAAAAAATTTACCGTCTTTCTGTTACAAAACAGTACTTTTGTACTTAATTAAATTAAATGATACGCAGAGGAATAATAAAAGAACTGAAAAAATGGAAAGAATCAGATTTCCGTAAACCTTTAATTTTAAGGGGTGCAAGGCAAGTTGGTAAAACAACTGTCGTCGATGAATTTGCAAAGGAGTTTGATGTTTTTTTAAAACTAAATCTTGAATTAAAGAAAGACAGAAATTTATTTGAAAAAGAAAACGACGTTAATGAACTAATTGAAGACATCTATTTTCATTGTAAAACGAAGGTTGCTAGCGGCTCTTGCTTATTATTTATCGATGAAATACAATTTTCTGCTCAAGCGGTAGCTTTCTTACGGTATTTTCATGAAGATGCAAAACATATTCACGTTATTGCTGCAGGTTCGTTATTAGAAAATTTAATGGAGGCAAAAAAAATATCCTTCCCTGTGGGTCGTGTTGAATACTCCATACTTAGACCTTTGAGTTTTTTGGAATACCTTGATGGCGTTGGAGAAAAATATGACATGGACATAGTTTCAAATTTCAAAGCGGACGCCATACATGAGAGAGTTCTCAAACATTTTAAACGTTTCGTGTTAGTTGGAGGCATGCCAGCAGCAGTGGTTCAATACGCACAAAAGAAAGACTTTCAAACAGTTAACAAAGTATATGAATCATTATTGGAATCATACAAAGATGATGTAGAAAAATATGCTGATAGTGAAACTACAGTGAAAGTGATTCGACACATAATAACGACATGCTGGAGTTACACCTGTGAACAAATATCATTTGAAAATTTTGGCGCAAGTAAATTCAAATCTAGGGAAATGAGTATCGCATTTACAACAATCGAAAAAGCGATGTTACTTGAACTAACTCATCCTATTTATGAAACGCGTTTTCCTGTAACAAATGATTACCGAAAAAAACCAAAGCTTATCTGCTTAGATTCAGGAATTGTAAATTTTGTAGCTAAAATTCAAGAAGAAGTCTTTTTAACGGATGAAATTCAAGACATTTGGAGAGGTAAAATTGCTGAACAGATTGTAGGGCAAGAATTGCTTTCTCGGAATTATTCTATTTCAGAGAAACGCATTTTTTGGCGAAGAAATAAATTAGGTTCTGAAGCTGAAATTGATTTTATATTTGCTTTCAAAGGTAAACTCATTCCAGTGGAAGTTAAATCTGGCGTGATTGGAAAATTAAAATCTTTACATTTATTCATGGATGAAAGTCCCCACAATTGGGCAATCCGTGTTTGGTCGAAACCCCTTTCCATAGATGAAGTGCAAACGCCGAACGGTAAAGAATTTAAGCTTATAAACGTACCTTTTTACTACGTTTGCATTCTTACTGATTTACTAGAAAAAATAGGCGTTTAGATCATTTCTTGCCAACTAAAAACGGCGCTCGTTTTCAAAAACAAGGTTACTTTAATAGATAATATTTACTTTTAGTCTATGATTAAAAAAGGCGACAAAAAAATAATTCGCGGTTGGGTGATGTACGATTGGGCAAATTCGGTTTACAATCTCGTTATTTCGTCAGCAATTTTCCCTATATTTTATGACACACAATCGAAAATTGTGTATGCTGAAAATAACAACATCGCAGACTGGAAAGACATACCAGAAGGCACTCAAGTAACTATTGATTTTTTCGGGCATCAGCTTTCAAATTCAGTGATTTATTCATTTGTTTTGTGTGCTTCGTTCTTAGTTGTCTCCTTTCTCTCTCCGCTCCTATCCGGAATTGCAGATTATACGGGAAGTAAAAAACGCTTCTTGCAATTCTTCTGTTATTTGGGTTCATTTGCTGCTATGTCACTCTATTTTTTCGATGCTCATTATGCCGAAATTAGTATGATTTCAATTTTTATTGCGTCAATCGGTTACTGGAATTCGCTAGTTTTCTACAATGCCTTTCTTCCTGAAATTGCAAACCCAGAGGACCATGATAAAATCTCCGCAAGAGGCTTCTCAATGGGTTATTTTGGTTCAATGTTACTTTTAGTTTTTTGCTTAGTTTGGGTACAAGTTCTTGAATATGAAGCTAAATGGTGTTTTGTTTTCGTCGGTATTTGGTGGATTACTTTCTCTCAATTTACGTATCGTGTTTTACCAATGAATGTGCATGGAAAGAAGCCAAAACCAGGATACATTTGGCGAGGTTTTAGAGAGTTAAAGTTGGTTTTTAAGGAGTTCAAACAAACTAAAAGATTGAAACGCTATTTATACGCCTTTTTCTTCTTCAATACTGGTGTACAAACTGTTATGTTAATGGCAACCATTTTTGCTAATAAAGAAATTCAATGGCCAAAAGGTGCAGATACATCTGGTTTGATTATCGCTATTTTATTAATTCAAATTTTAGGAGCAGTTGGTGCCTTATTAATGTCAAGATTGTCTGGTAAAATTGGTAATATTTATACTTTAATGGTTTCCGTTTTAATCTGGATTATGTTGTGTATTTACGCATTTTTCATCAAAACACCAGCCGAATTTTACACAATGGCAGCGGGAGTTGGTCTGGTTATGGGGGGTGTTCAAGCCATTGCACGATCTACGTATTCCAAGTTTTTACCTTCCACAACTGACAGCGCAAGTTATTTCTCTTTTTACGATGCAACCGAAAAAATTGGAATCGTTTTCGGTACGTTTTTCTTCGGTTTTATGGAATATATGACAGATTCTTTACGCGCATCTGTTATGTCAGTAACTGCATTTTTCGTGATTGGATTTATCTTATTATTCTTCGTTCCGAAAAAAGAAATCGAATTAAAATCAATACATTAAATTAGTTATGAAAGCAATTATCGAAGCTGCTTGGGACAATCGTTCCCTATTACAAAATCAAGAAACGATTAAAGCCATTGAATCGGTAATCGAAGATTTAGACAAAGGTCTTTTGCGTGTGGCTGAACCAACTAGCACTGGTGAATGGCAAGTTAATGAATGGGTAAAAAAAGCTGTTGTAATGTATTTTCCGATTCGAAAAATGGAAACTATCGAAGTTGGTCCGTTTGAATTTCACGATAAAATGGCTTTAAAACGTAACTACAAAGAATTAGGCGTCCGTGTTGTTCCTCATGCGATTGCGCGCTACGGTGCGTTCATAGCTTCTGGAGTAATAATGATGCCGTCTTACATAAACATTGGTGCATACGTGGATTCAGGGACTATGGTAGACACGTGGGCAACTGTCGGTAGTTGCGCACAAATCGGCAAAAACGTACATTTGAGTGGTGGCGTTGGAATCGGTGGAGTTTTAGAGCCTTTACAAGCTGCACCAGTGATTATTGAAGACAATGCTTTTATTGGTTCACGTTGTATTGTCGTTGAGGGAGTTCGTGTTGGAAAAGAAGCAGTACTTGGTGCCAATGTCGTTTTGACAAAATCAACTAAAATAATCGATGTCACAGGAAAAGAACCTGTTGAAATTAGAGGTTACGTTCCTGAAAGAAGTGTGGTGATTCCGGGTTCTTACAAAAAGTTATTTCCTGCTGGTGAATTCCAAGTTCCGTGTGCATTAATAATAGGAAAACGTAAAGCTTCAACGGATTTAAAAACCTCCTTAAACGATGCGTTAAGAGAGCATAACGTAGCTGTTTAACCCAAAAAGAAAAACCGCGTCCTAAATTTCTGCTCATTTTAGAGGTAAAAAAATTACTCAAAGATTACTTTTATGATTAAAAAAAATAGAATTGTATTTTATGAATATTTTTAATACCTCCAAGGTTTGATATTTTTATTCAAAAAGTGGAATCAACAAGGATCTTACAATTAATGTAAATCTCAACTAATACTTATTTAGACAAACTCAATTCCTCCTTCACATTTTCCAACATCACTTTTACCATTTCGTTTAAATCAAACTCGTGTTTCCAACCCCAATCTTTGTTCGCCTCTGAATCATCGATAGAATTAGGCCAAGAATCGGCAATCGCTTGACGGAAATCAGGTTGATACACAATTTCAAAACTTGGAATTACTTTCTGAATAGCTTCTGAAATAGTTTTAGGCGTGAAACTTATTCCGCCCAAATTGTAAGCAGAACGAATTTTTATTGTCTCAAAAGGAGCTTCCATTAATTGAATCGTGGCATTGATTGCGTCTTCCATAAACATCATTGGCAAAGCAGTATCTTCCTTCAAGAAACATGAAAACTTTTCTCCTGCTTTCGCTTTGTAAAAAACATCAACAGCATAATCGGTGGTTCCTCCTCCTGGTAAAGTTTTGTAAGAAATCAATCCTGGATAGCGAATACTTCTCACATCCACATTAAACTTATTGAAATAATATTCGCACCACCGCTCACCTGCTTGTTTGGAAATTCCATAAACCGTGATTGGTTCCATAATCGTACGTTGAGGCGTGTTATCCGCTGGTGTGGTTGGACCAAAAACAGCAATTGAACTCGGCCAGAAAATCTTAGAAACGTGACCTTCTTTCGCCAAATCTAAAATTGTAAACAGTCCTTCCATGTTCAGTTTCCAAGCAAAATCTAGATTTTTTTCCGCAGTAGCAGAAAGTAGCGCTGCTAACAAATAAACTTCCTTGATTTCGTTCGAAATAATAAAATTACGCACATTATCTCGGTTGAGAATATCCATTTTTACATAAGGTCCATTGTTTAAAATAGTTGGACATTCGTCTCGCAAATCAGCTGCAATTACTTGATCATTACCTTTTCGATTTCTTAATTCAAGAACAAGATCTGTCCCAATTTGACCGCAAGCTCCAATAATGATTGTTTTTGACATATTTTTAGAATTCAATAGACGACAAATTTAAGGAATTACTTTTCAGTTTTACAAAGCAACCAAAAAATCCTTAATACTAAAAAAAACTGATTAAAATCATCATTTTAGTGTGTTGAATCCCATATATTTGCAAATAATGTTACCTGATTTAAATGTACTACCAAAAGATAATCTTAAGGGAAAATCTGGAATGAGTCGTAAATTTTATTCTTTTAATTATCCAATAATTTAAAAAAAACTAAAAAATGCCATTTTATCAAAAACTAGGAAAAATACCCCACAAACGTCACACTGTCTTTAGACAAGAAAATGGCGACTTGTATCACGAGCAGCTTTTTGGAACCGCAGGTTTTGACGGGATGTCAACCTTGATGTATCACATTCAACCTCCAACCGCGATTAAAGAAGTTCGAGGACAAAAAGATATTACACCTGAAATCGCTGAAGAAAGAAATATGTTACCAAGAAGCTTCAAAGGTTATCTCACCACACCAAATAAAGATTATTTGGAAAGTAGAAATCCCGTTTTGGTGAATAGTGATGTTTATATTGAACTTGCTGCACCACAAGCATCTATGAAGGAATATTTTTATAAAAATGCAGATGCAGACGAAGTGATTTTTGTGCATAAAGGTTCGGGGAAATTAAGAACGCAGTTGGGAAATATTGAATTCGCTTATGGTGATTACTTGGTGATTCCACGCGGAATGATTTACCAATTTGAATTCAATGATGATACTAATCGCCTGCTAATTATTCAATCATTTCATCCAGTCTTTACTCCAAAACGTTACAGAAATCGATTTGGTCAACTTTTGGAACATTCGCCCTACTGTGAACGTGACATGCGCCCGCCATCTGAATTAGAAACTCACAACGAAGAAGGTGAATTCTTAATCAAAATCAAAAAACAAGACATCATTTATGACTATGTCTATGCGCATCATCCCTTCAATGTTGTTGGTTGGGACGGCTACAATTTTCCGTATGCGTTTTCAATTCACGATTTTGAACCTATAACTGGACGCATCCACTTACCTCCTCCGATTCACCAAACGTTTGAAACTTCTGCTTTCGCAATTTGTTCATTTGTTCCAAGACTTTACGATTATCACCCAGACTCAATTCCGTCGCCTTATAACCACAGCAACATCGATTCAGACGAAGTTTTATACTATGTTGATGGAGATTTCATGAGTCGTAACAATATTGATCACGGACAAATAACTTTACATCCAGCTGGAATTCCTCATGGACCGCACCCTGGAGCGTATGAAAGAAGCATTGGGAAAAAAGAAACGTTTGAATTAGCAGTAATGATTGATACCTTTAAACCATTGAAAGTAACAAAAAGTGCTTTGGGAATAGAATTGGAAGGTTACGAGAAATCGTGGATACATTAAAGATTAACAATTGAGAACGAAAGTAGACGGTGCTTAATAATTACAAGAACATAATTGCCAATTGAGAACGGAAGCGGATAAAGCTTATTAATTTTAGCTAATTGACAAGCATATATAAAATTGCGTATGGAATTGGGTAATTCTTCTTAAATTCGATTAAAAAAAAATAATTGAGAGTTAGGAATTAAATTTAAAATGAAAAAAGAACTAGTATTCTTCGCTCGCAACTTTTAATTCTTCACTCATAACTTTTAACTAATTAATATGTCAATAGAAAATAAAAAAGTAGTAAAAAACGTAGAATACGGTTTAGAAAAAATCTTCGAAGGAGCGCAAGATTTCTTGCCTTTGTTGGGAACTGATTACGTGGAGTTTTACGTAGGAAATGCAAAACAAGCAGCTCACTTTTACAAAACAGCTTTCGGATTTCAGTCATTTGCGTATGCTGGACTGGAAACTGGAATGAAAGATCGTGTTTCATATGTGTTAACGCAGGGTAAAATTAAACTGATTTTAACAACCGCATTGCACAGCGATTCTCCAATTGGCGAACATGTAAAAAAACATGGTGACGGCGTAAAAGTTATTGCTCTTTGGGTAGAAGATGCTACTTCAGCCTGGGAAGAAACGACGAAAAGAGGAGCTGTTTCATATATGGAACCGACAACAGAGAAAGATGCGCATGGTGAAGTTGTTCGTTCGGGAATATATACGTTCGGCGAAACGGTTCATGTTTTTGTAGAACGTAAAAACTACAATGGAATTTTTCTACCTGGATTTGTGAAATGGGAATCAGATTATAATCCTGAGTCAGTCGGATTGAAATTTATTGATCACATGGTTGGTAACGTTGGCTGGGGAGAAATGAATACGTGGGTGAAATGGTACGAAGAGGTGATGGGATTTGTCAATTTCCTTTCATTTGACGATAATCAAATTCACACAGAATATTCTGCGCTGATGTCGAAAGTAATGTCCAATGGAAATGGAAGAATCAAGTTTCCTATCAATGAACCAGCCAAGGGGAAAAAACGTTCTCAGATTGAGGAGTACATTGATTTTTATGAAGGTCCAGGAGCACAACATATTGCAGTTGCAACAGACGATATTATTGCAGCTGTTACCCAATTGAGAGCAAGAGGAGTAGAATTTTTATCTGCCCCACCACAAGCATATTACGACGAAATTCCGGAACGTTTGGGCGTGCACATGGACATGATGAAAGAAGATTTGAAAGTACTTCAAAGTTTGTCAATCATGATTGATGCGGATGAAGAAGGTTATTTATTGCAAATCTTTACTAAACCAGTTGAAGATCGACCGACATTGTTTTTTGAAATAATCCAACGAATGGGAGCTAGAGGTTTTGGTGCAGGAAACTTCAAAGCCTTGTTTGAATCAATTGAGAGAGAACAAGAGAAAAGAGGGACTTTATAAATTATTCAAATTCAAATAATTGAAAACTGTTGTGAGAAATTACAGCAGTTTTTTTGTGTAGATTTAATAATATTTGCTTCTTGTAAAGAAGATATTAGTATATTTGCACCCAACAAAAATGGAGATTGTAGCTCAGTTGGTTAGAGCGCCTGATTGTGGTTCCGGAGGTCGCGGGTTCGAGACCCGTCTTTCTCCCAGTTTTTGAAGGTCGATTCGCAAGAGTCGACCTTTTTTTTTGGTTACTTTTTTATGAAATCTACTCGTGGGATTTTTAGCTTATTATTTTATTTGAATGTTCGCTTTCATACCATTAACAATAAAATGTAACTTTTTTTTATCGAATTTAATCCTTCTTTTTACTTTGTCAAAACTCCATTAAGAAGTAACGAAGCTAAAAATCAAGAATCTAAATTTGATTTTGTTCGCAAAATAATATTAATCAACTATTTACAATCCGTAACGAAAAATTTTAACTTCTTTTTGAAATAAGATTTTAGCGAATATTCTAACAGAAATTCTCAACATACCCGTTTAATTGCGGTAACTAAAACCATAAAATTCAATGCTGATGAATTCGCTAATAGTCACAATTGGAAATAATCGGTGTGATTAACTAAAACGTGATGTTGCGAATTATTACTGGTTTTAAAAAGCATACACAAATATTTTGAAAGCCCAATAATAGGTGTGCTGTTTTTCAAAATGTACATGAATTTAAAATTACACTATGGAGTAAAAAAAAAGGCGAATTCAATAAGTTGAATTCGCCTTTTTTTTTATTTGGTTGAAGTTTGAAAAAACTTAGTAACCTCCTTCTTCAACTGTTAGTAAGGATGTTAAATTAGCAATTAAATCTTCATACCGTTGTTTCAATCTTTTCTTGTCATCTGCTTGTCCAAAAGTTTTCGCTGCTTCCAATTCTGCAATTTCAGCTTCAAGTTCATTTACTTTTTCATAGTAAGTTGACATCGTATATTCAACTGCACGCGAGAAATACATTTTTGTGTTATTGTTGCCATTTTCATTTAAATAAACAAACATATTATGTGTTTTCTCTTGTTGGTCAATATCCATTCGAATTACATAAACAACATACGCAAACATAACACGTAATTCGTCAAAACCTTTTAACGTTCCGCTTTTCAACAATTTATCGAAAAACGGATAATCTTGTGCTTCACCTTTTTCACTGTAAATCTCAGCAACGGTAACGTTTGTACTTTTAACGTTTTCTTTCTCCATATTTCTAGCCATTACTAAAGCTTCGTCTGGATTTGCAATCATTAAAGCTTGTAAAATAGAAGAAATAACTAAAAACGATTTTTCTTTTACTAAAACTTCTTTCAAGAAAACAGTCGCTTCTTCCTTACTCAACGAACTTAAACTATTTACTGCTGCTGAACGTGTTTGAGATTTTACATCGTTTTGAGCAATTTCCTTGATTTTCAGTAGGTATTTCTCTTCTAATTTTTCATTCACTTTTGCATAATTTTCAACTGCTGATTGACGAATTGCCCAGAAAGGATCATTCATTGCGTCATACATCAATTTGCTGACTTCAACACTTTTCACGCGTTTGGTTCTATTCAAAGCTGTAAATCGTGCCAAATAACGCGTTGAATTATAGTATTGGTGAATAAATTGACTGGTTGGTTTGTCTTCATAAAACTTACCTAACAATACTTGATTTTCGTCGAATAGAACATTTTTTAGCTCGCCTGAGTAAGTGAACGTGAAAGTTTGGTCTAGGCTGTCAATTACGACTTTCTCCGTTCTTTTTCCGTTAGAATCCCAAATAGCAAAACTTACTGGCAATTTATAAACCGGAAAATCATCCGTAGCTTGTTTTTGTTTCGTTACGATGGTAACTGTTTTATTTTCCGCGTTAATTGTTTGTGTTGTAAAAACAATTGGATGTCCTTTACTCAAAAACCATTGGTCAAAAAACCAGTTCAAATCTTCTCCTGTAACTTCTTCAAAAGCCATTCTCAAATTATGAACCTCAGCAGACTTGTATTTATTTGTTGTTAAGTAATTGTTCAATCCTTTGAAGAATGCTTCGTCACCTAAGTAGTTTCTCAACATGTGCAAGATTCGCCCGCCTTTATTGTAAGAGTGCCCATCAAACATATCTTCTTTATCGTTATGTGCATACCAAATTAAGTTATGGTAACCTTGCTGCATTCCACTATTGAAATAGCCAATTGCTTCTTTCTCCGCTTGATAATCAGCTTCGTCAATTCCATATCTGTTTTCATCCCATAAATACTGAGAGTAATTTGCAAATGATTCATTCAAGGGTAAATTAGCCCAAGATTCACACGTAACCAAATCGCCAAACCAATGGTGAAACAACTCGTGAGCTACAGTTGATTGGTCATTTGCATCTATTAGTTCTCGGTCTGTTTTATAAACGTAATCGCCAAAAATTACAGCTCCCGTATTCTCCATTGCACCAGAAACATAGTCTCTAACAACAATTTGACTGTACTTATCCCAAGGGAATTCAACACCCAATTTTTGTGAGAAAAACTTAATCATTGCTGGAGTTTCACCGAAAATTGATTTCGCATTTCCTTCAAATTCCGGCTCAACATAATAATTAACCTCCATTTTTGATCCGTCTAGACGTGTGTAAGTATCTTTCACTACTTTAAATTCACCAATCGCCATCATAAATAAATAAGGTGCGTGCGGCAAATCTTGTTTCCAATGGTCTGTTCGTGTTCCATTCACGTTTTTCACTGAAGCAAGCATTTTCCCGTTTGAAAGTGTAAGGTATTTATCCTCAACAGTAATAAACATTTCTTGCGTTGTTTTTGCATTAGGAGCATCAACCGTAGGAAACCAAACTGAATTTGCTTCGGTTTCTCCTTGTGTCCAAATTTGAGGCATCTTACCTTTAACTTCTCCTTTTGGATTGATGAAATACAAACCTTTATCAGAGGTAATTGCTGCACTTCCGTTAGTTGTGCGCTCGTCAGGTTTTGACACATAATCAATTACAAGTGTGAATTTTTCATCACGTGTGTAGATTTTATCCAATTTAATTCTCAATTTTAACGAATCTTTATAAGTGTAATTTAGCGTTTTCCCATTAAGCTCCACTTTCATGATATCCATTCCTTTAGCGTCTAGAATTAAGCTGTCAGAAGCGTAAAAATGTTGCTTCGCTGTGATGGTAGCTTTTCCATTCATTCGTGCCTTTTTCCAATCGAAATTTACTTCTAATTTCGTGTGAACTAAATCTGTTAATAGCGTTCTCGAAGGATTATAGATGCCACGAACTATAGGCTCATCTCCGTAATACTCTTCATCTCCCTCATAAAATTCATCCCCTTCATAATACTCCTCTCCCTCGGTAATGTGGAGAATCGTTCCTGCTTGGCCTGCTGAACCTTCAATTGGAAACTCTTCTGAAGCAGTTTTTTCAGATTTACAACTTACTAAGACAAGCACAAAAAATAGTGCATATACGATTTTATTCATTTTTATGTATTTTACACAAAACTGCTGAAATTATTTCATTTAACAAGACAATTTGCCTAAAAAGTAGAATAGATAATCAGAAAGGATTCATTAGTTTTGTTAAAAATTAATTCGATGACAGACTTCAAATCCTACAATTTTAACGGTAAAAAGGTATTAATCCGTGTAGACTTCAATGTTCCTTTAGATAAAGAAACACTTGAAATCACTGATGACAAAAGAATTCGGGCTGCTTTACCAACTATTCAACACATTCTCAAAAGCAGAGGAAGTTTGATAGTTATGTCACATTTAGGAAGACCGAAAGAAGGTCCAGAAGATAAATATTCACTGCGCCACATAACAACTCGTATTTCAGAGTTAGTGGGAACAAAAGTGCTTTTTGCGAACGACTGTATTGGTAGTGAAGCAGTTGAAAATAGTAAAAATTTAAAACCAGGTGAAATTCTTGTTTTAGAAAATGTTAGATTTTACAAAGAAGAAACGAAAGGCGATCTGGATTTCGCTGGAAAATTAGCTGCTTTAGGCGACTGTTATGTCAATGACGCATTCGGAACGGCGCATAGAGCACACGCAAGTACAACGCAAATTGCTAGCTTCTTTCCAAATGATAAAATGGTTGGTTTTTTAATGGATGCTGAAATTGAAAGTGCGCGTAAAATCATGGAAAAAACAGAGCGTCCTTTTACAGCTATTGTTGGTGGAGCAAAGGTTTCTGACAAAGTACTAATTGTTGAGAATTTATTGAATATAGCCGACAACATCATTATTGGTGGCGGAATGGCTTATACTTTTTTCAAAGCACAAGGTGGCGAAATCGGAAATTCTTTATGCGAAGAGGAACGATTTGATACTTGTTTAGAAATTTTAAAAAAGGCAAAAGAAAAGGGAGTAACTATTTATTTGCCCGTTGACTCTACAATTGCAGATAAATTCGCACCAGATGCAGCAACGGAAAATGCACCAAGTAATACCATTCCAGCCGATTGGATGGGCTTAGACATTGGAACAGAGGCAGCTGCTATTTTTAAAGAAGTTGTTTTAAATAGCAAAACAATCTTATGGAACGGTCCGATGGGGGTTTTTGAAATGGATGCATTTGCAAACGGAACACGTACGATTGCAGAAGCTGTGGCAGAAGCAACAAAAAATGGAGCCTACAGTTTAATTGGCGGTGGCGATAGTGCTGCGGCAGTTCAAAAATTCGGTTTTGCTGACGCTGTAAGTCATGTTAGTACGGGCGGAGGAGCACTTCTGGAATATTTTGAGGGCAAGGAATTACCGGGAATTAAAGCAATCTTAGATTAAGAACCAAGGAGAATTGCGAATCAACAATTGCGAGTCACGAACCTCATGAAGTCACTTCTTTGATAAGCTCAAAACATCTTCTCATCCAACAATTAAACGAATTAACCGATTTTAGAATTGGAATGAATTAAATTACGTCAATAAAAATAATAGAATTTGAATCAACCTAAATTACCGATTCTTCCTGTTTTGTAGTCCTTTTAAACTCAATTTAAACCACATTTAAACCATTGGTTTTGTTTAGTTTAATTTCTTTTGGAATTATTATTTTTTTTAAATTACAAACTATGTAATTCATCTGAAAATGACAAATGGTTTCTATAAGGCTCTAAATCCAAAACGAAACCTACAAAATTAAACTCTCCTTTATTAGCTTTTTGTAAACTCGTTCACTTTCTGCTTGTTTCTAACTTATAGATAAATCATTTTACACATCTAATAAAATTTTAGTTACAGAATTACAAAAAAAAGCGAATCTTAAATTAAAAATTCGCTTTTGTCTAATTCTTTAAACCTTAGAATGGAAGATCGTCTTCTTCTTCTCTACTTGTTACAGCGCTCGCTGTTGCCGCAGGAATTGGATCTGAATTTAAAGACATAGCAGAAGGCCCTCCTGTTGGCATTGTGTTACTCTGGCCTACTGTTTCAATTCTCCAAGCTTCTAACGTGTTAAAATATTTAACTTCGCCAGCAGGACTTGTCCACTCTCTTCCTCTCAAATTGAAAGAAACTTCCACTTGACTACTTAATTGAATGTTATCCAATAAGGCGCATTTGTCTTGCGTAGCTTGAAACATCACTAATTGTGGATATTGATCTTGTGTTTCAATAACGAATTCTCTTTTAGAAAATTTCTCACTGATAGCTTGTGTTGGGTTTAGGACTTTAACAGTCCCTGTTAATTTATACATTTTTGTTTGTTTTTGTTGTTATTAATTATTGAAAGATAGCAGGCTTAACCAAGCTTCTTCTAATTTATTTTCTTGTAATAATTCTTTCGCACGTAAATGTAGCGCTTGCTCTAAAGCTTTCGCATCATCTTCTAAAGATAGAAATAAATCACTTAATTCCAAAAGTTTATACTCGTTAACTGCGGTTTCATCGGGGATTTCTTCAATTCCTGCCAAGTGACCTAAATCGTTTCCTGTCAAAATCTGACTTTTTAAGATGTCATTTGGCAAAGAATCGTAACCGATTCCGCAAGTAGTGATTGGCTTTTGAATCTCAAACATTGAATTTTTATCTGCACGGCAATACCAATTTCCGCCCATGCGAGCAACCAAATCAATTTTATGCTGATCAATCATTCCATTTGTATCCAAAATAGAATCCGCAATATGTATTTTTACAACTTCACAAATGATTAAATTTCCTGCGCCGCCCTCTGTTCCTAATTCTTTAACTTCGATTACTTTACACTCAAATTGCACTGGAGATTCAGCTACACGTTCGGGCTTAACCAAATCTGATTTTAAAGGTGTAAATCCAGCCTTTTGAAATTCACTAACACCTGGAGCATAAGGTGAACTTGCCAAACTCATTTGATGCACAATGCTATAATTTACCACGTTAATTACTACTTCTGGATGAACTTTCACATTATTATACGTGTCTTTGGTCGTGTTCAATCTTCCAGAGCGTGCAGGAGAAAAAATTAAAATTGGCGGATTTGCACTAAAGACATTAAAAAAACTAAACGGTGCTAAATTCGGATTTCCAGCGGCATCAACCGTTGAAGCAAATGCAATTGGTCGAGGTCCAATAGCGCCAAGTAAATATTGGTGTAATTTAGGTATTGGTAATTCTTTGGGATCTAGGCTAAGCATACATATATTTAAAAGTCAAAATTAGTATATATCTCTTTCATTCTTGTAGCAGACTTTAAGTATTTATTCACAGATTTTAGATTTGAAATGTAGTTTCCTTATCTTTACAATGAATCAAGGTAATATGAAAATAGCTATCGGAATTTTTTTACTCGTATTTTTAACTCCAACTTATTTCTTTGCTCAAAACAAGAAAGATAAGGAAGGAAAACGCACAGGAAAATGGACTTTTACAGGAAAAGACAAACCCAACTCAGGTGTATCGCCTAACGGAAAGGCAGAAGAAGGCTATTTTAACAAAGGGAGAAAAGAAGGAGTTTGGGTAAAGTTCAATCCGGATGGAAAAACACCGGTTCTAAAAGGGAATTATGTCAATAATCGTCCTGAAGGAGATTATAAACGCTTTTTTAGATCCGGGAAAACGAAAGAATCTGGAGCATTTGGGAAAGAACATTTCAAAGGAGAATTAACACGCTATCACAGCAATGGAACTATTGCTTACATTGGTTCTTATAATAACGATGGAATGGAATCTGGAATTATAAAATACTACTTTGGAAATGGCAATGTTGAATTAGAATACACTTCCAAAAATGGATTAATAATTGGTGAATTAAAACGTTATTACGAAAATGGTTCAATCAAAGAAATTCAGACATTTGATTCTCAAGGAAAATCAATAGGTATCAAATCGTTCAAAATAACGGAGAACTTAAAACCAACTGTTTTACCAACAGTTACCGTTATTTATCCACCAACGGTTAAAAATCCACGTACAAAAGGTTTGAAATTCGTTCCAAATGGCTACAATAAAATTTTTAACGAAAGCGATGAAATTTGGATGGATGGCGAATTTAAAAATGGTCAATTATGGGATGGAAAAGTTTTTGATTACAGCAAAGACGGAATTTTATTAAAAGTCCGCGTTTTTAAAGTTGGGAAATACCATTCGGACGGTCAATTGTAAATTCAAACAACTCATTAAATTACCGCTTATCCTTTTTGGATTAAAAAATAAATAACTATCAATTTAAAATTCGTAATTTTGGCTAACTAATTTAAAATTATGAAATTAAGCCTTACTTTTTTATCAATTTTGTTGTCTTTGTTTACATTTTCACAAACACATTGCGACAGTACAGCAACAGAAATTTCAATTTGTCAAGGTGATTTACCCTATTCTTGGAATAATGAAAATTTTACTTCATCTGGAATTTATGTTGATACTCTTCAAGACGTAAATAGCTGTGATTCAATCATTGTTTTAGTTTTAACTGTAACGCCAACGATTTCAGAGATAAACAACGTTACAGTTTGTGAAGGTAATTTACCTTATTTGTGGAACAATGAAAGTTATGCTGCCTCAGGCTTATTTTATGATTCAACTTTTAGTTTAATTTCTGGTTGTGACTCAATCAATATTCTAAATTTGTTTGTGATTGCTTTCCCAACCGTAACTTTAAATGATACGACAATTTGTCAAGGTGATTTTATTAATCTACTCGCTAGTACTACTTCTTTAAGTTGTGATTTAGCAGATCCAATTTGTGTGGATGGTTTTACAACTTATCCAAATCAAACAAACACAGCAGCTCCCTCGGGAAATGATTATGGTTGCTTATCGGAACAGGCTAATCCATCTTGGTTTTATTTAACAATTGACCAATCGGGGAGTTTAGATTTTACTGTAAGTCAAACAATTGTTTCTGGAACGGGTCAAGATGTGGATTTTATTCTTTATGGTCCTTATTCCAGCTACAATGAGGCACAATCTTACTGTGGAAATCTAGGAACTGAAACTTCAGGTTCAACAGTAAACACAATTGTTTCATGTAGTTATTCTGCAAATGAAACTGAAACTATTGTGGCTGATAGCGTTCAAAGTGGCGAAGTTTATATTTTGATGGTGACGAATTTTTCTAATGGTGTTGGAAATTACACTTTTGCTCCTGGAATTGGAACAGCAACAATCGATTGTTCCGTTGTAACCGACAATAGCTTAAATTATGATTGGTCTTCTGGAGACACCACTTCTTATGTTCTTACTGCACCTTTTGAAACAACTACTTACACTGTTACAGTTAGTCAAGGTTCGTGTCCAGGTGTTGAAGCTTCGGCAGTCGTAACCGTTCTCCTATTGCCTGAGGTAACATTGACAGATCAAACAATTTTAACAGGTGAAATTGCGGTTTTAAATTCAGTGGTAAGCCCAGAAGGCGGGACTTATTTATGGTTAGAAACTGGAGAAATAACTCCTAGTAGTGCTGTTTCACCAACGTCTAATACAAGTTATACGTTAGAATATACTTACAACGGCTGTTCAACCTTAGCTTACGTGATTGTTTTTGTTGGCGATGCTTCATTAAACGAAATCAATGAAAGAATTATAAGCTTGTTTCCAAATCCTGCAAAAGACAAACTGACTATAATGAGTAACAATTTTACACAATCAGATGTGTTCATTTTTTCAATGGACGGTAGAGAAATTGCAAACTACAAGCTGAATGGAACAGAATTAAATATTGACATTCAATCATTAGCAAAAGGAATGTACACGGTTTCTATCGGTGGAAAAACAAAACTATTTGTGAAGGAATAAAAACAGAAAAAGTTGATATCCAATTCACCTCCGCTCTATTAGTTGTAAATTGCAAGTTATTTATAGTAAGTTAAGTATTGGTTTTCAAGCGCTAATCTATTAATTCTCCTTTCAAGGTTGTGGCTGAATTTTATTTTAACTTTCAATTCTCAGCTCTTTTAGTGAACCACTTTCAACTTTCTGCGCCGCGACAAATCCCAACTTAAACACTACCTTTGCAGCCATGAATAATAAAAGCGTTCAAATTCGTAAAGGGAAAGAACAATCCATTTTAAGAAACCATCCATGGGTGTTTTCAGGTGCAATATTTACAGACGTTAGCGGTTTGCAAGACGGAGAAGTGGTAGAAGTGCACGATTTCAAAGGTCGATTTTTAGCTGTCGGACATTTTCAGCACGCCACGATTTCAGTGCGTATTTTAAGTTTTATTGAAACAGAAATTGAAACAAATTTCTTTAATGAGAAAATTGGAAATGCCATTAATTTGCGCTTGAAATTGGGGCTTTTGAATGAAAACAATACCATTTTTAGAATTTGTCACGGTGAAGGAGATAGTTTACCCGGATTAGTAATCGATTTTTACAACGGTGTCGCTGTGATTCAATGCCACTCTATCGGAATGTACAACGCGATTGACTTAATTGCTAATGCCTTGAAAAATACACTTGGGGACAAACTGACTGCCGTCTATTCAAAATCTTCAGATACCTTACCTGAACGAATTAATTCTGAAGACAAATACATACTTGGTTCAAGCGAGACACCTCATCCAGCAATCGAAAATGGCGTGCACTACCAAATTGATTGGGTGAAAGGTCAAAAAACAGGATTCTTCATCGATCAACGTGAAAACCGTGCTCTTTTAGGTAAATATGCCTTTGGGAAAAAAGTGTTAAATACTTTTTGTTACTCTGGAGGTTTTAGTTTACAAGCTTTGAATAAAGGTGCAGATTTGGTGCATTCTTTAGATAGTTCCAAAAAAGCAATCGAATTAACAGAAGAGAATGTGGCTATTAATTCATTCAAAGGAGACCATTTATCAATTGTTGCCGACGCGATGGATTACATGAAAGAACTGAAAGAAGATTACGATATTATCGTTTTGGATCCGCCAGCTTTTGCAAAACACCGCGAAAAACGACATCAAGCAATTCAAGGATACAAACGATTAAATGCCAATGCAATTCGTCAAATTAAACCAGGTGGATTGATTTTCACGTTTTCTTGCTCGCAGGTAGTCGATAAATATTTATTTACAAATACCGTTATTGCAGCTGCGATTGAATCGGGTAGAAACGTGCGAATTTTAGAACAATTGCACCAACCTGCCGATCATCCAATAAACGCATTTCATCCAGAAGGGGAATATTTGAAAGGTTTAGTTATTCAAGTGGACTAATGCTCGATTTACGTTATAAAACAATTATTGCGGTTGCGCTACCAATGATGTTTTCTGGATTTATTCAGTCTATTGTATTGCTGACCGATGCATCCTTTATTGCGCGCTATTCCACAGATGCTTTTATGGCGGTAGGAAATGGCGGACTGTTATATGTAACAATGTACATGGCTTTACTTGGAATGGGTGACGGCGCTCAAATCATTATTGCACGCAGAATTGGAGAAGAAAAAACGGAAGCAATCAGTCGGATTTTTGGAACTTCTTTAGTAACTCATTTCTTATTGGCAATCGTTCTTTTTGCCTTTTTATATTTCGTAATGCCAGGAGCAGTTATGGGCTATTCGAAGGATCTAGGCATTGCCAAACTGCAAGGCGATTATGTCGAAATCAGAAGTTTTGCCTTATTTTTTGCAATGATTACCATTTCGATTCAAGCATTATTTCTAGCCAAAGGAAAAACCTGGGTTGTTTTGGTAGCCTCGGTTATTACGGCTTCGAGTAATATTTTCCTAGACTATGGTTTGATTTTTGGAGAACTTGGGATGCCAGAAATGGGTTTAAAAGGAGCTGCTTGGGCATCCACAATTGCCGATGGATTGGGAATGTTATTCCTAGTGATATACCTCATTTTCTCAGAAGAACGCCGTATTTACAAACTATTTGAATATTTCAGTCCGCTAAAATGGTTCAACTTTAAATCAATGGTAGAATTATTGAAAGTCGGAAGCCCTTTGATGCTACAAGGATTTTCAGCGTTGGCAACATGGACTTTGTTCTTCACTTGGCTGGAACAAAAAGGACAATTCGATTTAACCGTTTCCCAAAACATTCGCTCCATTTATTTCTTGGCATTTGTTCCGATTTGGGGATTTGCTGGAACGACAAAAACCTACATTTCCCAGTATATCGGAGCCAAAGAATTCGATAAAATCCCGATTATTCAACGCAAAATTCAGATAATGACGGTTTTGTTTTTGTTACTTACATTTCACGGTGCCATTTTTTACCCAGAAGCAATGATTAGGATTGTGAACCCCGAAGAAATTTATGTCCAAAAAAGTGCTGAAATTCTCCAATTAATCACCGTATCTATTTTGATTTTTGGCTTTAGTTCTGTGTATTTCCAAACCATTCACGGCAGCGGTAACACGCTCCATTCGATGATCATTGAAATTTCAGCCGTTTTCATTTATACATTTTGCAGTTATTTATTCATCAAAGTTTGGAATTTCGATGTCTTCTGGATTTGGTCAGTTGAATACATTTATTTTATATTATTGGGTGGTTTCTCCCTCCTTTATTTACATTTTTACGATTGGAAAAATAAAATTGTATGAGTCAAAATTCGAAATTACGTGTAGTTTTTATGGGAACGCCTGAATTTGCGGTAACGATTTTAGATGCAATTGCGCAAAGCAAACATGAAATCGTAGGAGTGGTAACTGTGGCAGACAAACCAGCAGGACGCGGACAACAACTCCGTGAAAGTGCCGTGAAAACCTACTCAAAAGACAACGGTTTTCCCATCTTACAACCAGAAAAATTGAAAGATGAAACTTTTCACGCGGAACTAAAAGCTTTAAATGCAGACTTATTTGTGGTAGTTGCTTTTCGCATGTTGCCAGAAATAGTGTGGGCGATGCCTCCAAAAGGGACGATTAATTTACACGCTTCTTTGTTGCCAAAATACAGAGGTGCTGCGCCAATAAATTGGGCGATTATCAATGGAGAAAAAGAAACTGGAGTAACCACTTTTTTTATCAATCAAGTCATTGATACAGGTGCCGTTTTAAAGCAAGAAAAAGTAGCCATTTCTGACGATATGAATGCTGGAGAACTGCACGACACACTTATGCATTTGGGAGCAAATTTAACCGTAAAAACCTTGGACGAAATTGCAAACGATTCCATTCAATCGCTAGCGCAAGACGAGCAGTTAGCCAAAGAATTACGCCACGCTCCTAAGATTTTTAAGCAAGATTGCAAAGTCGATTGGAAGCAAACAGCGCAAAACGTTCACAACAAAATCCGTGGACTTTCCCCGTATCCCGCAGCTTGGTGTACGCTCCAAAACGAAAAGAAAAATGAAACTGTTTCTTTCAAATTATTTGCGTCTAAAATCGTGGACGAAATTCCCGCAACCCCTTCCCTACTCAAACACAGTGACGGCATTCTTTTCCCCTGCCAAGACGGTTTTATTTGCGTATCAGAACTCCAACCCGAAGGCAAACGAAGAATGAATTTCAAAGAATTTCTAGCTGGAAACAAGCTGGAAGATTTTAGTCTAGCAGAATAAGTAAAGATTTTTTTGGGCGTTCCTTCGACAAAATCTCGTCGTTCCTCCTCATGTTGTCGAAGGCGGGCTTTACATTGCAATCTTCGACCCGCAGGCGACGTCAAAGGATTTTCATTACAATCCCTAACGCAGGATTTTGGGCATCAAAATAATTCAGTTTTGAAAGCACTATTGCCAATTATATTACAATAATCGCGCTACTTGGATTTCTAAACTAAATTTTTATTTTTGGTCAGGAATACTTGAAATGCCTACCACTTTAATGAATTTACACAACGAGTTTTACTACTCACCAAAACAAAAGTTGATTGCCGAAATTTTTTATAACAGAAGTAAATCAGCTTTTTTCGCATTTACTAATTGAATTTAAGTAGCTTTTCTTTCTAATTAGTTCTCTTTCTGCCTTTTCATTGATTTTCTTTATTTCGCTTGAACGATAATTCTTTTTGTAATTTTCGCGCCGTTTTCAGCAATCACACTCACGTTATAGACTCCTGCGCTGATATCATTCAACGCTAAAGAATGACTAGCAGAAGTACAATTTTGTTTGTAAATCACTTTACCCATTAAGTCTGTGATGAATACTTCACGAGTTGCATTGTTATCAAAACGAATTGTAAACAAACCGTTTGAAGGGTTTGGATAAATGCTTACGTCCTCTAAATTGTTTTCTTTAATACCTACGTTGACCACGAACAAGTTTTCAGTTGTGTTCGTAATAATTGGTGCATTAAAATCGAAATAGATGTATGCCGTATTTTCGATGATTGAACCATTTCCAAGATTTGCAACTGGTTTTGCTTTGTATTGAATATACCCAATTGAACCCGCTAGATCACTTGTGCTATCTACCAACATGATGTTTGCGTAACGGACCGTCAACAATCTACTCACAGCATTTAAGCTATACGTGTAAGGATGACTTCCTGCAACAACTCTGAAAGTGCTTAAATCTAAATTTGAAGATAAAGTATCTGCTAAACGCACATTAAAAGCAGGAGCACTTCCCGTATTTTGAAAATAGATTGTATAAGTGAAATCATCTTGATAATTGGGCAACACGTGCTCTGGAGTTGTGAGTTTTTTATTTGGGTCGTAAGAATTTACTGCTTCGTAACAAAATTCGTAGATGTTGTTTGTTAAATCAACATCACCACTTGTTGGAGTAGATACCGTAACAGTAATACATACTTCATCTCCAGTTTGAGTTGTAGTATCCATCAAAATGCTCGCACCAAAATCATCCCAATTGATTCCACCAAAGTCTGCAATAGAATATGTTGCCACATTCCCTACAACAGTTGGTGAATTATAAAAGGTTATTGTTTCGTAGTTTCCATTCACTGTAACTGTTACTTCGCCAGATAAACCAGTTGCACAATTTAAACCATAATAGCTAGAAATATCACCAACGGTAATGTAAGCTTGATGCGTTTGTCCTGGGAAAACCCAGCCTTGATTAACAACCGATTGAACTCCCAAATCAAAACCGTTGCAAGCAAGGCCAAAATCATTGTTGGAAGAAAGCGGTGAAGCAGATGAGGTTGATGAAGCAATTTCTCCAGAAACAGGACAATTAACTTGAATGGACGAAGATAGATTTGAAACATCGACTTTCGTTACATAATCACCAACATTAGTCACGAAAAAATAATTTCCATTCACCGCCGATTGAGTGCTTTGCAGTAAGTTGTTGGCATTGTCATACAACTGCACAGAAACATTGCTAAAACCAGGGTTAGAGGTATTACACAAGTTATCAAAATCCGAGAATGTTTTACCAGTTATTCCAAAAGCTGCATAACATTCGTTTGGATTATTTACAGGATCATTCGGTAGACAGAGTGGTAGACTCAGCGCTGCGGAACTCATGGCAGATATATAATTTGGGAGACACGTAAGAGGATTATTACTGATGTCAATATTCTGAATATTATTTGGAAGCACCTCTAAGCACGAAATGTTATTAAACGAACACACAAGCTGCACTAAAGCGATTGGCAATAAAGGTAATGATGTTAGTTGGTTGTCGTAGCAAAAAAGATCTTCTAATGAACTCGGCAATGCAGGTAAAAATGTTAGTTGGTTTTCTGAGCAAGAAAAAAACTCTAAATAACTTGGCAATACAGGAATAGATGTTAGTTGATTGTTATCGCAACGAAAGTCAACTAACGAACTTGGCAACGCAGGAAGAGCTGTTAATGAGTTTGAGATGCAATAAAGAACACTTAACATTGGCAAAGCAGGAAGAGATATTAGTTGGTTGCCACTGCATTGAATGAATGTTAATGAACTTGGTAATGCGGGAAGCGATGCAAGTTGGTTTTCGGAACAATATAGATAGTTGAGAGAACTTGGTAATGTAGGAAGAGCTGTTAATTGGTTGGTGTTGCAGTCAAGAACGGTTAAATTGACAAAGCTCTCAGCTCCAGATAAATCGGAAATAAATCCGTTTGCAACAACAAGAATTGTCTCTCCCAAGACATCCACATGATTTGCGTCTAGGTAGTTTACACCACTAATTGTGGTTGTTGCACCGGGATAATTAGTCTGTAATATTAGAAAGAAATTGCCATCTGGTATTGCAACCCATGTTTGTGCAAAGAAGATTGTTTGTAAAC
>Ga0105050_10000955_pt1 | contig 44094 bp, 41 predicted proteins | sample FRY01_FD_78088 | JGI IMG/M metagenome (GOLD analysis project Ga0105050, IMG submission 78088) | Freshwater microbial communities from Lake Fryxell liftoff mats and glacier meltwater in Antarctica - FRY-01 | ecosystem: Environmental > Aquatic > Freshwater > Ice > Glacier meltwater ...
CGCGTGCTCGACGTGCTGTCAAGCACGCCTGCGCGCGCTCCAGTCCGCGCCACCCTGCGTTTTCACTACTCTCGACGCCCTCGGAACGCCCCTTCATGAATAATGCGGGGTAGGAATCTGCGCGGCAGAAGATCAGCAGGCTGCGGCGGAGCAACGATGGCCCGCTTTTCCGTTCGGTTTCGTTGCGTAGCGCCTAACTCAAGTGCCTCAAACGAACGAAAAATCGGTCTCGAATTGACACTCGCCTCGCACCGCCGCCTTCTGCCGCGCAGACTCCTAGCCTCGCCGCCTGCAGGGTTCCCTCTGTTGGGAGCGCTTCTTTGGCAGGCCAATCGCAGGCGGCCTCTGTAAGATGCAGCCGTATGGATTCCAACTCTCATCCAATTGTCGAATTGCGCCACGCACGTAATCTGGGTCCAGCGATTGCGTGGCGTTATGTCGCTGGAGCCGCCAGCGGGCTTTCGGCAGTCAGTATCGCAGCAGTATTCGGGTTGGCGCTTTCGGTTGCTGTGCTCATCGTCGTCCTCTCTGTGGTGAATGGGTTCGAACGGGAACTGCGTGAGCGCGTACTCGGCGTTCTTGCCCATGCGACCATCTACTTCCCGCAACCGTCTCGACCAGACAGGCGCGCCGAAAGCCGTCTGGTGGGTACCGGGGGAATTACTGCCTTGTCACCCATCGTGGAAGAAGCGGCGCTCGCCAGCAATGGCGTGAAAGTGGCAGGGGTACTGGTAACTGGAATTGAGCCAGAACGTCATCGATCGGTATCGGATCTTGAACGTTATGTCCTACCGACCGGAGCGATACTCGAACCCGGACTGTTTCAGGCATGGCTAGGCCAGCGCCTGGCAGGACAACTCGGTGTGCAGGTCGGTGACCAGGTCACACTCGTGCTGCCCATACCGACCGTGTCGCCCGTCGGGTTACTGCCTCGTCAGCGCTCATTCACGATTTCCGGGCTGATCAACACACAGAGCGAGATGGACGCACGCGGTGTCTTCATACACATCGACGATGCCCGTCGGCTGTTTCGGCTGGGTGAGCAGATTGCCGGGTATCAACTGCGAATTGCCGACCTGTTTGCGACGGATGAACTGTACCTGGCGTCTGCAACAGCGTTCGGCGAGCGGGAGATGCAGGTCAGACCCTGGACCCGCGTGCATGGAAATCTGTATCAGGCCATTGTCACGCAGAAAGTCACCATGTTCGTGCTGCTGTCCTTTCTGGTCGCTGTGGCTGCGTTCAATCTGGTTTCCGGGTTGGTGATGGTGGCCGAGCAAAAACGGGTGGACGTGGCGATACTGCGCAGCCTCGGCAGCACGACGCGTACGGTGCTGACCATCTTTCTCTCGCTTGGGTTATTGCTGGGCGGCACCGGTCTTTGCCTTGGACTGCTGACCGGTGTTGGCATCTCGCATGTACTTCCCGGTCTGCTGACCTTTGTGTCCAGCTGGAGTGGCCGGGAACTTATGGGCCAGTACTTCATCAGCTATCTGCCGATCGACGTGCGGCAAGTGGACCTCATCGTAATCACGATCATCAGCGGCGTCCTGATTTTGCTGGCAACGCTCTATCCTGCCTGGAAAGCAACCCGCCAGCGCCCTGTGGAAATACTTGCGCATGAGTGACAAATCGAAGAGCAGTCACTTTGCACTGCGTGCTCTGGGGCTCACAAAAACGTATCGACAAGGTGGTGTCGCGTTGCCGGTGCTGGCGGGTGCCGACCTGTCTGTTTCGCCCGGTGAGCTGGTTGCACTGGTCGGCAGAAGCGGCTCGGGAAAAAGCACTCTGCTGCACATCCTTGCCGGGCTTGACGATGCCGATGGCGGCGAAGTGTGGATAGCAGATCAGAACCTGACCGCAGCCAACGTCGATGGCCGGGCCGCAATCCGCAATCAGTACCTTGGCTTCGTGTACCAGATGCATCATCTGCTGCCAGAATTTACCGCAGCGGAAAACGTTGCGATGCCGTTGCGGCTGGCTGGACTCACCAGGCGTGAAGCCCTGCCACGCGCGCAGGCAATGCTCCGGGCGGTTGATCTGGCCGATCGTGCAACCCACCGACCGGCCGCGCTGTCGGGAGGCGAAAGGCAACGTGTTGCTGTCGCCCGTGCGCTGGTGGCTGAGCCGGCCCTCGTACTTGCAGATGAACCGACCGGTAATCTCGATCGCGACAACGCCGCTGCAGTGCTGGATCTCATGCGGTCGCTCTGTCGAGAACGTGGAGTCGGTATCCTGATCGCGACCCATGATGCTGCTGTCACCCGTGATGTTGATCGTATCGTGACACTGGATGCCGGGAGGCTGTCGGGATGAACGCCCCTCTGGAAATCGCCCTTCGTTACCTGCGAACCGGCCGGCAGGGTTATGTCAGTTTCATCACCTGGGTATCGTTTCTGGGGCTGCTGCTCGGAGTGCTGGTATTGACCGTCGTGGTCAGTGTCATGAACGGATTTGATCACGAACTGAAAACCCGATTGTTGCAGGCCATTCCCCATGTCGTGATCGAGGACATGGACAGTCTGTCGAAAGAGACATTCGACGCTCCGGATGTGGTTGCACGCTATCCTTATTTCGAGACCATCGGGATGGTCGGTCGAGGCCGTGCGGTACAACCGGTCAGCCTGCTGGGTTTGGACGCAGCAGGACTCGACGCCATGCAGGATGTTGGGGCCGGGATGACCTCTGGTGATCTGAACACGCTGCTGGTGACACCGGGCAATCTGATTCTCGGCGCACCTCTGGCACGCCATCTGGGACTGGGTGTTGGTGATCGTGTTGCCGTGACGTTACCAGCCACGAGTGCTGGCAAGGTCCGGCCACAGGTGCTGGCTTTCAGACTGGGTGGCACGTTCAGCCTCGGGTCCGAGCTTGACTATGGGCTCGTTCTGGTTGCGATGCGTGATATTCCGGAGTCCGTTCGTGCCAGCAGTGGAGAACACGGCGTGCAACTGCGGTTGAACAATCCGCTCGAGGCGGAACGGATCAGAGGCATGCTCCAACTGGCTCTTCCGGAAGCTCGGATCACCACCTGGATGGAACGTTATGGCGAACTGTTTCGAGCAGTGCAACTGGAGAAGGCCATGATGTTTGTGCTGTTGTTGCTGGTGGTCACGGTAGCCGCTTTCAACATCATTTCCGGCCAGGTGATGCTGATTCGGGAAAAGGCATCGGCGATTGCGATCCTGCGGACCATGGGCGCGCGCGCGTCTCAGGTCTCCACGATCTTTCTCCTGCAGGGCATCATGATTGCGATCGCCGGCATACTCAGCGGACTCGCACTTGGAGTGCTGGCAACCATCAACATCAATCATATCGTCGCAGCACTGGAGTCCCTGTTTGGCGTGAGTTTTCTGGAGGGCACCTATTTCATTGAGATTCCGTTTTTGATTCAGGGACTCGACCTGGGGCTGATTGGTGGTCTGGCAGCCGGGATCTGCCTGTTGGCGGCCTGGATTCCAGCGCGGCGGGCTAAACGGATTCACCCCGTTCAGGGGTTGCACGGCTTCTGAGTCAATTCTTGATACGGTCGCCGTTTTCCGCAGGGTTGCCTGAATCCATCATTCCACACGCGTAGCAGAAGCGGCCGTCTGGCGACGCAGTTTGCGTTGGCGCCATCGGCTGATGACGTGCAGACGCCAGGTCACTCGCACCAGGACGTAAGCAGTGATCCCGGCTACCCAACCACAGATCAGCGAACCGAAGAGCAGCGGATAACCCACATTGACCAGATTGGCCAGTAGCCAGTCGAGGGACAGGTCAACTTGTTCGATCGAAATCTGTCGGCCGAGCAGCCACGCTCCCAGCCGGTAGGTGAAGTACAGGACCGGCGGCATCGTCACAGGGTTGGTCAACCATACCAGTGCAAGACTCATGGGCAGATTGCAACGGAAAGCGACCGCCAGCAGACCGGCAGGCACCATCTGGAAGGGGATCGGCAGGAAAGCGCAGAAGAGTCCGATAAACGCTGCGCCTGAAGCGGATCGCCGATTCAGATGCCAGAGGTCCTCGTTCTCAAGAAAACTACCGAGCGGTCGAAGCGCCGAATACTCACGCAACTTGTCGGGGGTTGGCAGGTAGCGCTTGATGAAGTTGCGGGGCATAACGAGATTATGCCCACTTCCACGTGACAACTCGATTGATGCGTTCGCAATTTTCTCGCTGGCGGTTGCTCTGTCTGACGATGCTGATACTGCTGGCCGCTGGTCGAACCGGCCATGAACATTGGCGCGAGCTGGAGAGAAAAGTTGGCGAGTGTTCCCTTCAGGGCGCGCATGTTCTGGTCCGCAAGGTCCACGGGCGTGCGGAAAAATCGTCGTATGCGCAAGTGACAGCAGAGGTTCTTCGCGGTGATCCTCAGGTCCAGTCAGGTGAACGGACAGTACTCCGGCGGACCTGCGGAGTTCAGGCGGATACCTTGCTCCGGCTGGGATGGCCGAACCAGCCCGGTATGCCGGTACCGGGAGAAATCTGGCAAGTTGATGCGAAGGTGCGCCCACCTCACGGTTACGCCAACCCGGGCAGCTTCGATTTTGAGCAATGGCTCTTCAGTGAAGGCGTTGCAGGCGGTGGTTATGTCACGGCATCCAGGCGGGTTGCGACGGTTGAGGCGTCGTTTGCGGAGCGGTATCGGCAGGCCATTCGTGATGAATTGCTGAGCGCCAGTTACCTGCATGGTCCGTTGTTGCTGGCGTTGGCAATTGCCGACACGACCAACATGGAGTCTGTGTCCTGGGCGACCCTGCGCAATACCGGAACGATTCACCTGCTGGTGGTTTCAGGCTTGCATATCGCGGTGGTGGCACTGCTCGCATCTCTACCGGGCTTTTTGATCGGCAGGCTGTTGACGTTGTATCGATCTGATTGGCCCACTGCCTGGCCGGCGGCGATTACCGGTGTTCTGGGTGCTGCGGGTTACACAGCCTTCACCGGCATGGAGGTGCCCGCGCTGCGCGCCGTGATCATGTTGCTCGGCGTGACCACATTCCTCCTGCTGGCGCGGCGCCTGGGCGCCTGGTGCATCTTCTGGCTGGTCTTCTGCGTCGTGGTCTTTATAGCACCGCTATCCATTCTTGCTCAGGGGTTCTGGTTGTCGTTTGGTGCGGTAGCAGTCCTGGTGCTGGCGTTTGGCAGTAGAGTGCGTGCGGCGAGTCAGACCTCTGCGATACGGATGGCGTTGGCGACCCAGTATATTCTCGGGTTCGCGATGGTGCCCTGGTTGGCACTGACCGTTGGGCAAGTCGCGGTTTCCGGTCTGTGGCTGAATGTCCTGGTTGTACCGCTGGTGAGCGGCATTGCCATTCCTGCGCTGGTCACCGGTTGCGCGCTCCTGCCATTCGTTCCCATCGTGTCGGGTTGGTGCTTCAGTCTGGCCGACCTGACAACTGCCGTAGTGATGTCGGTTCTGGAAAATTCCGGGGGTGAGCCGCCACAACTGTTGGCGGATCATCCGTGGCCCTTGCTGCTGCTGGCACTCCTTGCCGGACTCTTGTTGGTGTTGCCTTTGCCAATTTCCACACGAGCGCTGCTGCTGCCGGTATGGGCTCTGGTTTTTGCGCCTGCCTGGCCTCGACTGCCCGCCGGGGAATTCCGATTGCACGTGCTTGACGTTGGACAAGGTAGCGCTGCGCTGGTGGAAACAAGACACCAGACTTGGATCTTTGATTCCGGCCCTGCTTTTGCTTCCGGATTTGACACTGGAGAAGCGGTGGTTGCGCCGGCAATTGCCAGCCTGCCGACACGAACACCGCAGAATCTGATCATCAGCCATTCAGACCTGGACCATGCAGGCGGCATGGTGTCTCTGTTGAAGCGATTTCCGGAGATGCTCACTTTCGGAAGCGCAGGGACGAATGCGAGCCACGATTGCCACATACGGCGTTCATTTACGCATGACGGTGTGCGCTTTTTGTTTCTGGGTAGCTCCGAGATTCGGAACGCTTCGGCCGCCAATGATCGCTCATGTGCACTGTTGGTGGATAACTCGGAACACGCCATTCTGCTCACCGGCGACAGCAGTTCAGCTGTGGAAATGATGTTGCTCCGACAGGTTCCGGATGCTGTTCGCCGGCGTCTGCGTGTGCTGGTCGTCCCGCATCATGGAAGCCGCTCGTCGTCGTCGCTCGCATGGGTACGCCTGTCGCGACCCGATTTTGCGTTGTTCAGTGCAGGGCGTTTCAACCCATTCGGTCACCCGCATCCCACAGTGGTGGATCGGTACCAGACCTACGGCGCTACGGTTGCGAATTCGGGTCGTGATGGACGCCTGATGTGGGACACCATGGCACCGGGCGAGTTGAGCCGATACCGACAGACTAACCGGCACTATTGGATGAGCCCGCCATCGACGTAACGGATCCCTTTTTTTAACGCCGAGACCAGTTCCCGCTTTTCGTCCACTGGCAGGAAGCTGCCAATTTCAAAGCGCTCATCCCGGTAACGTAACAACACACGTGTTTCACGCCACGGGTGACGATTCGGTTCCACGTGAAACCGTGTAAAGAACCGTTCGAATCGACGTGTGTCTGCTTGTTGAACCTCAGCATCGCGCTGGCCTGTTTGCAACGTCACCATTTCTGGTTCCAGAACAATGACTTCCTGACGATATCCCCGTCGCACACACAGCCACATGCAAGCCAGCAAGGCCGATAGTTCGAGCACACTGAACGGCAGAATCATCCAGTAGCCACGCAGGGCAAAGGATGCAGCGATCAAGAGGGAAATTGAGCACAACACAGCAAGAAACCAGATATTCGCTTTCCAGGTCCAGGACTGGTTGGGTCGCAACACGTATTGCACGGCGCTGCGAACGTCATCAATGCGGGTCTCGATCATCGTCTGCGATCCAAGCCTCTGGGTTTCTGCGTATGCCACTTCTGGGTGTCTTTTTCGACTTTGCTCGACTTTGGCGTTGAAAACGAAGCGGTCGCCCGCATCTTAACAGCTGTCAGGAATAACTTCGGAGTGCGCAATGCGCCTTGAACGAATGACCAATGCGTTGCAGAACGCCCTGTCTGATGCGCAGTCGCTGGCCGCCGGCAAGGATCACGCTGCGATCGAACCCCTGCATCTGCTCGCCGTCATGCTTGAGCCTGGGCCGGCCAACGTACTGAAACTGCTGGCCGCAGCGGGGGCGGAGGCAAACCTCGCGCGCGCGCCGGTTCAGGCGCAGGTCGATGCACTGCCAAAGCTCGGCAATCCTACCGGCCAGATCAATGTTTCTCCTGGCTTGAGCCGAGCCATGACCCTGGCGGACGGTCGTGCCAGCAAGCAGGGCGACAAGTTTGTGTCGGTCGAGACGATGCTCCTCGCGCTCGCGCGCGATGAGGTTGTTGCGCGTGTGCTCCGGCAACTGGGTGTAACCGATGCCGCTCTGGAAAGCGCGGTGGAGTCTCTACGAGGAGGGCAGAAAGTGGCCGATCAGAATGTCGAAGAAGGTCGGGAAGCGCTGGAAAAATACACGCTGGATCTCACGGAACGCGCCCGCGCCGGCAAGCTTGATCCCGTCATTGGCCGGGATGATGAAATTCGCCGGACCATTCAGGTTCTGCAGCGGCGGACCAAGAACAATCCCGTTCTCATTGGTGAGCCAGGGGTGGGCAAGACTGCAATTGTTGAAGGGCTCGCCCAACGAATCGTCAACGGCGAAGTTCCGGAAGGGTTGAAGGACAAACGGGTGTTGTCCCTCGACATGGGCGCGTTGATTGCGGGGGCCAAATTCCGAGGTGAGTTCGAAGAACGCCTGAAGTCGGTGCTCAGCGATCTGGCGAAGCAGGAGGGGAGTGTCATTCTCTTCATTGACGAATTGCACACCGTGGTGGGGGCCGGCAAGGCAGAGGGCTCGATGGACGCCGGCAACATGCTCAAACCGGCACTCGCCAGAGGCGAATTGCACTGTGTAGGCGCCACCACACTCGATGAGTATCGCCAATACATCGAAAAAGATGCCGCGCTTGAGCGCCGCTTCCAGAAGGTGCTGGTCGATGAACCCAGCGTGGAAGACACGATTGCGATTCTGCGGGGATTGAAAGAGCGCTACGAACTGCACCACGGGGTCACGATTACCGACCCTGCGGTGGTCGCTGCTGCGAAACTCTCGCATCGTTACATCACAGATCGGCAACTGCCGGACAAGGCCATCGATCTGATCGATGAGGCGGCGAGCCGGATCCGGATGGAAATGGACTCAAAGCCGGAGGAAATGGATCGGCTTGAGCGCCGGATGATCCAGCAGAAAATGGAGATCGAAGCGCTGAAGAAGGAAGCCGATGACGCGAGCAAACAAAGACTCGCAGATCTTCAGTCATCGGTCCGCGAACTGGAAGGACAGTACGGCGCGCTGGAAACGATCTGGACCGCAGAAAAAGCCTCTCAGCGCGGAGCCAAGGAAATCATGGAATCGCTGGATGCGGCAAAAATCGAGTTCGAGAACGCGCGACGGAAAGGTGATCTGACCAGAATGTCGGAACTGCAGTACGGCCGAATCCCCGAGCTTGAAAAAGCGCTCGCGGTGAGTGCCCAGCCGATGGCCAATCAACTGGTGTCCTCCAGTGTCACGGCTGAAGAAATTGCTACCGTGGTTGCCAAGTGGACCGGCATTCCGGTCGACAAACTGCTTGAAGGTCAGAAAGACAAGTTGCTGCGGCTCGAGCAGGAGTTACACCAGCGGGTAGTCGGCCAGGAGGATGCCGTCACGGCGGTTGCCGAAGCGGTTCGTCGTTCGCGAGCAGGTCTGTCCGACCCGAACAGACCGAATGGTTCGTTCATGTTTCTCGGGCCTACCGGGGTCGGCAAGACCGAGTTGTGCAAGGCCCTGGCAGTGCTGCTATTCGACAGCGAGGAGGCACTGGTTCGTATCGACATGAGCGAATACATGGAAAAACACTCGGTGGCCCGTTTGATCGGCGCGCCACCCGGATATGTCGGTTACGAAGAAGGGGGTATGTTGACGGAGAAGATCCGCCGTCGACCCTACTCCCTGATCTTGCTTGACGAGATCGAAAAAGCTCATCCCGATGTTTTTAACATCCTGTTGCAAGTACTTGATGACGGGAGACTTACGGATGGTCACGGAAGAACTGTCGACTTCCGCAACACCGTCCTTGTCATGACGTCGAATCTCGGCTCTTCTGCGATTCAGACACTCACGGAATCAGGTCAGGCAGATCGAATTACCAGTATGGTCATGGGTGTCGTCAGCCAGCATTTCCGGCCGGAGTTCATCAACCGGATCGACGATATCGTAGTTTTTCATCCGTTGTCCCGGGAACACATGCGAGACATTGCGGACATCCAGCTCGCGATCCTGCGCCGACGACTCCAGGAGCAGGATCTCGATATCGAAATAGACGAGGCTGCGTTCGAGTTGCTGGTTGAGGAGGGTTACGACCCGGTGTACGGAGCCCGGCCGCTGAAGCGGGTATTGCAGAAACGGATTGAGAACCCGCTGTCGAGCCGGTTGTTACGCGGTGATTTTCTTCCCGGCAGCAAGATTCATGTCAGTGCGCGGGGAGGAGAATTGCAATTTACATGACGCTATAGACCCATGAAATGGTGCGGGGTATTGTATAAATATACAGTACCTCGTACACTTCCGGTTACAGAAAAGAAGGTATCGAACCTCAATCGGCGGGGCGATCTCCATGACCAGTTCGGTGAATATTCGTTTCTCAGGACCACAACCTCCCGTGCAATCGCTGTTGCCGCTGTTCGAAGGGGCAGAATACTTTCTGACCGATATCGACGCTGCTTCCACGGTGCGGCCCCGCAAACCGAACACTGACTTGACGAACTCTCTTTCTCCGCAACCACCAGCCAGACCATCGCGCACTGACCGGTCTTCGCCAGTCAAGGCAGTGCCGGGTCGGGATTCATTGAAACAAGCTCAGCGAGTCGCCCGTCAATTACGTCGTGGAGAATTTGATAGAGCGGCCAGGCAGGCCGCAGTGAATTCCCTGTGTCAGCACCTGATCGATTCATTGCAGTCCCCGCCATCCCGTATCCGCCACTGATCATGTGGCAGCACCCATCTTCGATGATGTGGTGGCACACATCTTCGATTGTGCAGGCACCCACCTTCAGGCAGCTTCAGGCAAAGCTTTTGTCCCCACCATTGAATCTGTGAAGGGTATCCGGGTACCTTGTCGTGACTCTCGCTAGCATGGTCTGCTAATCATTTTTTCGACAGGGAATTCAATGATCAGGAAGTGCGTTTTTCCGGTCGCCGGATACGGCACGCGTTTTCTCCCGGCAACCAAGGCAATGCCGAAAGAAATGCTGCCGGTGCTCGACAAGCCATTGGTGCAATACGGGGTCGAAGAAGCCCTGGAAGCGGGGCTCACCGACATCGGGTTTGTGACCGGCCGCGGCAAACGGGCGATCGAAGATCACTTCGATATCAGCTATGAACTCGAACATCAGATCGAGGGCACCGGCAAGGAACGCATGCTTGATGGCATCCGCAAGCTCATCAACGAATGCACGTTTTCCTTTACCCGTCAGATCAACATGAACGGTCTTGGTCATGCCATTCTGACCAGCCGAACCATTGTCGGAGATGAGCCCTTCGCAGTAGTACTGGCTGACGATCTCTGCTTTGGTGAGACTGAAGGTGTGTTGGCGCAGATGGTTCGGGTCTATGAAGAGCACCGTTGCAGTATTGTTGCCATCGAAGAAGTGCCGATGGAAAACGTTTCCAGCTACGGCGTGGTTGCTGGCACGGCCATGGGTGATCGGCTGGTCCGGATAACGAACATGGTCGAGAAACCCAAACCTGAAGATGCACCCAGCAATCTGGCGATCATTGGTCGTTATATCCTGACGCCGGATATCTTCTCGATCATCGAATCAACACCTCCCGGTCGTAATGGGGAAGTTCAGATCACTGACGCCCTGATGCAGCAGGCGAAGGAAGGCCGAGTCATCGGCTACAAGTTTGTTGGTCGTCGATTTGACTGTGGCAACGTCGATGGTTTTGTGGAAGCGACCAACTATTGCTACGAAAACTTCTATCGCAAAGGCAAATAACGGCTGGTCCTGACAGCGTCCCGACAGGGTCCTGAGAGGGAACGACCGTTCAGTCCGATGGTGGAAGGGTTTGAGGGTCGGGTAAAGCGCAGAAAAAAGGGGGTTCCATTGGGTGATGGTTTTCTGCTGCAGCAACTGCGCAACAAGGCGTGGCAGCCAATCAGCTTGATGACGCCATTGGCAATACAGCAATTGCCAACTCCTGCGTTGGTCCTCAACCGCTCGGTCATGGAGAGAAATCTGACCGCAATGGCGGCGCATATGGGCGGCCACGGAAAAAAAACGCGTCCACATGCCAAGACACACAAGTGCGCCATTATCGCCCGTATGCAGCTGGATCATGGGGCCGTTGGTCTGTGCGTCGCCAAACTCGGCGAAGCGGCCGCCCTGGTCCTGGCTGGCATCGGCAATGTCCTGATCACCTCACCCATCGTCAGCCCTGGCAAGATCATCGTGCTCGGTCAATTGACTGCAATGGCAGAAGAGCTGCTGCTGGTCGTCGACAGCTGGTTCGGCATGCAGATGCTGCTGGATCACTTTCCTCAGGACGGCAGGCTCGGTCTGGTCCTTGATATTGATGTGGACATGGGACGAACGGGCTGTCGCGATGCAGATGCCGCGCGTCGGATTCTGGATGCCATCGAAGGTGACCGGCGTTTTCATCTGGCGGGCATACAGCACTACGCCGGGCATCTGATGCATCTCTCTTCGTTTGCTGAACGTACCGAGCGATCCCTGACCTCCTGGGGTCATGCGCTGGAGTTTGCCAGGCGCGTATGTGGTGAGTTACCGCCGATCGTTACCGGCGGAGGATCCGGTACTTACGCGATAGACGTCAACGTTGCGGAGATCACCGACATGCAGGTTGGCAGCTATCTCTTCATGGATCGGGAATACATGGATATTCAGTCGGTTACAGGAGAGAATTTCCTTGAGTTCGAACCATCGTTGACCGTTGCCTGTACGGCCATCAGTGCTCCTCTCCAGCAGTTGGGCGCTGTCACCGTCAATGGTGGTTTCAAGGCTTTTGCAGCTGACAGCGGCGTACCGGTCATTCACGAAGGGCCAGCCGGGAAGTTCAGATTTGCTGGCGACGAACACGGCGTCTTTCGTGTTTCGAACGGTGCAGCGCCGTCACTTGGGAGTGTTCTCAGGTTCGTGGTGCCGCACTGCGATCCGACTGTCAATCTCCATGATGTCTACTGGGTGCAGGAGGCCGATGGATTGGTTCACACGGTATGGCCGATTACCGCCCGTGGCGCCGTCTGGTAGGTTCATTACCGATCCAGGCCTGGATACAAAAATAGGGGAGGGTTGATCAATGCTGGAGATCATTCAATCCGGCGGCTGGCTCATGGTACCCATCCTGCTCTGCAGCATCATCGCCGCCGCCATCAGTGGTGAACGGTTATGGTCCCTTCAGCGCAGTCGAGTGCTGCCCGCAAATCTGCTGGCGAGAACCTGGACCAGTCTCAGGAACAGTGAGATTGATGCCCAGCGCCTGCGAGAACTCCGCACAGGCAGCGCGCTTGGGTCAGTCTTCGCAGCGGGTATTGCCAACACACGTCGTGGACGGGAGGTCGTCAAGCAGGCCATGACGGAGGCCACCGACCAGGTCAGTCATGAGTTGGAGCGATATCTCACTGCGCTTGGCATCATTGCTTCAATTGCTCCCCTGCTTGGATTGCTTGGCACGGTATGGGGCATGATCGACGTGTTCAGCGAGTTGATGGCGGCGGGCGCCGGCAATGCCAGCATGCTTGCGGGTGGTATCTCCAAGGCGCTGATCACCACCGCCGCAGGGCTGACGGTTGCGATACCGGCACTGATGTTTCACAAGTTCTTTCAGCGTCGAGTGGATGAGCTGGTGGTCAGTATCGAGCAGGAGTCCGGCAAACTCGCCGACATCATGCACGGCGACTCTGACGACCCGCGGTTCTGAGCGCAACGGACCATGGCACGAAGACGACGAGGACGGCACGAATCGGCCATCGATCTGGCACCCCTGATCGATGTGGTATTTCTGCTGCTGATTTTTTTCATGGTCTCGACAAATTTTGTTCGCGAATCACAATTGCGAATCAATCTTCCGGAAGCCACCGGTGTACCGAATGAAGATCGTCCAGACATCATCGAACTCGTTGTCGACCAGGGCGGAGACTACGCGGTTCAAGGTCGATTGCTGGTGGACCATGAACTGGAGACCTTGATCACTGCGCTGGCCGAGGCTAAAAAACGCTCTCCGGAAGACGTGCACCTCACCATCACGGCGGACGCCAACGCGAAGCACCAGTCGGTGGTCCGTGCAATGGACGCCGCCGGCAAAGTTGGTCTGGTTCGGATCAGCCTCACCACCCAACAGCCTGCGACTCAGGCGACGGTCCAGGATGAGCGAGACGACTGAACCCACCGTGTCCGCCGTGCCGATGGCCACTGATCCGACGCCTCGCCGGGATTGGGCAAACTACAAACGTCTGCTGACTTATGTACGACCGTACACCGGGATTTTTCTGCTGTCCGTGATCGGATTTTTTGCAGCCAGCGGCGCGGAAGCTTACATGGCACGTCTGCTTGGAGACCTCATCGACAACTGGGGGGCATCGGGTACCGATGTTGCGGCGACCATCGCATTGACGATGTTCCTGGCCGCCCTGGTGCGAGGTCTCGGCAACGTTGTTGGTGAATTGCTGTTGTCGTCCGTCAGCATGAATGTCGTGCACAACCTGCGAACACAACTCTTTGATCACCTCCTGGCACTGCCCAGCAGTTATTTTGATGCCAGTTCCCAGGGGCATCTGGTTTCGCGACTGACCTTTACGGTCACCCAGCTGCGGGACACCGGTACCGATGCGCTGAAAACGATCGTGCAGGATGGTGGCAAGGTCATCATCTACTTTGTGGCGATGCTGTTGCTGAGCTGGAAACTCACCTTGATCTTCATTGCTTCGGCACCGCTGCTGGCTCTGGTCGTAATGTTCTCCAGTCAGCGCTTTCGCAAACTCTCACGCCGCATTCAGGACTCGATGGGTGATGTCACTCACATCAGTGGTGAAGCGGTAGGCGGATATCGGGTCGTCAAGATTTATGGGGGTGAGGGTTACGAACAGGACCGGTTCCATCACGCGAGCCACCGGAATCGAAGACAGAATCTGAAGATGGTCACGACCAAGGTGTTCAGTACCGAGATCAATGAGATTCTTGTGGCAGCCGCCATCTCTGGTTTGATCCTGGTGTTGTTTCTGACCGGCGTGGGTGCCGAGATGACGTCTGGTCAGGTGGTCTATTTCCTCAGTCTTGCCAGCCTCATGGCGCGGCCGATCCGCAAGCTGTCTGAGGTCAATGCCAAGTTGCAGCGTGGTCTGTCGGCGGCTGAAGATGTCTTTGCGCAACTGGACACCCCCAGTGAGCGTGATAGCGGTACGCTTGAAGCGGGACGGGTTGAAGGTCGAATCGAGTTTCGTAACGTCTCGTTTGCCTACGATCGCAGTCGCAACCGGGTACTGCGTGACATCAGCCTGCGTATCGAACCGGGTCAGACCGTTGCGCTCGTGGGTCGATCAGGCAGTGGCAAGTCGACCCTCGCCAGTCTGATACCGCGGTTTTACGACATCGAAGCCGGTGAAATCCTGCTGGATGACAAGCCGATTACTGCCTACAGCCTGCGTTCTCTGCGCGACCAGATTGCGCTGGTGACCCAGCAGATCACACTGTTCAACGATACCCTTGAGCGTAACGTCGCCTACGGCAGTCTTGCCAATACGGATCGCGAGCAGGTCTGGTATGCGCTTGAGCGGGCACATGCCGCAGATTTCATTCGTGCGATGCCGGATGGCATCGAAACACTTGTCGGTGATGACGGCGTGCTGCTCTCGGGGGGGCAGCGACAACGGGTAGCCATTGCGCGTGCACTGCTCAAGGATGCACCAGTGCTCATTCTCGATGAGGCCACCTCCGCCCTTGATTCGGAATCGGAACGGCATATCCAGGCGGCACTTGCGGAGGTCATGAAGGGGCGGACCACGCTGGTCATCGCGCACCGACTGTCGACCATTGAGTCCGCCGACCTGATTGTCGTCATGCAGGATGGCCGGATCGTCGAGGCTGGCAACCACCGAACCCTGATGGCGCAAAGGGGTATCTATGCGGGGTTGCATTCTGCCCAATTTGAAGACAAACCACCGGCTGGTTTTCCAACGACTGCACCGACGGGACAGCTGCCGGCAGGGTTGAAGTCGTCCGGTTTGCTGAAACGATTCAGTAATCCTGCGATACCCGGAGTGACCACTTCCGGGCTCGAGCGGGCATGGTATCGGGACGCAGGTTGGCTGGTGTTGCTCCGTCCATTGTCCTGGGTCCATGGTTTGATTTCCAGGCGGCGCAAACAGCGCCTGACACATCCCGCGTATCCACGTGTGCGAATACCGGTTCCGGTCATCGTGGTTGGCAACATCGCGGTTGGGGGGACCGGCAAGACGCCGCTCGTGATGGCGTTGGTTGATTTGTTGATCCGTCTTGGCTTTTCTCCGGGAATTGTTACGCGTGGTTATGGCGGGAAGTTGGGTGGTGCGGTAGAAAAGGTACCAGCCCAGGGCGATCCGGAACGCTATGGTGATGAAGCCCCTCTGCTGGCTCGTCGCACCGGAGTTCCTGTGTTTGCCGGCGAAGATCGTGTCGCGGCGGCGCAGCGACTGCTCGTGGAACACGATTGTGACGTCATCGTGGCTGATGATGGATTGCAGCACTACCTGCTCAACCGTGACTTCGAAATTGCCATGGTCGATGGCACGCGAGGGTTTGGCAATGGTCGACTGCTGCCAGCAGGGCCGTTGCGCGAATTGCCCGATCGACTGAATGAGGTCGATCTGGTCATCGCGAGCGGCAAGCCGTGGCCAGGCGCACAGGGAATGATGGAATTGAAGCCCACAGCGCTGATCCGCTGGGATGATTCAACTTGTCAGCCGCCGGACGTGCTGCAGGAAGGCTCGCGAATCCATGCCGTTGCCGGAATCGGCAGTCCGGCCCGGTTTGCCGCAACCTTGCAACAGATGGGACTTGATCCACAGATGCATGTCTGGCCGGATCACCATCGTTTTGATGGGAGTGAAGTGAAGTTTGACGATGACCTTCCGGTCGTCATCACGGAAAAAGACGCGATCAAATTGCGCAAGTGTGTGCCATTGCACCAGCGACTCTGGATACTGCAGGTAGAGGCGACGCTGGGCGTGGACCTCGAGGCGCTGATTTCCCGCAAGCTCATTGAACGAAACATCCTGCCGGGACAAAACAGGCGAACATGACCAGGTTCCATGTTGTCATTCCAGCTCGTTATGGGTCCACCCGATTACCGGCCAAGCCACTTGCGCTTATCGATGGTTTACCCATGGTGGTGCAGACTGCACGGAGTGTGGCAAAGGCCAATCCGGCGTCACTGATGGTTGCGACTGACGATCAGCGTATCGTTGATGTAGTTGAGTCCGCTGGCTTTCAGGCATGTATGACCAGACCGGATCATCCGTCGGGAAGCGATCGGGTACTGGAAGTGGTCGATCGACTGGGCCTGCACGTGGACGACATTGTTATCAACGTGCAGGGTGATGAACCCTTGATACCGGCGCAGGTTCTGCAACAACTGGCCAGCGCACTTGAAGTTTCGGACGCGGGCGTTGCGACGCTGTGTGAGCGTATTCAAACCCGGGCTGAAGTGTTCAATCCGAATATCGTCAAGGTGGTCCGTGACCAGGCAGGGCATGGGCTGTACTTTTCGAGAGCACCGATTCCGTGGGCTCGAGCACATTTCCAGATCGAATCCGCCGGATTGCCTGAGGAACCAGGGCACTTCCGTCACATAGGTGTGTACGCGTATCGCGTCTCGGCCTTGCGTCGGTTTGTCAGCCTGCCTCCTGGCAGACTTGAGCAGGTGGAAGCTTTGGAGCAACTCAGGCTGTTGGAAAATGGATTTCCCATTCTTGTACTGGATTCCGCAGTCTCGGTACCAGGAGGTGTAGATACACCGGATGATCTCCAACGTATAAACAATCGTGTTCCATGATCTGTCATTCGAGACCTTTTCCGGAGGCGAAGTAACCATGCTCCAACTGTATGGCGAGCTTGCCGATTGGTGGCCTGTGCTGTCCCCTGTCGAAGGCTACGCTGAGGAAGCAGAGTACTTCCTGAGTCTGATCGATGAGGCAGGTGTCCCGCCTGATGCGTCGCTTCTGGAACTGGGATCCGGTGGGGGCAACAACGCGTTTCACATGAAAAAGCGTTTTTCCTCCGTCATGTTGAGTGATCTGTCAGCCGACATGTTACGGATCAGTGAAGGAATCAATCCCGGGTGCAGACACGTTGTCGGTGATATGCGAACCATCGCACTCGATCAGAGATTTGACGTCGTTTTCATTCACGATGCCATCGACTACATGACCACGCAGGAAGATCTGTTTGCCGTCCTCAGAAGCGTGTATCAGCACTGCAAGCCCGGTGGTCTCGCCATCTTTGTCCCTGACCATGTGCGAGAGACCTATGAGGAGTCTACCGATCATGGAGGCAGTGACGCCGGGGAGCGGCACCTGAGATATCTGGAATGGAGTCACGACCCCGATCCGACCGATACGCAGACCGTCGTCGAATACGTGGTGGTTTATCACATCGCCGATGGCCCGGTGCAAGTGGAGCATGAGACCCATCGCTGTGGCTTGTTCAGCAGGAATATCTGGCGTGAAGGCCTGGCTGCGGCAGGATTTTCCGTCAGCAGCGTGGTTGACGAATACGAACGCGAGATTTTTCTAGCCCGTAATATTCATGAAGATTCGTCGCGAGGGTGAAGTGATGCGGGAAAGGACAGTGTGGCGCCGACTGGAAGGCGCGCAGTCGAACTTTACGGTACGGCGAGCACCTGGAAGGAGCACGCACTGTGTTTTCCCGTAAAGCGGCGGCCACAGCAGAAGGTTCATGAATATTCCGGGCCAGGCAGATATCGTGTCTGAGATCCCGTCGGTCATGGTCCCGCCGCTGCCAATTGTCGGTGGCTGTCAGTGTGGTCGTGTCCGTTACGTGATAACTGCACCGCCATTGACGTTCTATCTTTGCCACTGCCGGGAATGCCAGCGGCACACGTCTTCTGCATTTGGCGAAAGTCTGCGCGTGGCGCAGGCCGATTTCAGTGTCAGTGGTGTGGTCCGGCAGATCCAGCGCCAGGCCGATTCAGGGGTGCAACGTCAGGGATGGTTCTGTCCTGGGTGTGGTGTGCGACTGTGGCATGGATCCAGTAGCAGTCCTGAAATCAACGTCAAGGCCGGGACTCTGGACGATACAGCCTGGCTCGTACCTGCAGGCCATATCTGGGTCGGTTCGCGTCAGTCGCTGGTTGCAACCCAGGTGAGTGAGCTGGTGTACACCGGTCAGCCGGACGACGGTTACGCTGCGCTGAAGGCGAGGTGGCGGTTGATGACACGACCGATGTCACCTCACGAGCGATAAGCTCCATCCGATCCTGCCGGTGACCTCAGATCATTTGGGCGCCATTCGAATACCTGCGTCGGGCCGAATGGTCTCGCCACCAACGTAGAGGTTTTCGATGATCTGTCCGGCCAGAACCGCGAACTTGACTGAATTTCCCAGACGCTACGGAAAGTGCACCTCGTTGGCTGACTAGGGCACCTGGCCGATCTGGCTATCAAATGCGGTTTCGGATGCCTTGTTGATGACTACGCCTTTTTCACCATCCTCGTTCTCGGACTCTTTGATTTGCATGGTCACTGATTTGCGTGGTCACTGATTTGCATGGTCACAGCACACTTTGACAGTGCTGAAAAAGTGCCAATGAGGTTGACCTGAATGAAAAAGTTGAACTTTGTGATGGCGAGAGCGCCTTCTTTTTTGCGCAATGTTCGCGATGCTGTGCCGATGCCTGCACAGTTCACGTTGATGTCGATCCTGCCGAAGTCCGAGGCGACAGCATCGACTACTGCCTGGATAGACCCATTGTCGGTAACGTTGACGAAATCAGGCGCGCGCCTGATTGCCGAGTTCACTCGCGGCTTGCTGGGCGAGCGTTTCGCTGAGATCGAAGATCGCGACTTTGCCGCCGTTTTGGATGATCATTTCAGCGGTTGCGCGACCTGGACCGGATGCGCCGCCGGTAGTGACTGCAACCTTGTTGGTTATGTTCACGTGGATGTTCCTTGTTTGTTGAGTCGAACTGTCATGCGCCCGGCACTATAACCATGCACCACAGACCTTCCGCTGCCCGTGACGAGGCAACCGTTTCGCTTCGAGTACCCGTACTTCATCAAGGCTATGTTGAGCCCCCTGAAGCTGAATGCCTTTTTCAACAAGCGTGTTCAACGCTCGCCTGGCACTCGGAGACCTTCACCATTTTCGGTCGCGAGCGAAGGGTGCCGAGGCAGATCAGTTGGGTAGGGGATGATGGGCTCGACTATCGGTACGCAGCAAGGTCCCACGTCGGTACAGGTTGGCCTTCGTGGCTCGCTGTGCTGGCACGCCGGATCGCGACCGACTTCGATCGCGCCGACAATCACGTATTGCTCAATCGTTATCAACGCGGTTCGGATCACATGGGTTGGCACCGCGACGATGAGCGGGGTGTCGTGGGCGATGTGCTGGTACTCAGTCTGGGACTGCCTCGCACACTGCGCTGGCGTGCCGAGATTTGCGGCAAGAGCCAACCGCTGCTGCTGGAACATGGCTCCCTGTTGCGCCTGGATGGTCGGCTGTATCACAGACTGATGGCAGCACCGGCTCAGCAGGGAGAACGAATCAGCATGACGTTCAGACAGATCATTCCCGTGCCACCGTCAGGAGATGATCTTGTCCTTTAGCCTCAAGACCATGAATACGCTCGGTGTCGAGTGTGAAGTTGATGAACTGGTTGAAGCCTTCTCGGTGGCTGACATCACGCACGCGGTGCGTCGGACTCTGGACCAGCAGCTACCGCTTACCGTTTTGGGTGGCGGGTCCAATGTCATTTTTCGTCGTCGCATCCGCGGCGTTGTGTTAAGGCTTCGCAACTGTGGTTGGCAGGTGGAGACATTGTCTGCGGAACACGCCCACATCCGGGTTGACGCGGGCACGAACTGGCACGAATTGACCCAACAGACTTTGAAAGGGGGCTTGAGCGGTTTGGAGAACCTGTCCCTGATTCCGGGGACTGCCGGTGCAGCGCCGATACAGAACATCGGTGCCTACGGCGTGGAAGTCGGTGACCGTGTGGAACGCGTTGACGTACTCGATCTGACGTCAGGCGAGCGGGCCAGACTTGACCATGCCGAGTGCAGGTTCAGATACCGCCACAGCCGATTCAAATTCGATAGCCGGTATCTGATACTGGGTCTGGTCTTGCGACTCGATCGTGCCGAACATCCGGTGACAACTTACCCGGACGTGGCTCAGGCGCTAGCGCACCAGGGGATTCTGCGGCCGCGCAGTCAGCAGGTCGCGCAGACTGTGATGTCGATACGGCGTAATAAACTGCCCGCCCCGGAGGTGATTGGGAATGTCGGAAGCTTTTTCAAGAACCCGATCGTGACGCGTGAGACGGCCGAAGTGCTTGCCGAGCGCATCCGTGACCTGCGCCAGTTTCCTGTAGATCTGCCAGCAACGGGTCATGTGAAACTGGCCGCTGCACAGTTGATCGATCTGGCAGGGTGGAAAGGCAGGGAGCAGGGCGGAGTTGGTGTCTGGCCCTCACAACCGCTGGTTCTGGTCAATCGCGGAACCACGAGTGGCAGCGCGTTTCTGGCCATGGCCAATGCCATCCAGACCGATGTTGAACATCGGTTTGGAGTGGCGCTGGAACTTGAACCAGTGGTCCTGGGTTATGACTGACCAGATGGTGGCATCACACCTTCGGCACGCAGTTTTGCTTCCCGTTCGCGTCGTTTGACTTCGCGCGGGTCGTTCAACGCGCGTTTTGGACGTGGCGGATGCTCTGGTTTGACCTCGGCGATCGCGACTTGTCGTGGCGCGACAGGCGCCGGTTGAACCGGCTTGATCACGGTATCTGCCGACACGACATCCGAACTCGACGTTTGAGCGACCGGCAATTCGTGTTGAGACACGGCGTGCCGAACGAAGTCGTTTTCCGCAGATGGTTCGACGGCCGGTTGCATGACGGGAGCATCGGGCCCTGTATTCAGCATGGTCGCCGACGCGACAGCAGAGGCCCAGGAGTCGTCAGTACTGCCTGTGACAGGCTGGTCGGGTTGTGGCTGCGACACTGGCGCCGTCTCGGTTCGAGGACCTCGCTGCGGCCCTCGCCCGGTTTCGTTCCGGTCAGCAGTTGCACTTCGGTCACGACGAGGGCGGCGCTTGCTACCAGCCAGATCTTCGTCGGAAGGCCGGCGTTCACCCTCTGGAATTTCCATCGCCGTAATGGTGCTTTCAACTTCCACAGGGCCTTCGCTTTCTGCGTCACGCGTACGCTGGGGCCGGTCTTCGTTACGTTGACGACGTGGCCGTTCGCCCGCAGCCTCTGTTTCACCCTCAGTCTGATTGCGTGGACGACCGTCTCTGTCACGATCCCGGTTTCGGCCGCGTTCGGAGTTGCGTTCACCGCTGGCGCGTGCCGGTCGTGCGCCATCCCGACCGCCGTCGCGATTGTTGCCGCGATTGCTGTCACGATTTTCTTCGCGATTGCCTTCTTTGTTGTTCTCTCGGCTACTGTTCTCTCGGCTACCTTCCCGGTTGTTGTCGCGATTGTCGTCCCGGTTGGGCCTGCCTTCCCGATCACGATTGCCTTCGGGACGGCGCTCATTGCGTTTGTCACCGTTACCGCGTCGCCGACCATCGCGCCCTTCCTGGGTCGACGGACGTTCAGCCATCTCGCCGGGGGCTGTAGCAGCAGCAATCGCTACCGGTGCTGCACTTTCCGCGATTGCGCCTTCGGAGAACAGGCTCGCAAGTACACGCTTGAAAAACCCTGGGGCCTTGGCGACCGGCTGTGCGATGGGAGCACGGGCGGTTTGCGGGACTGGTGCTGCTTCTTCGGCAACTATCGGCGGAGCAGAGGTCGGTGCTGTCATTCGTACGGCAGGGCGTACCCGCTCTGGCAGTTCGGAAGTCGGTGCCTCCTGTACCTCCATGGCCGGCGGTGAAAATTCATAGCTCGGCACCGTGTCTTCCGGTGTGATCGCATCATCTCTCACCCGCTGGATCTCATAATGAGGGGTTTCGAGATTGACGCTGGGGATGACGACGATGTGTGTGTTGGTCCGGGTTTCGATCGCGGTGACGTCACGCCGTTTTTCATTCAACAGATAGGACGCGACATCGAGTGGCACGATCGCCCGCACAATTGAACTGCGTTCCTTCAAGGCTTCTTCTTCGAGTACCCGCATGATTGTCAAAGACAACGATTTGGTATCCCGAATGATGCCTTTGCCGGTACAACGGGGGCAGATTACGGTGGTGATTTCGTCCAGCGTGGGTCGCAGCCGCTGACGCGACATTTCCAGCAGGCCAAATCGTGAGATACGGCCGATCTGAACCTTGGCGCGATCAGCGTCCAGCGCTTCGCGCATGCGGGTTTCAACCGCACGCTGATTCTTCGGCAACTCCATGTCGATAAAGTCGATGACGATGAGGCCGCCGGTGTCGCGAATACGCAATTGCCTGGCAATTTCGTCGGCCGCTTCAAGATTTGTGTTGGTGGCGGTTTCTTCGATATCTGCACCTTTTGTTGAGCGCGCCGAGTTGATGTCGATTGAAACCAGGGCTTCCGTAGTATCGATGACGATCGCGCCGCCGGACGGCAGCTTCACCGATTGCTGAAACGCGGTCTCGATCTGCGACTCGATCTGGAAGCGACTGAACAGCGGGATCGGATCACGGTAGCGTTTTACTCGCGATGCGCTTTGCGGCATGACCTGTTCGATGAATGCACGAGCCTCGTTGTAGGCATCGTCGTCATCGATCAGAACTTCACTGATGTCCTTCCGGAAATTGTCACGAATCGCGCGGATGATGACGTTGTTTTCCTGATATAGCAGCGAAGGTGTCCGTTCACGCCCCTGGGCTTCCTGGATCGCGGTCCAGAGCTGGAGGAGATACTCCAGATCCCACTGCAGTTCTTCAGATGCACGTCCGACTCCGGCAGTGCGCACAATCAGACCCATCCCTTGGGGAATCTCAAGTTGCGAAAGTGCTTCTCTCAGTTCGTCCCGCTCTTCACCCTCGATGCGTCGGGAGATTCCTCCCGCTCGCGGATTGTTCGGCATCAGGACAATGTAGCGTCCGGCCAGGGAGATGAACGTGGTCAGGGCTGCGCCCTTGTTGCCACGCTCTTCCTTCTCGACCTGGATCAGGATTTCCTGCCCTTCTTCTACCAGCTCCGCGATGTTCAGCTTGCCGCCAATGTCAGCCGGCTGCCGGCGAAAATACTCACGCGATATTTCCTTCAATGGCAGAAAACCATGCCGCTCTGAACCGTATTCTACAAATGCGGCTTCGAGGCTGGGTTCTACTCGTGTGATTCGGGCTTTGTAGATGCTGCCCTTTTTCTGTTCCCGAAGGCGGTTTTCGATGTCCAGATCATGGAGCTTCTGACCGTCCACCATGGCAACGCGCACCTCTTCCGGCTGCGCGGCGTTGATCAACATCCTCTTCATTTTTTAAGTTCCTGGTTCGAGGCCGATCGCGATCAACGTCAAACCGAGGCGAGGCAGGAAGAGTATGGTTCATGAGGAATAGCCGACTGCACCCGTTTGGGGTCGACGGCAATACGTAACATGCTATGGGCAGGGAACGGGAGACCGTCCGGGACCTGGTCCCGGTGATCGGCGCTGACTGCCTCGGTAACGACGACATGGAAGCCGTTCGCTGTACTCTGTTGTGGTCTGTCAGCTGATTGGCTGAGCAGTCCGCTATCCTGTCTGGCTGATTCAATCTTTTCGATTCAATCTCACGCCTGCCTGAGGCCGATTTCGTGGTCGGGCATCAGGAGTCGTGCTCGGTTCTGGAGCGTTGCTTAACGCGCCGGAAACCTCGTTGTGCTTGTATTTCTGACTCTTGTTCTGGTTGGGACCGGGGGGAGGCTGCATCAGCTACACACGGAATGGCATACTGACCACCATTCCAGAGGCTTGAAGCCTGGCGGATCGGTCTTCAGACAGACCATCTGCCACCCCGCTCTCAACGGGCCGTCGGTGGGCGCTACGCTGCGTGTGCCTTCCCGTATGACGAGGCCGACGACGATGGAGCGCGCGGCGGGGAAGTCTGGCAACGAATCACTTTTCCTGACGACATCTGGATAGTAGCAGTGGGTGTCCTGAGCAGCAATCGTCCTGCAAGGCTACCTGATAGTCGAGTCGTCGCCGTCTGCTGCAATTGTGACACCAGGCGTGTGACACCAGGCGCAGGAGGTGGAGTTCGATAATGACGGCCAGCGGAGGAATTGACATCAATTTGACAGGGTCCATTCGAAGATGACAGAAGTCACCCATGTCATCGTCGGGGCGGATGGCGATGGACAACGTATCGACAACTATCTGCTCAAACTACTGAAGGGCGTGCCGCGGACCCGCATCTACCGGCTTCTGCGCAGAGGTGAAGTACGGGCGGATGGCAAGCGGGTTGCGCCCTTGTATCGATTGCAGGCTGGACAGACATTAAGAATCCCACCGGTTACCACAGCCACCAGAACCATGGTTCGTCCTCCGCAGGCGATGGTTGAATCGCTCGAACGTCGCATCGTGGTGGAAGAAGCAGATTTTCTGGTACTCGACAAACCAGCGGGCACGGCGGTGCACAGCGGCAGTGGTGTGCCGGTGGGTGTGATCGAGGCGTTGACAGCGGGACGGAGCGGGTTTCTAGAGCTTGTACACAGGCTTGACCGGGACACTTCCGGTTTGCTGCTCGTGGCGAAGACACCGCAGGCACTGCGCGCGCTCCAAACCGAATTCAGGGAACGCTCGGTTGGCAAGCGCTATCGCGTCGTGGTTCTCGGTAACTGGACTTCGGAAAACCAGCTTGTTGAGTACCCGTTGACTCGCTACCTGATTGCGAACGGTGAAAGGCGGGTTCGGGTCGATCCGCTGGGCCAGACCGCGAGTAGCCGCTTCCGCCTCTGTACTTCAGGCCAGCAGGTCTCGACGCTTGAGGTGGAACTGCTGACGGGGCGTACGCATCAGATTCGAGTGCATGCCGCCGCGTTCGGGTATCCGGTTGTGCACGACGACAAATATGGTGTCAGCGAGGGGTGGCAAAAACCAGTCAACGATGCCGCTGGCCGTTTGCTTCTCCATGCCCATGAACTTGAATTTGAGCATGCTGGCAGGCAGTGGCGGTTCCTCGCTCCTGTGCCGCCCCTGTTCGATGAAATTCAGCGACGCTTTGGCTAATCGAAGTTCGAGGAGTCTGTCTGCCCCTTAACCCGTAGCTGTCGATCGGGGTTGAAATCAACGCCCCGACATCCGGCTGCAAGGTGGGCGTGAGGGCGGCCGATCAGGCTTTTCTGCGTGATCTGACAGATAGCCCTGCAGAGAGCTGCTTTACACTCCTGGCAGCCCTACCTATGATGCGCCCGCCATGGCAGGGCACACTTCAGAGATTATCACTTACAAGGCTTTGACGTCAGCCGACGCCAGGCTGGATCGCGTTGTGAGTTCTTCGGATTTGCCAAGATTGTCGAACCTGGGCGAGATGCTCGAGCCCGCGAAAGCGACCTTGGTCTTTGCCTATCATGATCGCCGCCGCTGGGTGGCTGGTCATGCAAGCGCGCGACTCAGGCTGCCTTGCCAATGGTGTGATCGGGAGCTTGATCGCGAAATCGAAGTTGATTTCACTGCATGGCTCGCAACGGATGAAGCGCAAGCGCTTGAATGGAGCGAAGAGCTGGTATCGGCGGCACCGATCGTGGTGGCAGGGGAAGTGCTCGATGTGCCACTGCTGATCGAAGATGAACTGCTGATGGCTGTGCCGGGCAGGGTTTGTATAGATGATCTGTGTATCTACAGGCCACTTCAGGAAAGCCGGGGGGAACAGCCTCCTCCTGCGTCCTCGCCGTTTGCTGCAATGGCGGAACTGATAAAAAAGAGCTGAGCCAGCGGGGCACAAACCGTTAATTCAACAGGAGATTTTCCATGGCGGTACCACAGAACAGAACTTCTCGCTCGAGGCGCGACATGCGCCGCGGGCACGATGGTCTCAAAAAACCGACCTTGTCCATCGACACCACCACTGGCGAAACCCATCGACGCCATCACGTGACGGCAGATGGTTTCTATCGCGGGCGAAAAGTCGTCGAGACCGATAACTAGTTCGCAGATGTCCATAGGAATCGTCTTTCCTGGTCAGGGCTCGCAGAGCGTCGGGATGCTGCTCGACGTTGCCACTGAATACCCTTCCGTGCGCGAGTTGTTTGTCCGGGCCAGCGATGCCATCGGTGTGGATCTCTGGCGAGTCAGTGCAGAAGGACCGGTTGAATCTCTGAATCGGACAGAAACCACGCAGCCAGCACTGCTGGCGGCCAGTGTCGCGGTTTGGGAAATCCTGGCGACGCGTGGTGTGTCAGCACTGGCTATGGCGGGTCACAGCCTGGGTGAATATTCGGCGCTTGTTGCCAGCGGCGCCATTGAATTCGAGGATGCGGTTCGAGTTGTTCGCCGCCGCGGCGAACTCATGCAGCGAGCCGTCCATGCCGGTGAAGGTGCCATGGCCGCGGTTCTTGGCCTGAATGAGGCCGAAGTCAACGCGGCCTGCAGTGCCGTTGATGGAGTGGTCAGCGCAGCCAATTTCAACACTGTCGGTCAGATTGTGATTGCCGGCGCTGCGGCGGCGGTTGCGGCGGCGGTTGAAGCCTGCAAAGCCATGGGCGCGAAGCGGGTCGTGATGCTGGATGTCAGCGTTCCCTCCCATTGTCCACTGATGCAACCCGTGGAAAGCGGTCTTGCCGAAGTGCTGGCCGGGGTGTCGATCCGGCTTCCGCAGTGCCCCGTGATCCATAATGTGGATGCAGCAGTGAGCTCTTCTACAGCCGAGCTGACGCAGAAACTGCTCAAGCAGCTGGTGAGTCCCGTGCGATGGATGGACTGTGTTCAGGCGCTGGCGGCGCACGGAGTGACCCGGGTATTTGAATGTGGGCCGGGTAATGTGCTTTCCGGATTGATCAAGCGGATTGATCGCAATCTCGAATGCACGGCGACCGGAAACCTTGCCGGTATCCAATCCGCACTGGCCGTGTGCTGAGATGACCGAAGGACGACCAATTGCGCTGGTGACGGGCGCGTCCCGCGGTATTGGCGCAGCCATCGCCCGGCGTCTGCACGCGGATGGTTATCACGTTGTTGGCACCGCAACCTCAACGGCAGGCTGTGAACAGATTATTGCGGCACTCGGTGCCGGTGGGGTGCAGGCAGAAATTCTGCGAATTGAAGATCCGGAGTCCATTGCCAGCCTCTACGTCCGACTTGAAGCAAGCTGTGGAGCGCCTTCGGTGTTGGTCAACAACGCGGGTATCACGGCTGACAATCTTGCGATACGCATGTCCGATGCACAGTGGACCCAGGTCATTGATACCAATGTCAACGGCCTGTTCCGAATCATCAAGCCCGCGCTGCGGGCTATGATCAAGGCGCGATTTGGTCGTATCATCAACATATCTTCTGTCGTGGCACGCATGGGCAACCCAGGACAGACAAACTACGTTGCATCGAAAGCCGCAGTCGAGGGTTACAGCCGGTCGCTGGCCATCGAAGTGGCGAGCCGCAATATCACCGTGAACGTTGTGGCGCCTGGTTTCATCGCAACTGACATGACAAATGAACTAACACAAGCCCAGCAGGAGCACATGCTCAGCCGCATTCCAATGGGTCGGGTTGGGCAGGGCGACGAAGTAGCCAGTGCTGTCGCGTGGCTGGCAAGTAATACAGCGAGTTACATAACTGGTGCAACGATTCCCGTGAACGGCGGGTTATATCTAGGTTGATTTTGCTTCAGCCCGGTCTATAGAATGCGCACCGCCCTGCCTAAGGCAACAGGATTGGGAGATCCCGATAACATGAGCAGCGTTGAAGAGCGAGTCAGGAAACTCATCTGTGAACAGCTAGGGGTTAAGGAGGACGAAGTGAAAGACGATGCTTCGTTCGTTGAAGACCTCGGTGCTGACTCACTCGATACGGTGGAACTGGTGATGGCACTCGAAGAAGAGTTCGAGACTGAAATTCCGGACGAAGAAGCCGAGAAGATCACGACCGTCAAAGAAGCCATCGACTACATTCTGGCGCACCAATAACAAGCATCCCGGGTTCCATGCCAGTGCATCAGGGCCTGGCGGATTCAGGGCCACAACCGCAGTTGCCTCAAACCGCACGTACAACGCGTGCGGTTTTTGCTTTATGGGGTGGAATCTCTGGTGAATTCCGTGCCGCAGGTGAGACAGTTTTCTGCCAGTCACCTGAGATGAATCGGGTACAATTCCGCGCAGGGTAGAAGGAGCGATGGGCAATCCATGAAAAGACGCCGAGTCGTGGTGACCGGAATGGGCATGCTGACGCCCATTGGCAACACCGTTGAAGAATCGTGGCAAGCGGCCTTGGCGGGGACCAGTGGTGCAGGACTGAATACCCGGTTCGATACCGAAAACTTCGGCGTGAAGATCTGCGCTTCCATCAAGAACTTCGATGCTGAACAGTACATGGAGAAAAAGGACGCCCGTCGCGTCGACCTTTTTATCCAGTTTGGCCTGGCTGCCGGGATTCAGGCGGTCGAAGATGCTGGTCTGACTGCCACCGAAGCAGATCGACATCGAATCGGCGTCGCGATCGGTTCTGGCATCGGCGGCATCAGCACTATCGAGGACACTCACTCGACCCTGGTCGAGAGTGGCCCGCGACGTGTTTCTCCTTTTTTTGTACCCGCGACAGTCATCAACATGATCGCGGGAAATCTCTCCATCAAATACGCCTTCACCGGTCCGAACTTCGCTGTGGTCACCGCGTGCACCACTGGTGCACACAACATCGGACTTGGTGCAAGACTGATTCAATACGGTGAAGCCGATGTCATGGTGGTGGGCGGTTCCGAGTTTGCCACCTCGCCCATAACCATTGCGGCGTTTCATTCCATGAAGGCGCTATCCACCCGCAATGACGACCCACAACGTGCGAGCAGGCCGTGGGATGCGTCCAGGGACGGTTTTGTGTTGGGTGAAGGCGCGGGTGTCATCGTGCTCGAGTCTCTGGAACGGGCAAAGGCTCGTGGCGCCAAAATCTATGCCGAGCTGGTTGGCTTCGGGATGAGCGGCGATGCCTATCACATCACCTCACCGGCTGAAGATGGTGCGGGCGGGATAGCTTCCATGCGTAATGCTATTGCCGATGCAAAACTCTCACCTGCCGACATCGGTTACATCAATGCACACGGTACCTCGACTCCACTGGGAGACGTTGCAGAAACCCGCATGGTGAAGCAGATTTTTGGCCAGGATTCCGGCGTGCTGGTCAGCTCCACCAAATCCATGATTGGACATCTGCTGGGAGCAGCGGGGTCCGTGGAAGCCATTTTTTCCATCCTCGCACTGCGCGACAACAGGTGTCCTCCGACCATCAACTTTGAGAAGGCGGGCGAGGAATGCGATCTCGACTATGTGCCGAACGTTGCTCGTGACAAGCAACTGCACGCGGTACTGAGCAACTCCTTCGGGTTTGGTGGCACCAACGGTACATTGATCTTCGCTCGCTGCGAGTAACCTTTGCGCGTTGTGCTGATATTCATGCTGGCACTGGTCGCCGGTAGCGTGTTGGCCTGGTGGTGGTTCGAGAACGAAGTGGATCGCAGGGCAGTGTCCACGTTGAGCGTTGCGCAGCCGCAGGTTATCGAAATCGTCCGGGACAGCCATCTTGCTGAGCTGCTCGCCGAAATGGACAATCGCGGCTATACCCAGGACGGGTGGTGGATTCGTCGTTACGCCATCGCGCAGGGATTCGACAAGCAGCTCAAAGTTGGAGAGTTCAGGGTTTTTCCCGGTGACTCGGCGTCAACGCTGCTGCAGAGAATCGTCGCCGGTGAAGTGATCCGTTACCGGTTTACCATCATTGAAGGGCTGACTCTCGCCCAGATCTTGAGCACGCTTGGCTCGGCGCAGTTTCAGCTTACGGAAGGTCTGACACCGGCGCGCCTCGCAGCCTGTCTTCATCCTCCTGAAGACCCCGACGGTGAGGTAGCGGATCGGTGGGCGAATCTCGAGGGATGGCTCCTGCCAGCTACCTACGACTATGTCCGATCGGATCGCGATATCGATGTACTGCAACGCGCGCATGTCGCGATGCAGGAAGAGCTTGAACGCCTTTGGCAGCGCAGGTCCAGGGACCTGCCTTACTCCACACCCTACGAAGCGCTCATCATGGCTTCCATCATCGAGAAAGAAACCGGTGTCAGCGAGGAGCGTCCCCTGATTGCAGCCGTATTTGTGCGTCGCCTCCAGCTGGGCATGCGATTGCAGACTGACCCCACCGTGATTTATGGCATTGGCGCGCAGTTCGATGGCAATCTGACCAGGAAGCACCTTGTCACTCCCACACCCTATAACACCTACACGAATACAGGCTTACCACCAACACCCATAGCCATGCCTGGCCTTGACGCATTGCGAGCAGCTCTGCAGCCCGCAGCGGCTGATCATCTTTATTTTGTGGGCCGCGGGGATGGAACCAGCAAGTTCTCGCGCACACTTGCAGAGCACAACAAGGCGGTCAACGAGTATCAGCGAACGCCCCGACGTTCGGGAGTGTTGCGACCATGACTGAACGAGGGCGATTCATCACACTTGAAGGTTCTGAAGGTGTTGGCAAAACCACAAACGTCGGCGTGATTGCCCAAGCGCTTCGGGCATGCGGACTGGAAGTACAGCTGACACGCGAGCCTGGCGGAACACCCATGGCCGAGGAAATCCGACGGCTGTTGCTCGCAGTTCGCCAGGAACCGGTGGCGCCATTGGCTGAGTTGCTCCTGGTATTTGCAGCTCGTGCTCAACATATCACCGGCGTGATCGAGCCTGCGCTCAAGGCAGGCATCTGGGTGGTCAGTGATCGTTTTACGGATGCGACCTGGGCTTACCAGGGTGGTGGGAGAGGTGGCAACCTCGAACAGATTGCTGCGCTGGAGTCGATGGTACAGGGAGCATTGCAACCTGATCTCACCGTGTATCTTGATCTGGATGCAGAGGTCGCAGCGTTGCGCATGGAAGGTCGGGAGCGCGACAGATTCGAGCGCGAAGACCGAAGTTTTTTCCAGCGTGTTCGATCGGCTTACCTGGAACGCGCGCGGTTGCATTCGCGCTTCAGGGTGGTCGATGCTGCCGGAACTCCAGCAGAAGTCAGCGCTGCAGTGCGAGCCTGTGTTGACGAATATGTCAGCGGGAGTCTGGGTGCCGGCCGGCCGGATCCGCAGGGTCGTCAGGCATGACGATCCTGCCCTGGTTCAAAGATCCACTGGCAAAACTTGCTGACGTGGTGCACGCAGACAAGCTGCCGCATGCACTCCTGCTGAGCGTGCATGAAGGGTGGGGCAGTGAAGCCTTGCTGGCCAACATTGCGCAGGTCGTGCTCGGTCGCGGCCCCAGACAGGACCAACCACTACAGGAATTTGCTGATCCTGATTTTCATTGGGTTCGCTCCATCGACAAGGATGGTGAGACCAGCATCGTGATTCAGATCGATGCCATTCGAGCGTTGAATGAGTTTGTCGCCACCAAAGTGTCCCAGGGACGGCACAAGCTGGTCGTGATCCCGCAGGCTCACCGAATGAACCGTAATGCAGCCAATGCACTGCTGAAGACCCTTGAGGAGCCGGTCAGCGCCACTTGCCTCGTGCTTGAGTCCAGTCAGGCTGGTCGCTTGTTGCCGACCTTGCGCAGTCGCTGCCAGCGATTATCGCTCAGGTTTCCGCGCCGGCAGGCAGAGGCATGGCTGAGCGAAACAGGCCATGTCGATGCAATTCCCTTGCTCGATCTGGTGGGTGGTGGGCCGTTTGCGGCGATCGCACTGGCGTGTGCACAGGAGGGCGGCATCGGTCCCATTCTGCAACAGCTGAAAACGGACCACGGTCGGATGGCGGTCATTGAGCAGCTGGCTCGCAGCGACGATCTGCCAAATCTGCTCCGGCAATGGTACCGGTTTGCGCTCAAGCATCTGGCCGGATCGACAAGCCGACCGCAGCAGATTTCCCTGATTGCTTTTGCAGATGAACTCATCGACTGTCTTCGTCAGATTGATGGCGTGAAAGGCGCCAACTCGCGCCTTTTGCTGGAACGATTGGGGTTGTTGTGGGCTGTTGCCAACACATCGTGACAGACCGCACGGTTTTTGCGTTGACACCACCCGTTACCCGTCTGATCATCCCATAACAGCCCTATTGCCAGTCCAGGATGCACGGATGTCTTCCAAACGGCCCGCTCGCAGCGGAATACTCTCGCTCGCTATAAAGGACAAAGCGGTCCTTTATGCTGCCTATATGCCGTTTGTCAAAGGTGGCGGATTGTTCATTCCCACCAAAAAGGAATATGACATCGGCGACGAGGTTTTCATGCTCCTCAATCTCATGGACGAAGTAGAAAAGATTCCGGTTGCCGGGAGAGTGGTCTGGGTGACACCCAAGGGTGCTCAGGGAAACCGGGCGGCCGGGGTCGGTGTCCAGTTCAATGATCCGGACAATATTGCTCGCAACCGAATCGAGACCTACCTGGCCGGGGCGCTGCAGTCCGACCGTCATACCCATACGATGTAATGATGGTGCGGGCCACGACTCCATGCGTCAGAACATGGAATCGTTCGTCGCGCGGACTCGCAACAGCCGTCAAGCAACCTTCAGTGCTGGCTGTGGAACTCCTCTTCGAACAGGCGGTAATGCGTCTCGTGCATGCCAAGATCGAGATACGTTTGTTGGGCGATGCTGTTTTCTCGCTCGACGTACAGACGGATCCCGCAGGCCAGAGGGTCGCCAAGCGCCAGTACTCGAACCGCTTCGTGCAATGAACGGTAGACACCTTGCCGACGCCATTCTGGCTTCACATACACACTTTGTATCCACCAGAACCGTCCGTCTCGCCAATCGCTCCATTCAAAGGTGACCATCAACGCCCCGGCAGGCTTGTAGTCGGTGTGTGCCACCAGATAAAACGCTTCCGCAGGGTGCTGAACAGCGTACGTGATTCCGCTGCGAAGCCTGGCGATGTTCAGCGGCTTGTCTTCGGTTTCCTGCGCCATCGCCAGATTGAAATCCACGAGTTCATCAATGTCCTGCGACTGCGCCTGTCTGATCTGGACGGTCATAAGGATCGACGAAAAAAATCGAGGAGTTGAGTAAATCGATGTCGGGAAACATCGCGCTCCTGCAATGCGTGGCGTGAACCGGGGTAGAGCATGAGTTCGAACGGTTTGCCCAGGCGCTGCAGTTCCCGCATGACTTTGGTGGTGTGGGTAACCAGCACGTTATCGTCTGCCATGCCATGGACCAGGAGCAGTGGTCGACTGAGCTGTTGAAGGTACGGCAGGACCGAACTGAGTTCGTACGCCGTCGGGTCGACTGCAGGATTGCCAAGATAACGTTCGGTGTAATGTGTGTCGTAGAGCCGCCAGTCCGAAACCGGGGCTACTGCAGCGCCGGCCTTGAATCGATCGCCTGCACGGCAGAGACACATCAAGGTCATGAAACCGCCGTAGCTGTGGCCAAAGATGCCGATTCTGGACAAGTCCGCCCACGCAAAGTTGTCCAGCACCGACAACCCCAGCAGTTGATCGTCCACTTCGACGCCACCCATGTGCAGATGCAGTGGCGCTTCGAAAGTCCGGCCACGGTTCGCCGAGCCTCGGTTATCCAGTTCCAGTACACCAAAGCCTGCATGACTCAACAGTTGTTGCAGGGCGGGGCTCCAGGCGTTACACACTTTCTGCGCACCGGGCCCACCATAAACATAAACGATCACCGGAAACCGCTGACCTTCTGCGGTTTTTTGTGTGACCTCAATGGGTGGTGTGACGCGCCAGTACAGCTGCTGCCCGTCACTGGCGGTGGTCGAGCCAAACACTGGCGCGACCTGGGTATAGCTAAAAACGGCATGCTGCGGACGCAATTGGTGCAGTGTGAGCTTGCTCGTTGGTCGGGAAAATTCGTGCAGTTGGACCTGGTGTGGTGTGGCACTGTCACTCCAGTTGCAGGCAAAACGTGCAGTTGATTGGTGCCAGGCACCTTCATGCCAGCCAGGTGTGCTGGTGAGTCGCCGCGCAGTTGCTGCCTCGAGATCAACTGTGTAGAGATGCCTTTCGATTGGATTGTGCTGCCAGCCCTGGACCCAGGCCGTTGTTTCAGAACTCGCGAGGACCGAACAGATGTGCAGGTCCGGAGGTGAAGCGGGTCGAATCGACGTCTCGGTTTTTGAGTCGGCGATGTAGAGACGGGCCAGCCCCTCGCGCTCGGACGTCCAGAGGAACCGGTCGGCGCCAACCGCTCTCAGATTGTCATTGAGGTTGATCCAGCTCGACGATGATTCCTTGATCCAGGTTTCGAATTCGCTGTTACTGGATTCGCCACGCAACTCAAGGCTTTGTTGTTGGCGATCCTGGACCTGCACGGTCAATTTTGTGCCAATGAAATTCACCCGCGCCAGATAGTCCTCAGCGCCAAGCCCGATATCCAGTTCGCGCGTTTGTCTGGTTGTCAGATCGAAAGTGTGCAGCGATACCTTTGCATTGGGGCCACCGGCATACGCATAACGTTGCGGTACGGCCACCACTTCATCGGCTACAACCTCCAGGCGCATGGTTTCGGGGATGGGTGCTTCGTCGACACGGGTGAAGACGAGCCGGCTGTCGTCAGGTGCCCACCAGTAACCTTCGAAACGGTGCATTTCCTCCTGGGCGATGAACTCTGCCAGCCCGTGACTGATTGAATCGCCACCATCCTGCGTGACTGCAGTGACCATGCCGGTCGCCATTTCATAAAGGTACAGGTTGCCTTGTGCCGCGTAGGTCAGCCAACGTCCTGTGGTGGACAAACGAAGGTCGCCACGATCTTCATGCGGAACATCGAGAGTCTGATATTGACCGTCCAACATGACACGCAACACCAGATTGCCGATCGGTACCAGCAGCGACTGCCCATCCGGAAACCATTCATAGGTGGTGACTCCGAATGCAAATTGGCGCTGTCTTTCCTGACGTTCCCGATCTGCGTCACTGGTGGCTCCAAGTCGTAACGTCCCTGTATCAAAAAGACACTTTGCCTGACCCTTTGCACAGTCAGCGATCCACAGGTCCAGGCGTCCACGTGTCTCTTCTGCGGAGACCAGAAAGGCGACCTTGCTGCCATCAACGTTGAAGCGGAGCCGGTTTGCAGGTGACGGCGCAACCGGCATTTCGCCAAAGAGCGCATCCACGGTCAGAAGTTCAGGCATGCCGGGTAGCCTCCGCATCGGCAAACGCGGCCCTGGTGTAGTTCGTATGGCCTGTCGGCGTCACCACAACGTTGTCTTCAATGCGTATCCCGCCGCAGGGCATGAATCTCGCCACTTGCTTCCAGTTGACCAGCGCCTGCTCCGGGCTTGTCCTGAGTGTGTCAAGCAGGAGTGGGATGAAATACAGGCCCGGTTCGACTGTGAAGACAAAGCCGGACTCAAGCGTTCGTGTCAGTCGCAGCGAAGGATAGATTGCGGGTGGCGCACTGATTCTGCCGTCCGCCGAGACCTGATGCCCGGCGACGTCGTGGGTTTGAATGCCCACCAGATGGCCCAATCCATGGGGCAGAAAAGCACGTGTTATGCCTCTCGCAAACGTCTCTTGCGCAGATGTCGTGACCAGTCCGAATGTGCACAGCGTCTCGGCAACAGCGTGATGCGCCGCGACATGCAAATCAAGAAAGTCGACACCAGGTCTGACCTTGGCGGCCAATTTCAACTGGGCGTCGTTGAACGCGCTGATCAGATCTGCGAACTCGCTCTGGACCTCGCCCGTGTCATGCGCATAGGTTCTCGTGATATCAGCCGCGTAGCCGCAACTTCTTGCACCTGCATCAATCAGAAAGCTGAATCGTTCAGCGGGCGGTGATCGATCGAAGTGTGGGTAATGTAAAACCGCTGCGTGTTCGTTCAGTGCAATGATGTTGCCGTACGGCAGATCTCCTGCCACCTGCATCGAGGCCCGCAGATACGCCTGATTGATTGCAAACTCGCTACCGCCCGCCTCGAAGCACCTCCTGGCCGCCAGGTGCCCCTGGACCGCCGTCGCGGTGGCCTGCCGAAGTGCATCCAGTTCAAAAGGGGTCTTGATGGCACGCTGGTAATGCACCATGGCCATCACTCGTGAATCGTTGTGACCGGTACACCCGAGGTTGGAATCAGCGGTTTCGCTCATCAGCACCGTGATCCCGCTGGTTGCGATAGCGCGGGCGAGTGCACCGCGAAGGGTCTCGGCATCCGCAAACACCTCGAGGTCAACAGCCGTGCTGATCCAGGTTGGTGGAACCGGTGGTGCATGCCAGTAGTCTTCCGGAGCCAGGAAAAAAAGTCGTGGCCGTTCCCCTCGGCGCAGCAGCAGGCAGGCATCCATGCAACTGTCGGTGGGAACAAATTGTGCGAAATCCGGATTCGCGCGAAAGGTGACGGACTGGTCGTCCTGGAAGTACAGCCTTGGCGAGCCTGCCGCGATTACTGCCGAGTCGAACCCGGCGAGTTCGAGCGCCTCCATCCAGCGAGCAGTGACGGTCCGAACCTGCGCGTCATAGCCTGGTAACATCAAAACATCCTTCGAGCTTGCAGAACTCCCAGTATACAAGCGGCTCTGTCATGTACGTGATCGGCCCGGGTGATCATGGTAGATTGCCGCCTCTTGAGAAAAACGGGGGAACACAAGACACATGAGTAGTGCATTTGCCTATGTAGCGCCGACCAGCATTGACGAAGCGCTGGCGGTATTGAAAAAAGTTCAGTCCGGCGGTGGCCGGGCCCAGGTAATGGCCGGGGGTACTGACCTGATTGTGCAGATGAAGGCGGTTGACAAGGCGCCGCGAACCATCGTCGACCTGAAAGGTGTGAAGGAAACCCGGCGTGTCGACATCGGCGCCACCGAAACCTTCATCGGAGCGACATTGCCCAGTGCTGAACTCAATGAAGATCCTCGCTTGCTGAAGCTGTTCCCGGGTCTGCTGGAAGCAGCCGATCTGATCGGCTCAACCCAGATTCAAGGGCGCGCCAGTATTGGTGGCAACCTCTGTAATGCCTCACCTGCCGGCGACACGATCCCTGCACTCATCGCCAACGGGGCAGTGTGTGTGATCGCCAATGCCAGCGGCGGTCGCGAATTGCCGGTCGAAGACTTCATGATCGGCGTCCAGAAGAATGCTCTGCAACCAGGCGAGTTTCTGGTGGGCATCAAGTTGAAAAACCCAGATCTGAGGACTGCGGATGCTTATCTGCGATTCATTCCACGCACGGAAATGGATATCGCTGTTGCAGGTTGTGGTGTTGCACTTACCCTGGATGACAAGGGTGTGTGCACACGCGCGCGCGTGAGTATCGGGGCAGTCGCACCACGGGTATTGCTGGTCTCTGCTGCTGCTGCGGCCTTGATCGGAACCACTGTGGATGAAGCTGCACTAACCGCAGCAGGTGCGGCCTGCACGGCCGCCGCGTCGCCTATTTCCGATCGTCGGGGTACGGCAGAATATCGTCGCAAGATCATTGCTGTGCTGTGTCGTCGAGCAGGTGCCATTGCTCGGGATCGCGCACTGGGAGCTATAGAAACATGAAAAAAATCCAGATTGAAACTTCGATCAACGGCGAGACGGTGGAATTCCTGTGCGAGCCCCAGCAGACGTTACTGGAAGTCCTGCGGGATGAACTGGGTCGAACGGGTACCAAGGAAGGTTGTGGATCAGGAGACTGCGGTGCCTGTTCAGTACTTTTGGATGGACGGCTCGTCTGTTCATGCCTCATCCTTGGCGTAGAAGCCAGCGGTCACGAGATCACCACGATCGAAGGCATTGCATCGGAAGATGGCCTGCATCCAATTCAGCAGAAGTTTCTCGATCATGCCGCCTTGCAATGTGGTATCTGCACACCGGGTTTTGTGATTGCAACCAAAGCTTTGCTGGACAAACATCCGGATCCGGATGAAAAAACGATCCGCTATTGGCTGGCCGGAAATCTGTGCCGTTGCACCGGCTACGACAAGATCATTCGCGCTGTCCAGGATGCAGCCAGGACGCTTGCCCACCCGGCCTGACTGATGCTGCGGGGAATCGGATGCGCCTCGGCTCGATCCGGTAGCCCTGGAGTCAATGGTTGATGTTGGTCGAGTGAAGGTTGCTGCCGTTCCCGCTCAAGGCATGTAGTGGTCAGTCTGATACGCGAGGTGGCGGATCAAAGTCCGCTGCCCTTGGGGCAGCGGACGGGCTCAGGCGAACCGCAGTCCTGTAATATTCTCGAGTTCGTTGATGGCCTGGGATTCAGTGACGACCTTGATCGTTTGCATCCCCAGTGCTTTTGCGGGCTTCAGATTAATCCCGAGATCATCGAGAAACACCGCCTGCGCTGGATCAACGCTGAGACGTTCGCAAGCCAGGGTGTAGATCCTTGGATTCGGTTTGCGGATCCCCTCGACGCTCGACTCTACGACCAGGTCGAACAACTGCATGACGTCTGCCACCGCTGCGGCTTTGTCCGCGCTTTTGGCCATACCCGGTCCCTGACCGGTGCGCACGTTGTTGGTGATGCAGGCGATGCGGAAATTGGCCTTGCAGGTTTTCAGGACGTTGATCATCCGGGGGCGCAGATTGCCCGACAACAAGGCGACTACCTCCTTGCCTCCGACATGATGGCCACTGGCCTGCGCTTCTGCGGCAAATGCTGCGTCGAAGGCATCGATATCAATACTGCTAGATTCGAATTGCGCCCAGGCGTTGGTTTCGGGATTCGTTGCGTTGATGCTACGGATGAAATCAGTCGGCAAGCCGCGCTCACGCTCGAACCGGTTGAAAGCTTCGAACGGGCTGGTGGTAATGACCCCACCAAAATCCCAGATGATTGCCTGGATGGACATACGGGCTGCTATGCCTGAGCTGCTGAATCAGGGTTTAGTGTGGCGAACGTCATCACCCCGGGCAAGGTAGACCACATATTCACTGATGTTCTTGGCATGGTCGCCGATACGCTCCAGCGCCCGGGTGGCCCAGGTCATGTTCATCGACAGCTCGAGTGAATCCGGTTTGTTACGCATGTCCTGTAATAATCGCTCGACAACCGAACGGTAGATTCGATCCACCTCTGCATCGGCCTTGATCGTTTCGATTGCACTGTCGACGTCCGAGCGGGCAAAGGCATTGAGGGCTTGTGCCACCATCACCTGCACACGCTCCATCAGATTGTCGATGTCTGCATATCGGTCATCGGGGAAGGTATGGTTGGTCGACTTGAGTGCAAGGCCTGCGATCCGCTTGGCCTCGTCACCTATTCGTTCCAGATCGGTGGTAGCCCGCAGAACAGCAATCATCATCCGCAGGTCCGAAGCTGCGGGCTGCCTGCGAGCGATGATCTGGATGCACTGGTCATCCAGCTCCTTCTCAAGCGTATTGACCTGTTTTTCAACTTCGATGACCAGATGTGCCTTCTCGGAATTTTGTCGAAGCAGCGCTTCACGAGCGTTTTTCAACTGTTGCTCGAGCAGGCCGCCCATCTCCATGAGGAGGGTGCGTGCAGTCTGCAGTTCTTCATCAAACTGCTCAGAGATATGTCTGTTCATCGTCTTTAATACCCTAGAATCGGCCAGTCCCGTTCGGGCCGAAAATGAATGCAATGCTATCGCAGGTCGTCGCGTCAGACCAATCCGGGCCCTGGGAGTCAGCCGCGCGAACTGTTGTCGAACTGTTGGCGACCTGTGCGCAGGCTCGCACGATCTGCTACATGTTATGCGTAACCATGACAATCGTGTAGTCGGGGTTTGGATCGATGGATCATCCTGCAACTTCCAGCGGTTTAGCTGCCGGTGTCAGTTGCGTTATCGGGAAGTGACAAAAAAAACGGCTCCCTTTGCCAGGTTCACTTTCGATCTGTAAAACCGTGCCATGCCGCTTGAGAACGTGTTTGACAATTGCGAGTCCGAGGCCGGTTCCGCCTTGCACACGAGCCCTGGCCAGATCGACGCGATAGAATCTTTCGGTCAGCCGTGCCAGATGCTCGCGTGCAACACCAATCCCCTGGTCAGTGACTGCCAGGCAGCAGCCCGCCGGTGTTTCCGTCCACGAGAGCCGGATTTCACCGCCATCGGGACTATAGCGAATGGCGTTGGAAACCAGATTGCCGAGGGCGCTTTCAATTTCTCCAGGTACGCCCATGAGGCTCCGCGTGCAGGTGACATCGACGATAATGTGATGCTGCCGCGAAGAAATGCCGCCGACCTGGGCGACCACTCGATTGAACAGGCCCGGGATAGCGATAGGGGCAATTCCCTCCAGGCTGGTTCCGGACTGGGATTCAAGGCGGGTGAGCAGGAGCAGATCCTGCAGCAGGGCATGCATGCGCTGTGCGGGCGGCACGATCTTGTTGACGATCTGACGGCTCGTTTTTGCATCCAGGTCATCTTCCTGGAGTGTCTCGAGGTAGCCAAGAATGACCGTCAATGGTGTTCTCAGTTCGTGCGACACGTTGGCAACAAAGTCCTGGCGCATCGAGAGCAGACGATTCAGCTGGGTGACATCACGGATCAGCATCAGACTCCGGTTGCCACCCATCCGCACCAGGCGGGCTTCCAGTCGAATGCCATCGTCGAACGGCGAAGGAAATTCGACGGGGTCCCGCTGACCCGGATTGCGAACCAGCGCGACAATCTGGGGGTGCCTGACCAGTTCGATAAAGGGCAGACCGCGATCTCCATGGCGAATGTTCAGTCGCTGGGTGGTCGCGGTGTTGAACCGTTCGATGCAGCCATTGCTGTCCAGTACGATGGCACAGTCCGGCAACGCCTCGGTCACTGCACGAAGATGTTTCAACATTTCCATGGCACGTTTTGATCGCGTGCGCTGCCGCCGGCCACTGCGAAACAGGATGTCGGCGCCCGCCTGCCAGGCGTCGGTTGCAAATTCCGGCCGCCTCAGTGGGCGCAAGGCCCAGCGCCTGAAAGTGACATACTCCCGATGTTGTACCAGTGTCCAGAGCAGCAGCCCACCGGCAAGCCCCAGCCCGAAGTGATCAAACGCAAACCCCGTCAGACCGCCCAGGATCAACAACCCGAAAAAGCGGGCGTAGTCGAGCAGCGTGTAATATTTCACGGGCAGAAGCGGTAGCCGAGGCCGCGGACCGTTTCGATGTGTTTGTCCAGGCCGTGCGGCTTGAGTGCCTTGCGCAGTCGCAGCACATGAACGTCAACGGTTCGCTCTTCCACGTAAATGCTTCGCCCCCAGACACGGTCCAGCAATTGTGCCCGGTCAAACGCCCGATTGGGGGATGTCATGAACAATTCCAGTAGACGGAATTCCGTCGGCCCGAGTTTTACCGGCTCTCCCCTCACCATCAGCCGGTGGGACTTCAGGTCAAGCGCCATGTCCGGGTACTGGATCATGCCATCGTCCGGTTGCCCGACGCGCCGCAGGAGCGCGCGGATCCGGGCAATCAGTTCGCGGGGTGAGAATGGTTTGGTCAGGTAATCATCGATACCGGAGTCGTATCCCTTCAGCTTGTCGGCTTCTTCGCCCCTTGCCGTCAGCATGATGATGGGCAGATCCCGGGTGTGCTGATCCCGCCGTATGGCCTGCGCCAGTTCCACACCGCTCATGCGTGGCAGCATCCAGTCGATGATCACAAGGCTGGGGAGAATGCCATCCAGACGTCGAAGTGCCGCCTCGGCGCTTTCTGCTTCCGCGACGTTGAAACCGGAGCGACCAAGCGTGAAGACCAGCATGCCGCGAATGTCGGCATCATCTTCGACGATCAATATGGTATTGGTCGTGTGGTCCATAGCTAACCCCCGTTTGGTTCAGTTCAGTGCCGTACTGGTGTGTAAAAGCGGCGAATGAAGGCTGTCACAATCGCCCCGGAGATCGTCATATTCTCTCTGTAACCTGCATTTGCAGCGACCTGTACGTTCATCTACGGCGCAGTGAATGCGTTGATTGTCACAATTGAATGACAACGTGGGAGTCAGTTGAAGAGTGTGCGAAAGTAGTTTCATTCTTCAATCCTACTTCGACAGGAGACACCCGTGGGCACCAGGATCCAGCTTCGCGCAGATGACGGCTTCACCTTTTCTGCCTGGGAGAGCCTCCCGACCGGCAAGCCGCGAGGTGCGGTTGTGGTCATTCAGGAAATATTTGGCGTCAACGCGCACATACGCGAGGTGACCGACGGTTTCGCCGCGGCAGGCTATGCAGCGATCGCGCCGCAGATCTTTGATCGTGTGCAACCCGATGTCGAGCTGGGATACAGGGCCGAAGATATGGGCACCGGAATCAAGATTGCCTTCCAGCAGCTCGATCGGGCGCGTGCTCTGGGTGATGTGCAGACGGCGATCAACCACATTTCTGCGCATGGCAAGGTCGGCGTAGTGGGCTACTGTTTTGGTGGACTCTTGACCTGGTTGTCGGCATGCACACTAAAAGGTGTTGCCGCAGCGTCAGCCTATTATGGTGGAGGCATCGTCAACGAAACCGGTCGGAAGGCAAACTGCCCGGTTATCATGCACTTCGGTGAGCTTGATGCACACATCCCGCTGGCCGATGTCGAGAAGATCAAGGCCGCCATTCCCGCTGCGACCATTTACGTCTACGCGGCAGACCACGGTTTCAATTGTGACCATCGTGGCAGTTACGATGCGGCAGCAGCAAAACTTGCCCTGGATCGGACGCTGACTTTTTTCAGCCAGCACATCGGATAATTCCGACAAGTGTGGCTTCGGCAAAGCTTTTACGGTTTGGGGCGCACCAGATTGTCTGGCTTTTACATATCTATTGATGCGTTGCTTGACATCGCCAAACCGTTTGATGATCCTCGGCAGACGCAAAAGAGGAGCGGGGGCACTCAGGTGGGCGCGTGGCGATATGCAGTTATATATTTCTGCCACCCGAGCTCCTGCATCACTCCAAAGTCGCGAATGCAATCTGCAGGGGCTGCCGTCGCGAATGCGTCAAAAACAATTGAATTCGTTTCCAGACAATCGTGTTATGGCGCGACCTGCTGCCGTTGAGGGGAATGCCATGGTTCGGCTGGATCACAGAAACGAGAAGTACCACTACACCCGTAGGACACCACATGAGTAAGAACACCCGAAATCTTGCGCAAGCGTTTGCCTTGAGCTTGAGTCTGGTCGTTTTCGGAGCGGCTAACGCTGCAAACCTGAACGACATCTTTGCTGTCACCAAGTCGATCAACGACGAGGCCAAGCGATCGCAGGCCAAGATCGATGCGCTGACTGAAGAAACCCGCGACCTGCTCAGTGAGTACAAAACGGTGCTCAAGGAGATCGAGGGTCTGCAAGTCTACAACAGCCAGTTGCAGAAGCAGATCGACAATCAAAGCACTGAAATGACGGAACTCAGCACCAGCATTGACCAGGTGACGCTGATCGAAAGACAGATCACGCCGTTCATGTTACGGATGATCGATGGGCTCGAGCAGTTCATTGCTCTGGACATGCCGTTTTTGCTTGACGAGCGAAACAAACGCGCTCAGGAACTGCGGCTGATGCTGGAACGAGCAGACGTCGCAGTGTCCGAGAAATTCAACCAGGTGTTCCGCGCTTACCAGATTGAAAACGAATATGGTCGCACCATGGAGTCCTACTCCGAGACGATCAACCTGGATGGCACAGAGCGAAAAGTGGACATCCTCAAGATCGGTCGGGTGGTCCTCGCGTACCAGACACTGGATGGCGAGTCCACCGGAATCTGGAACAAACAAACCAAAGCGTGGGAAACCCTTTCTGATGACTATGCGCAATCTGTGCGCAACGGCATCAAGATGGCCCGCAAGCAACTGGCCGTGGACCTGATCACGATGCCCGTAACCGGCCCGGAGGCAGCAGAGTGAAAATCAAACATACGTTGGTGGCAGCCAGTCTCGCGCTGTTGGCTCAGTTC